>Ga0208595_1000017_pt1 | contig 54430 bp, 50 predicted proteins | sample LakMenEpi28Jun11_FD_150742 | JGI IMG/M metagenome (GOLD analysis project Ga0208595, IMG submission 150742) | Freshwater microbial communities from Lake Mendota, WI - 28JUN2011 deep hole epilimnion (SPAdes) | ecosystem: Environmental > Aquatic > Freshwater > Lake > Epilimnion/Euphotic zone ...
GTTTGCTAGTTTAGCCGTAATAATTCCTAAGTCTTTAACTTTAAATGGATTGGCTGTTGTTCCTGCGCCTTCAATGGTAGTCATGTCTGCAATAGCTCCAAATGATGATCTATCCACCCAAGCGACATTTCCTGTAGCATCGGTAATTAAAACTGTATTATTTGCTCCTGATGCAATTTTTATTGGAGTTACTGCTCCATTAATTATCTTTGCTGAAGTAATAGCGTTATTAGAAATAATTGGTGCTGTTGCCGTTGTTCCTGTTCCGCCTAAATCACCTGCTAATTGAACTATACCTGTACTTATAGTAGTGGCTTCCTTAATATTGGTGTTTGCAGCATAGTATGCAAAAGGCACATACGTAAATGGTTGATTGCTAATTTCAATGAAATATGTGCAATTCGCGTTAACATCTAAATCAACTTTTAAATTTTTGGCTGTATTGTTCCAAAGTATGTTTGAAAAAGAAGAAGCATATCCACCAATTTGATTACCTGTTCCGATAATTAAATTTACGATACCATAAGCATCAGTAGTTATTTTATGGGTTTCAATATATTCTAAATTAGAATTTGAATCTAAAATTGAAAATTTCAAACAGATTAATTTATTTGATAAAGGTGCATTCGTATTATTTACTCCTGGCAATTGCTCTCCAGAAGGATTAATTATTAATGCTTGATATGAAATTCCATTTTGGGAAAATCCTATTAAAGATATTAAAAACGTAACTATTAAGTATACTTTTTTCATAATTTAAAATTTTAAAAAATATTGTATAGATTTGGGAAATTAATCAAATTATTGTTTTATAATTTTTGCAGAATGAACAAATTTAACAGATGTAAGTTTCACTAAATATTCTGCAGTAGAAAGATGAACAAGACTTAATTTAATTGAATTATTTTCATTTTTAATATCTTCAGAATAGACTAATCGACCTAATACATCAAAAACATAGGCTGAAATTTTTTCTCCTGGAGAAGTTGAAAATGAAAAATTTACTTCATTTACAAATGGATTTGGATACACGGTTGTGATAATAGATATAGTATTCTGTTCCAAAATTTTACCCCAGTTACTTTGTTGAAAACCTTGTTGCACTACGTAGCCGTTAGAAGAAGTACCTGTAACAGATTGTTGACCAACAGTATATCTTACAAATTGCCCATTAGTTGTTGTAACAGAACCTCCTTGTGCGCTGATCATTTCGTGATGAAGCTGTTGAGCAACAACAACTTTACTTATAAAAAATAAAAATATAATATAGAAAATTCGCATTGTTTTACAGTTTAAATAAAATTAACTGCAAATATAAAAAGTATTCTTTAATAAATTAACAAATAAAAGTTGTTTTTAATGTAGAATTTGTTCTACAGGGATGTTTAATGATTTGAAATACAATATATTAAAAAAAAAGTGAGCCCAATGGACTCACTTGTAATAAACAAATATGTTATCTGTTTTATTGCTGATATCTGTAAGTAAATCTTACTTTATTTCCAACAGGAGTTCCGTTAGCATCGTACTGATATGCCTCGAAAACATAGTCAACTGAAGTAGCTGGTGAAACAGGAGTTGCAATATTAACAATTTTATACTCATTTTCTCCAATAGTTCCATTAGCTGGAACAGAAAGAGTTGGCTCAGTGCTAACAGGATAAGAAATACCTATTACTGGTGAACCAATACATTGTTGTCCAATACAAAATTCCAAGCCATTAGTGTTAGGAACTCCACTAAAAGAAACAACCTTTGTTTTAACTTTTATTGGTGCAGCAGAAGTATTTTTAAAATAAAATTTTAACTCGTTAGCACCGCCTTGTGATGAAATAGAAGTAAAAGTTAAAACATCTCCATCTTTAATTTCAGTTCCAGTAGTTTTATTAAAAACTTTAAGTGCCGTATTTGCAACTGGTTCTGGAGTTGGTGTTTGCTCATCGTCTTTACTACAGCTAATAGCCGTAATAATAGCAAATAAAAGGATTACAATTTTTTTCATGGTTTTTTATTTAATTATTCAATTATTATTTTTTTAGTTTGTTCTCCTAATTCGTTACTTAATTTTAATAAGTAAAGTCCTTTTTGAAGTTGGGTTAAATTTAAAGTTGTTTGGTTGTTAATGTTTAACATTCTGAAAACTTCTTTACCTGTAACGTCAATTGCAACCACATCTGTAGGCAATTGCGCACTAATTGTGAAAATACCATTAGAAGGATTTGGATATAATGTAATTTCATTTGTATTAAAGTCTTCTACACCAAGAATATTAGCCACTTGGAATACTCTAGTTTCTGAAGACCCGAAAGCACCTCCCTCAATACCAGGGATTAAAACACCATCTGCAAGTACTTGGTAAGAACCAACACCATAACCACTATCCATACCATCTCCGTAAGCATCGTTAATAACAAACTTGTAACAATCAAAAGGTAATGTTAAGTTTATATCTGCTTGAGGATATTCTCCTGCAGCAGCTGCATCTGTATAGGTTGGACTTGTTGCCATAGGTGTATTACTTGAATTTAATAACTGCCATGACGTTTCTGAACCATATCGATCAAGTGTAATTTTAATTGTAATATTAGTATTTGTAGTTACAGCTGCTTTTGCAAAACTAACAGAACCGGTATTATCAGATACATTTGCGTCTGCAGGAATCGAAACATTTAAAACATTGCTACTTATCAAATTATAAGTAATTGCAGGCAAAGTAACCAATTGTTTTGCAAATGAAACTAAATTACCCGTCCAATTATACACTTGTGGTGTGCCACCATTTACACTATACGTAATAGGTAATGTAGTTAAAGCTGTTTGTCCATAATTTTGGATTATAATTTTTGGTGCGATTGGAGATGCACATTGACTTTCAATATTTTGAACTTCTTTCAATTTGACATCATTTGAAACTAACCCTGTATAAGTAGGAACTGCGCCGTTACCTGAAATAATTTTTTGTTGACCTTCTGCCATGAATGCAACAATCTCAAATTCGCCCATTTCAGCAATAATATTATTATAATCAGCTGGAATGGTATACGTATACGTTCTTGTTACAAAAGTACCGGCTGTTGTTGTATTTATAGTCTCACCCCATTGACCTGTCAACATATGAATTAATCTGTGTTGGTGATTGTAATTATCTCCTTGATTTCCTCCAACTTGAGCGCCTGTAGTGTTGTTTTGTAAAAACGCAACATTTAATTTATTTGTAGTAACTGGACTAGAACCCGTATAATAAGCCTCAACAAGTACAGTCAACAATCGAGTACTTACATTAATTGTTGCAGATGTAGCCACATTTACATAAGAGGACTGTGCTAAAATTTGATTTGAAGTAGTGGTCCACTTATCTCTACTCATAGCTGTTCCTGTTCCTCCGTTTTGGGCATTTCCAGGGAATACAGTTCGATTAACTGTTCCTGCTGGATATCCAGTTAAGCCACTTTGATTCGCTATAGCTGTTCCAAACGGAGTTCTAAAGTCTGGTTGACTAGCGCTTGGTGTAGCAAAATTTCCAACATGTATATTTATTAAAAACACATTGTTAGGATTTGATGCCTTAATAGCATTAGCTATAGTATGTCCAGCTGGACACCAAACACAATTTACACCCGTAAATTCTTCAAGAATAACCTTTTTATTTTGAGGTGTTGTTTGAACTATTGTTTGCGCATTCACTTGAAAAGCTGCAAACAATAATGCGATTAAAGTAATTTTTTTCATATTTTTAGTTTTAGTTATTTCGTTACAATAATAATAAATTTATTTTGAAAATCAACTAGATAGTTAAAAAAAAGTGAATTATTATTACAAAAAAGGCAATATTTCATTTTTTAATCTATCGTATTCTCCTTGAAGAATTAAACCGTTGTCTAACAGTTTTTTATAATTATTAAGTTTGTCAAATAATTCCTCTTTTGATAACTCCGAAAGCTTTTTTTCGTGCGACGGAATAGGTTCTTCTAATTCTGTATCTTGAACTGCAGGCATAATCTCTGCAAAATGCGTTACCTCTTCTATTTCAACGGATGCATTTGCAACTGAATTTAAGTTTGTCGCAACCCCATTTTTCAAAATATCCAATTGTTCTTTAGCATACGTATATAATTTACGTGCTTGATTTTTTGGTAAATATTCTACCGTATGTGTTAAATCGGTTTTCGTTGAAAAAGAAAAATCGGCACCTAAAAAACCTTCTTTTACGAAAGTTCCCGCAATATCATCCCAGTCGTAATCCATAAATTCCATAGATAACCCTAAATTTTTAGGTTTACATAAAATAATGCGTTTATTAGTTACCACAATACTATCAGGAAAAACGGTAATTGCCGGTTTTTTCTGAACCGCTATGTATCCTACTTCTTCATTAGACATTAATAAATTTTCCAATTTAGAGGTGATTTTTTCAATCGCTTTTGGGTCTTGGTCTTCGTTTAATATTTTTTTTAAATTGTCGATCATTTTCTGTTTAGTTTTTAGTTGATGGATTGTTGACATCAAAAGTAATGCCTAATTTTCAGATTCTTGAATTTCAGATTGAATTTTTTTAGTTAAGCTCTTAAAAACCAAATCGTACGAGTCATTAATTAACTGGTACATCATTTTATCATTCACATCCGAATGAAATTCAATCGTATTCCAATGTTTTTTACTCATATGATAGCCCGGATGTATGGCTTCATATTCCGCTCTAAGTACTTCTGCTTTGTCTGGATCGCATTTTAAATTTAAACTTGGTTTGTTACTTTCCCATTGCTTTAAAGAAGTTAAACAAAACATTTTTCCGCCTAGCTTAAACACCAAAGTATCTTCATCGAACGGAAAATGTTCGGTTACTCCTTTTTTAGAAAGGCAAAAATCGTAAAGTTGTTGAATGTTCATATTTTCAAAAATAAATAAAATTTATGAATTGTTGAACCTTTATTAATTTTAAAAAGGTTAATTTTAATTATTATTCACTTTTTTTTACAAAAAAAATGCAAAACTATATCACTAAAAATCAGCTATTTGATGTTTTTTCAACTGCAAGTTCTAAAGAAATTCCATTTATTAATCAAAATGAATATTTGGTTAACGGAACATTCAAATCTTGGAATGGTCCTTTCAATGAAATTCACGCAGCGATTTGCAAACCAACGTCCGATGAAAATTTAGAACGTATTTTAATTGGAAAGATCCCGAAAACGGGCTTACCAGAAGCATTTGAATGTTTAGAAAGTGCCGAAAAAGCATATGATAATGGTTTTGGAGAATGGCCTATGTTTTCAGTTGAAAAAAGGATTTCTTATGTGGAACATTTTGTAGGCGAAATGCTAAAATTGAGAACTGAAGTAGTAAATTTATTGATGTGGGAAATTGGAAAATCTGAAAAAGATTCTGAAAAGGAATTTGACAGAACCATAAAATACATTTACGACACCATCGAATCTTTAAAAAAATTAGAACGAAAATCGGCAACTTTTACTATAGAAGAAGGTGTTATTGGTCAAATTCGTCGTTCGCCTTTAGGAATAACTTTGTGTATTGGGCCTTATAATTACCCTTTGAATGAAACATATACTTTACTAATTCCAGCCTTAATTATGGGTAATGTAATTTTATTTAAACCGCCAAAACACGGATGTTTGTTGCATTATTGCCTATCAAAAGCCATAGAAAAAAGTTTTCCGAAAGGAGTTGTAAATTATCTTTACGGAAAAGGAAGTGAAATTGTTGAACCGTTAATGAATACAGGCAAAATTAATGTTTTAACCTTAATTGGGTCAAGTAAAGTTGCCTCTGACATTAAAAAAGCACATCCAAAAGTAAACCGATTACGAGCAATTTTAGGATTGGATGCTAAAAATCCAGCGATAGTTTTAGAAAATGCCAATATAGAAAATGCTATAGAAGAATGTCTTTTAGGAAGTTTGTCTTTTAATGGACAACGCTGTACAGCCTTAAAAATATTGTTTGTTCATGAAAATATTAAAGATGAATTTATAAAAAAATTCTGCGAAAAAGTAGATGCTTTAAAATTTGGAATGCCTTGGGACGAAAAAGTGCAAATCACACCTTTGCCAGAGGAAGAAAAATTCAACTATTTAAATGATTGCATAGCCGATGCCGAAAATAAAGGTGCGAAAATTATGAATGAAAATGGCGCCATCCAAAATGGTACTTTGTTTTTCCCAGCAGTACTATATCCTGTTATTGAAGGGATGAAATTGTATCGTGAGGAGCAATTTGGACCTATTGTTCCTATTGTTTCATTTAAAGAATTACAAGAACCAATTGATTATATGATTACATCAAATTTTGGACAACAAGTGAGTATTTTTGGAACGGACACCCACGAAATTTCGCATTTAATTGATGGGTTAGTCAATCAAGTATCACGTGTAAACCTTAATGTTCAGTGTCAACGTGGTCCGGATACGTTCCCTTTTACAGGTCGAAAAGATTCTGCGGAAGGAACACTTTCGGTTTATGATGCACTTCGCTCTTTTTCGATACGAACCGTTGTTGCCACTAAAGAAAATAAGGACAACAAAGCTATTATTAATATAATTGTAACTGAAGGAGAGTCAAACTTTTTATCTACAAAGTTTATTTTTTAAGTTTTTGATGAATTTCTAATGTAATTGAAAATTAATGAATGGCATATAAAACTGGTTTGCTCGGACTTGCATCATTTTCAAAAGAGGCAATTTGCAAATTCAATAAATAAGTGCCGTCAGAAACGGAATCGTCTACATAAATTAGTTCTGTGATTGTACAATCTAAACGGGCATCATCGTTTAAAATTGTCGTGTTTTTTACATTCCAAAACGCTTTGTGTGCCAATAATTTGCCTTCGTCTTCTTCCCTATCTACACTTGGTAAGTCAATTAGCAGATGCTTAATTCCGATTTCTCGAATATAAATTGCCGCTTCTTCTAACAAATAAGGCGGATTAGTGTGCGAATAGTTTTTAGATTTTTTATCTGATTTATTTGGAAGTGTTCGAATGATTATTGCCTCAGGCGTATTTCCATTTAAAGAATTTTCAATTTGACTTTTCGTAATGACAAAATCGTCATTTCTTTTTTCGGGCGAAATAGAAACTAGTTCTGCCATGAAAAAAAACTGTTTTAAACACTGATTGATAGAATAAAATTCGTTAGTTATATGTCCTAAACACTCAGTATGCGTGCCGTGTCCGTGCGGATTGAAAAATATATTATTAAAATTGGTTGAACTCCCTTCCGATACTTTTCCGGTCCAATTTTCAAAAGTTACGGGTTCAATTACCGGTTTTTCAATATACCAAGCAATCGGATTAGCATCCGTATTAGATAAAGGTAAAGAAATATCAATGGGTTTTGATAAGTCGATGTTGAAGTTGTTTATAATTGCTTTCATTTTTTGCACGCGGATTTAAAGGATATTCTATCGCAGATTTAAACAGATTTTTAAAATCCGCGTACCAATATCAGTTCAAATTTAGCAAAAACAAATCACTTGCGATGCCATCGCTTAAAAATTTTCCTTTTTTAGTAGTTTTTAAAATATTATTTTCAACGGTCAACAAATTATCTGAAATATATTTTTCTGCTTGTTGATGCAAATACTCTAAATAGTTACTTCCAAATTCGGCTTCAATTCTTTCTAAAGAAACACCCCAAATGGTTCGTAAACCCGTCATAATATATTCATTATACTGATCCGTTTTTGATAGAATTTCGATTTCTGATGGGAGCTTATTTTCTGCAATTGCTTTCAAATACAATGAATTATTTGAAACATTCCAACTTCTACTTTTCCCATTAAAACTATGCGCAGACGGACCAATTCCAATGTATTTTTTACCTAACCAATAAGCGGTGTTGTTTTTTGAAAAATAATCTGGTTTACCAAAATTCGATAGTTCATAATGTACAAACCCGTTTTCTTGAAGCTTATCTATTAAAATATGAAAATGTTGTTGTGCTAAATCGTCATCTAAAGTAGAAATAGTTCCCAATTTTATCATTTTATGCAATGCCGTTTTTGGTTCCACCGTTAACGCATAACTGGAAATATGTGGAATATTAAAACTTAGCGCCGTTTCTATATTTTGAAGCAATTTCTCATTACTCATATTTGGCATTCCGTAAATTAAATCGATAGATATATTGTCGAAATGTTGTGTAGCAAATGCTAAACATTTTTTTGCTTCTTCCATATTGTGTGCCCGATTCATCAGTTGCAAATCGTCTTCAAAAAAAGATTGAATACCAATGGATAATCGATTTATTGGTGAATTAGCAAATTGAAGAATTGTTTCTTCATCTAAATCGTCTGGATTTGCTTCTAAAGTAATTTCTGGATTCTCAATTACATTGTAATTTTGGTAAACGGAATGAATCAAAAATCGTATATCGTCAATCGACAATACGCTTGGTGTTCCTCCACCAAAATAAATGGTTTCTACTACTCCATTTTGAAATTCATCTTTACGAAGTCCCATTTCTTTTGCCAAAGCCAACACCATTTCCTCTTTCTTCTTCATTGAAGTGGAAAAATGAAAATCGCAGTAGTGACACGCTTGCTTGCAAAAAGGGATGTGAATGTAGATGCCGCTCATTTTTAATTAGATAATTTGAAAATTTGATAATGTGATACTTCTATTTATTTCTTTTCTAATTGACCCATTTTCTCATTTTCTAATTTTATCTTCATTATTCTTCACAAAAGCATCCCAACCAGTATAACTTGTTGTTCCCACTACTTTTCCAGTATTAAAAAAATGACAAACCGCAGCTGCTAAACCATCAGTAGAATCTAAATTTTTTGGTAACGTTTTAAGTCCTAATAATTGTTGTAACATTTTGGCTACTTGTTCTTTACTAGCGTTTCCATTTCCTGTAATGGCCATTTTTATTTTCTTGGGTTCGTATTCAGTAATTGGTATTTCTCTTGATAAACCTGCTGCCATTGCTACGCCTTGAGCTCTTCCTAATTTTAGCATCGATTGCACATTCTTTCCGAAAAAGGGTGCTTCAATAGCAATTTCATCTGGATGATAGGTGTCAATTAATTCGATAGTTCGCTCAAAAATTCGTTTCAACTTCATATAATGATCGTCCATTTTATTAAGTTGTAATTCGTTTAACTGAATAAACTCCATTTTTTTATTTACCACACGGATGAGTCCGAAACCCATAATAGTAGTTCCTGGATCGATACCGAGAATGATGCGTTCGTTTGACATATTTTTTACACAGAGATTCACAAAGTCAGTCGCAAAGTAACGCTAAATTATTTTGTGTCTCTCTGAGATACTTTGTGTAACTCTGCGAAATAACTCTTAATTTTCTTTTCTTTGCAAAATGATTACAAACAAAACTAAACAATATCTCACACTTATAATAAAACTTACGATTGTTTTTGGTGCTTTTTATTTTATATATGACAAATTAGCTCACGATGACAAACTGAGTTGGACTCAATTTTCAGGGATAGTACAACATAAAATTACTCTTTCTTGGTTAATTTTTATGTTAGTTTTTAGTGTTCTTAATCGGTTTTTAGAAATTTTAAAATGGCAGAATTTAGTTGAAGTAGTTGAAAGAATTTCGCTTTACACGGCTACAAAACAAGTTTTAGCTGGTGTAACTGCAGGATTATTTACTCCAAACGGAATTGGTGAATATGCTGGAAAAGCGCTTTATTTTCCAAAAAACGAAACCAAACGAATTTTGTTTTTAAACGTAATTTGTAATGGAATTCAATTAATTATTGCTGTTCTATTCGGGCTAATCGGTCTTTTATATTTGGGCTATACGTTTTACTTTATAGTGCTTGTAACCATCGTTTTCTTCATTGGTGTTTTTATGTTTTTGACAAAAAATGCTAATATAAAAGGCTATTCAATAAAATTATTTTTAGAAAAAATTGGTGAAATACCTAAAAAAATTCATCGAAAAAACATATTGTTAGCTTTTGCGAGATATATCACTTTTTCGCATCAATATTATTTTTTGTTTTTGTTATTTGGCGTAAAAATTGACTATTTTACGTTAATGGCTACTATAATTGCGGTCTATTTTATTGCCAGTTCGTTGCCGTCTTTTCAATTTTTAGATTTTGTTGTAAAAGGAAGTGTGGCAATTTGGTTTTTCAATAAATTACAAATTGATGACTACGTAGTTTTGTTTATCAGTACTTTTATGTGGCTGGCAAATGTAGTTTTACCAGTTCTAATTGGGAGTTATTTTGTGTTGATTTTTAAACCGAAAAAAGTTGAAATAAAAAATTAGTCTTCTTTATTTAAAATAACGGGAAGTTGAAATTCAGATTTTACAGGAACACCTCTTTTTATAGCTGGATTAATTTTCGGAAAATCAGTTAATCGCAATTGAAAAATGCTATCTAATTGCACTTTATTATAGGCAATAGAATCCGAAATTATGGCTTCAAAATTTACATCCGAATTTGAAGAAATAATTACTTTTACTTGAATGGTATCTAATTGCGGAAACAATTTAGCAATACTATCATCTTTCAATTTAGAATGTAATTGATATGACAATGTTTCATAGAAACAACTTTGTTTACTGTACGTATCAGATAAAGAATCGCAAGCTGTAAATGAAGGAAATTCATCTACTTGTTTCCAATTTATTTTTTTGAGTTCTTGTTCTAATAATACGTTTTCATCTGGCACTTTCTTATCGAAAAATTGACACGATTGTAATAAAAATATTAGAAAAAAAGCAATTACTTTATTCATTTTGATTTTCAACTATTTAGATTTTCAAAAATACAATATTATAGAATATCTTTTATTGATTTTCTCTGTTTTTATTCTAACACATAAAATTCCTTATAATTAGACATAAAAAAATCCCGAACGCATTCGGGATTTTTTCTTATTTTATAAAGATTATTTTTTTACAATCTTATGAATACTTTTTTGATTATCTGCTGAAATAACTTCCAACAGATATAATCCTGGAGTATAATTAGTTAAATCAAGTTCTGTAGTAGAAACAGTTACTTTTTTATTGGTAAGTTTTTTACCTAATAAATCGTAAACATTTACTTCAGAAATAGTTTGATTATTTTTAGATTGAATATTCAATATTGAATTCGTTGGGTTTGGATATACCATAAACTCATTGGTTTCGAAAGATTCTGATTCTAAAAGCGCCACAAATTCAGTTGTAAACGTATTTGTTACAATTGCTGGGTTGTAGTCAAAATAAATGGATGCCACATTTGGAATAATATCACCAACTGCATACCCCGCTTTTGGTTTGATTTTGAATGTTACATATCCTTTACCGATGGTAGAATTGGCAACCGAAACTGGCAATTGAATATTATTAAATTTCCAATTTAATTCTGTACCTACTCGGTCTAATTCATATGTATGACTTGAACTAATCATTGATAATGTGCTTTCATCTAATTTGTTATTTAAAACATCATTAATTCTAACATTAATGGCACTAGCATTACCTGTATTTTCAAATCGAATAGTGTAGTATAAATAATCATTAGAGGTGAAGCTTGAATGTAATATTTGAGGTCCACGAGCTTCCATTTTATCATTTGGATCATAAGCATTTATAACCATTTGGGTTAATGTATTACTATTATTTTCAAGTACTACATCTCCAGTTGTTGGAACAATTGAAGCTTGACTTACTAAGTAATCGCCAGCATTTACTGTTGGAATAGTTGGTACTAACATGATAACGTTAATTGTTCTAACTTCAAAAGGTAATAAGTTAGTGAAGTTATAAGTAAATCCAGTTGCTGTACTTGTAGTTGCTGGCGCAGTTGAAACAATTGAAACAGCACTAGGTTTAGTATATGATAGCGTTCCAGATGGAATAGTTTGATTTCCTAAATTCGCATAAACAATTCGGTTTATATAATTAAATCCTGGTCTTGGGGCATTAAATGGTACAACTGCAACTCCTAAATCGTTATAATTTTGAAGCGATGTTACTGGAAAGTTATAAGTTGTCATTCCCGACCCTGTTGATGTTAAATTTAAAAACTGAGAAGGATTTACATTATACATAGTTGCATACGTTGGGTTTACTACAAAAGCAACGTCATAAGAATTAGTGGCAACCATATCGTAAATACTAAATGATCCTGACGGAGCAATTACATTATGAACCACGCCATTGTCATTTTTCTCATGTGTAAACTTTCCTAAAGGGAAATTCACTTCTCCAGTATCTTTCGTACCGTTATTATTTGAATCTAAAAAAGCATTAAATGTAAATCCGGTGCAATTAATCACTCCTGAACCGGGCATTGAACTATTAGTATGATTAATAGTAATAAATCCATTTTGATTGGAGAAATTAGTAATCATCATTAGGTAATATTGTCCTGCTTGTGCATTTGGAATTACAGCATTTTCTGAAGCAGAAGCTGAATAGCTACAACTTACAATATTATTTGGTCCTACTAAGTTACAACTTGAAGTACCGCTTGTAAACGGACCGTAAATAATATAATCTACATCTTGATTATTAAAACTAGGTGCATTATTTCCTTGATTGATTGATAAATTTATAGTTCCGGGTGCGCTAATTGGTATATAAAACCAGTTTGGATTTGGTGTAGTACCTAGACATCCTGAGGCCCCACTATTTGGAAAGTTAATTGTATTTGTGTATGGAATACCTAATGAATTACATAATAAATTAGCATTTGTACAAAAAGAAGCTAAATTACAATTAGACTGCGCAAAAACAGTTCTTGGATATATTTTATCACATGCATCTGCAATAATTTCTCTAATAAAAATAGTAGTACTCAATGCTGAAACAGGAACTACAAAGTTATTAGCTGGCGATATGGGATTCACTTGGTTTTGTGCGGCAGTTAATGTTGGATAATATACTAACGTATTATTACTGTTAATTACTGCTTGTGAAGCTGTTAAGTCAAAAACCACTTGTTGATCGTTATTATCATCACATTGCACCATAGGGTTTAAGGCTGGCATTACTTGATAGTCAACAGCATTTAATGTAAAACCACTTACTTGCATCATATTTCCAGAAGAAATTTCAGTAACTCTTGAAAAAACAGTATGACTTCCTAAATTCACACAATGTGGGCTTACCAGAGGATTATTGCCCGAAACAGCATCTGCTTGAGAAGAATGATAAGATACCGTATATAAATTTGCGGGTTGATTTGCTAAAATATTTTGTGTGTTACTCGCTAAATTAAAGCATCCTAATCCGTTTGTTACACAAGCCGTCATACTTTGTGGTTGACCAAACTGTGGCGGACAAGATAGTGTTGTAAATGTAACTAAAACACTTGGCGGACTTATAACATTAGGGGAACAAACCGAAACAATTTGAGCGGTACAAGTTGTTCCACAAGGTAAACCAGTTAAAACAAATGGACTCGTTTGTGCTGCAAAATTTCCAGCAACAGTTCCATTCATCATCAACTGGATGTTGTAATCTGAAGTAGTCGTAGTAGTATTTGGTACCCAAGAAACCGTTGCGGAATTGGTCGTAATATTTGACACAAAAACATTTGATGGTGGCAAACATTGAGCGTTTACAAGGTTAATAGCAACACTCAAAAGAACTAATAATACAAGTAATTTTTTCTTCATTTTATATATTTAAAATAATTAATTTTATATTCTAAGTGGCTAAATATAAGTAAATTATCTATAAAACAAGCATTTATTTTAAAAAATCAGTTCAAGTGAAAAAAAAGACTATGAATTACATACTTGCAAAGCTAAAAAAGAAAATGTAAATACTATAAATCAAAAAAGCCATCCACAAAAGTGGAAAGCTTTTCATCGGTCTAACTACTAAACCTTTGTCCGCCAAGGCGGACTAAACAACACAACTACGTTTCTCTTGAAGCCTCAAGATATTTGGGCAAAAAAGCATTCTAATTTCTTAGAATGCTTCCCAAATGTTGCGGTCTGGACGGGACTCGAACCCGCGACCCCCTGCGTGACAGGCAGGTATTCTAACCAACTGAACTACCAAACCGTTGCTGTAATGCGAGTGCAAATATACTACAGTTTTTGTAACTTGCAAATATTTTAATAAAAAAAATCCGAAATTAGAGTCATTACTTATCCAAACTTCTGTTTTTCAACTAAGTATGTAGTGAGTATTTTTTCGAAATTTTCATCCACTGAAACTGGAACGTACTTAATTTTATAAGACGCACACGTATTTGCTATGTTTTGAAAATAAGTATTTACTACTTTCTCGTAACTTTCTTTCATATTTTCGGCAAACAAGTTAACTTCTTCGCCTGTTTCCATATCAATGAACTTTCTTGGGGTATTGTCAAAATTAAAATTCAACTCTGTTTTTTTATCAAAAATATGAAACAAAACTACTTTATGTTTGTTGTGCTTCAAATGTTGTAAGGCATTAAATAATTTTTCATTATCCCCTTCAATAATCATATCTGTAAATAAAATAATCATCGAACGACGATGGACTTTTTCAGCAATTTGATGAAGAAAGGTGATGGTATCGGTTTTTTTGGATTCTTTTGGGAAGTTTAGTAGATTTTCAAACTGATTTAAAATCATTCTATGATGGCGTTCACTTCCTTTTTCTGAAGCATAATATTCATACGTATCAGAATATATAGACACCCCGACTGCATCGCGTTGTTTTTTTAATAAATTCATCAACACAGCCGCGGCTAAAACAGAAAATCCAATTTTACTTTCAGAAAAATTTTGATTCGATTTTAATTTTGGATAATGCATCGATGAAGAATTATCGATAATTAAATGACATCGTAAATTGGTTTCTTCTTCAAATTTTTTAGTGTATAACCTATCCGTTTTGGCAAATAACTTCCAATCTATGTGTTTGGTGCTTTCACCTTGATTATAAATTTTATGTTCGGCAAATTCGGCAGAAAACCCGTGAAACGGACTTTTATGCATACCCGAAATAAAACCTTCAACTATTTGATTAGCCAAAAGTTCTAAATTCTTGAATTGGGATATTTTTTCGAGTTGCGATTCTAAATTCATATCGTAAATATATGAAAAGATTTTAAATTCTGTATGAAAGTTATTTGTTAAAAAAAAGGCTCAACTCCCGTTGAACCTTTTGTAATATGTGTTTTCTATTGATTATAGTAATGCGTCGATTGCATCAGTATAGGTTTTTTTAGGAGCTACTCCTACTTGTCTTCCTACTACTTCTCCGTTTTGAAACACTAATACTGTTGGAATATTTCTTACGCCGTATTTTGCAGCAAATTCTTGATTTGCATCAACATCTACTTTACCAACAACTGCTTTTCCTTCGTATTCTGTAGCTACTTCATCAATAACTGGTCCTACCATTCTACAAGGTCCACACCAAGCTGCCCAAAAATCTACTACTACTGGTTTGTCTGATTTTAATACTACTTTCTCAAAAGTAGCGTCTGTAATTGCTAATGCCATATTTTTATATTTATTTTTTTATACTATAATTATTATACTGCGAAAGTAGAAAATATATTTAAGCTATGAAAAAAATTATGATTTCTTTTACCTATTTAAGAATTAGAAAAATCAATTTATAGGTTTTTTTAAGACTTGATTTCATTAATTCAATTTAAAATTAATTTGCATTTTTTCCAATCCTTCCAACAAATCTTTAGAAATATTAATTTTTAGTTTTCTACTTGGCATTTCTAACTTGTTTTTTACTATAGTTTCTTCAATTTCTTCCATTTGATTCTCTATTATAATTTCAGCGTTGTTTTCTACCTCATCCTCTATTTCTACAAGATTTTCATCTTGAATTTCGTCATCGATTTCAATTTCTCGCTTAACAAATCGTTTCACTTTTTCTAATTCTAACAATTCGAAAGTAACGTTATAATCGCCTTGATAATTAGAAAAAAGAGTTTTTAAGTTGGAAATAAGTTGCTCTTTTAATTCTTCAACTGGCAATTGAATGGTTAATTTTTTTGCAAAATCTGGCAAAACATCTTGTAAACTCTGAAGATGTGTAAAATTAATTCTTGGCTCTGATTTTTTTCCGGTATCTTTATTTGTCCAGCCTTCTTTCACGAAAATTTTAATATAAACAAATTGGTTTGCAACCAAATAATGTCGGAATTTTAGATATTCCTCATTAAAAATTCGGAATTCAAAACTTTCTTCGTACCCTTCAATATTAAACGTTGCCCAACCTTTATTTTGTTGCGTGGTACGATGTTGCACATTGGATACAATTCCTCCAAATGATAGATTTTTACCAACCAAAGGCTCCAAATTATGTAGTGCTTGCAACTTGGTATTGCAGAAATATTTCATTTCAAATTTATAATCGTCTAGCGGATGCCCTGAAATGTAAATTCCAACTACTTCTTTTTCGCGAGATAATTTTTCTAAGGTATTCCATTCTTCACAAGGCGGCACAATTGGCTCGGCAATTTGTACATCTGAAGCATCACCAAATAAGCTTACTTGAGAAGAGTTTTCGTTTTCTTGAAACTTCGCGCCAAAACGAATGGCTTTCTCCAAAAAGGAACTATTATCCCCATCCGTATGGAAATACTGAGCCCGATGTGTGTCCCCAAATTCATCAAAACCACCTGCTAAGGCTAAATTTTCGAATGCTTTTTTATTTGCCGCACGCAAATCTATTCGCTTTGCTAAATCGAAAATAGACTTGTAACGGCCTTCTCTTCGTACTTCGACTATTGTTTTTACTGCGTTTTCTCCAACTCCTTTAATTGCTCCCATTCCGAATCGAATAGCATTATTATCATTTACCGTAAACTTGTAAAACGATTCATTGACATCTGGACCTAAAACTTCTAAGCCCATTCGCTTGCATTCTTCCATAAAAAAAGAAACCGATTTGATATCGTTCATATTGTTTGAAAGCACCGCCGCCATATATTCTGCAGGATAATGTGCTTTTAAATATGCCGTTTGATAGGCAATCCAAGCATAACAAGTAGAATGCGATTTGTTGAATGCATAACTTGCAAACGCTTCCCAGTCTTTCCAAATTTTTTCTAATATTTTAGCGTCGTGTCCTTTTTCTTCAGCTTGCGCGATGAATTTAGGCTTCATTTTATCCAAGACCGGCTTGTCTTTTTTACCCATTGCTTTACGAAGTACGTCGGCATCACCTTTTGTAAATCCAGCCAATGATTGAGATAAAAGCATTACTTGCTCTTGATATACGGTAATTCCGTAAGTTTCTGCTAAATATTCTTCACAAGCATCTAAATCATATGCTATAGGCTCTAAACCATTTTTTCTTCGAACAAAAGAAGGAATATATTCTAACGGACCTGGTCGATATAATGCATTCATCGCAATTAAATCTCCAAAAACCGTTGGCTTTAAATCTTTCAAATATTTTTGCATTCCTGGCGATTCGTACTGAAAGATACCTACCGTTTCACCGCGTTGGAATAATTCGTATGTTTTTTTATCGTCTATAGGAAATGTATCAGGATCTAAATCAACATTTCGTTTATATTTCACCTGTTTAACCGTCTCTTTTATTAGTGTTAAGGTTTTTAAACCTAAAAAGTCCATCTTTAATAAACCTGCACTTTCGGCTACTGCGTTATCAAACTGGGTAACATATAAGTCCGAATCTTTTGCTGTTGTTACTGGTACGAAATTCGTAATATCATCTGGTGTAATAATCACACCACAAGCGTGAATTCCTGTATTTCGGAGCGACCCTTCTAATATTTTTGCTTGTTGAATCGTCTCTCCAGAAAGTTCGCCTTGATTGGCAATTTCGATTAATTCTTTTACGCGGTCAAATTCATCTGAACGAACCGCTTTTTTAACATCCTCTTCTTTTTCTGATAGAAAACGAGCCAAATTCCATTTTCCTGGCATCATTGCTGGAATTAATTTTGCAATTCTATCCGCTTCGAATAAAGGTAAATCTAACACACGAGCCGTATCTCGAATAGCTGATTTCGTGGCCATTTTTCCATACGTAATAATTTGCGCCACTTGATTAGAACCGTATTTTTTAATTACATAATCCATTACTCGACCTCTGCCTTCATCATCAAAATCGATATCAATATCGGGCATCGACACACGGTCTGGATTTAAAAAACGCTCAAAAAGCAGGTTGTACAACATCGGATCAATATTTGTAATCCACAAACAGTAAGCTACCACTGAACCCGCAGCAGAACCCCTACCAGGACCAACCGAAACATCCATTTTTCGGGCTTCGGCGATAAAATCTTGTACAATTAAAAAATAGCCCGGATAACCTGAATTACTAATTGTTAAGAGTTCGAAATCAATACGTTCTTTAATTGCATCTGTGATTTCACCATAACGTTTTTTAGCGCCTTCGTAAGTTAAATGTCTTAAATATGCATTTTCACCTCGAACACCTTTATCTTCAAGATCTTCTGGAACTTGAAATTGTTCTGGAATATCAAATTTCGGTAGTAAGACATCTCGCGAAAGCGAATATATTTCAATTTTATCTACAATTTCTTGAACATTACTAATAGCTTCCGGAGTTTGCTGAAATAATTTTTTCATTTCATTTGTTGACTTGAAATAATATTCCTGATTGGGTAATCCAAAACGATATCCACGTCCCCGTCCAATTGGTGTAGCTTGCTTTTCACCCTCTTTTACACATAATAAAATATCGTGCGCGTTGGCGTCTTCTTTATTAATGTAAAAGGTATTGTTTGTTGCAATTAGCTTTACATTATGTTTTTTTGAAAACTGAATTAAGGTGGTATTTACCGCTTTTTCATCCTCTTGATTGTGATTCATTAATTCGATGTACAAGTCGTCACCAAAATGATCTTTCCACCACAATAACGCTTCTTCTGCTTGATTTTCTCCGAGATTCAGAATTTTATTTGGCACTTCACCATATAAACTTCCAGTTAAAACAATAATATCTTCTTTATATTGTTTGATTAATTCTTTATCGATTCGAGGCACATAGTAAAACCCATCTGTATAGGCTTTTGATGACAACTTCGCTAAATTATGATATCCTTTTTTATTTTTCGCTAAGAAAACAACTTGATATCCGTTGTCTTTATTTGATTTGTCTTTATGATTGTTACACACAAAAAACTCGCAACCTACAATTGGTTTAATGATGGTTTCTGTTGGTTGTTCACCAGCTTCAACTAATTCCTTGTTTTTGGCTTCCGCCGATTTATTATGATTTAGAATTCCACTTACAAATTGAAAAGCACCCATCATATTTCCAATATCTGTAAGGGCAACAGCTGGCATTTTTTGCTTTACTGTATTTTCTATCAATTTAGGAATCGAAATGGTAGATTGCAAAACCGAAAACTGCGAATGATTGTGTAAATGCGCAAAGGCAACATCTGAAACATCTTCCAAATTTTCAGGTAAAATTTCAATATCTTTAGGCAGCTGTTGTTGTACTTTTTCTCTTAAAGTGGCTGAAGCCAGTTTTAAATTTACGTGTTTTAATCCGATTGGTTTTACATCTGGATTATTAGTTTTGAATGCTGCATAATAATCTTCAGAAACAGGTAATTCGTTTGAATTAAAATTTCCACGTTTTACTAATTCTAAAAAACAACGCGTTGTGGCTTCTACATCGGCAGTGGCATTATGAGCTTCTGCAAATTTTTCGTTGAATAAATATTCGTGTAATTCTGTTAATGTGGGTAGTTTAAATTTTCCACCACGTCCACCAGGTAATTTTAATAATAAAGCCGTAGTTTCAGTACACGTATCTAAAATGGGCATTTTAGCTAAATCGGTTGCTATTCCAAATCGATGAAATTCGCAACCCATAATATTCACATCAAAACCTACATTTTGCCCTACAATATATTTGGCTTGAGATAAAGCAATATTAAATTTTTCAAGGATTTCACTTAAACCACAACCTTCTTGATTGGCTAATTCAGTGGATATTCCGTGAATTCTTTCTGCATCAAAGGGAATATTATATCCTTCTGGTTTTATTAAATAATCTTGATGCTCGATAAGATTTCCCATATCGTCATGTAATTGCCAAGCAATTTGCACACAACGAGGCCAGTTGTTAGTGTCTGTTATTGGAGCAGACCAACTTTTAGGTAATCCTGTGGTTTCGGTATCGAAGATTAAATACATAAATTATAAATTCCAAATTAATAAATTCCAAATCTCAAAACTATACTACATTTTAAAAAAGTGAAAGATTTCAAAAATACAATTTATCTTTTTTTAAGGCAATTTTAGTTATTAACAAAAACAAAAAACCACTCCTAAATGAAGTGGTAATTAGAAGTATATGTTAAAAGATTTTATAAAATAGGTACTTTATAAAAAATCCCTTTATTAAAATTTACAACTGTTCCTTGTTCGTCAACTGCATTAAATTTAAACGTTCCTGAATACAAGTTGCCTTCAATTTTTTCAATTTCAACTTCTCCATTACTTTTTGAAACATTTAAAACAGTAACTTTAGCATTGCCATTACCACCATTAATAGTTATCAAATCTCCTGGTTCATATCCTACTCCTCTACTTGCAATAGTTGCTCCGGTTACGGCACCTGAACTATTGGTTTGAATTTTTAAGGTTAAACCGTTTCCTGAGCCCCCAGTTGTAGTTACATTGTTACCGTTTAATGCCGCATAACCTGTACCTGGAACAGTTACTCCTTGTAATTTAAAAACAGGCCCTTCAATTAATGCTGTTTCAAAGTATAATAATGATTGCTGATTGCTATATGAATACGTTGCATTTACACCTTGATTGGTTGTTCCTAAATAATGTGTACCAACTGCATTGGGCACCGTTATAGTAACCATTTCATTATCTTTATATGCATTTATTGTTATCGTTCCACCTGGATTTGCAGTGATTTTTGTATCCGAAGCACGCCATGCAATATTATCTTTTTCACCTAAAAATGCTGGTAAATTAGTTTTAATATCATTTTCACACGACACTAGTAGAATGACAAGGGCAACAATTTGAACTATTTTTTTCATTATACGTTTATTAAATAAGGAATTACAAATATATATTTTATTTTAGTATTATTGATATTTGAAACAAAAAATCCGCCTTTAAAAAGACGGATTTTTTTAATTATTTTTTAAATTAACAACTTCTTGTTCCGTTAATACTCTCCAATTTCCTCTTGGTAAATTCTTTTTAGTTAATCCTGCAAACACTACTCGATCTAATTTAATCACGTTATATTTTAAGTGTTCAAAAATATTTCGAACCACTTTAACATTAGATGTTTTCATTTTTACACCAATTTCACTTTTAGCTTCTCCGTCAATATAAGTTACTTCTTCTACATATACTTTATGTCCTTCAATAGTAATACCGCTTTGAATTTTTTCTAAATCTTCGTATTTTAAATTCTTATCTAAAGAAACTTGATAAATTTTAGAAGAACGTTGATTTGGTGTTGTAAATTTTCTAACCATATCTGGATCATTTGTAAATAATAATAATCCTGTTGTGGTTTTATCCATTCTTCCAATAGGTTCTAATCTTACATTTGAAGGCGACTTTATTAATTGCAACACGTTGTTTGCGCCTTGGTCATTCTTCTCAGTAGAAAAATTCTTAGGTTTGTTTAAAAGGATGTATTCTTTTTTCTCAGGTGTTATGTTCACACCGTCAAAATTAACCACATCGGTTAGTTTTACTTTGTGTCCCATTTCTGTAACCACTTCGCCGTTTACTTTTACGTTTCCACTTTGAATATAAATGTCGGCATCTCTACGACTACAAACTCCTGAATTTGCTACATATTTATTTAATCTGATTTCATCTTTATCAGATTTAATTTTAACCACTTGTTGTTTTGGCTTGTCTGTTCTATTGAACTTTGGAGCAGGTTTGTTTTCTGAAGAAAAAGATTTTCCTGATTCGTTTTTCTTAAAATCTGGTTTTTTACTTTCCGAAACTTTACCGCTTCTTTTGGCTCCTGACGATTTTCTCATGCTTTTATTTTTTTGCAAAGATAGTCAATTTAAGTGAGAAGTGCGATGTAAGAAATTACAAGTGGAATTTATTGAATTAACAATAATTTTTGACCGTTTTCAATAACATCAGGATTAATTAGAACGATACAAATTACACCTGCTAAAAGAATTATCTTTAGTAAAAAATGAAGTTTAATATAATCTACTTTTCCTTCCGACTTCCATAATTTCAAAACAAAAATTAATAGTAAAATGTAACTCGAGTAAAAGTAACTATCCATATAACCCACATCGAACACATTAATAAGAAAATATACAGGAACGATTGTACACAATAACAAAAATGAAATAATTTTTTTAGCAAAATTTTCCCCAAAATTAACAGGTATGGTTTGATAATTATTAGATAAATCACCTTCAATGTTTTCTAAATCTTTAATCATTTCACGGATTAATATAATTAGAAATAAAAATGAGGCGTGGGCAAAAATTACTTGATAAAAGTTTTTGAAATACATTAAAATTCCAAAAAAAGGCAAAATAGCTAATAAAGAAGCTGAAATATTTCCAATGAAAAGTATTTTTTTTAGCTTGTGCGAATACAACCAAATACTAAAAATATAAACCGAAAAAAATAAAGCCGCTCGCCAAGAAACAATAAAACCAAATACAGCCGAAAAGAAATTTAAAGTAAAGTAAACTTGAAGCTGAGTTTTCTGACTGACTAATCTATCTAAATACGATTTTTTGGGACGATTGATGATGTCTTTTTTGGCATCGTAAAAATTATTAATAATATACCCCGAAGCAATAGCAAAAGTAGACGCCATTACTAAAAGAAATAATCTCCAATCTAAAATAATGTCTAACGCTCTTCTTTCTGGAGCTAAAATAAAAATAGCAGATAAATATTGTGCTAAAGCGATTACAAACACATTATACCCACGAGCCACAGAAAAGAAACTGAAGATTTTAGTAAGTACTAATTTAGAGTTGCGACTTAGCATTTGGGTAAAAGGTGTTGGGTGTTGGGTGTTGGGTGTTGGGTTTTTCTTCTTAAACCTTATACCCTAATCCTCATACCTATTTTAAAACTGATAAACCATTTCTAATTTATAATCTTTTAAAGATTTTTTAGCTTTTTCAAAATCTTCTGTAAAACCTAAAATATAGCCACCGCCACCAGAACCACACAATTTTAAATAGTAATCGTTGGTTTCGATTCCGTTTTGCCAAATTTGGTGAAATTGTTCCGGAATCATTGGTTTGAAGTTACTCAAAACCACTTTAGATAACTCTTTTGTGTTTTTAAATAACGATTTCATATCGCCTTGTAAGAAGTTTTCCACACAAGAATCGGTATATTTAATAAACTGCGATTTTAACATTTTTCTAAAACCTTGGTCTTTTAAATTTTCCATAAAGATATTTACCATTGGAGCCGTTTCGCCAACAATTCCAGAATCTAATAAGAAAACGGCACCTTTTCCAGTTGCTGATTGACTTGGAATTCCAGCGGCTTCAATATTGTCTTTTGAATTGATAAGAATTGGTAAACTTAAGTAACTATTTAATGGATCTAAACCAGAACTTTTTCCGTGGAAAAAGGATTCCATATTAGAAAAAATTGATTTTAGTTGCAATAATTTTTCTCTGGTTAAATTTTCTAAAACGGTAATTTTATTCGCCGCGTATTTATCATAAATAGCGGCTACTAAAGCGCCACTACTTCCTACTCCGTACCCTTGTGGGATACTTGAATCAAAATACATTCCGTGGTTAACGTCGTTTTGTAATAACTCAATATTAAACGTTACTAAATCTGGTTGTTCCGTTTGCAATTGCTTTAAATAAGCCACGAATTTCACTAAACTCTGATTTGATTTTTTGGCTTCATCTGTCGGATTTTCATCGGACTTTAACGCGCCTTTGTAAAAATTATATGGTATTGAAAGTCCTTTAGAATCTTGTATGATCCCATATTCTCCGAAAAGTAATATTTTTGAGTAAAAAAGTGGTCCTTTCATAATTTTAATTGACAATTAATAATTAACAATTGATAACTATTGTTTCTTTGAAGTATTAATTATACTTATAAGTAATTTTAATAATTCAATATTTTTAATTTTTAAATTCTGAAACAACTCATCACTTAAGTAATTTGTTTCATAAAGCAAATCTAACCAATATTCTGTTTCATTTGCTTCTTTTAATGAAATTGAAAGTTTGTTTATAAAATCTGCTTTACTTTGAGCGTGTTCTGCTTCCCGAATATTAGCGCCAATTGATGTTCCTGATTTTAATAATTGCCTTGACAACACAAACTCTTTTTTATCTGCAAGATTTTTGTAAAGATACACAATTTCCTTTGCAAATTCGAAAGATTTTTCTTTTATGACATTTCGCTTTTCCATTATCAATTGTTAATTATTAACTATCAATTGACTTCCATTTCCAATTTCATCACAAATATACTGACCATTTTGACAATAGCCAACTAATTCGTGCTGAATAAATTGCACTACTTTTTCTTTTACATTTTCAGGATACAAAACGTGCACATTGGCACCTGCGTCTAACGTAAAACAAACCGGAGTTTGTGTTTCAATTCTGAACTTCCAAATTTTATTAATAATTTCTAATGTATTTGGTTTCATTAAGATAAAATATGGCATCGAAGTCATCATCATAGCGTGTAACGTCAACGCTTCACTTTCTACCAAACTCATAAATTCCGTTACGTTTCCTGTTTCTAATAACGTAACAATTTTTGCAATATTGTCATGTGCTTGTTCAAATCGTTGTTCGGCAAAAGGATGGTTGTGCATTAAATTATGTCCAACTGTACTCGAAACTTGTTTTTCGCCTTTATCAACTAACAAAATCGTGTCCTGAAAATTATGAAAATTCGGATGAATATTTTCAAACGCTACCCCAAATAAGTCGGAACTATTTTTTATGGTTTCGTTTTTTCCCCACCCAACTACTTTGCCAATTATACTTCTGCAAGCACTTCCTGAACCTAATCGGGCTAGAAAAGAAGCTTTTGCATAAAAATAATCTTCGGAAATTTCAGGTTTTAACGCCTTTTCTAAACTCATAATATTCATGGCAAGCGCTGCCATTCCTGAAGCAGAAGACGCTATTCCTGAACTATGTGGAAAAGTATTTTGGGTATTAATTGTAAAATGATATTCTTTTAAATACGGGCAATATTTATAAATTCTTTCGAAAAACTTTTGAATTTTAGGTTTAAAATCTTCTTTTGGTTTTCCTTCAAATAATAAATCGAATGAAAAATCACGCTGTACTAAGCTTGTCGAAGTATCTTTTTCAACTTTAGAAGAAATTGTAACCGATGTAATGGTTTTACAATTTTTCAATGTAAAACTAATCGATGGATTAGCTGGAATTTGATCGCCGTTTTCTTTTTTTCCCCAATATTTCACCAAAGCAATATTACTTGGCGCACTCCACGAAAAAGATGCCGCTTCTATTGAATTATAATTTGAAATAATGAAGTCTAAATCAGAATACATAAAAAATATTTTTTACAAAGATAGAAAAGGAAGTTAAAACTTAGTTGTCAGATGTCAGAAGTTTTAAATATATTTGAATAAAATTATGAAAATGAAAAAGTATTTAAGAATATCGTATTGCATAATTATTTGTTTGACTGTAGGCTTTTTCTCAGGAAAAATTACACAATCGTCTATTACCACTTGGTATCCTACTCTAATAAAACCTATATTTAATCCTCCAAATTGGGTTTTCGCCCCTGTTTGGACGTTACTTTACATTTTTATGGGAATTGCTGCAGGATTAGTTTGGAATGAAATTGAAAATAAACCTAAAGAAGTTAAAGTAGCCTTACAATATTTTATTGTTCAATTGGGGTTAAATGCGTTATGGTCTTACCTGTTTTTTGGGTTGCAAAATCTACTATTAGCTTCAATTGAAATTATTTTATTGCTTTTGGTTATGTTAGAATGTTACAAATTATTTAAGCCGATAAACGTAACTGCAGCAAAATTATTCATTCCTTATATTGTTTGGGTTTCTTTTGCAACACTATTGACTTTTAGTATTTTTTATTTAAATTAAACATTTTCGGCAACGATAAAACCGCTTGTCCAAGCATTCTGAAAATTGAAGCCACCAGTTATAGCATCAATATTTACCACTTCGCCAGCGAAATACACCTTTGGTAAAATTTTGCTTTGCATAGTTTTAAAATTAATTTCTTTTAAATCGATGCCGCCAGCAGTTACAAATTCTTCTTTAAATGTACTTTTCCCGTTAACCTGAAATTCAGCTTGTGTTAGCTGATTGGCTAAACTATTTATTTGCTTATTGGTTACCTCAGCCCATTTATAATCTAAAGAAATATCTGAAGCGGTTACAATATTTTCCCACAATCGTTTTGGAAAATCAAACGGACAAAATTTTCCAATTAGTTTTTTATTGTTTTCTTCTTTAATTTCTTTTAATTGTTCGATGGCTTCATCAAAAGACACCTCATCCAACCAATTTACAAGCAAGGCAAAACAATATTTTTTGTCAAATAATTCTCTAGCACCCCAAGCGGAAAGCCTTAAAATTCCGGGTCCTGAAAGTCCCCAATGTGTAATTAATAATGGCCCTGAAGCCGCTAATTTGGAGTTTTTTATTTTGATGCTGGCTTGCGCCGAAAGTCCCATTAAATCTTTGATTCTTTTATCGGTAATGTTAAATGTAAATAAGGAAGGAACAGGTTCGACAATTTGATGTCCCATTTGATGCATCATTTCCCAAATTTTAGGATTGCTTCCTGTTGCGACTACAATTTTATCTGCAACAAAAACATCGTGTTGGGTTTCAATTTTCCATTGTTCGTCCTTATTGAAATATAAAGATTGTACACTTTGTGAGGTAAAAACTTTGATGCCAAATTTCTTTACATCTTTTTCAAAACAATCAATTATAGTTTGAGAATCATCTGTAATTGGGAACATTCTACCATCTTCTTCAATTTTTAACTCAATACCTCTTTTTTCGAACCAATCAATCGTATCGCCAGAACAAAATTGCGAAAAAGGACCTTTTAGTTCTCTCTCACCACGCGGATAAAATTTGACTAAATCGTTTGGTACAAAACACGCGTGTGTAACATTGCAACGCCCACCACCAGAAATTTTAACCTTAGTTAAGCATTCTTTTCCTCTTTCGAGAATGGCTACACTAAGTTGCGGATGTTTTTCTGCAATATTTATTGCTGCGAAGAAACCGGCTGCGCCACCGCCTATAATTATGATGTTGAATTGTTGCATTTAAAGTTTTCTTTATTTTCCTAAAAGGTATGGATAGTTGCTGGTTAATTTTGATTATGAAAGACCTGACAGGTTTCAAAAACCTGTCAGGTCTGAATTTATTTATTTAAAAAAAATTTTATATTTCCACGTTTCACTTCTTCTTTTATTTGAATTGATGGCATATATTAATAATGGAATTGACGGTGGCAAAACCACTACAGAAATAATAACTCCAATTCCTGTTGGAAGTGCAATAATCCCTATGGCAAATAAATTACTTCCGACATACATTGAAACAGACCTTGAAATAATTCCGACAGTTGACCTTTTCTTAATAAAGGAAACAGAATCTAAATGTATTACACTATTTTCAATTTGAATATGAAGTGAATCAACGAATTTAATTTTACCAACGAATCTTTTTCTGTCTTTCGTTTTTACAACTACTCTTTTGTCTTCTTTAATTTTTAAAGTTCGACCCGTTTGATTTTTAATCAATTCTAAATATTTATCCTGAGCATTTAACTTTAGAGTAAATACTACAAATAAAAAGCAAAATACTAATTTTTTCATCCAAAATTAATTAAATTAAACATTTCCTAATTGGCACATCTGATTGTTTTTTCAACAAGACCTAACAGGTTTTTGAAACCTGTTAGGTCTGAAATTATTTACAACGTCTCTTTCAACCATTTAAAAAATTCACCTTGCCAAACTAAAGCATTTTGAGGTTGTAACACCCAATGGTTTTCATCCGGAAATAGTAAAAATTTACTTTTAATTCCTTTTAATTGCGCCGCTTGAAAAGCTTCTTGTCCTTGTCCTATTGGCACACGGTAATCTTTTCCACCTTGAATAATTAGTATTGGTGTATTCCAATTGTTAACTAATTTAATTGGATTGAATTCGTTATATGTTTTCTGTGCGATTTTATTGTCTTTTTCCCAATACGCTCCACCAGAATCCCAATTCGTAAAGAATACTTCTTCTGTAGTTCCGTACATACTTTCTGTATTGAAAATTCCACAATGCGAAATAAAAGTTTTAAAACGATTTTTATGAATTCCAGCTAATTGAAATACCGAATAGCCGCCATAACTCGCACCAACAGCACCAATTCTGGTTTTATCTACATACGATTCTTTTGAAATATCATCAATGGCTGATAAATAATCGTCCATTACTTGTCCGCCCCAATCTCCAGAAATTTGTTCGTTCCATTCTACGCCGTGACCTGGCATACCTCTTCTATTTGGTGCTACTACAATATACCCTTGTGAGGCCATAAGTTGAAAATTCCAACGGAAAGAATAATATTGCGTTAAGGCACTTTGTGGTCCTCCTTGACAATATAAAAGAGTTGGGTATTTTTTTGTTTTATCGAAATTTGGAGGTAAAATAACCCAAACCAACATTTTTTTGCCATCCGTTGTGGTTACCCAACGTTTTTCGGAAGTACATGTTGCAATTTTCGAATAGGCTTCATCATTTACATGCGTGATTTGTTTCCAAGATTTCTTTTTTAAATCGTACGAAAACACTTCTGTAGCCCTATTATGAGTGGTTTTTGTTACTAAAACGGAAGTTCCTGAAAAACCAACGATGCTATTTATATCAAAATCGCCATCTGTAAGTTGTGTAACAACAGGAAACATTTTCGTTAACCCAACATGATTTACTTCAAAAAGTTGTTTTGTTCCTAATACTGGTGCAATAAAATAGACTTTATTTCCTTCTTTTGCCCATACAAAGCTATCAACAGTTCCGTCCCAATTGGCAGTTAAATTGACATCAAAACCTTGAACTCTTACGATAATGTCATTTTTATCAGCTTCAAAACCATCGCGCTTCATTTGCAACCAACTCAATTCGCCTCGAGGAGAAAAGGTTGGATATGTATCGTAACCTAAATTTTTCTCCGTAAGATTTTTTGTGGTTTTTGTAGCTACATCGTACTCATATAAATCGGTATTTGTACTTGCTGCATAGGCTGTTCCTGCTTTTTTCTTGCACACATAAATGATTTTATTCCCATCTGGTGACCAAACATAATCTTCATCACCACCAAAAGGTTTTTGAGGTGCATCATAAGGTTCATTTGGCATAATATCAATTGGTGGTGAAACTTTTTCCGTTTCTGAACCAATCGCACCAACAAACAAATGGTTGTGCGTGCCATCATTCCAAGTATCCCAATGACGATAATCTAAACCTTCATACACTTGTGCTGATGTTTTTGTTAAACTTGGATATATATCGGATCCTAAAATTTTTTCAACTTTTACTTGTTGCACACTTATGTATTCTTGTCCGTTTGGCGAAATACTTTTATCTGCAACTAAACCTTCAATTTTATCTAAAGCAACCGGATTTCCTCCTCCAACAGGAACAGAATAATATTTAGAAACTAGTTTATTTTCTTGAATATTTGGTGTGCCCACTTTATAAATAAGTGACTTTCCATCTTTAGAAATTCCTATTGGTGTGACTCTGCCTAATTGCCATAACTTTTCTGGCGTCATCATTTGTTGCGCATTTGAACTCATACTTAGTACACTGAAAATGAGAAAAATATATTTTTTCATACTGTTAAAATTTAAAACGAGGTTAAAAGTAGCACTTTTTTGAAAAAATATAACTATTTTCACGGTCTAAAATAAAAATGAAAAATGAAAAACAATAAACTCTTTACACTAATTATCATTTCGTTGATTATTGGTGTTGCATTAGGTGGAATTGTACATTATCAGTTTCCTGAAGCTATTGATACCTTCTCAAAAAATATAAAATTACTTGGGACGATTTTCATACGATTGGTTCAAATGATAATTGCACCCTTAGTTTTTTCTACTTTAGTAGTTGGAATTGCTAAAATGGGCGACATGAAAATGGTAGGACGTGTGGGTGGAAAAGCCATGGCTTGGTTTATTTCTGCTTCCTTAATTTCCTTATTATTAGGAATGGTGTTAGTGAATTTTTTCGAACCTGGAAAAGGAACCACAATTAAATTAGATGACGCTTCCAGCGCTTCTGAATTGTTAGAAAACTCAAAAGGATTTTCATTAGAAGAATTTGTAAAACATGTTATTCCAAAAAGTTTATTTGAAGCTTTAGCTACTAACGAAATCTTACAAATTGTAATTTTTTCTATTTTATTTGGTGTGGCTTTAGCAGCATTTAGTAAAAAAGAAGCCAAACCCATTCTTAAATTATTAGATTCGGTTTCGCATGTGATTTTAAAAATGGTTACTTTTATTATGTGGACGGCTCCATTAGGCGTTTTAGGTGCTGTGGCAAGTGCGATTGCAAAACACGGTTTCGAAGTATTTACACTTTACGCCAAATATTTAGGTGCGTTTTTAGTGGGAATACTATTGCTTTGGTTAATCCTTTTAACTGTTGGTTATATCATCTTAGGAAAACGTTTATTTGTATTGTTACAACGTATTAAAAGTCCTTTATTAATTGCCTTTTCTACTACAAGTTCTGAAGCTGTTTTTCCAAAAATGGTAGAAGAATTAGAGCGTTTTGGGTGCCAACCAAAAATTGTATCCTTTACTTTACCACTGGGTTATTCTTTTAACCTTGACGGAAGTATGATGTACATGACGTTTGCCAGTATTTTTATTGCACAAGTATATGGTATAGAAATGAGTTTACCTGAACAACTTACCATGCTTTTAGTGTTGATGCTAACAAGTAAGGGTGTTGCCGGTGTGCCAAGAGCTTCTTTAATTGTAGTAGTGGCCACTTGCGCCATGTTTGGTATTCCACCAGAAGGAATTGCTTTGATTTTGCCAATAGATCATTTTTGCGATATGGCAAGAAGTATGACGAACGTGTTAGGAAACGCACTTTCTACAGCGGCAATTGACAAATGGGAATCTAAACACGAAACCACACAAGAAATCGAGAGTTAATACTAATTCTTGCTAAAAATATAAAATTGAAACCCATGAAAATCATCATAGACCTACTTGAAAAATTAAAATTAAACGTAGTGTTACAAGCCCAAGAAATGGATAAAGAATTTACATGGACCCAGCTTTTTAATCCCGAATTTTACATAAACCTTGAATTAGGTGGTGTTCCGATCGGAATTTATATGGTTTTGTTTATTGTATTTGCTGAAACCGGTTTGTTTATAGGATTTTTTCTTCCTGGAGATAGTTTGCTGTTTTTATCTGGTATTTATTGTGAAGCATTGGCGCAACCTTTAACTTTTTTACCCCAAGGCTATTCGCCCGTTTTTGTGATTGCCACATTAATAGCGCTTTCTGGAATAATTGGTAATATTTTTGGCTACTGGTTTGGTTCAGTGTACGGGAAAAATTTATATCAAAAAGAAGATGGTTTTTTCTTTAAGAAAAAGTATTTGTACCACTCTGAAAGTTTCTTTCAAAAGCATGGTGGAATTGCTATAGTTTTTGCAAGATTTTTACCCATTGTAAGAACTTTTGTACCGATTATTGCTGGAATTGTACACATGAAAAAAAGCAAATTTATGTTGTATAATATTTTAAGTTCTATTTTATGGTCGTTTATTTTGGTGTATGCAGGCCATTATTTATATGGCTTATTTTTAGATAAATTTGATATTGATTTAAAACATCATATCGAAAAAATTATACTGATTTTAGTAGCCGTTACCACATTTCCTTTAGTAATGAAAGCCATTAAAGCAAGAAAATTAGGGAAAGTAGATGGGTCTGGTGATGAGTAGTTTCACCTAAAAAAATAATATGCAACTGAGCTATTGGGAAATAAAAAATTGGTTCTCCAACGTGGATTTTACCATAGTTGGTAGCGGAATTGTAGGTTTACATACCGCTATTCGGTTAAGAGAACGGTTTCCAAAAGCCAAGATTATACTTTTAGAAAAAGGTGCTTTACCTCAAGGTGCCAGTACCAAAAATGCTGGTTTTGCTTGCTTTGGAAGTGTTTCCGAAATTATTGACGATTTAAAAACACACACTGAAGAAGAAGTTATCCAATTAATTCAAAAACGATATGATGGTTTGCAACTGCTTCGTAACAACTTAGGTGATGCAGCCATTGATTATCAAGCTTTAGGCGGTTACGAATTGTTTCTGAAAGAAGACCAAGCGTTTTATAGTGATTGCGTTTCCAAAATTCCTTTTATAAACGATATTGTTCGTCCATTGTTCAAATCGGATGTGTATGCGAAGGTAAACGATTCTTTTAAGTTTAAAAACACATATGAGCATTTGATTTTTAATGCTTTTGAAGGTCAAATTGACACTGGAAATATGATGCAAGCCTTATTAAAAAAAGCCGCATTACACGATATTTTAATTCTAAACCATCAAACGGTTTCTGATTATCAAGAAACAAATAATAATGTAGAAGTGGTAACCAATGAAGTTACTTTTAAAACCAAAAAACTGATTTTCACTACAAATGGTTTTGCTTCCGAATTAACCAAAAACGAAGTCAAACCTGCAAGAGCGCAAGTTTTAATTACAAAACCAATTGAGAATTTACACATCAAAGGCACTTTTCATTTAGACCAAGGCTATTATTACTTCCGAAATATAAATAATAGAGTACTTTTTGGCGGTGGAAGAAACTTAGATTTTGAAGGCGAAACTACTACTTCATTGGAAACTAGTGAAAAAATTCAAAATCACTTGGAAGATTTGTTAAAAAATGTAATTTTGCCTGATACCCCTTTCGAAATTGAACATCGATGGAGTGGCATTATGGGAATAGGAAATTCGAAAAAACCAATTGTTCAACAAGTAAGCAATCACGTATTTTGCGGAGTTAGAATGGGCGGAATGGGCGTAGCTATAGGAAGTTTAATTGGAAAAGAAGTAGCAGATTTAGTATAAAATGGCGGCAATAAAAGCAACAATAAAACCAAAAAGCACTGGAAAAAAAGGATTTTTCAGTCAAATAATGCGTTTCTTTTGGAAACTAATTATTTGGTTCAATATTATTAGTTTGTTTTTTGTGGTACTTTATAAATTTGTACCCGTGCCTTACACGCCACTTATGGTAATTCGATATTTTGAAAATAAATCTGCAGGGAAAAACATTGAAACCAAACACCATTGGGTACCCATAGAAGACATTTCTAAAAACCTACAAAAAGCGGTTATTGCCAGTGAAGATGGCAGATTTTTTGAACACAATGGCCTGGATTTTTCTGCGATGCGAAAAGCTGCAGTAGGAAATTTTAAAGGCAAAAAACTAAAAGGTGGAAGTACTATTACACAACAAACTGCAAAAAATGTTTTCCTTTGGCAAGGAAGAAGTTATTTCCGAAAAGCATTAGAAGCTTATTATACCGTATTAATTGAATTAGTTTGGGGCAAGCAACGCATACTTGAAGTGTACCTAAATAGTATTGAAATGGGCGACGGCATTTATGGTGCAGACGCCGCAACGCAACATTGGTATAAAAAAGAATGTAAAAGTTTAACCCGAATGCAAGCCGCCGGAATTGCTGCAATATTACCAAATCCAAGACGATTTAGCCCAAATGGTTCTGCCTATATTAGTAGAAAACAAAGCAAAATAGCACGATATATTTTAATGACAAAATTAAAATATTAATAAAAAACTAATATGAAAACAGTCTTAATAACTGGTGCTGGTGGAGGAATTGGCAAACAAACTGCATTATATTTCGCTAAAAATAACTGGACCGTTATTGCTACGTTACTTCATCCTTCTGAAGGCGAAGATTTTAAAGATATTTCTACTATTTTTTGTTATGAAATGGATGTAACATCCACTGAAAGCATTGCATCGGCTACTAAAATTATTTTAGATAATCATCCGAAAATTGATACGATTATTAATAATGCAGGAATGGGGTACAGAAGTTTTGTAGAACTTTCTGAAGATGCCAAAATTGATACAATTGTAAATGTAAATTGGCTAGGGGTTGTAAAAGTATGTAGGGCATTTATTCCAACATTTAGACAACAAAAATTTGGACAATTTATTAATATCACTTCTGTTGCGGGCTTAGTAAATTTGCCACTTGGAAACTTTTATCATTCGACCAAACAAGCAGTAGAAAGTTTTTCTGAATGTATGGCTTATGAACTGGTAGATTTTAATATTAGTATAGCTACTGTACAATTTGGAAATGCACCCACATCATTTCAAAAGAATGTAACCAAATGCGCTCCTACAGAAATTTTTTCTTACAACAAATTAATGGATAAAATTTCGAAATTGCTTTTGGATAAATCAGGTAAAAACGAAGATTTACCGCAACAAATTGTTGAAAAATTATTTAAAATTGCCGAAAAACCAAATAAAAATTTTAGAAGATATACCATAGGTTTTGATGCCAATATCATGCGGATTTTAAGACGTGTATTTGGCTATAAAATATTTAACTATATCATTAGAAAATTTACTTTGAATAAATAAAAAAGCGACTTTCAAAACCATAAAAATCGCCTTTTTGATATTTTAAATTACAAATTAAAATTTACACCTAAAACTATATTTCTTCCCATATTATTAATTCCATCTGTTTTTAAACGAGACAAATGAGCTACATATTGTTTATTTAATAAATTGGTAGCTGTTAGGAACAAATTAAATGTTGCTTTTTTCAACTGGATATCTGTTCCAATTCCTGATGAAAGTAATAGATAATCGTTGGTTTTGGTTTCAAAATTTCCAATTCTATTTTGATTAAATGTATAATTTGCTTGCAAGAAAACAAAACTATTTTTAAGATTTTTAGATACGTCAAAATTCGCTCTAAAATTATTTTTCCATTGATTTGCAGGGATTAAAGGCAAATTCAAATTGTTTTCTAATTCGCCAATTACCATTTCGTAGCTACTGGTCATATGCAACCAATCTATTTCGTGTAAATGCAAGTGAATTCCAGTTTCTCCACCATATAAAACAGCATCATTTTGTAAATAATCATACACGAAATTATCATCAATCATTGTTCCATTAGGTGCTATAAAAATATAATTGTTGATATGATTATAAAATCCGTTCGCAAAAAAATCAAAATGTTCGGCATTATAATCAACATTCAAATCAATTTGGAAATTTTGTTCGTTTTTTAAATTTGAATTACCAATTTCGTATCGATTACTTCCTTCGTGTACTCCATTTGATGAAAGTTCGGATAAGTTAGGTGCTCTAAAACCTGTTGCGAAATTTACTCTTGAAGTAATTTTATCCGTAACATTTGTTTTAAAACCTAAAGACGCATTGATGCTTTCATAATTTTTATCTAATTTTTGAAAAGCGCCTTCTGTTCCATTTTCTCCAAATTCTTCAATATTTACTTTTCTGAAATCATAACGAACACCAAATTGTAAGAGATTCTTATTGAATTTATATTGCGAAGTTCCATAGAAACCAATATCTCCAATTTTTGCATTTGGAATCAATCGTTCTTCTCCAAAATTTCTGTTTTCTTGATTCATTCCTTGAAAACCAATTATCGATTCAAATTTTCCGAAATCAGGTAAATAATAACGAACATTGTAATTAAAAGTCTTCAATTTCATAAAAAGTGCCGTTTCTTCTTGACTTTCCAATTCTTTTCTATCATTAAACACGTAACCAGCCGTTGCTTCTAATTTTGAATTTTTAAAATATAATTTCTGGTTAAAACTCAACAAATGATTTTCGATTTTCTGACTTGGAAATAAAGGCGTTCTAAAACCAATACTTTCTAAATTTTCTTCGGGTAAACCCAAATTCAAATCGTTATAATTATATCTTAAATCGGCAACATAACGAGAGGTTACATAGGACGTTCCTAATTTAAAGTCCTTTTCAATAAATCGCGTATTCAAAACCCTTTCACCATTTGGAAGTTTGTAATCGGCGTGTGCAGAATAATTATTTTGAACTAAAAACTTAAATTTATCTACAGAATTTTTAAAGGTTACCGAACTATTTACACCTTGAGTATTACTATTTACAACTTGATTGACTGAAAATTCAGTTTTATTTGTAGCAGCATATTTTTCTGGATTAAAATACAAAACACCACCCATAGCATCTGAACCATATAATAAAGAAGCGGGTCCTTTTATAATTTCTACACTTTCTTGTCCGTTTGCATTTAAACCTAAACCGTGTTCTTCTCCAAATTGTTGATTCTCTAATCGAATGCCTTGTGCGTATGTCAAAACTCGGTTTCCGCTCAACCCTCTAATTACAGGTTTTCCTATTGAAATTCCAGTTGAAACAACATTTACTCCTGGGTTTGTAGCCAATGCGTCCGATAAATTTAGGGCACCCATATTTTGTATTTGTTTTAAATTAATATGGTCAATTTTTACCACATTTTCGTTTTGTGTGGTATTAAAAACAGAAGAAATTAAAATTTCATCGATATGATGATCTTCTTTTTCTAAGACAATATCTAATTTTATTTTGTCTTGATTTCCAATACTAATTTGTTGCGATTTGATTTCGAATTTCGCTTTTTTGAAAATCAACGTCAGTTTTCCAATGGGTAAATTAGTGATTTGAAATTCTCCTTTTTCATTGGATTTCGATTGAATAACGCCATCTAAAATTGAAATTTCAACATTAGTAATTGGTTCATTATTTTGGTTTTTTATTGTTCCTGAAATAGCATTTTGAGCAAAGCCCAAAGAGGTAAAGCCCATCAATATGATGAGAAAAATATATTTTTTCATTTGTATACGTTTAAATTTTATTGATTTAAATTGCAATATTTTTTGCCACAGATTAAAAGATTAAAACGATTTTAAATCTGTAATAATCAATGAAATCAGTGGCTTAAATTTACTTTAAAAAAACTTAAACTACAGGCGGACCTCGATAAGAAAAATATAAAAATTCATTTTCTTTTACGAAGGATTCGTAAACAGAAGAATAATGAAATGTATGATTGGGATTTATAAAATCATAAGTAAAAACAGCTTCCGCTAAAAAGGCAGCAAATTCATAATCACAAACCGGACAATCGTTATGATTTCCTTTTGAAAATTGCGTTTTAGAAGTGTTTTCTTGAGTAACCTCATCATTCAAATGATGGGCTTCATCTGTAAAAATATGTAACGACTGATAGCATATGGCGAAAAGTAGCGCCAGTGCCATCAGTACGTTAAATTTTACATATTTTTTTTGCATTACACCAATTTATTCGCCACTAAATATTCAGCTATTTGTACGGTATTTGTTGCGGCACCTTTACGCAAATTATCAGCAACAATCCACATATTCAATGTATTTGGTTGGCTTTCATCTCTTCGAATACGTCCTACAAAAACATCATCTTTTCCTTCAGCATAAAACGGCATCGGATACGTAAATGTATCTAAATTATCTTGAACTGTAATTCCTGGTGTATTGTGTAAAAGGGTACGAACTTCATTTACATCAAAATCTGAATAAAACTCCACGTTTACCGCTTCACTATGACCGCCAACTACCGGAATTCGTACCGCAGTAGCCGTAACGCCAATGGTTTTGTCATTTAAGATTTTTTGGGTTTCACGAACCAATTTCATTTCTTCTTTCGTGTAATCGTTTTCTTCAAACACATCACATTGTGGAATGGCATTTCTATGAATTTGGTATTTATAAGCCATTTCGCCCTTAACACCAGCATATTCGTTTTCTAATTGTTGCACACCTTTTACTCCTGTTCCGGTAATAGATTGATAGGTAGAAACGATAATACGTTTGATTTTATATTTTTTGTGCAATGGTGCTAAAGCCATTACTAATTGAATCGTAGAACAATTTGCGTTTGGAATAATTTTGTCGGCTGCAGTTAAAATATCGGCATTAATTTCTGGAACGACTAATTTCTTAGTTTCATCCATTCTCCAAGCCGAAGAATTATCAATAACTGTTGTACCTGCAGCAGCAAATTTTGGCGCCCAAGCTAAAGAAGTTTCTCCACCAGCAGAAAACAAAGCAATATCAGCTTTCATATCTACTGCAGTTTGTAAACCTACAACTTTATATGTTTTTCCGTTAAATTCAATTTCTTTACCTACAGATTTTTCTGAAGCAACAGGAATTAATTCTGTAACTGGAAAATTTCTCTCATTTAAAATTTGAAGCATTACTTCTCCCACCATTCCAGTGGCTCCAACAACGGCTACTTTCATATCTTTACATTTATTTTTTTAGCACTGCAAAAGTATAAAACTTATTGCTAATAATTTTCATATAAAAAGGTATTAATCATAAAAAAACTGCCCGTAAGCAGTTTTTAAAAAATTTTATTTTACCAAAGAATCTAACAAAGTTACCAATTCAGGTGACGAAGGTCTTGGTGCATCAGCGTTTACAATTTTTCCTTCTGGGCTAATTAAAATGAATCTTGGAATGCCATTAATTTTATAACCTTGTACAAAATCTGATTTCCAATCTTTATCCGCTAATAATTGAATACCTCCTAAGTTTTTCTCGGTAACAAATTTGCTCCATTTGTCGTGATTTTTTTGCTCATCTATTGAAATACTTACAAATTCGATATTTTTACCATGATAAGCCGCTTCAGTTTTTTGTAAAAAAGGAATTTCTTGACGACAAGGTCCACACCAAGTTGCCCATACATCTACATATACAAATTTTCCTTTTAAATCTTCTAAAGATGTAACACCACCTTTATGATTTTCGTATTTAAAAGTTGGTGAAGGTGTTCCGTTTAATTTTTTTAATTCAAAACCTGCAGAAAGATAATCAATCATACCTTTCATACCTTTTTCAACATCTCCTTTATATTTGGCTACAAAACCAGCATCTAAATCTTTAGGTAACGCTGCAAAAATAGTTTCTTTATATTTGGTTACTTCAGAAGTTAATATTTCTAAGTTTTCCGCTTTCATCATTGGTTCAAAAGCAGTTTGATCAGCCTGTTTTAGCATTTCAGCCGCTAAAAACATATTTTCTTTTGCTCCTTTTCCTTTAAAAGAAATGGTATTATCAAAATCTTTATAATCTAAAGAAACTTGTAAATCTGTAGTATTGGTTAAATATAAATCCGCATATTGCTCATCAACTTCAAGTTTAAACATTCCATCTGTTACTTTGAAAGTTGCGTTAAAATCGCCTTTTTTATCTGCCACAATCATTTGGCTAAAACCTCTTGATTTTACATAAATGGTATCTGTTGGTTTATTTGCAATTTTAGCTGAAAATTTAACTTGAGCACTGGCTGTTAAAGAAAAAACACCTGCTACAACGCCTAATAAAAATGTTTTGTGGTTTGTCATTTTGAAAAATTTAATTTATAAAGTGTAAATATAACAGAATTAAAAAAATAAAATACAAAAAATTGTTAAGATTATTAATTGTTAAACTAAAATAAAATTTAAAATTATTATACTTTTGCAAAAAACAAATAACAATGTATAGAAGTCATAATTGTGGTGAACTTAATGCTACAAATATTAATCAAGAAGTTACCTTAGCGGGTTGGGTTCAAAAAACACGTGATAAAGGTTTTATGATTTGGATTGATTTGCGTGATCGATATGGAATTACGCAATTAATTTTAGACGAAACCAGAACGAATAAAGCCATTTTTGAAGCTGCAAAATCTTTAGGTCGTGAATTTGTGATTCAAGTAAAAGGAACTGTAATTGAACGAGAATCTAAAAATAAAAACATTCCAACGGGTGACATTGAAATTTTAGTTTCTGAAATGACTATCTTGAATGAATCATTAACACCTCCATTTACAATAGAAGATGAAACGGACGGTGGTGAAGATATTCGAATGAAATACCGTTATTTAGATATTCGTAGAAATCCTGTAAAAAACAGTTTATTATTCCGTCATAAAGTAGCGCAAGAAGTAAGAAATTATTTATCTAATCAAGGATTTTGTGAAGTAGAAACACCTTATTTAATAAAATCTACTCCAGAAGGCGCTCGAGATTTCGTAGTGCCAAGTAGAATGAACGAAGGACAATTTTACGCATTGCCGCAATCGCCACAAACCTTCAAACAATTGTTAATGGTAGGTGGAATGGATAAATATTTTCAAATTGTGAAATGTTTCCGTGATGAAGATTTACGAGCTGATAGACAACCAGAATTTACTCAAATTGACTGCGAAATGGCTTTTGTAGAACAAGAAGATATTTTAAATCAATTTGAAGGATTAACCCGTCATTTACTTAAAGAAGTAAAAGGTGTTGAAATAGATAAATTCCCTCGTATTACATACGATTACGCAATGAAAACGTATGGAAATGACAAACCAGATATTCGTTTTGGAATGGAATTTGGCGAGTTAAACGAAGTAACCAAACATAAAGATTTTCCTCTATTTAATGCCGCAGAATTTGTAGTTGGTATCGCCGCACCAGGTTGTGCAGCTTACACCAGAAAAGAAATCGACGCGTTAATTGATTGGGTAAAACGTCCACAAATTGGTGCAACAGGTATGATTTATTGTAAATATGAATTAGACGGAAGTTTAAAATCATCTGTAGATAAATTTTTCGATCAAGATGATTTAAAAAAATGGGCAGACATTACGGGAGCGAAACCTGGAGATATGATTTTTGTTTTATGTGGAAATACGGATAAAACAAGAACGCAACTATCTGCTTTACGTATGGAATTAGCGACTCGTTTAGGTTTAAGAAATCCTGATGAATTTGCACCGCTTTGGGTTTTAGATTTTCCATTGTTAGAATGGGATGAAGAGAGCGAAAGATATCACGCGATGCACCATCCATTTACTTCTCCAAAACCAGAAGATATGCATTTAATCACAACCGAACCTGGTAAAATTAGAGCCAATGCGTATGATATGGTTTTAAACGGAAACGAAATTGGTGGCGGTTCTATTCGTATACACGATAGAAATTTACAAGAACGAATGTTTGAATTATTAGGATTTACTAAAGAAGAAGCAGAAAATCAATTTGGATTTCTAATGAACGCCTTTCAATTTGGCGCACCACCGCACGGCGGATTGGCTTTTGGATTAGACAGATTGGTAGCTATACTTGGCGGTCAAGAAACTATTAGAGATTTTATTGCCTTCCCAAAAAATAATTCTGGAAGAGATGTGATGATTGACGCACCTTCATTAATTGACGAAAAACAATTGGAAGAATTACACATAAAATTAAATATTGCAAAATAAAAACACAATTTTCTTGCTTGTGTAAAATAAATGTATATATTTGCTCATTATTAATAATTAAATACGCATATAATGCAAACAGGAACAGTAAAATTCTTCAATGAAACTAAAGGTTTTGGTTTCATCACTAACGAAGATACAGGTAAGGACATTTTTGTTCACGCTACAGGAATCAAGGTTGAAAACTTAAACGAAGGAGACCGTGTTAGTTATGAAGAAGAAGAAGGAAGAAAAGGAATTGTAGCAACAAACGTTGTAATATTAAACGATTAATTTATTACCCTCTAAAAACGCTCCCGATAACGGAGCGTTTTTTTATGCTTTATTTTCTTATTTAGAATGATTATAAATGTAATCATTTTAATAAAATTGGCATTCTTAATGTGGTTTAAATTTTGATAATACCGCAATACAAATTAATTTTGTGGCTATTTTAAAAAAAACATTAAAATGCAAAATTCTCAAATAGATTTTATACCTATTCTAATGCAAGTACTTCTTGCTGTAGGGTTTGTTGCTTTAACAATTTTTGGCTCAAGCTTATTAGGTCCTAAACGATCATCTGCAAACAAAGATAAAAGTTTCGAATGCGGAATTGAATCTGTTGGAAACGCACGTATTCCATTTTCTGTAAAATATTTCTTAGTCGCTATTTTATTCGTTTTGTTTGATGTGGAAGTTATTTTTATGTATCCTTGGGCAGTAAATTTCAAAGAATTAGGTACTGAGGGACTAATTAAGATGATTGTTTTTATGACTTTATTACTAATCGGTTTCTTCTATGTAATTAAGAAGAAAGCATTAGTTTGGGAATAACAAATTAAAATGTATGGAAAAGAATAAAGTAAATATGGTTGATGCTCCAGAAGGACACGCTGGTGAAGGTTTCTTCGCAACGAAATTAGACCAAGTTGTTGGTTTGGCTCGTGCCAATTCGCTATGGCCATTACCATTTGCTACTTCGTGTTGCGGTATCGAATTTATGGCAACAATGGCATCGCATTATGACTTGGCTCGTTTTGGATCAGAACGTGTAAGTTTTTCTCCACGTCAGGCAGATATGTTGCTTGTAATGGGAACCATTTCAAAAAAAATGGCGCCAATTTTACGTCAAGTTTACGAACAAATGTCTGAACCTCGTTGGGTTATTGCTGTTGGAGCTTGTGCATCATCAGGTGGTATTTTTGACACCTATTCTGTTTTACAAGGTATTGATAAAGTAATTCCTGTAGACGTTTATGTACCAGGTTGTCCTCCACGTCCAGAACAAATAGTAGATGGCGTAATGCAACTACAAGAATTAGTAAAAAGTGAATCTCAAAGAAGAAGACATTCTGCAGAATATAAAGAATTGTTAGCTTCCTATAATATAGAATAATAATGGCTTTAGAATCAGTAGATATACAAAGTAAACTTCAAGAAACTTTTGGAGACCACGTAAAGTATTTTAGAACAGAATACGATATGTTTGTTTTGGAAGCCGATGTAGATGTTGTATACAACGTAATAAAATTCTTAAAAGAAGAACCTTCTTTAAACTTTAATTTTCTAACCGATCTTTGTGGTGTGCATTATCCAGATAGCGATTTAAACGAGCAATTTTGTGTGGTATATCATTTAAATAATTGGTACGAAAACAAAAGAATACGGGTAAAAACATTTTTAAACGGAACAAAACCTGAAGTAAAATCAGTCGTTTCTTTATTTAATTGTGCAAACTGGATGGAACGCGAAACATTTGATTTCTATGGAATTATTTTTGACGGACATCCAAATTTAGTTCGAATTTTAAATATGGACGAAATGACTTCGTTCCCAATGAGAAAAGAATTTCCAATGGAAGATTCAGGAAGAACAGACAAAGACGACCGATTCTTTGGTAGAACCATTAATAATTCAACAATTTAAGATGGGAACAGTAGCATTACCAGCAGATCACAGATATTATAAATACATTGAGGAGCGTCATAACGAAGATGGTAGCGAATTAGCTATCTTAAACTTAGGCCCTACTCACCCTGCCACTCACGGAATTTTTCAAAACATCTTGTTAATGGATGGTGAACGAATTTTAGACGCAGAACCAACAATTGGTTATATCCATAGAGCATTTGAAAAAATTGCTGAAAATCGTCCGTTTTATCAAATTACGCCGCTAACAGATCGAATGAATTATTGTTCATCGCCAATTAACAATATGGCTTGGTGGATGACTTTAGAAAAATTATTAAATATCGAAGTTCCAAAACGTGCACAATATTTACGTGTTATTGTAATGGAATTAGCGCGTATTACAGACCATTTAATTTGTAACTCCATTTTAGGTGTAGATACAGGTGCATATACCGGATTCCTTTATGTATTTCAATTCCGCGAAAAGGTATATGAAATTTACGAAGAAATTTGCGGCGCTCGTTTAACTACAAATATGGGAAGAATTGGTGGTTTTGAAAGAGATTGGTCGCCAAGAGCTTTTGAATTATTAGAAACCTTTTTAAAAGATTTCCCAGTAGCTTGGAAAGAATTTGAAGATTTATTTACAAGAAATAGAATCTTTATTGACAGAACGGTAAACGTTGGAGCAATAACTCCAGAAATGGCAATGGATTACGGATTTACAGGTCCGAATTTAAGAGCCGCAGGTGTAGATTATGATGTTCGTGTTGCACAACCGTATTCTTCATATGAAGACTTCGAATTTAATGTTCCGGTTGGAAAATCAGGTGATACTTACGATAGATTTTGCGTAAGAAACGCTGAAGTATGGGAAAGTTTAAGCATTATCCGTCAAGCTTTAGATAAAATGCCAGAAGGAAATGTATTCCACGCGGATGTTCCAGATTATTACCTTCCTCCAAAGGAAGATGTATACAATAATATGGAAGCCTTAATTTATCACTTTAAAATTGTAATGGGTGAAGTGCCTGTTCCTGTTGCAGAAGTATATCAACCTGTTGAAGGTGGAAATGGTGAATTAGGTTTTTATTTAATTACAGACGGAAGTAGAACACCATATAGATTACATTTCAGAAGACCAAGTTTTATATATTATCAAGCTTACCCTGAAATGATTAAGGGAGCAATGTTGTCGGATGCCATTGTAATCTTATCAAGTTTAAATGTAATTGCTGGCGAATTAGACGCTTAATATTGTATAATGTATATTGAAAAAAATGTATAATGAAAAAAGTATAGTGTAAACAAAATACAATTTACATTATACAATATACAAAAAAGAAAAATGGAAATATCAAATATCAAACAAGAGATACACATAACTGAAGCGTTAATGACTCGTATTAATGAACTTATCAGTCATTATCCTGCAGATAAAAAGAAATCGGCATTACTACCCGTTTTACATGAAGTACAAGATGCTCATAACAATTGGTTGAGTGTAGAATTACAACAAAAAGTAGCTGAAATTTTAGAAATTCTTCCAATTGAAGTGTATGAAGTAGTAACTTTCTATACGATGTTTAACACAAAACCTGTAGCGAAATATATGTTCGAATTTTGTAGAACATCTTGTTGTGCTACTCGCGGTGTAGAAGATTTAATGGATTACGCTTGTTCTAAATTTGGCGTAAAAGAAGGAGAAATTACTTCAGACGGACTATTTCAAGTAGTTGGTGTAGAATGTTTAGGCGCTTGTGGATATGCTCCAATGTTGCAATTAGGCGATTTTTATCACGAAAAACTATCAAAGGAATCCTTCGATACTTTAATTGAAGATTGCAAAGCAGAAAAAGTAACTTTACACGATAAATAATATCATGGGAAGAAAAATATTATTAGACAAAATAAATATTCCAGGAATTAAAACCTATGAGGTTTACCGTGAAAATGGCGGGTATAAATCAGTGGAAAAAGCATTAACCATGCAACCAGACGATATTACTGAAGAAGTAAAAGCTTCAGGACTTCGTGGTCGTGGTGGTGCCGGTTTCCCAGTAGGAATGAAATGGAGTTTTATCGATAAAAAATCAGGAAAACCACGTCATTTAGTTTGCAATGCAGACGAATCAGAACCAGGTACTTTTAAAGACCGTTTCTTAATGGAATATATTCCTCACCTTCTAATTGAAGGAATGATTACTTCAAGTTTTGCACTTGGCGCTAATCTTTCTTACATATATATTAGAGGAGAATATATGTGGGTTTTCAAAATTTTAGAAAAAGCTATCAAAGAAGCTTACGCTGCAGGTTGGTTAGGAAAAAATATTAAAGGTTCTGGTTACGATTTAGATTTATATGTTCATGTTGGTGCAGGAGCATATATTTGTGGAGAAGAAACGGCTTTAATCGAATCTTTAGAAGGTAAAAGAGGAAATCCTCGTATCAAACCACCATTTCCTGCAATTTCAGGATTATGGGCGAACCCAACTGTGGTAAATAATGTAGAATCAATTGCTGCTGTGCCTTGGATTGTAATGAATTCTGGAGCTGAATATGCGAAAATTGGTTTAGAACGTTCTACAGGAACTAAATTAATTTCTGCTTCTGGACATATTAAAAATCCAGGTGTTTACGAAATTGAAATGGGTATTACTGTAGAAGAATTTATGAATTCTGACGAATACTGTGGTGGTATGATTGATGACAGACCTTTAAAGGCTTTAGTTCCTGGAGGTTCTTCGGTGCCGATTTTACCCGCACATTTAATATACAAAACTGCCGCAGGAACAGACCGATTAATGACCTACGAATCCTTATCAGATGGAGGTTTCGCAACAGGTTCAATGTTAGGTTCTGGAGGTTTTATCGTATATAATGACACTACTTGTATTGTTAGAAATACATGGAATTTTTCACGATTCTATCACCATGAAAGTTGCGGACAATGTACGCCTTGTCGTGAAGGAACGGGTTGGTTAGAGAAAATATTATGGAGAATTGAAAATGGTGAAGGTCGTGATGAAGACATCGATTTATTATGGAACATTCAATCAAAAATTGAAGGAAACACCATTTGCCCATTAGGTGATGCTGCTTCTTGGCCAGTAGCTGCTGCTATTCGTCATTTCAGAGAAGAATTTGAATATCACGTAAGATTCCCAGAAAAAATTAAAGATAGAAACCATTTTGTAAATGAACCTTTTGTTAAGTCAAAAGTTGTAATGTCGTAAAGTCATAAAGTCAGCAGAATGGGAAAATTTAATTCATTTGAAGAAATTAATTCTTGGCAAAAAGCCAGAATATTTAACAAAAGAATTTATGAAATAACAGAAAATCAAAATTTTAAAAAAGATTTTGATTTGGTAAGACAAATAAGAAGAGCATCAATTTCAATATCATCTAATATAGCTGAAGGTTTTGAAAGAAATACAGATAAAGAATTTATTTATTTTTTATATATAGCTAAAGCATCAGCAGGAGAAGTAAGATCACAAATGTATTTAGCTTTTGATTTAAATTATATTACAAAAACTGAATTTGAAGAAATATTTATAGATATTTCAGATATTTCAAAATTAATTAGTGGATTTATTAAATATTTACAAAAGTAGTCTGAAATCGTAAAGTCCAAAGTTATAAAATCGAACACTTCGGTATAATGACATTCGACATTCGACATTAAGACATTAAGACTAACAATACATGAAAGTAACCATAGACGGACAAAGCGTTGAAGTAGAACCAGGAACAACTATCCTGCAAGCTGCACGTATGATTGGAGGCGATTTAGTGCCGCCAGCCATGTGTTATTATTCTAAATTAAAAGGAAGCGGTGGAAAATGTCGTTGCTGTTTAGTTGAAGTAGCTAAAGGTAGCGAAGCCGATCCAAGACCTATGCCAAAATTAATGGCATCTTGTGTTACAGGATGTATGGATGGTATGGAAGTGAATAGTAAAAATTCAGACAGAGTAACAGAAGCCAGAAAATCTGTAACTGAATTTTTATTAATTAATCATCCTTTAGATTGTCCTGTTTGTGACCAAGCCGGAGAATGTAATTTACAAGATTTAAGTTTCGAACACGGAAAATCAGAAACGCGTTTCATAGAAGAAAAAAGAACTTTTGAACCAGAAAATATTGGAGATAAAATTCAATTACACATGAACCGTTGTATTTTGTGTCAACGTTGTACGACTTTAGCGGATCAATTAACAGATAAAAGAGTTCACGGTGTTTTAAATCGTGGAGACCATGCGCAAATTTCAACTTGTGTTTCTGCGGCAATTGACAATGAATTTTCTGGTAACATGATTGATGTTTGTCCTGTTGGCGCTTTAACAGACAAAACATTCCGTTTCAAAAGTAGAGTTTGGTTTAACAAGCCTTTCAATGCCCACAGAGAATGTACTACTTGTTGCGGAAAAACTACGGTTTGGATGTTCGGAAACGAAATTCAAAGAGTAACTGGAAGAAAAGACCAATATGGTGAAGTAGAAGAATTTATTTGTAACACCTGTCGTTTCGATAAAAAAGAAGTGTCAGACTGGACGATTGAAGGTCCGAAAAAATTTGCAAAAGATTCTGTTATCAACCAAAACAATTATACTCGTACTTTGGAAAAAGTAAATATAGATACAGAAAAAAACATATTATTAGGTCGCGATGAAGATCGTACTAAAATTAGTATGTCAGGTGTTCCATTAAAAAATACAAATAACTAATGGATAGTGCATTTATCATAGAAAAAAGCGTCATCATAGTTGTTGTTTTTGCATTAACTATGCTAATGGCTATGTATTCCACTTGGGCAGAACGTAAAGTAGCTGCTTTTTTACAAGATCGTGTGGGACCAAACCGTGCAGGTTGGGGTGGATTGTTACAACCGCTTGCCGATGGAGCCAAATTATTTACTAAAGAAGAATTTTTTCCAAACACGCCAAATAGATTTTTATTTATTTTAGGACCTGCCATTGCGATGAGTACAGCGTTAATAACAAGTGCTGTTATTCCTTGGGGAGATAAAATTCATGTTTTTGGTAGAGATGTTATCCTTCAAGCTACGGATATTGATGTCTCCATTTTGTATGTTTTTGGTGTGCTGTCAATTGGTGTTTATGGAATTATGATTGGTGCTTGGGCATCAAACAACAAATACTCATTAATGTCTGCCGTTCGTGCTTCTTCACAGATGATTTCTTATGAAGTGGCGATGGGATTGGCCATGATATCCATTTTAATGATGTCTGGATCTTTATCTTTAAAAGACATTACAATAATGCAAGCCAATGACGGATGGAATATTTTCTATCAACCATTAGCGTTTTTAATTTTCTTAATTTGTTCATTTGCAGAAACCAACAGAACACCCTTCGATTTAGCAGAATGTGAATCAGAATTAATTGGTGGTTATCATACCGAATATTCTTCTATGAAAATGGGATTCTATTTATTTGCTGAATATGCGAATATGTTTATTTCATCAACAATTTTAGCCGTTGTATTCTTAGGAGGTTACCACTTTCCAGGAATGGCTTGGGTAAATGAAAACTGGGGAATAAATATTGGTGCCTTATTAGGATTTTTAACTTTATTCGCAAAAATATGTTTCTTCATCTTTTTCTATATGTGGGTGAGATGGACGATTCCACGTTTCAGATACGATCAATTGATGCATTTGGGTTGGAAAATATTAATACCATTAGCGGTTATTAATATTATTATTACAGGAATTGTAATGGTTTTATTTAATTAGTAAGAAAATGTCAATACAACAAATATCATTATCAGGAAGAAAAATGGAAGTTTCCAATAAGGAAATGACATTCTTAGAACGAATTTACGTTTGGACAATTCTGAAAGGATTATGGACAACTCTTAAACATTTGTTTAGAAGAAAAGTAACCATAAAATATCCTGAAGAAGTTCGCGAAATGAGTCCAGTTGCTCGTTTACAACATATGTTAATGCGTGACGAAGAAGGAAAAGAAAGATGTACCGCTTGCGGATTATGTGCTTTATCTTGTCCTGCTGAAGCCATTACGATGAAAGCTGCAGAAAGAAAAGCAGATGAAAAACATTTGTACAGAGAAGAAAAATACGCGGAAATTTATGAAATAAATATGTTGCGTTGTATTTTCTGTGGTTTATGTGAAGAAGCGTGTCCTAAAGAAGCTATTTACTTAACAAAATCTAAGAAAATTGTAAATTCTGGTTACGAAAGAGAAGATTTTATCTACGGAAAAGATAAACTTGTGATGCCTTTAGATATGGCAATTAAAAACACGCAAACTAATACCGTAAATTAATTATGATAGAAATTGTTTTTTATATATTATCAGCCGTAACATTAGGAACTGCCTTTTTAACTGTATTCAGCAAAAATGCAATTCATAGTGCTATTTATTTAGTAATATGTTTTTTCTCATTAGCAGGACATTACTTACTATTTAATGCGCAATTTTTGGCTATCGTACATATTATAGTGTATGCAGGAGCTATTATGGTATTATTGTTATTTACCTTAATGCTTATGAATTTAGACAAAGAAGACGAAACATCTAAACCACTTTATGCAAAACTTGCAGCCGTTTTTTCAGCTGGAATTTTAGGATTGGTTTTAATTGCAGCGCTTCGTAAAGCACAACCAGAAAATATAGAATATGTAAATTCTGGTGTAGATTATCAATCTATTAAAGTTTTAGGTAATGTATTGTTAAACGAATACCAAGTTCCATTCGAATTTGCCTCAGTTTTATTACTTGTATCTATGATTGGTGCCGTTTTAATTTCTAAAAAAGAAGAAAAAATTTAATTATGAACATATTAGAACACGTTGGTATTGGAAACTACATTACACTTTCAGCATTGCTGTTTTGTATTGGTGCGTTTGGACTTCTATACAGAAGAAATGCCATAATCATGTTTATGTCAATTGAAATTATGTTAAATGCTGTCAACTTACTTTTGGTTGCGTTTTCTTCGTATCATGAAGATCCATCAGGGCAAGTATTTGTATTTTTCACTATGGCAGTCGCTGCAGCTGAAGTAGCTGTTGGATTGGCTATTCTTGTTTCGGTATTTAGAAATATTGGAAATATTGACATCGATAATTTAAAAAATCTAAAAGGATAATTCTGAAATGAATACTACTATATTACTCTTATTATTTGCACCGTTAGTTGGTTTTTTAATCAACACATTCTTCGGTAAATCATTAGGAAAAACAATTTCTGGTGTACTAGGAACAACAGCAATTGTTGTGTCTTTTTTATGTACGATTTCATTATTTTCTCAAATTAATACCGATGGAAAAGCAATAACTTTTCATTTGGCAGATTGGTTTTCAATTGGAAACATTAAAATAAATTTTTCTTTCTTATTAGATCAATTATCTGTTTTATGGTTGTTGTTTGTAACAGGAATTGGGGCTTTGATTCATCTATACTCTATTAGTTACATGCACGAAGATGAAAATATGCACAAATTTTTCTCTTATTTAAATTTGTTTGTATTCTTTATGATTGCTTTAGTAGCTGGAAGTAACTTACTAATTATGTTCATAGGTTGGGAAGGCGTAGGTTTATGTTCGTACTTACTAATCGGATTTTGGTATAAAAACCAAGATTATAATGATGCAGCGAAAAAAGCATTTATTATGAACCGTATTGGAGATTTAGGTTTCTTAATTGGAATTTTCATCTTAGGTTTCCATTTTCAAACTTTAGAATTTTTAGAAATCAAAGCCTTATTAGGAAAAGACTTAATCACTCCTAGCCTTTTATCGATCGCAGCTTTATTTTTATTTATTGGAGCTTGTGGTAAATCAGCACAATTACCTTTAGCCACTTGGTTACCAGACGCAATGGCTGGACCAACACCGGTTTCTGCATTAATTCACGCAGCAACAATGGTAACAGCAGGTATTTTTATGATTACCAGAATGAATTTCTTATTCGATTTAACACCAGAAATTCAAAACGTAATTGCAATCGTTGGTGCAATCACTGCAATTGTAGCAGCATCAATTGGTTTGGTACAAAACGATATTAAAAAAGTATTAGCTTATTCTACCGTTTCGCAATTAGGTTTAATGTTTTTAGCATTAGGATTAGGCGCTTATGAAGTAGCGGTTTTTCACGTAATTACACACGCTTTCTTTAAAGCTTGTTTGTTCTTGGGTTCAGGTTCTGTAATTCACGCGTTACACGGAGAACAAGATATGAGAAATATGGGTGGTTTAAGAAAAGTAATGCCAATTACGTTCTGGACAATGATGATTTCTACATTAGCGATTTCAGGTATTTTTCCTTTCTCTGGTTTCTGGTCCAAAGATGAAATATTAATGACTGCTTTTCATAGTAACATTCCATTATGGGTTGTTGGTTCGATTGCTTCTATTATGACTGCATTTTATATGTTTAGATTAATGTATTTAACTTTCTTCAACGACTTTAGAGGAACTGAGGAACAAAAACATCATTTACACGAAAGTCCAGCATTAATTACTATTCCATTAGTGATTTTAGCAACTTTAGCTGCTATTGGTGGAGCCATTAGCTTACCAGGAAACAGTTGGTTAAATCATTATTTAGCACCTTTATTCAAAAAACATGAAGCGCATCATTTAGATGGTCAAGCATATATGTTAATGGCTATTGCAACAGTTGGTGCTTTAGTCGGAATTGGTATTGCTTATTCTAAATATCTTAAGAAAAAAGAAATTCCAGTCGCTGATTCTGAAGTTCAAGGGTTACACAAAGTTTTATCTAATAAATATTATTTAGATGAAATTTATATGGCAACAATTGTAAAACCAATCTATATGATATCCAATTTTGCTAAAAAATATGTGGAGAAATTTATTTCAAAAGCAGTTATTGGATTAGGTGGTGCTACATATGCATTATCTATTAAAGGAAAGAAAATTCAAAATGGTAATATTGGTGTGTATTTATTTGCATTCATATTCGGAATGGTTGGGTTTTTAGTTTATGTATTTATAATTCGAGATGTAAAATAATGGATAGTAGTATCGTTTTAATTGTATTATTAGTTGGCGCAATTGTCACCTATTTATCAGGAAACAAGTTCGCACCTAAAATAGCTTTAGTTTCAAGCATTGCTGCTTTCGGAGTGACACTATTAAGTTTAAATGCTTATCAGGCAGGTGAAAATTTAGATGTAAATGTACCTTGGATTGCTCAACTAAACATAAACTTCGCCTTACACGTTGATGGTTTATCTTTAGTGATGTTATTATTAACAACTGGATTATTACCCTTAATTATCTTATCTGGATTTATTACAAAATTTGAAAATTCAAGATCTATTTATGCATTAATGCTATTTATGGGATTTGCAATGGCAGGAACGTTTTTAGCCTCTGATGGAATTTTATATTACATCTTTTGGGAAATTGCATTAATTCCTATTTATTTTATTGCCTTAAATTGGGGTAACGGTGATTTGGAAGAACGTAAAAAGGCAATATTAAAATTCTTTATTTACACATTTGCAGGATCCTTATTTATGCTTTTGGCATTCATTTACTTGTACACAAAAGGTGGTAGTTTTGATATCAATAAATTATATGCGTTGCAACTAACAACTTCAGAAAAAACATATATTTTCGTTGCTTTCTTTTTAGCATATGCTATTAAAATTCCTTTGATTCCTTTTCATACTTGGCAAGCTAACACGTATAGCAAAGCGCCTGCAGTTGGTACGATGTTATTGTCTGGGATAATGTTGAAAATGGGATTATATAGTGTACTAAGATGGCAATTACCATTAACAGATGAAGTAGCAAAAGCACACATTCCATATATTGTTGCATTATCAATTGCTGGAATTATTTATGGTGCGATTGTAACATTAAAACAAAAAGACATTAAAAAGTTTTTAGCCTATTCTTCTTTATCACACGTTGGACTGATAGCTGCTGGTTTATACTCTTTAACTATTGAAGGATTTCAAGGTGCAGTTTTACAAATGCTTTCTCACGGAATTGTAATTGTTGGATTATTTTATGTAGTAGAATTAATTTACAGCAAATACAACACCTACGAAATTAAAGAAATGGGCGGCATCAGAATTCAAGATACGTATTTTGCATCGTTATTTATGATTATAATGTTAGCCTCTGTTGCGTTACCAACTACATTTAATTTTATTGGCGAATTTAATTTACTTTACAGTTTATTTAAAGTAAACATTTGGTACGCGGTAGTAGCAGGTACAACAATTATTTTAGGCGCATTTTATATGTTACGAATGTTTCAAAAAGTAATGTTAGGATCAGAAACAAAATCATTTCAAAGAATAACAAATCAAGAAAGCATTGTATTAGTAATAATTGTAGGTTTAACAATTTTCTTCGGATTATTTCCACAACCAATTATCGATTTAATTACGCCAAGTTTACAATCAATTTTAACTCAAATTAAATAATAATCATCATAAAATGACTACATTAATTGCTATAATAGGAATCGGAATATTTTGTTTATTAGCAGAAATAATGAATCTAAAAAAGATTATTATTCCTGTATCAATAATCGCCTTAATGGCATTATTTGGTGTAAACTTAATTGAAGAATTACCTGAAATATCAGGTTACGAATCAATGATAATTTCAGATAAATTTGCAAAAGCATTTTCAAGTTTATTTATATTATTAACGGCTTTGCTTATTTTAATGAGTGCGCCGAGCTACAAAAACAGTTCAAAATTATCAGATTTTATTTCGATAAAAATATTTATGCTTTCTGGTGCAGTGGCAATGGTAAGTTTCAGTAATTTAGCTATGTTTTTCTTAGGAATTGAAGTGTTATCTATTGGATTATATGTATTAGCAGGAAGTGATAGATTAAACATAAAAAGTAATGAAGCCGGTATGAAATACTTTTTAATGGGTTCTTTTGCTTCAGGTATTTTATTATTTGGAATTACGATGTTATACGGTGCAACAGGTACTTTTGATATCGGAACATTATACGAAGCATCAATTTCTGCAAGTACTGAATTTTGGTTTTACATAGGTGTGATTTTAATTACAATTGGAATGCTATTTAAAGTAGCCGCTACACCAATGCATTTCTGGGCTCCAGATGTGTATGAAGGTTCTCCAACTCAAGTAACGGCAATAATGAGTACGTTAGCTAAAGTTGCCGCTATGGCTTCATTCTTTAA
>Ga0208595_1000018_pt1 | contig 54323 bp, 46 predicted proteins | sample LakMenEpi28Jun11_FD_150742 | JGI IMG/M metagenome (GOLD analysis project Ga0208595, IMG submission 150742) | Freshwater microbial communities from Lake Mendota, WI - 28JUN2011 deep hole epilimnion (SPAdes) | ecosystem: Environmental > Aquatic > Freshwater > Lake > Epilimnion/Euphotic zone ...
TGGTTCTGGTAAGCCCGCTAAAAAACATAATTCAGCAAACCGCAAAAATAATAAGGGTGGTCAGGGTGGAAAAAATTCACCTCGTGTTAGATATGCCAAGCGAGTTGATGAGGTTAGTGCTGGTGGCTTAGTAGTTGATAAAACTGGAACTAAAGGTTTATTAATTGGCAGGTTAGATCCAAAGGATGCCTCGCATGAAAGATTGCTTTGGTCACTACCAAAAGGACATATTGAAGAGGGTGAAACACCAGAACAAGCAGCTATTCGGGAGGTGGCTGAAGAAACTGGAATCAAAAGTGAGATCACAAGATCCCTAGGTGTGATCGATTTTTGGTTTATGGCTAGTGGGAAAAGAATTCATAAGACTGTGCACCATTTTTTATTTACTGAAGTTGGCGGAAGATTGGCGCCACAAGTAACAGAGGTTGATGATGTTGCATGGTTTCCGCTAGAGGAAATTGCTTCTAGATTAGCTTACCCAGATGAACGTAAATTGATTGCAAAATCGGGGCAGCTATCACCGTGAAGAAAATATTGATAATTGCATTATCCATGTTTTTATTTAATTCGGTGTTAATAAGTTCGCCAGCATCTGCCGCACAAAATGTAAAGATATCAGAGCCCACACATAGATTAAGTAGTGGTGTATTTATCGATGACCAATTAGCAAGCAAGCTCTTACCTGATGGTGAGATTGGTTCACTAATTTATAAACCTTATCGTGGGGTGCGAAACTGGTTTATTGATCCAGCAACCATTGAAGAAATTATTGCAATGAGTGCGGGGTATGGGGTTATTAATGGAGTTACTCCAGCAGGACAAGAGATAGCAAAAAGTTGGCTGGCACAACTTAATAAGGTCACAAGATTTGAAAAGGTGAATGTATTAACTTATGGAAATCCATCTGATTATTGGCTTAAAGAGTTAGCACCTGACCAAATTGAGTATATAAATTTAGTTGGGAAAACTAGCTTAGATCTAAGTTTGAGTAGGAATTCTTTAATTTCTGCCCCAGTAAATGAAAAGCGCCAAAAGCTTAGTAAGTATGAATTAAGTGTTTTTAGGTATGCCCAGCGACAAATAGATTTGTTATCAACTTTGGTTGACAAGAAAGAGCTAGACCCAGTTCAACTTCGTCTTACCCAATTGTTAAATAGCGATATCGAAAAATCTAAACTTAATGTTTTGATTAAAGATTTTAATGAACTAATAACAACATATAGAAGCAAAATTAAAGTTACCGATACTAAATTTACAATTACTTCACAAAAACAGGAGCTGCCGGTTACTGTTGTTAATGATTTCAAATCACCAGTTAATGTGAAGTTAAGTACGAGAGCTTTAAACGGCAAGGTGAAAGTGGGCCCTGTTGAAGATATTGAAATCTTGGGGGAAGAAAAGCGTCAAGTTTTATTGCCGATAGAGGTTTTGGCCTCTGGAAACTCTAGTTTGTTATTACAACTTACAAATCTTGATAATAAACCAGTGGGTTATCCAGTAAATATAAGTTTAAATCTTTCGGTGATTAGTCCGATTGCAACATGGATCACCACGGGTGCTGCAGTGCTTTTATTTATTGCCGCCATGGTACAGAGTTGGCGCAGGGTAAGGCGGCGAAAAAATGTCTGACGGAAAGTTATTACGGGCCACTACGGTTATGGCCGCTGGCACAGTGGTCTCAAGAATTACAGGATTAATTCGTAACTTACTAATTGTTGCTTTGCTTGGTACAGCCATATTAGGTGACACATACAACGTGGCAAACACAATGCCTAACATTTTGTATAACCTGCTTATTGGTGGAGCGTTAACCGCTGTTTTTGTACCGCAAATAGTTAGGTCGTTAAGGGATTCAGATGGTGGTAAAGCTTTTATCTCAAGGCTATTTACTTTAACTATTACTTTCTTATTTTTACTTACTGTATTTGGTGTAATTTTTTCACCGCAAATTGTAAATATATATGCACCTGAATACGCAGGCCGTGCTGAGTTTGATACCACTGTAACTTTAATGCGGTACTGCTTACCTCAAATATTTTTCTTAGGTTTATTTGCTTTGCTAGGACAGATTGCAAATGCTAAGGGAAAATTTGGGCCAATGATGTGGGCACCTGCACTAAATAACCTAATTGCAATTGCTTTATTTTCATGGTTTTTAGTTACTAAAGATGAATTAGTACTTGGGCAAATATCAGAGTTTGATCTTCTTTTGTTGGGAGTTGGAACAACCTTTGGCTATATCGTGCAAGCATTTATTCTCATACCGGTATTAGTTAAAAGCGGTATAAAACTATCAATTCGATTTGATTGGGCGAACTCACAAATTCTAAAATCTTTTAGGTTAGCTGGATGGAGTTTTGCTTATGCTTTAATTTCTCAGGTTTCTTACTTAATCACAATTAATATTGCAACCAGTGCCGCAGTTAAATCCTTAGCTGATGGTGTTACTACTGGTGTTGGTTATACCCCATATGCAAATGCCTACTTAATCCTTATTTTGCCACACTCTATTATTACAGTCTCTGTTGTTACTGCTTTATTGCCACAGATATCTAATTATGTAATTGATAAAAAGATCGAATTAGTAAATGAATCCTTAATAAAAACAATTAAATTAATTGGGGTTTTTACTGTTCCATCTGCCATATTAATGTTTGCATTTGGTCCACTAGTAGCTAATGTGCTCTACTTTGGAGTCTCAGTTGAGGATGCAAATTATTTGGGTTTTGTGCTATCAGCCTTTGCTTTTGGTCTAATTCCAGTGAGCATAAATCTAGTATTACTTCGTGGTTTAAATGCGTTTGAAAATTTAAAGTCACAAGTTATCGGCAATTTTATTATGAATTTTATTTCAGTAATTCTTTCCATACTGGCGGCGCAGTACTTAGAGCCAAAATGGGTAACTGTTGGCCTAGCTGTGATATTTACTATTCATTATTTTATAGGTGTAGCTATCTCGTTTTACTTAATAAAGCGGCATAAGGTTAATCTGCCAATATTTAGGCTTTTCATGTTTTATGCCAAATTAATGATGATCTTTGCCTTAGTGCTAGCCCCTATTTGGATTATTCGGGATAGCTTGCCTGGTGGGAATTTAATTCAATTGGTTTTGGTTACATCAATATCGATAGTTTTATACTTAGGCATATCTAAGCTCTTTAAAATTACTGAGATCACATCATTAGCAAAAGTTATTAGACCAGGAAGGCAATAAGGTTGGCCAGTGAGCGATATTAACGAGGTGGTAATTGTGGGCTCTGGCCCTGCTGGCTACACCGCAGCAATTTATGCAGCTCGTGCGCAATTAAAACCAATTATTTACGAAGGTTCAGTTACTGCAGGTGGTGCGTTAATGAACACCACTGAGGTGGAGAATTTTCCTGGATTTGCTACTGGGGTAATGGGACCTGAGTTGATGGATTCAATGCGTAAACAGGTGGAAAGATTTGATGCCAACATAATTACTGATGACATAGTTTCAATGAAATTATCAGGGGATGTTAAAGAGTTAACTGATGGTGCTGGAAATGTGGTTAAAACTAAATCTGTAATTTTGGCAATGGGTTCGGCATACAAAGAAATTGGTTTAAAAAATGAAAAGCGTTTATCTGGTAGAGGTGTTTCCTGGTGTGCTACCTGTGATGGATTTTTCTTTCGTAATCAAGAGATTGCAGTAGTTGGTGGTGGTGATTCTGCGATGGAGGAGGCTAACTTCTTAACAAAGTTTGCTAGCAAAGTAGTTTTGATCCATCGTCGCGATAAATTTAGAGCCTCAAAAATTATGATTGAAAGAGCTGCTGCCAATCCTAAAATTGAATTTTTGTTTAACCATGAAGTTATTGATGTTTTAGGTGAGGATAAAGTTGTTGGTTTAAAACTTAAGAACACAGTAAGCGGTGAGGAATCAGTTAAGGATTTCACTGGTTTATTTGTTGCAATTGGTCACTTACCAAGAAGTGAGTTAGTAGCTGGGCAGATAAATTTAAATAGTGATGGCTATGTAGAAGTTGAAGGTCGCACCACAAAAACAAATCTTGCGGGTGTCTTTGCCTGTGGTGATTTAGTCGATTTTACCTACCGACAAGCAATAACTGCTGCGGGTTCAGGCTGTCAGGCAGCCTTGGATGCAGAGCGGTTTCTTGCCGGCCATTAACCAGATAAAGTTAGATATAAGAACTAATAAGGAGAAGAAAAATGGCCACAACTAAAGTAACAACAGCTGATTTTGCTGAGGTAGTTTTAAACAGTAAAACCCCAGTGCTAGTTGATTTTTGGGCAGAGTGGTGTGGTCCATGTAGAGCAGTTGGCCCAATCTTGGAAGAGATCTCTGATGAGTACGGCGAAAAATTAAAAATTGTTAAATTAAATACTGATGAAGAGGGTTCGATTGCGATGAAGTATGGAATCTCTTCAATTCCAACTATGAATGTTTTTGTTAACGGTGAAATTGTTAAAACAATTGTTGGCGCTAAGCCAAAGCCTGCATTATTGAAGGATTTAGAGAGTTATATTAAGTAAAGTATTTAAGATAAAACATTATGAGTGATCAATTAAAAGTTGGCGATCGCTCTGATGCAATTGGCATAATTGCAAATACTTTAAATCGGTTGGGCTTTTTAGATAAGACATCTGATCTATTTGATCAAAGTTTAGAAGAGGCGATTAAGGCTTTTCAGCAAGAGCGCGGTTTAACTGCAACCGGGTTAGTAAATGAAATTACCCAACGCGCCCTAGATGAAGCTAGATGGCGACTTGGCGATCGAATTTTATTATTGGGGACGCAATCTTTAATGCGTGGTGATGATGTATCAACTCTGCAGGAGCGACTTATCCAAATGGGATTTAATTGTGGAAGAGTTGATGGTGTTTATGGTGTTAAAACTGAAGCAGCCGTAAAAGAGTTTCAAAAATCAGTTGGCATAGTTGTTGATGGTAAGTGTGGTCCTAGTACATTAATTTCATTAATGAGATTGGTAAAAACTGTGCAGGGCGGTGCACCTAGTGCGCTAAGAGAGAGTATTAAGCATTCAGTTAGATCCCCAGCGCTTGCCAATAAAGTTATTGTGATTGACCCAAGTTGGGGTGGGGAGTTTGCAGGTGAGAGTTTTCATGGCGTAAATGAATCTGAAGTAGTTTTTGATTTAGCACAAAGATTAGAGGGAAGATTACTAGCACTGGGCGTGAATGTTGTTTTAACTAGAAGTGCTAAAAACTCTCCATTAGAAAAAGAGAGAATTGAAATTGCAAACTCAGTTAATGCTGATCTACTAATTGCACTTAAGGTTGATAGTTATAAAAATGAGAATGCTAATGGTGTGGCAACTTATTACTATGGTCGAGATGACAAAGGTGTGCATTCGGTTGTAGGTGAAAGATTTGCTAACTTAATTCAGCGCGAAATCTGTGCTAGAACTGATTTACTAAATTGTAGAACCCATGCCAAAAGTTGGGATTTACTTAGATTAACTGTGGCCCCGGCGGTAAGAATTGATTTGGGTTATTTATCAAACCCGCAAGATGCTAAGCGGTTAGCAGATGCACAATTTAGAGACCAGCTTGCGGAGGCGATGATTGTTGCTATCCAACGGCTTTACCTATCAGCAGAAGACGATGCCAAGACTGGAACGTTGCGTATTTCAGACCTGCGCAGAGCCGGTATACGTAATTAATTTTCTAACCATCACTTAGTGTGGCAAACTTGGTTAATGAACTCAGGGCGAGATTTAAGAGTAGTTAAATCAATTACCCCTGACCGGGTTCACACTGGTGAGCCAGAGAATCTGCCAGAAAGATTTGCTCATCGTGCAACTGGCATGAAAGCAAGTGAAATTAGATCTTTATTTGCAGTAGCAAGCAGACCTGAAATTGTTTCGTTAGCTGGCGGTATGCCAAATCTATCTGCTCTACCAATGGAGATGATGGCTTCAGTTACTGAAAAATTAATTAGAGAAAATGGCGCAGAGGCTTTGCAGTATGGAAGTGGTCAGGGTCATCCAAAATTACGTGAGCAAATTTGCGATGTAATGGCGTTAGAGGGGATTAAAGCTCATCCTGATGATGTAATTGTTACCACTGGATCCCAACAAGCACTTGATTTAATTTCTAGAATTTTTATTGATCCAGGTGATGTGGTTTTGGTTGAGGCCCCATCATATGTTGGTGCTCTTGGCACCTTTAAACAATATGAGGCATCTGTGGTTCATGTTGAGATGGATAATGATGGTTTGATTCCAGTTGCTCTGCGCAATGCAATTAAAGTTACTAAGGCTGCTGGGAAGAAGATAAAGTTTTTATACTTAATTCCAAATTATCAAAATCCAGCTGGTGTATTACTACCGGCCGACCGTAGAAGTGAAATTTTAGATATTTGTCGAGATGAAAAGATATTTATTGTTGAGGATAATCCTTATGGCCTGTTAGGTTTTGATAAGCCAAGTCCAAATGCAATGCGGGCTAGCGATTCAGAAAATGTAATTTATTTGGGAACATTTTCTAAGACTATCGCTCCTGGTTTAAGGGTTGGTTGGGCGTTAGTACCGCAATCATTAAAGGAAAAAATGGTAATTGCATCAGAGTCCTCAATTCTTTGTCCATCTAATTTCACACAACTAGTTATCTCAAGCTACTTAGCTAATCAACCATGGCGCGATCAGATTGCTAGCTTTGCTAAGTTATATAAAGAGCGCAGGGATGCAGCTCTTGCAGCTTTAGATAAGTATTTTCCTAAAAATGTTACCTGGACAAAACCTGAGGGTGGTTTTTATATTTGGATAACTTTGCCACCTGAAATTGATGCAAATTCGTTAGTGCCAAAAGCAATCGCTGCCAAGGTTGCTTACGTACCAGGTACTGCATTTTATGCAGATGGCTTAGGGAGTTGGTCATTGCGAATTTCATACTGCTACCCAACTGCTGAGCGAATTACTGAAGGAATTAAATCTTTAGCAGGTGTGATTAAAACTGAGATGGAAAATAGGCAAATCACCTATTAATTGGCGGTAATTACCCCAATTTTTGCTAATTCACTTCTTAAGATTTCAGTTGCTGCAAGTGCGGCGGCAAGTGAAATATGTAATGCATCTCGATACACAATGTAATCATCTTTGATAGCTGGGCAATTTGAGTCACAAAACCAATTTGTTAGATCTACTCTCTTATAACTAGGGGAGCCAAATTTAAATGGTTTGTTTATTTGATTACATTCCTCCTCTTTACTAGTTGCAAGACAGGCTGGCACGTCAATCTGTGGCTTTGGGGTATCTACTAAAAAGATTATATTTTCACTTACTGGTTTGAGTTCTTCATATAATTTGCGCTGCCCTTGTTGCCAATAAAACTGCTTACTTTTTTCTTTTGAATTTAATTGGTGATGCTCAGAGTTAGTAATAATTAAGATATTTGGTTTAATTCTCTTAATTTTTGCTATTTGATTTTCCTGCCATTTTTTGCACTCACTTGCCTTAAATGCCCCTTTATTTGGCCTAGGAAGTTCGATGGCAGAACAAGAGGCTTTTGTGAAGGAGAATAATTTATAGCCCTGGCTATTTGCGATTTTTTCAACCGCTGGAAACCACTGAGCTGCATGTGAATCGCCAAATAGAACTATCTCTTTATTTGAGCTTGTATCGCCATATAGACACTCAGTGGTATTAGTTTGACCGAAATCTGCATGGCAGCCGTCATTATAAATAATTGGCAACTTTGTAACCTCATTTAGGTCAAAGCTATATTGACTTATTTTAGGGGAGATTATGTTTGTTGAATTTAAATTTATTGCTACCCCAAGTGCAACAGAAGAAGCAGTAACGCCAACCAAAGCTTTATAAACAAAGGCAGTTGAAAATTTCTTATACCTGAGTGGTTGCTCTATATATTTGCTAGTTAGGTGTGCGAAAACTACTGTGACAACTAAACAAAGAATGCGTTGAAATACAGTCAAGGACTGACCCAGCCAAACACTTGGTAAAACTAAAATCGGCCAATGCCAAAGGTATAGTGGGTATGAGATCTCACCTAACCATTGAGCAATTGGATTGTTAAATGATTTTGTTAATACCTTTGGCCAGCTGCCAATTGAGGCGATAAGTAAGACTGAACCAACTACTGGTAGCAACGCTAGATACCCTGGATATGCAGTATTTTCATTAAAGATCAAAGCAGCTAGGCCAATTGCAACTACGCCAAGCCAGGTAAAGCCTTGATGTTTTATTCTCGTATTAGATATAAAAAGTATTAACGCACCAGCTGCTAATTGCCATGCCCTAGTACTTAATGAATAAAAAGCCCAAATTGGTGAGATTTGAGTTTGAATAATTGAAAGCAATAGTGAGGATATAAATATGGCAATCACACCATTTCTTATCCAATTAACTCCTCTTTTAGCTAAGAAGATAATCAAGATTGGCCAAATTAAGTAAAACTGCTCCTCAACCGCTAGTGACCAGTAATGCAAAAAAGGTGAGGGTAGGGCATCTAAATTTTGGTAATCATTTTGCCACCAAGCAAAGGTGTAATTTGAAATATATAGCGCAACTGCAATTATGTCTTTACCTAAATTATCTCGATATATTGGGGGAAGTAAAATCAAAGATGTAGCTGCGGTAATTATCAATACAAATGCTGATGTGGGCAGTAAGCGCTTAATTCGACGTTGATAGAAATTTTTTAGATCTAACTTTCCAGTCACCTCTAACTCTTTTACTATTAAACCTGTGATTAGAAAGCCTGAAATAACATAAAAAAGATCTACCCCAATAAATCCACCTGGTACAAATTTGGCGTGGTAGATAAGAACTAGAATTGCCGCTAGCGCCCTTAACCCTTGAATCTCTAATATGCGCATTATTTATTTACTTATTTTTTAGATTGTTAACTTGCTTACTTGCCTTTAATTATCTTGCTGATTCGCTCTAAATCCTCAATGGTTGCAAACTCAATCACAATCTTGCCTTTTTTCTTACCTAACTCGACATTAACCCTAGTATCTAAGTGATCAGATAATTGTTCAGATATATCTTTAATTTTGGGTGCAATGATTTTTCCTCGTCTTACTGAACCACCTTTAACTTTGGCACTACCAGATGCAACAATCTCCTCTACCGCCCTAACTGTTAAACCCTCTGCCACAATTTTGTTAGCTAAATTCTCAATCTCTTTTTGATCTGTTAAAGATAGTAAGGCTCTGGCGTGACCGGCGGAGATAATTCCAGCTGCCACACGTCGCTGCACTGCAGCTGGCAGATTAAGTAGCCGCATTGTGTTTGTAATTACTGGGCGGGATTTACTTAACTTATTTGCTAACTCATCATGGGTATAGCCAAAATCATTTAGTAATTGTTGGTATGCCGCACCCTCTTCTAATGGATTTAATTGGCTTCGGTGAATGTTTTCAATTAACGCCTCTCGCAGTAATTGATCATCATTTGTTTGGCGAATAATTACTGGAATGCTTTTTAGACCAGCTAGCTTTGCTGCGCGATATCTGCGCTCTCCCATAATTAATTGATACTTACCATTTCCAATTGATCTAACAACTGGTGGTTGTAGTAATCCAACCTCTTTAATAGAAAGTGCTAATTCAGTTAATTGCTCTTCATCAAAAACTGTTCGGGGTTGTTTTGGATTTGGCAGGATTTGGTTTACATCTATCTCATTTCTATCTGCAACTATTTGACCAGTTGAAGTTTTAATATCTGATGGGATATTTGACTGTGGAATTAATGCATCTAATCCCCTGCCTAAACCACCTTTGCGAGCGCTCATAAATTACGCACTTTCATTTCTAATACTCATCTTGGAGCCGCCTCGATTTGAAATCTCTCTAGCCACACTCATATATGCAATCGCACCAGGAGATGATGCGTCATATGTCATAACTGTTTGGCCATATGAGGGGGCTTCAGAAACTCTTACCGCTCTTGGAATTGGAATGTTAATTAATTGTTCTGGAAAATGTTTTCTTACATTCTCCGCCACATCTCCAGCTAATCTAGTTCTGCTATCAAACATTGTTAAGACAATTGTGCTTAATACAATCTTTGGATTTAATCTCTTCTGTACTTCACCTAATGTTTCTAATAATAAAGATAAGCCCTCTAGTGAGTAGTACTCGCATTGAATTGGTACTAATACTTCATCAGCTGCAGTTAAAGCATTAATAGTTAATAAGCCAAGCGATGGTGGGCAATCAATAAATACATAATCAAATCTTTGACCTGTGTTTTGTTTTAGGGTTAAAAAATTATTCAGCGCACTCTGTAATCTAAACTCTCTAGCAACTGTTGGTACTAATAAAATTTCTGCCCCGGCTAAATCTGAGTTTGCTGAAATAATTTCTAGGTGTGGAAAATTTGCCACCTTTTGCACCACATTTGCCATTGGTAGATCATTAATTAATACCTCATATATTCCTTCGGTATTACTACGATCAATTCCAAATGCGGTAGAGGCATTTCCTTGTGGATCTAAATCAATTACTAAAACCTTTAGCCCACCCATTGATAGGGCAGCAGCTAGATTTACTGCGGTAGTGGTTTTTCCAACCCCACCCTTTTGGTTAGCGACGGTGAAGATGCGGGTTTTTAAGGGGGCCACCATCGGCTCTTTTAGCCGGCGGATACCTACAACCGGCTTTACCTGCTGGTTGGTTTCATGTGAAACATCATTTCCGCTCATGGGCACAAAGTTAAGCACCTTTCTTAACCTCAACCACTCTAGCCACCGGCAGATTGGGCAGATTTATCTGATGCAGTTGGGCGGTTGCCCCTTTTTTGAGCTTGGTTTTATCAATCTCCTCTTGGGCGCTCTCACCTTTGATCGCCAGCAAGCTGCCACCCTTTGGGATCATGTGCCAACTGATTTGGATTAATTTTTCTAAAGGTGCAACTGCTCGGGAGGTGACGATCTCAAACTGCATTTTTACTACCTCAGCCCTACCCCGAACTACCTGGATTGGTAGCTTTAATTGATCTACTACCTCAAGTAGGAAATCGACCCGCCGCTGTAAGGGTTCAACCAGGGTTACCTTCAAATCTGGCCTGGCTAGAGCGATCACAATCCCTGGAAGGCCTGCGCCTGAGCCAATATCGACCACCCTTACTCCTTGCGGGATGATGGTGGTGATTGGGATGCAGTTTGCAATATGCCGCTCCCAGATCCGATCAGCCTCTTTTGGACCAACTAGGCCACGCTCAATTGCCACTGAAGCTAGCAGGTTGGCGTACTGGGTGATCTCCTCCTCTTTGCCTGGAAAGTAAGCCAGGATCTGAAGGGTTGGTTTCACGTGAAACTACTCTGGTAGGACTACAACACAGCGATCTGGGTCTTCACCCTCAGATTCGCTAGTTAACCCAATCTCTTGAATAGTGTCATGAATAACCTTGCGCTCAAAGGCATTCATTGGGCGAAGCTTTATCGCCTCGCCACTCTTCTTAACCTCTTTGGCGGTCTGTTTAGCAAGCTCTGCTAACTCAGCCTTTTTATCACTTCTAAAGTTGTCGATATCAAGCATTAATCGGCTTCGCTCACCCAGGGAGGTTTGAACCGCTAATCGGGTTAGCTCCTGCAGGGCATCTAATACCTCGCCCCGGCCGCCAACTAGGTGGCTTAACTTGCCCCCAGCAATTGCTAGCGCTGCTCGGTCATTTTCAACATCAATATCAATATCCCCATCTAGATCTGCAATATCTAGTAATCCCTCTAGGTAATCAGCTGCTACATCGCCCTCTTCTTCAAGTTGGGTAATTAAGCTCTTTTTATCCTTTACCTTCTCATCCACTGCCTCACTCATTTTGCCTCCAAAGTGTTATTTATACTTTTTGTGTAGTTTGATAGTTTTTGTACTGATTTAACTAACGCTTCTTTTTCTTCTTTTTTGGTTGCTTACGTTGACCTTTTTGTTGCTCTTCAACAATTGTGGTGCCATCTACCTGGTTTGGATTTTCATCTGTTCCATTTTTAGCTGCTCGCTTTTTTTGTAACTCTTCATATGCCGGAGATCCTGGGGTTGGGTTGCGTTTAATTACATAGTACTGCTGACCCCAAGTCCAAAGATTTGTAGTTGACCAATAAATTAAAACTCCGATTGGAAAGTTAACACCAGTTACTGCAAATATAACTGGGAATAAATACAACATAACTTTTTGCTGTTGCAACATTATATTATTTGATGAATCCATCTTAGGCATACCTTTAACCATTAATTGGCGTTGGGTAGTAAAGGTGGTAGCTGACATAAAGATAATTAAAACAACAGTGACAATCTTTGTGGTGGCATCACTAGATCCTAAAAATGTGCCAGAAAGTGGAGCGCCAAAAAAGTTTGCTTCTCTAGCTGAAATTAAGTATTCGCCCTTCATTAGGCCACGGCCCTGATTTTGACTAATACTGTTTAATACCCAAAAGAGAGCAAAAAATATTGGTGCTTGCGCCAAGATTGGAAAACAGGAGGCTAATGGGTTTGTTTTATGCTCCCGGTATAGCTTCATCATCTCTTCAGATTGTTTTTGGCGATCATCCTTATATTTTTTCTGAATCTCTTTCATATGTGGGGCAAGTGCGGTTAAGGCTCGTTGTGACTTAATCTGTTTAACAAATAATGGAATTAGGATAATTCTTATCAAAATAACTAGGGCAATAATTCCAAGTGACCATTGCAGATCTTTGTTGTTGGTAAAGGCTAGTAAATCGTGGAAGGTGACTAATACCCAAGAAACAGCGGTATATAAGGGGTTTAGGATTGCATCCATTAACTCATTTGCCTTTCTCTAATTACTGAAATTGATTTTTGGGATGGATAATCCACACCACCGTGTGAAAATGGGTTACACCTTGCAACCCGCCAAAGCGCCATTGCTACTCCCTTTACCCCAAACTCTCTGACAGAAAGTTCGGCGTAGGTGGAACAGGATGGGTAGTACTTACATCTTGGGGCAAAGGCTGGGGAGATAAATTTCCGATACCCTAAAATTGGAAGTAAAAGTATTTGCTTCATGCATCTGCCTTATTGGTTTTAGCAAACTTAATATTTATTTTTTCTACTAAGTTTTCAACCTCATTGGTGTAATCATTTTGTGGTTTTAATACTCGAACTACCAACATTAAATCATTGGTTAGTTTTGGCAATTGCTTGGCAAAGTTGTGACGTAATTTTCTAGTAACAAGGTGTCTAGTGACAGAGCCACCAACTGAGCGATTGACTATAAAGCCAACCTGGGTTTGATTTGATTTATTAATGGTTGCATAGATAACTATGTTGCTCCCGGTAAATCTGGCGCCGGTTTTAGTAACTAAATTAAAATCAGAGCCGATTCTTAAACGGTTATATTTAGGTAACACTAAAGTTTAGGTTTAAATTTAAGCAGAGATTTTGGCGCGGCCCTTTGCGCGGCGAGCTGATAAAACACCTCGACCACCACGGGTTGCCATGCGAGCGCGGAATCCATGCTTTTTAGCCCGCTTACGTACATTGGGCTGGAAGGTGCGCTTCATAAATCTCTCCTTGAAATTATTTTTCTCCCGATTAAGGGTCACAACGGTATGGGTGGTAAGGGTAGGGGTTTAGGACAAGATGGGTCAAACCGTCAGATACCCACCCCGCTTGGGTGGGTTATGGCTTAAGGCTTGCCTATGCGTAAGGTTTTGGTGTGGATAACCACTTGCTTTCCTTGGAGATTACCCCTACCTTCGCCCTCTATCCACAGATATTCCCCTCTTTGGCTAGAAAATGAAGTTTAAAGGACAGGTTTAGACCACAGCCTGTGGATAACTATGTGGAGAACTTTTAAGGGCTTTTAGCCGGGATTATGGGTGGATTAGATGGCAACACTGGCTCAGGTAGATCTGCAAAAACTGTGGGAGCAGGTGGTCTCATCCATCTCAACTCCACAATATGGTGCGTTTTTAAGTAGAACAAAACCCCTTGGCTTACTTCCTGGTGAGGGTGAGGATGGCTCAAACCTTTTATTGTCAGCTCCCGATCTTTTTACTAAAGATGTTTTAGAGACCAGATTGCGCGGCCTACTCACAGATGAGTTAACAAACCTACTGGGTGAGAAAATAAATATTGCAGTAACTGTGACCAGTGATGGTAAAGATGAAACTCAAGAGGGTAATTTTTCACCAGAGGTAGATTATTTAGAGCCAGCTGTAGATAGCAAGGGGGGAACTGGTAGAAACTCAACCTCACTTAACACAACAGAGAGTGCCCAACTTAATCCAAGATATATTTTTGAAACATTTGTAATTGGAGCTTCAAATAGGTTTGCTCATGCTGCAGCTGTTGCAGTGGCTGAAGCGCCAGCAAAGGCTTATAACCCGCTATTTATTTATGGTGAATCAGGTTTGGGTAAAACCCACTTATTACATGCGATTGGTGCCTATGCTAAAGAGCTATATGGCTCAACCCGGGTTAGATATGTATCTAGCGAAGAGTTTACAAATGACTTTATTAACTCTATTAGAGATGATAAGGCTTCAGTTTTTCAAAAGCGCTACCGAGATCTAGATATTTTATTAGTTGATGATATTCAGTTTTTAGAAAACAAGGAGCGAACCCAAGAGGAGTTCTTCCATACATTTAATACTTTATATAATGCCAACAAACAAATTGTTATTTCAAGTGATCGACCACCTAAACAATTAACCACTTTGGAAGATCGTCTTCGTTCTAGGTTTGAGTGGGGATTGATAACTGATATTCAACCACCGGAGCTTGAAACTAGAATTGCAATTTTGCGCAAAAAAGCAGCGCAGGATAAATTAAACGCACCTGATGATGTTTTGGAGTACATCGCTAGCAAAATCTCTACAAACATTCGCGAGTTAGAGGGTGCATTAATTCGTGTTACTGCATTTGCTTCTTTAAACAGACAAGGTGTTGATCTATCTCTTGCTGAGATTGTGTTAAAGGATTTAATTCCAGAAGAGGGTGGTCCTGAAATAACTGGTCCAACAATTATGGCCCAGACCGCTTCCTACTTCTCACTTTCAGTCGATGATCTTTGTGGCACCTCAAGATCTAGGGTTTTAGTAAATGCCCGCCAGATCGCCATGTATTTATGCCGCGAGCTAACTGAGTTGTCGTTGCCAAAAATTGGACAGGCATTTGGTGGCCGTGACCACACAACTGTTATGCACGCAGACCGAAAAATTAGACAGTTGATGGCAGAAAGGCGCTCGATCTATAACCAGGTCACTGAGTTAACAAATAGAATTAAGCAGCAATCTAAATAGTTTTAAAAAAACCAACTAAATATTGAAAAATTACTCCACAGCTAGTAACCCCCAGTTGTGGATAACTTGTGGACAAGTGTGGATTTTGTTGTTTATAGCTGGTTTTGTAGCTGGTTTTAAACACCTCACCCACAAGATAACCACAGTTTTTGTGGGTATGTTTATAAGGGTTGACCTGCGGTTTTACCCAAAACCCACAGTGGCGCTACCTGGTTACTACTAACCACTTTATAGATAGATAAAGGTGGGTGTTAGAGAACTGTTGAATAAAACTTTAAGTAGTTAAGATTTTCTAAATAGAAAAGAGATGGTGGATAAATGAAGTTTGTAGTTGAAAGAGATAGCTTGGTTGATGCGGTCAACTGGGTCTCTAAATCAATCTCAAATAGACCCATCACTACCGCGCTACTAGGAATTGTAATTGATGCCAATAATGAAATAACACTTTCTGGATCAGATTTAGAAACATCTGCAAAATCAACTTTAAAAGCAGATATCTCACAACCCGGAAAAGTATTAGTTCCAGGAAAATTACTAGCTGAAATTTGCAGATCACTACCAGCCAAACCAATCACATTTAATTTAGATGCTAACCGAGTATTAGTCACAGCGGGCAGCGCTAAATTCACATTACCAACCCTGCCACTAGTTGAGTATCCAAATCTTCCACAAATTCCAAAAGAAACCGGAAACCTAAAAAGTGATTTGTTTGCAACAGCTGTAAACCAAGTTGCAATAGCAGCTGGAAAAGATGATTCACTTCCAACCCTAACCGGAGTATTTGTTGAGATAAACAAAAACCAAATAACCCTGGCGGCAACAGATAGATACCGGCTAGCGGTAAGAGATTTAACCTGGAGTGCAGTTGATGCAAATACTGAAGCAACAGCATTGCTACGAGCTAGAACAATTGCAGATGCAGCTAAATCTTTAGTTGGAACATCTAATGTAAGTATTTCATTATCACCTAGTGCAAGTAATGAAAAGCTGGTTGGTTTTGTATCGGACGGAAAAACAATGACCTCAAGAGTTTTAGATGGATCATTCCCACCATTTAGACACCTACTTCCAAGTGATTCAACAGCGCAAGCAGTTATAGAGGTAGCACCATTTTTAGACTCAGTAAGAAGAGTTGCTTTAGTAACTGATAAAACCGTGCCACTACGGCTTAATTTTTCAAATAACACATTGCAACTAGAAGCAGGAACAGGGGATGAAGCCCAGGCTAGTGAGAAGTTAGATATTAATTACAAGGGCGAAGATATAAATATTGCTTTTAACCCAACATTTTTAACAGATGGACTAACTGCTATCGGAACAGCATTTGTTAACATTTCATTTACCGGCGCCAATAAACCAGCAGTATTAACTGGTCAAAATGAGGCGACAAGTGCACCAATTACAAATTACAAATACCTACTAATGCCAATGCGATACTCAGCATAATTTTTATATAAGTGTTAATCACTAATCTAAATCTTACAAATTACCGCTCCTACTCAACACTAGATCTAAATCTAGGCGGCGGTATAACAATATTTGTGGGTAAAAACGGCGAGGGTAAAACAAATATTGCAGAAAGCATTTTGTATTTAACCTTTTTAAACTCACACCGAGCAAGTGGAAACACACCCTTGGTTAAGTTGGGGGCGAATGCGGCATACATTAGAGCTAAGGTTAAATATCCAGAGCGAGAAATTTTAGTTGAGTTAGAAATAAATATCGATAAAGCAAACCGTGCAAAAATTAACCAAAATCCCACCAGAAGCCAAAAAGAAATCTTTGGAATTGTGCAAGCAATTTATTTTTCACCAGAGGATCTAGATATTGTCCGAGGTGACCCATCTGAACGACGAAGATTTATCGATCAGCTACTAACCTTAAGATCACCAAGGGTGGCTGCTGTGATATCTGATTATGAAAGAGCGGTTAAACAGCGCAACTCACTTTTAAAAACCAGAGCATCATCACAAGCCCTGGAGCCATGGGATAAACAGGTAGCAGACTTCGGTGGACAATTAATATCCTTAAGATTAAGTGGGTTAGCACAACTAACTCCACTGTTTAATCAAACCTATAAAGAGATATCTAATGTGAAACCCGCAGAGATAATTTATAAATCCTCACTAGAGGGCATTTCAGAGAATGCAACAGAAAATAGTGAAAAGATAATGGAAAAACTTATTACTAACCGATCTTCAGAGTTAGAGCGCGGCCTTACCTTAACCGGCCCACACCGAGATGATTTACTTTTAACATTAGGAGATCACCAAGTAAAAGGATATGCAAGCCACGGAGAGTCATGGTCAATTGCACTTTCATTAAAGTTAGCAACATACAATTTATTAAAATCTGATGGGTTATCACCCATTTTAATATTAGATGATGTGTTTTCGGAATTAGATGAGGATAGAAGAGAAAAGCTAGCCCAAATAGCAAAAACAGCAGAACAAACCATTATTACCGTTGCAGTTGAATCAGATCTACCAAAATCTTTATCTGGTGATCGGTACTTAGTAAAATCAGGATCGGTAAGTAAATCATGAGGAAAGATTTAGCAAAAGATATTTATAAATACTATCGCTCTGGTTTTAGAAAACTAAGAAGCAACGATCAAGAAAACGAAAGTAGAGAGAAAAATACCGACCCACAATCATTAGAAACTGTTTTATCTGAAGTAATTGCTAATCGAAATTGGAGTAAGGGTGTTGCTGAGGGAAGTTTATTTAGTGATTGGGTGCAGATTGTTGGGCAAGAGATTGCAACACACACCACACCAATTTCATTAGTGGATGGAAAGCTAACAATTCAAAGTTCATCATCTGCATGGGCAACACAAATGCGATTAATGCAATCTGATTTGTTAAAAACTATTTCAACAACAGCACCAGGCGCGCTAGTTGAAGAGCTGATATTTATCGGCCCACATGCACCAAGTTGGAAGCGGGGGCTTCGCACCATAAGAGGTGCCAGAGGGCCTCGAGATACTTACGGCTAGTACTCACCCACAAAACATCGGTAAAAGCCTCGCATTTACACCTTTAAATGCTGTTTTGGGTAATATCTAAACAGTTATCGAGATAGGATAATGGGGTGAGCCGGTCAAAAAACGGCCAGAATCGTCTATAAGAGATCTTGGAGGTTGTTGATGCCAACAAAAAGCACTACTGCAGCTGGATCTAAAAAAGAGCATAAAGGCTATGACGCATCAAATATTACCGTCCTTGAAGGATTAGATGCAGTTCGCAAACGTCCCGGAATGTATATCGGTTCAACTGGAGAGCGTGGATTACACCATTTAGTTTATGAAGTTGTAGATAACTCAGTTGATGAAGCGCTCGCAGGTTACTGCACAGATATAAATGTAATTTTACAAAAAGATGGATCAGTTAAAGTAATTGATAACGGCCGTGGAATTCCGGTAGATATGCACCCAGTTGAAAAAAAACCTGCACTAGAGGTTGTGTTAACAGTTTTACACGCCGGTGGAAAATTTGGTGATGGTGGCTACAGCGTTTCAGGTGGACTACATGGTGTTGGTATCTCAGTTGTAAATGCATTAAGCACAGATTTAACAGTTGAGGTAAAGCGAGATGGATTTAATTGGAATCAGAGTTATAAATTAGGAGTTCCAACAGCTCCAGTTAAAAAAGGTAGCGCCACAGAAGATTCTGGCACTACAGTTATTTTCTGGCCATCCAAAGAAATTTTCGAAACTACAGATTTTTCATTTGAAACATTATCTACCCGCTTTAGAGAGATGGCGTTTTTAAATAAAGGTTTAGTATTAACTTTAACTGATGAGCGATCAGGCCACGTAGATGAAAAAGGAAATCCTCTTTACGTTAAATATGAGTATGCCGGTGGCATTATTGATTTTGTTAAACACTTAAACCAAACTAAGGGTGAAACCCACAAATCCATAATTTCCTTTAATACAGATGATAGTAAACACAAAATGAGTTTAGAGATTGCAATGCAATGGAATACTGGTTTTTCAGAGTCGGTTTACACATTTGCAAACACTATAAATACCCAAGAGGGGGGCACCCACGAAGAAGGGTTTAGAACCGCACTAACCTCAATAGTAAATAAGTTTGGTGAAGAGTGGGGATTTATTAGGAAAAAAGAGGATCGCTTAACTGGTGATGATGTGCGTGAGGGTTTAACCGCAATAGTTTCAATAAAAATTGGTGAACCACAATTTGAAGGCCAAACTAAAACTAAATTAGGAAATACAGAAGCAAAATCTTTTACTCAAAAAGCTATGAACGATCACCTAACTTCATGGTTTGAAAAAAATCCAAGTGAAGGAAAAGATATTGTTAGAAAATCAATTGATGCTGCTGCAGCCCGAGTAGCTGCAAGAAAAGCACGGGATTTATCACGTAATCGAAAAGGATTACTTGAAGGACGTGGAATGCCTGGAAAGTTAGCTGATTGCCAATGGACTGAACCAGAAAAGTGTGAGCTATATATTGTTGAGGGCGATTCCGCTGGAGGATCTACTAAAGGTGGACGAGATTCTCGTTATCAAGCAGTACTTCCTATTAGAGGAAAAATTTTAAATGTTGAAAAAGCTAGAATCGATCGAGTTTTACAAAACAATGAAGTCCAAGCATTAATTACTGCACTTGGGACTGGAATTCACGAAGATTTTGATTTAGCAAAACTTAGATACCACAAAATTATTTTAATGGCAGATGCTGATGTAGATGGTCAACACATTAGAACCTTGTTATTAACTTTATTATTTAGATTTATGAAACCATTAATTGAGAATGGTTTTGTTTATTTAGCACAACCACCGCTATATAAATTAAAATGGGGCGGTAAAGAACCAGTCCAATATGCATTCAGTGATAAAGAGCGCGATGGTTTTATTCAAATGGGATTAGATAACGGAAAAAGATTACCAAAAGAAGATGGTATTCAAAGATTTAAAGGGTTGGGAGAAATGCCAGCCAAAGAGTTATGGGATACCACAATGGATCCTGCAACTAGAGTTTTAATAAAAGTTACATTAGAAGACGCAGCTGCAGCTGATGATTTATTCTCAGTTTTAATGGGTGAAGATGTTGAGTTGCGTAGATCCTTTATTCAACGAAATGCTAAAGATGTTAGATTCTTGGATATTTAATTATTATGGATAAAACATTTACAGATAATCAAGGCGAACATGGCCGTGATCGACAGGAATCAGTTGATCTTCAAGTAGAGATGGCTAGGTCATACCTTGATTACGCAATGAGTGTAATTGTTGGTAGAGCTTTGCCCGATATTAGAGATGGACTAAAACCAGTACACCGAAGAGTTTTGTATGCAATGTATGACGCTGGGTATCGACCAGATAAAGGTTATTACAAATCATCTCGCATCGTTGGTGATGTTATGGGTAATTATCACCCACATGGTGATACTGCAATTTATGATGCAGTAGTTCGTCTTGCTCAGTTTTGGTCTCTTCGTTACCCATTAATCGACGGTAATGGAAATTTTGGCTCCCCTGGTAATGATCCAGCAGCAGCAATGCGTTATACCGAAGCCCGCCTTGCACCACTTGCAATGGAAATGATGCGAGATATTGATGAAGACACTGTTGATTTCATTGCAAATTATGATGGTAGGTCACAAGAGCCAACAGTTCTACCAAGTAGATTTCCAAATTTATTAGTTAACGGTTCAGCCGGTATTGCAGTTGGAATGGCAACTAATATCCCACCCCACAATTTAAACGAAGTAGTTGAAGCCACTTGTTTTGCACTTGAGAATCCAGATATGCCGTCAGATCAATTATTAGCCAAACTTATGACAATTGTTAAAGCACCTGATTTTCCTACCAAAGCTTTAATTGTTGGCCGAGGTGGAATCGAGGATGCTTACAAAACAGGCCGCGGCTCAATAATTATGCGCGCTGTTGTTGAGGTTGAAGAAATAAATAAACGAACCTGTTTAGTTGTAACAGAGCTGCCATATCAAGTTAACCCAGATAACTTAGCTTTAAAAATTGCCGAACTTGTTAAAGATGGTCGTATTAAAGGAATTGCAGATGTTAGAGATGAAGGTAATGAGCGCCTTGGTCAACGCTTAGTAATTGTTTTACGAAATGATGCTGTAGCAAAGGTTGTTCTTAATAATCTTTATAAGCACACTCAATTACAAGATTCTTTTGGCGCAAATATGTTGGCTTTAGTTGATGGTGTGCCAAGAACTCTTAGGTTAGATGAGTTCATTCGTTACTACATTGACCATCAAGTAGAGGTAATTGTTCGCCGTAGCAAGTACCGATTGGTGGAGCGAGAAAAAAGAGCTCACATATTGCAAGGGTATTTAAAGGCGCTAGATGCCTTAGATGCTGTGATTGCTTTGATTAGAGCTAGTAAAACTCCAGAGGAAGCTAGAACTGGGTTAATGAAATTACTTGAAGTAGATGAGATTCAAGCAAATGCTATTTTAGATATGCAACTTAGAAGAATTGCAGCTCTTGAGCGACAAAAAATCACCGATGAACACACTGAATTAATGTCTGAAATTAAAGAGCTAAACATTATTTTAGCTAGCCCAGAAAAACAGCGAGCAATAATAAAAAATGAATTACAAGAGGTCGGGGCTAAGTATGGAAATGATAGGCGCACACAAATTATTGCTGGCGATACTGATTTATCAGTTGAAGATTTAATCCCAGATCAAGATGTTGTAGTAACGATAACAAAAGGTGGATACTCAAAACGAACAAAAGCTGAGGCTTATCGCGCGCAAAAGCGCGGCGGAAAAGGTGTTAAAGGTGCAGCATTAAAATCTGATGATGTTGTAGAACACTTCTTTACTGCATCTACCCACAATTGGTTATTGTTTTTTACCAATAAGGGCCGGGTTTACAGAGCTAAAGTTCATGAATTACCAGATGCAGGTCGAGATGCTAGAGGTCAGCATGTTGCTAATCTTTTAGCATTTAAACCAGATGAAACTATTGCATCAGTTATTGCAATTACTGATTACAAAACTCAACCATATTTAGTAATTGCAACCAAGGGTGGCATAGTTAAAAAGACTGAATTGTCAGAGTATGACTCAACTAGAACTGGTGGGCTGATTGCAATTTCATTAAAAGAAAATGATGAGGTTGTATCTGCTGCACTAGTAAGTGATAAAGAGGAGTTGTTGTTAGTTTCAAAGATGGGAATGTCACTTAGGTTTAGTGCCAATAATGAATCTCTTCGTTCAATGGGAAGAGGAGCAACTGGTGTAATTGGAATGAAGTTTAGAAAAGGCGACAACCTATTAGCGATGGCAGCGATTAGTAGTGATAATAAAAATTATGTATTTACTGCTACTGATGGTGGCTTTGCTAAACGAACCAAACTTGAGGAGTATCGAACTCAAGGTCGCGGCGGTATTGGTGTAAAGGCGGCAAAGATAGATGAGGATTCAAGAGGTGTATTAGTTGGTGCGATGATTGTGCAAGAGAGTGATGAAATTTTGGCAATATCATCTGCTGGCACAGTAATGCGCACCCTACTTACACAAATCAGGGAGACTGGCCGAGATACCTTAGGGGTAAGGCTGGTTAACCTAGACTCTGGAATCTCTGTAGTATCTGTTACTCGCTTAGTTGAAGATCTTGATTAAGCGTTAAAAGCAAGATTGTTGAGGTATTAATTAAGCACTTTTGGTTATGAAGTACTTCCTCAGGTAGCCTTCACCAGCAATATGGGCCTATAGCTCAGCCTGGTTAGAGCGCTTCCCTGATAAGGAAGAGGTCTGTGGTTCAAGTCCACATAGGCCCACCCTGCAACTAACGCGGGGACCTAGCTCAATTGGTAGAGCACCGCCTTTGCAAGGCGGGGGTTAGGGGTTCGATTCCCCTGGTCTCCACAAATTTTATTTATCAAAAGTAAATAAAAAACTTATCCAAGAACAGGTTGGTGAAATTAAATGAAGAAATTATCTTTATTTTTAATTACCGCTTTACTACTTACCGGATGTTCATCAACAGAAAATGAAATGCAGAGTCAGGCAAATACAGAAGTACAGAGTGAAACAAATACAGAAACAAAAAACGAAGGGCAGAGTGATCAAGTTAGTATGAATACAGCAATCTTAAAAACAAGCATGGGGGAAATCACCATTGAGTTATTTCCAAACCAAGCACCAAAAACAGTTAAGAACTTTGTTGAACTTGCAACAGGTGCAAAAGAGTGGATAGATCCAAATATTGGCGAGAAAGTAAAAACCAATCTTTATGATGGCACAATTTTCCACCGCGTTATTCCAGGATTTATGATTCAAGGTGGAGACCCACTTGGTAGTGGTATGGGCGGCCCTGGCTATAACTTTGCCGATGAGTTTCATGGCGAATTAAGTTTTGATCGACCATATTTACTAGCTATGGCAAATGCCGGACCAAACACCAATGGTTCTCAATTTTTTATTACAGTAGCTCCAACTGCTTGGTTAAACCAAAAACACACAATATTTGGTGAGGTCAAGGATGCTGCTAGCCAAAAGGTAGTAGATGCAATTGCAACTGTTAAAACTGGCGCAAATGACAAGCCAGTTCAGGCAGTTAAGATTAATTCTGTAACTATAAAGTAAATTTAATGCCACAGGGATTAACTAAAAACTTAATTTTATTAATCTCTGGATGTTTTTTACTTTCTCAATTTCAAACTAATCTGCAATTTGAGTTTGCCTTATATCCGGCGGCAATAGATCAAGGGCAGTGGTATCGGTTAATCACAGTGGCTTTGGTGCATGGCGGCTGGCTGCATTTAATCTTTAACATGCTTGCCCTGTTATCAATTGGCACATTAATTGAAAGTTTTTATGGCCAAAATAAGTATGCAATTATTTTGTTTGTAAGTTTAATTTCAGGCTCACTAGCCTCCTACATTTTTAACCCACCACAAACCTTGGCGGTTGGCTCATCTGGAATGATCTTTGGGTTATTTGGTGCACTAGCTATTGCTGGCAGAGCGTTAGGAGCAAACCTAAAAGAGGTGGGCTCATTAATCGCAATAAATATTGCAATCCCCTTTTTAATCCCAGGTATTGATTGGAAGGCTCACTTAGGTGGACTGATCGGGGGCGCTTTAATCGCTGCCCTGCTTAAGCCTAAAAGATCGCTCTGGGAATAAAGCAGTCTCAATTTCAGTTCTGTAGATAGCAACCTTGAGCCTACTCGGCTCAACCTTTTGACCAAATAGGCACTCAAGGTTGAGAATATACCTGTGAAGCAAAGGCTTAGGCCAGCTTTGAGGTAACCCCAAAGACCCAAACAGGTCAAAAAAACAGAAATGAAAAAAAAGGAGTAAAACCAGATGGCAAGAGCGGTAGGAATTGATTTAGGAACAACTAATAGCTGCGTATCGGTATTAGAAGGTGGTGAACCAACTGTTATTGCAAACGCAGAGGGTGCTAGAACTACCCCATCAATTGTTGCCTTTGCAAAAAATGGTGAGGTATTAGTTGGTGAGGTTGCAAAGCGTCAATCTGTAACAAATGTTGAGCGCACAATTCGCTCCGTTAAAAGACATATGGGAACTAATTGGACCCAAGATATTGATGGCAAGAAGTACACACCTCAAGAAATTAGCGCTCGCATATTAATGAAATTAAAGCGCGATGCTGAAAGTTATTTAGGTGAGACGGTAGCTGATGCAGTTATTACTGTGCCGGCATACTTTAATGATGCGCAACGCCAAGCAACTAAAGAAGCTGGTGAGATCGCAGGGCTTAACGTATTGCGTATTGTTAATGAGCCAACAGCGGCTGCGCTCGCTTATGGATTAGACAAAGGCGATAAAGAACAAACAATTTTAGTTTTCGACCTAGGTGGCGGAACATTTGACGTATCCTTACTTGAAATTGGTGAAGGTGTTGTTGAAGTTAAAGCTACTAACGGTGATAACAATCTAGGCGGAGATGACTGGGATCAAGCATTAGTTGATCACTTAGTTAAAACTTTCGCTGCCAAAAATGGTATTGATTTAACTAAAGATAAAATGGCGATGCAGCGTGTGCGTGAAGCTGCAGAGAAGGCAAAGATTGAACTTTCATCTTCTGCGCAAACTTCCGTCAATTTGCCTTACATAACAGTTGATACTGAAAAAAATCCACTGTTTTTAGATGAGACAGTTACTAGAGCGCAATTTCAAGGGTTAACTGCAGATCTATTAGAAAGATGTAAGAAACCATTCCAATCAGTACTACGTGATGCCGGTATTCCAATAGCTGATATCGATCATGTTGTTTTAGTTGGTGGATCAACTCGTATGCCAGCAGTTGTTGATTTAGTTAAATCATTAACTGGTGGACAAGAGCCAAATAAAGGTGTTAATCCAGATGAGGTAGTTGCTGTTGGAGCTGCCCTACAAGCTGGTGTATTAAAGGGTGAAGTTAAAGATGTGTTATTACTTGATGTCACACCACTATCTCTTGGTATTGAAACCAAGGGTGGAGTTATGACTAAGTTAATTGAGCGCAATACAACTATCCCAACTAAACGTAGTGAGATTTTCTCAACTGCAGATGATAATCAACCAGCTGTACAAATTCAGGTGTTCCAAGGTGAGCGCGAAATGGCTGCTTACAACAAGAAACTTGGCATGTTTGAGTTAACTGGACTACCACCTGCACCAAGAGGAGTTCCACAAATTGAGGTCACATTTGATATCGATGCCAATGGAATTGTTCATGTATCGGCAAAAGATCTTGGTACTGGAAAATTACAAAGCATGACAATCACCGGTGGCTCTGCTCTTTCTAAAGAAGAGATTGAGCAAATGATGAAGGATGCCGAGGCGCATGCTGAAGAGGATAAGCAACGTAGAGAAGAGGCAGATGTTAGAAATTCTGGCGACTCTCTTGTTTATCAAACAGAGAAATTCCTAAAAGATAATGCAGATAAGTTCAATGATGGCGATAACGCTACGAAAAAAGTTGAACTAGAAGCAGCAATTACAGATCTAAAGAAATCTCTTGAGGGAACAGATTTATCTGCAATTAAAAGCGCAACTGAAAAAGTATCTGAGATCAGTCAGCAATTAGGTGCAGCTTTATATGCAGCAAATGCTGCACAAGCTCCAGCAGGTGATACACCAGCAGATGATGGTGTGCAAGATGCTGAAGTTGTGGATGAGCAAAAGTAATGAGCGAAGATAATTTAACTGCGTCAGAGAAACAACTCTCTGACGCAGTTGATGAAGTATTAAATGAAACCACTACCGAAGTTGATGTGGTTGCAACCCTAACTTCAGATCTACAGCGCCTACAAGCTGAGTATGCAAATTATCGAAAGCGTGTAGATCGCGATCGACAATTAACATCTGAGCTTGCTTTTGCTGCAGTTTTATCTGAATTACTTCCAGTGCTAGATGATTTAGAAAGAGCGAGTGAGCACGGTGAATTAACTGGTGGGTTTAAGGCGGTTTCAGATCGCATAAATACAATCGTAGAAAAATTAGGTTTAAGCAAGTTTGCCGATGCACCAGTTCCATTTAATCCAGAGATCCACGAAGCACTTACCCATGAAACATCATCTGAGGTAACTCAACCAACTGCAACAAAGATTTTGCAACCAGGTTATAAATTTAAAGAGCGAGTAATTAGAGCTGCTCGAGTTGCAGTAACTGAACCTGAAGTAAGCAACTAACTTTAATTATTTATGGCCGCTAAAGATTTATACGAAAAGGATTATTACCAAATCCTTGGTGTTGCCAAAAACGCTGATGCCACAGCGATTAAAAAGCAGTATCGAAAATTAGCTAGAGAGCTTCACCCAGACAAAACTAAAGGTGATAAAAAATTAGAGGATCGTTTTAAGGCAGTTTCTGAAGCTTACGACATATTAAGTGATGATAAAAAACGTCGCGAATATGATGAAGCAAGGCAAGCTTTTAAATCAGGGCGAGTTCCACCTGGATTTTCACCTGGTGGCCAAGGCTTTAACTCTGGCGACTTTGGTGATCTATTTGGACCAGGCGGAGATATTTTTTCAACTTTATTTGGCGGTGGCAGAAGCAAGCACGGATCTGATTTACAAACTGAAGCATCAATTACATTCAAAGATTCAATTTATGGCACGGAGTTAAATTTAAGACTTTCACCACAAGGCTCTACACCAACAAATATAACTACAAGAGTGCCGGCCGGAATTAAGGATGGCGCAAAAATAAAAATTAAAGGACGTGGTGCACCAGGTGCAGCTGGTCCTGGAGATTTATATGTGATTGTGCATGTAACACCTCATCCAGTATTTTCTAGAAAAGATGAGAATATTCACCTAACTTTGCCAATTACTTTTGCAGAGGCGACACTCGGTGCTGATATTTCAGTTCCAACTTTAGATGGTGATGAAGTAACAGTTCGCATTGCACCTGGAACACCATCAGGTAGGACGCTAAGAATTAAAGGCAGAGGTATTAAGAAAGGTTCTACCTCAGGTGATTTACTGGTAACTATTGATGTAAGAATTCCACAACGCGTAGATGGGCAAGCTAAGAAAGCTATTGAAGATTTTGCAAAAGCAACTTCAGATTTTAATCCACGAGCTGAGTTAATTAGTAAGGCAAAATTATGAGTAATGAAAATCAAATTCCTGAAGATGAAGCAGTTTATGTAATCTCTGTTGCTTCTAAATTATCTGGATTACACCCACAAACTCTTAGGCAATATGACAGGTTGGGTTTAGTTTCACCAGGTAGAACAATTGGAAAAAATCGACGTTACTCATTAATCGATATAGTTAAATTGCGTAATGTTCAACGATTAGTTGGAGAAGGAATTAACCTTGCTGGCATTGCTCGCATTATTGAGTTGGAAGAAGCGGTAGCAAATATGGCACTTGAGGTTGCTAAGTTAAGAACTGAGGTAGATGCATTACTTGAGGCTAATCCACCAAAAGCTCTAGTGAGAAGAGATAATCAAACAATTGTTGTTTATCCAAATAATTAAGCAAAAATAGATAGGCTAAGCACATGTCAATTAAAGAAAAATTAAAAGAAGAGATTTTAAAAAAGGCAGTTGTGCACGGAAAAGTTATTTTATCCTCAGGTAAAGAGGCCGATTACTATGTTGATTTGCGCAGAGTAACTTTAGATTCCATAGCCGCCCCACTAGTTGGCGAAGTTATGTTGGAGTTAACTAAAGATTTAGATTATGAAGCAGTAGGTGGCCTAACCCTTGGTGCAGATCCAGTTGCAACTGCAATGATGCATGTTGCAGCTAGTAAGGGCCGCAAGTTAGATTCTTTTGTAGTTCGAAAAGCAGAAAAAGCTCATGGCTTACAACGAAGAATTGAAGGCCCTGATGTTAAAGGCAAAAAGGTTTTAGCTGTTGAAGATACCTCCACCACTGGTGGATCGGTATTAACCGCAGTTGAGGCATTAAAAGAGGCTGGAGCGATAGTTGTTGCAGTTGCAGTAATTGTCGAGCGAGGTGCTGCTGCAAAAGTAAAAGAAGCAAATCTAGAGTATCGCGCCGTTTACCAATTAGCAGATTTAGGTTTATAACTAACTTTTTTGTTTTCTTTCTTTATAAATATTATTAAGTAATGGCAAAAGTGTTATCAAAACTATTACTCCTATAATCGGATAGATATATCTGTTAATAGAGCCTTCAATTAAATCTCCTAATAAGTACCCAATTCCAATTGCAACCTGAGTCCAAATAATTGCACCGATTGCATTCCAGGTTGAAAACAATTTACGTTCTAACTTAACCACTCCACAAACTGGATTAATTAAAGTTCTTGCAAACGGAATAAAACGTCCAAAAATTAGCGCCTTACGTGGGCCATATTTAACTAACCACTTTTCAATAGTCTCTACCATTTTCATATTAAAGAATCTGGTGTTTGGTCGCTCAAAAAATTTTCTTCCATATTTTTTACCAAACCAATACCCAACCTCACCACCAGCTATTGCAGCTACTGGCGCTAATGTAAAAAGAAGCAGCGCAGATAATTTAGCCTCACCCAAAAGTTGCGCACCAGAACCGGATGCTGCAATTCCGGCAAGGAAAACAACCTCACCGCCTGGGAAAAACAATCCAATTAATAGACCAGTTTCCATAAAAATTATTCCAAGCACACCGATTAAACCAAGAGTGGAGACCACTGAATTCGGATCAATTAAGTTCATCTTGGGGGTCAGGGTATATGGCTTGACCTACCAAATTGAGCGTAATTTATCCACGGCATACCTCTTTATTTGTAAAAAGGGTCATAGGTGTGCGTAAACTCGTCCGTCTACAGTTAAGTGCTCAGAGTTGAGCCCTATCCAAGGAGTGTTAATTGAATCTTGTCCAAGTAACCGGAAATAACCTCACATATGTTTATGTAATTCTAGGAATCTCTTTATTAGCTCTAGCTATAGCACTTGCCCTAAGAGCACAGGTCTTAGCCCAAGATGAGGGCACCGCAAAGATGAAAGAGATTGCAGCCGCGGTACAAATTGGAGCTGCTGCTTATTTATCAAGACAATTCAGAACACTTTCAGTTTTTGTGGCAATTGTTTTTGTTCTCCTATTTGCCCTACCAGGAGATCTGGAAATCAGAATTGGCAGATCCATATTTTTCTTAGTTGGCGCAGGATTTTCAGCATTAGTTGGTTATAACGGAATGTGGTTAGCGGTAAGGGCAAATGTTCGTGTAGCAGAGGCTGCTCGTAAGAAATCAGCACAGCGCGCTGTACAAATTGCATTTAGAACCGGTGGCGTAGTTGGTATGACCACCGTTGGTCTTGGGTTATTAGGTGCATCATTAGTAGTAATTATTTATAAAGAAAATGCACCAACTGTTTTAGAGGGTTTTGGCTTTGGTGCTGCGATGCTAGCGATGTTTATGCGAGTAGGTGGCGGCATATTTACTAAAGCAGCTGATGTTGGTGCAGATTTAGTTGGTAAGGTTGAAAAGGGAATTCCAGAGGATGATCCAAGAAATGCTGCAACTATTGCAGACAATGTTGGTGACAATGTTGGCGATTGCGCAGGAATGGCAGCAGATCTATTCGAGTCATATGCGGTTACCTTAGTAGCAGCACTTATTTTAGGAAAAGCAGGATTTGGTGATGCAGGTTTGGTTTATCCACTGATAGTGCCAGCGATCGGAATTATCACTGCTATCTTAGGAATTTTCCTTACTAAATTACGCACAACTGATAAAACCGCAATGGATGCTATTAATCGCTCATTTTTTACTAGCGCAATTATTAGTGCTGTTTTAGTTGGCTTTGCAACATTCACATATCTACCTAATTCATTAAAGAATATGACTGGCTTAACAGTTGAAGCGCAAGCCGTAGATATTAATCCTAGGGTTCTAGCTTTTGGCGCAGTACTAATTGGAATCGCATTAGCTGCAGCAATTCAGGTTTTGACTGGATTTTTCACTGAAGTTGGAAAGCGGCCAGTAAATGATGTTGCTGCTTCATCTAAAACAGGTGCTGCAACAGTTATTTTGGCTGGCGTTTCAGTTGGTTTTGAATCAGCTGTTTACTCTGCCCTACTAATTGCATCTGCAGTATTTGGCGCATTTTTATTAGGTGGCGGCTCAATTGTCCTATCACTATTTGCAGTTTCACTTGCTGGCACTGGTCTACTAACAACAGTTGGTGTAATTGTTGCAATGGATACCTTTGGACCTATCTCAGATAATGCACAAGGTATTGCTGAAATGAGTGGAGATGTAAAGGGTGAAGGTGCAAAGATTCTTACCTCACTTGATGCTGTAGGTAACACAACTAAGGCAATCACTAAAGGAATTGCGATTGCAACTGCAGTGTTAGCAGCAACAGCTCTGTTTGGTGCATTTACCGATGCAATTAAGAACTCAGTACTTGAAAAGGGATTATTAGTTAAGGATCAAGTTCTTGAATTCCAAGGCGTATTAGATGTTGCAGATCCAAGAAACTTAGTCGGATTAATTATTGGCGCCGCAGTTGTCTTTATGTTCTCAGGTCTTGCAATTAATGCTGTATCAAGAGCTGCTGCTGCAGTAGTTGTTGAAGTACGCGCACAGTTTAAGAAGTACCCAGGAATTATGACTGGAAAAGTAAAACCAGATTACGGCCGGGTGGTAGATATTTGCACCCGAGATTCATTACGTGAACTTGCAACGCCAGGATTACTTGCAGTTATGGCACCAATTGCAGTTGGTTTTGGTTTAGGTGTTGGCGCCCTTGGTGCATATCTTGCAGGGGCAATTGGCACTGGAACTTTAATGGCAGTATTCCTATCAAACTCAGGCGGTGCATGGGATAACGCAAAGAAGATGGTTGAAGATGGAAAATTTGGCGGTAAGGGAAGTGAAGCCCATAAAGCAACTATTGTTGGAGATACTGTTGGTGATCCATTTAAAGACACTGCAGGTCCTGCGATAAATCCGCTAATTAAAGTAATGAATTTAGTTGGCTTACTAATTACGCCAGCAATTGTCGGCTTTACATTAGATGATAATGAGCAAATGAATTTAGTGATTGCACTTATTGCAACCGCGATAATTGTTTTTGCACTCGTCCGTAACAGAAAACGTGCAACGGCAATCGCTTAACTATTTTCTCTTCCCTAATTAGATAAAGAAGGATTACTTTGGGCACCAAGTTAGTTATAGTTGAATCGCCAGCTAAAGCACGCAAAATTGGCTCATTTCTAGGGGATGAGTATGTAGTAGAGGCTTCAGTTGGCCATATTCGAGATTTGCCACAACGAGCTGCGGATATCCCAAAAGAGTATAAGAAAATTGCTTGGGCAAAAGAGGGCGTAAATATTGAAGAGGATTTTGCTCCACTTTATGTTATTAACCCAGATAAGAAAGCCAAAGTCGCTGAGTTAAAAGAGTTAATGAAAGATGCTGACGAGTTAATTCTGGCAACAGATGAAGACCGCGAAGGTGAAGCAATTGCATGGCATTTAATAGAGGTATTACGCCCCAAAATTCCAGTTAGACGAATGGTATTTCACGAGATTACAAAAGAAGCAATTCAAAAAGCTGCTAAAGAAACACGGGACTTAGATTATCGATTAGTAGATGCGCAAGAAACTCGTAGAGTGCTGGATCGACTTTATGGTTATCGACTTTCACCTGTGCTTTGGAAGAAAGTAATGCCAAGAATTTCAGCAGGACGAGTGCAATCTGTTGCAACTAGATTAATTGTTGAACGCGAACGTGAGCGCATGGCATTTATTTCATCAGGTTGGTGGGATTTAAGCGCACAATGTGAACCAGGTTTTAACGCCAGACTTTTATCATTGAACGGTAAACGAGTTGCAGCTACAAATGACTTTGATTCAAATGGTGGAATTAAAGAAAAGTCAGTTGAAAATATTTTATTACTAGATGAGGCTGCTGCTCGCGAACTAGTCCAATCACTTTCTAATCAGGTTTTAGTTGTAAAGTCACTAGAAGAGTCACCAAGAACTGAAAGACCAAAGCCACCTTTTACAACATCAACCATGCAACAAGATGCCGGTTCTCGACTTGGGTGGGGTGCTCAACTAACAATGAGAATCGCTCAGCGTTTATATGAAAACGGATACATAACTTATATGCGAACTGATTCAGTAACGCTATCTTCAGCAGCGATATCAGCAGCTAGATCTTCAGCTCAGTCTTTATATGGAAAAGAGTCAGTGCCATCTGCGCCAAGAGTTTATGAAGGTAAAACAAAAAATGCACAAGAGGCACATGAGGCGATAAGACCTGCAGGTGATTCATTTCGTACCCCGGGCGAATTAGCACCAGAATTATCTAGAGATGAATTTGCACTTTATGATTTAATTTGGAAACGCACTATTGCATCACAAATGGCAGATGCAAAGAAGCAACAAATGCGAGTTGATTTTGATGTGAAGACAAAAACAGGTGATGATGCAATATTTAGAGCCAATGGTTCTGTAATTGTATTTCCTGGTTTTTTATCTGCATATGAGGATATTGTTGAAGAAAAAGTGGATGTCGAAGAGGTAGATCGCAGGTTGCCAGCAATGAGTGTTGGTGAAAAGATTTCAGTTACTGAATACAACTGTGAAGGTCATGAAACTAAACCACCAGCAAGATATACCGAGCCAACCTTGGTTAAAAAGTTAGAGGAACTAGGAATTGGCCGACCTTCAACATTTGCTTCAATTATGCAGACAATTCAAGATCGAGGCTATGTTGCAAAACGAGGCAGAGCTTTAGTCCCAACATTTTTAGCTTTCTCAGTTACTGGGTTACTAGAGCAACACTTTACAAAATTAATTGACTACGAATTCACTGCTTCAATGGAAGAAGACTTAGACAAAATTGCTAATGGTGAAGAGGAGCGAGTTGCTTGGTTAACTAAGTTCTTTTATGGAAGTGAGAATAATCCAGGTTTAGCAGATCTATCAGCAGATCTTGGCGCAATTGATGCGCAAGCTATCAACACCATGAAAATGGGTGAGGATATAGAGATCAGAGTTGGAAGATTTGGTGCTTACATTCAACAAGGTGTTGGCGAAGAGCGAAAATATGCAAATATTCCAGAGGAGATGGCACCAGATGAATTAACACTTGCTAAAGCAATTGAATTATTAGCAAAGCCATCAGGTGAGCGCAAGTTGGGAATTGATCCTGTAACTGGTTTAGAGTTAATTGCAAAATCTGGTCGATTTGGTGCATATATAACTGAAGTTTTTCCAGAAGAGATTGTAGAAGAGGGCGCAAAAAAGAAGCGAAAGAAAAAAGATGCACCAAAGCCTAAAACTGCTTCTCTGCTTTCTACTATGTCACTCGACACGATTGTGCTTGCAGATGCGCTGCAGCTTTTGTCTTTGCCAAGAAATTTAGGTGAGTATGAAGGCGAAGTTATAACTGTACAAAACGGTAGATATGGTCCTTATTTAAAACATGGAACTGATTCAAGAACATTAACAAGTGAAGATCAGCTATTTTCAATTGATTTCGAAGAAGCACTTGAGATTTATAGACAACCAAAAGTAAGAAGACGTGGTGTTGCAAAACCACCACTAAAAGAGTTAGGTAAAGATCCTCAAACAAGTAGAGATGTAATCGTTAAGGATGGCAGATTTGGTGTTTATGTAACCGATGGCGAAACTAATGCCACTCTGCGCAGAGGAGATGCAGTTGAACTTCTAACATTAGAAAGAGCACTTGAATTACTCGCCGGCAGAAGAGCATGGGAAATTGAAAATCCAGAGGGTTCAAAGAAGAAAGGCAAAAGATCTAAGAAGAGTGCTCCGACACTTACTGAAAAAACAGTTAAAGGAGCAGCTGCTAAGAAAAAGGCAAAAAAGGGCGCAACTGGCGTTGGAAACTTGCCTGAGTAGAGTTTTGCCAACAGAAGTAGACTTATAACATGTCATTGCCATACCCATCGGCCCCAGCACAAGCACAATCCCGCAGCGTTTTAGCAATTCCTGCATTTAGAAAACTCTGGCAAGCGATGGCCTTTTCCTCATTTGGAGACTGGTTAGGTTTATTAGCATCCACCGCTCTTGCACAACAACTAGCTGGTGGTGATTATGCAAAAGCAAACTTTGCAATCGCCGGCGTATTTATAGTCAGGTTGTTACCAGCAGTTATTTTGGGACCATTTGCTGGCGTAATCGCTGATCGTTTTGATCGTCGTAAATTAATGATTACATGCGACATCTTAAGATTTTTTCTTTATTTATCAATTCCAATTGTTGGTAATTACTTCTGGCTTTATACCGCGACAATATTGGTTGAGATAGTTACTTTATTCTGGTCACCAGCAAAAGAAGCCTCAATTCCTAATCTTGTCCCAAAAAACAAATTAGAAAGTGCAAACCAAGTTTCTCTACTAGCAACTTATGGAACAGCACCAATTGCTGCCTTAGTTTTTTCTATTCTGGCAGTCTTCTCTGGAGTTGTAAATTCAATTTTAGGAAACACCACACCAGCTAGTGCAGCAGATCTTGCTCTTTATATAAATTCAATAAGTTTTGCATTTTGCGCTTATACAGTTTGGCGTTTAAAAGAAATACCAGCAGGCCCAGCTGCAAATGTTAAGCAATTATCTTTTACAAGATCTTTGCTTGATGGTTTTGTATTCATTAAAGGTTCAAAGGTTATTAGAGGCTTAGTTTTTGGAATGCTAGGAGCTTTCTTTGCAGCAGGAGCGGTAATTGGATTAGCTAGAACTTTTGTGGATGAACTACAAGCTGGTGAAGCCGCTTATGGTGTTTTGTTCGGATCAGTATTTTTAGGTCTTGCAACCGGAATCTCCTTTGGGCCAAAGGTTTTTTCACAATTTACGAGAAGAAGATTATTTGGTGCATCTTTAGCAATTTCTGGAATTTTACTAGTAATTCTCTCTTTAGTATTGAACTTAGTTTTAGCTATCTTTATAACCATTATTTTAGGTATTTTTTCAGGAGTCGCTTGGGTTTCAGGCTTCACAATGCTTGGTATGGAAGTTGATGATGAGATTAGAGGTAGAACTTTTGCATTTGTGCAGTCACTTATTAGAGTTTCACTTGTTTTAGTACTTGCAATATCACCACTAGTTGCAGCTGCAATTGGCGAGCACACTTATACATTTAGAACTACGACAGTTACTTACAATGGCGCAGCTTTTACAATGTTCTTTGCCGGATTAATTGCCACCACTTTCGGTGTTCTAACCTACTTACATATGCGAGATCGCCCAACAGTTTCACTTTGGAGTGATATTAAATCTGCCCTTAGAGGTGAATTGGGTGCCATGACTGGGCAAATAAGTAGCGGAGTATTTATTTCATTTGAAGGTGGCGAAGGATCAGGAAAATCAACTCAAACTAAATTACTTAAAGAATGGCTTGAAAAAAATGGTGAGAAAGTTCTACTTACTAGAGAGCCTGGCGGCACACCACTAGGTGATCAACTTCGTGAAATATTGCTAGACAATAAAACTGGCGCAATTTCGCCAAGGGCTGAAGCACTTATGTATGCTGCCGATAGAGCAAATCATGTGTTTGCAAAGATTAAACCAGCACTTGATCTAGGTGAGGTTGTAATTACCGATAGATATTTTGATTCATCAATTGCTTACCAAGGGGCAGGTAGAGTTTTATTACCTAGCGAAGTTGCCAGAATTTCTAGATGGGCAACTGAGTCTTTAACTCCAACTTTAACAATTATTATGGATCTGCCAGCAGAAATAGGGCTTTCAAGGTTGCAATCAACTGATCGACTTGAGAGTGAACCTTTAGCTTTCCATGAGCGGGTAAGGCAAGAGTATTTAAGTTTGGCAAATACTGATCCAGAACGATTTGCCGTCATTGATGCTTCGCTTTCAATAGAGCAAATCCATGAATTAATTGTTGAAAGAGTGGGTGCAATTAAAGGTTTAAAGAAGAATCAAAAAACAACATGAGTGTGTTTAGTTCATTAGTAGACCAAGCCGAGGTTATTAAAGCCTTAAAAGATGCAGTTTTAGCATCTAGAAACGATGCTGATAAAACTCAAGGAATGACACATGCCTGGTTATTTACTGGTCCACCAGGATCGGGTCGATCTAATGCCGCAATCGCATTTGCGGCTGCTTTAGTTTGCAAAGATGGTGGATGCAGTAAATGTAATGATTGTATGTCAACTATCACCGGCTCACATGCAGATGTTGAACTGATTAAAACCGAAGGGCTATCTATAAAAATAGATGAGGTCAGAGAATTAATTAGTAGAGCTTCGTGGGCACCATCGGTTGCAAACTGGCGAGTTGTTGTAATTGAGGATGCAGATCGATTAACAGATTCAGCAGCTAACGCACTATTAAAAGTTATTGAAGAGCCTGGACTTAGAACAGTCTGGTTACTTTGCGCACCAACCTTAACTGATGTTTTGCCAACAATTAGATCTCGCTGCCGCCATTTAGCACTTAGAACTCCATCAACAAAAGCAATAGCAAATTTATTAATCGAACGAGATGCAATTGACCCCAAGGTCGCAGATTTTGTGGCTAGAGCTTCCGGTGGACATATTGGAAGAGCTAGATATCTTGCTACTGATTTAAACGCAAAACAAAACAGAGAAAGCATATTGAAATTACCATTTATGTTAAAAGATGTTGCATCTGCATTTAAAGCAGCTCAAATTTTGGTTGACGCGGCAAAAAATGAGGCATTGTCTGATTCTGAGAAAAAAGATGAAGTTGAAATTACTAAACTAAAAGAGGCATGGGGTGCAACCGGATCTAGATTAGCGGCCGGTGGTTCTAAGGCAATAAAAGAATTAGAGAAGGAACAGAAGTCAAGAAGTACCAGAATGGTAAGAGATTATCTAGATCGAGCACTTTTAGATCTTTCAACTTTATATCGGGATGTTTTACTAGTTCAATCTGGCTCATCTGATTCTTTGATAAATCAAGACTTAAAAGAGCAAATCAATAAATTAGCAGTGTCTTTTGGGCCAGAGCGGACTCTTAAAAAAATTGAGGCAATTCTAAAAACTCGTACTAATTTGGCACAAAATGCAGCCCCCTTGCTACTTATTGAAGCATTAATGTGTGAATTACGTTAGAAAAGTGGTAATTAGCACCTAGTTTTGTAAGGCAAAATACTCCCATGCGTTTAGACCATATCTCCTATGTTGCATCCCATGATCAGATTTCTGATGTAGTAAATCGAATTGGTTCACAAATAGGAACAGCATTTATAGATGGCGGAATACATCCTAAATTTGGTACAAGAAATTTCACTGCGCCATTATTGAATAATCAATACATTGAGGTTGTATGTCCATTAGATCACCCAGCAACAGATTCAACTCCGTTTGGTAGAGCAGTTAAGAAAAAAGCTGAAGAAGGCGGCGGCTGGCTTACTTGGGTATTAGCAACTGAAGATATTAAGAAAGTCGAATCAAGATTAGGAAGAGCTTCAGTAGATGGCAATCGTCGCAGACCAGATGGAAGCGAATTAGGATGGAAGCAAATTGGCGTTTTGGCAACACTTGAAGATTCTCAATTACCATTTTTTATTCAATGGCTAACTAAAGAACACCCATCAACTGATGGCAAGGCAACAGCAAAAATTTCTAAGATAGAAATTGCTGGTGATGAATCTAAGATTAAAGATTGGCTAGATTCTGATATTTCAAAATCATTAGTTGATGCTGAAATCGCTTGGGTTAACGTGAGTGAAAATAATGATCAAACAGGGATTGTGGCTGTTGAGTTAACGGTTAATGGAAATAAAATCAGGCTGGATTAATCTTTTTTGGTAATTTGGCAACAAAAAGTAAGGTAAACTTAAGCCAGTAATTCCCCCATGTGCTTACAACTTGTAAGCACCTTGCGAGTCTTAATCTCTAATCACCATCGAGACACGCATCATGTCTTGATTGGTTGCATATGTCATTTAAAGATTTAGGTGTTAACTCTGCGCTTATTAAAGCGTTAAATTTGGCTGGTATTGATAAACCTTTTCCAATTCAAAAAGCTACTTTGCCAGATGCTATTGCTGGAAAAGACATTTTAGGTAGAGGACAAACAGGGTCTGGAAAAACTCTAGCTTTTGGCTTAGCTTTAATATCAAGACTTGCTGGAAAAACTGCAGCCCCAATGCGACCTTTAGCTTTAATTCTTTCGCCAACACGTGAACTAGCTATGCAGATAAGTGATGTAATCGCACCACTTTCAAGATCGGTAAATTTAAACTCTCAAGTTGTTGCTGGCGGGCTTTCATATTCAAAGCAGATTCAAGCCCTAAAAAGAGGTGTACCTATTGTTGTGGCAACTCCCGGTCGATTAATTGATCTAATTCAGAAAAAACATATCAAATTAGATGATATTTTGATAACAGTTTTAGATGAAGCAGACCAGATGGCAGATATGGGATTTTTACCTGACGTTAAAAGAATTTTAGATTTAACAAAACCTGACGGCCAACGTATGCTTTTTAGTGCCACCTTAGATAAAGATGTAGATTCATTAGTTAAGAAGTATCTAAGAAACCCAGTAACTCATTCCCTAGCAAATGAAAAATCTACAGCTGGAAATATGACTCACCATGTATTGATTATGGAACAAGCTCATAAAGATTTAATTACTGCCCAAATTGCAGCCAGAAAAGGTAAAAGTATATTTTTTGTTAGAACCAAACACGGCGCAGATAAATTAGCTAAAAAAATGAACCAAGTAGGCGTTGCAGTAGGCGCACTTCATGGTGGCAAAACACAAAGCCAAAGATCAAGAGTTTTAGAGGCATTTAAATCTGGCAAAACTTCAGCATTAGTTGCAACTGATGTTGCAGCTAGAGGAATTCACGTAGATGATGTTTCATTAGTTGTGCATGTAGATGCACCAGAGAATCACAAAGATTATCTACACCGCGCCGGCAGAACTGCTAGAGCTGGGGCTGTTGGCACAGTGGTAACACTTGCTACTCATAAACAACGTAAAGGTGTTCATGGTTTAACTTCCAGAGCTGGTGTTAAGTTAACTGAATCCACAGTTCGCCCGTTAGATTCAACTTTAGTAAGAATTACTGGCGCCCTTGAGCCATCTGGAGTTCCAATAGCGGATGTAGCTCATGCAAATAGCGATGGGTCAGGAAGATCTCGCAATGAAAGAGGATCAAGATCCAAGGGCGGCGGTAGGAGAAAGAAATCACGTCCTCGCCCAAATGAGCGCCGCAAACGCCCAAGATAATTATTTTTATAGTTAAATAAGATTATGGCAAAAATCTCTTCAAACTTAGAACTAAACGGAATTAATTTTATTTCTGAGTCAGAACGTAAGGGAAAAGCACGGTCATTATTTTGGCCTTGGGCAGCTGCAAATGTTTCTTTTCTTGCAATTTCATATGGGTCCTTTTTTCTAGGGTTTGGAATTTCATTCTGGCAAGCAACCGCCGCAGCAATTATCGGAACAGTAGGTAGTTTTTTACTAGTAGGCATTTCATCCCTTGCTGGGAAAAGAGCCAATGCACCAACCATGACGCTCTCTCGAGCAGCATTTGGAGTTAAAGGAAATAAAATCCCAGGATTTCTTTCCTATTTAATTTTTGTTGGCTGGGAGACAGTTTTAGTTTCATTGGCAACACTTGCATCAGAAACAGTATTTACACGTGTTGGTAATATCGATCCAGATTTATCAAGAATTTTAGGTTTTCTACTTGCAGGCGGGCTGACAATAGTTGGTGGTGTCTTAGGTTTTAAAGTAATTATGAAGTTACAAGTGTATTTAACTATTTCAACTTTAATTTTAACTTTTGGTTATATTTTCTTAACAATTGATTCGGTTGACTGGTCTAAGGTGTCTTCAATACCAAATGGCACAACCCAAGGTTTCATTGGCGCATTAATATTTGGAGTGACCGGAATTGGTTTGGGCTGGGTGGGGTGCGCAGCTGATTACTCTAGATATCTTCCTAGAAGTACGTCAGGAAAATCTGTAGTTGGTTGGACAGTGTTTGGAGCTGCAATTGTTCCAATCACGCTAGTAATTTACGGTTCATTATTAGCAGCAAGTAGTCCAGAGTTAAGCGAACTTGTTGCCTCTGATCCGATTGGTGCACTAACTACTTTATTACCAACCTGGTATTTAATTCCATTTGCACTTGTTGCCATTTTAGGTTTGATAGGTGGTGCGATTCTTGATTTGTACTCTTCAGGTCTGACTTTAGTTTCAATTGGGGTACCAGTGAAACGACATACAGCAGCTGCAATTGATGGCTTGATCATGACAATCGGAACAATTTATTTAGTTTGGTTTGCAAGTGACTTTTTTGTTCCATTCCAAGGCTTTTTAATTACATTAGGAGTACCAGTTGCTGTTTGGTCAGCAATATTTGTTGCTGATGTGTTAATGCGCAAAGGTTATGCAGAAGATGAGTTGTTTGATCCAAAAGGCAGATATGGAAGTTGGAATTTAAGATCAATCGGATTGGTATTTTTTGGCGCAATTATCGGTTGGGGATTTGTAACAAACTCTTCAGCAGGCTGGCTATCTTGGCAAGGTTATCTATTGGGCCCACTAGGTGGCCGAGATGGAAGTTGGGCTTATGCAAATCTTGGTGTTTTATTTGCTTTAGTAATTGGTTTTATCGGACACATTCTTTTATCAAAGAATAAAATTAAAAAGCAGAGTATTTAGTTTTTCCAAGATGTAAATAGGGGTCTACCTTCAGCGTAACCTGCTGCAGATTGAATACCAATCACAGCTTTCTCATTAAACTCAATTAAATTTGCTGCTCCGCTGTAAGTACATGAAGATCTTAACCCAGCAATAATTTCATCAATTAAATCCTCAACGCCAGGTCTTGCTGGATTTATATACATTCGAGAAGATGAAATTCCTTCTTCGAATAGAGATTTACGAGCACGATCAAAAGCATCTTCACTTGCAGTTCTAGCAGCAACTGCTCTAGCTGATGCCATACCAAATGATTCTTTATATAACCTGCCGTCAGAATCTTTTCGTAAATCACTTGGAGATTCATATGTGCCGGCAAACCATGAACCAATCATTACCTGAGATGCACCTGCTGCCAGTGCTAGTGCCACATCTCTTGGATGGCGAACACCACCATCTGCCCAAATTGTTTTGCCATACTTTTTAGCTTCTGTTGCGCACTCTAAAACGGCAGAAAATTGTGGTCGACCAACACCTGTTTGCATACGTGTTGTACACATTGCACCAGGTCCAACTCCAACTTTAATAATATCTGCACCAGCTTCAATTAATTCCTTTGTGCCAGATGCAGTAACAACATTTCCGGCAACAATTGGAACCTTTGGATTTAGAGCTTTAATAGTCTTAAGCGCTTCAATCATTTTCTTTTGATGTCCATGTGCTGTGTCTACAACTAAAACATCTGCACCAGCTGCCAATAATTGTTTAGCTTTTCCAGCGACATCACCATTAATACCAACAGCTGCAGCAACTTTAAGCTTGCCATTAGTATCTAGAGCAGGCTGATACATTGTTGCTCGTAGTGCACCTGTGCGGGTAATTATTCCTACTAATTTTCCAGATTTATTTATTACCGGCGCCAATTTGCGGCGTTGTTGAGTTAAAAACTCAAAAGCTTCTTTTGGTGTTACATCATCATTTAAAGTTACTAAATCCTTAGACATAATTTTATTGAGTTGAGTAAACCGATCAACATTCTCGCAATCAGCTTCAGTAATAATTCCAACCGGTGAATTGTTCTCAACCACAATTAACGCACCATGTGCTCTTTTTGTAATTAAATCAATTGCATCAGCTACGGTTTCATTAGGATTAAGGGTTACTGGAGTATCAAAAATAATGTGTCTAGATTTAACCCAACTAATTACATCTGAAACAATCTCAAATGGGATATCTTGCGGAATTACCGCCATGCCACCTCTGCGAGCAACAGTCTCTGCCATTCTGCGACCACTAATTGCAGTCATATTGGCAACTACTAATGGAATTGTGGTGCCGGTGTTATCGGTAGCGCCTAAATCAACATCCATTCGACTTGATAATTGCGAATATGAAGGGACCATGAAAACATCGTCATAGGTCAGATCGTGATTTGGGGTATTTATGAAACGCACGTGTGGAAATTATACTCGCTAAATGCACTCTTTAAAGACAGTTAATTACCTAGCCGCCCTGCGTAGGCAGCCAGTAATAAGCGTGCATATTGTTTGCTTAGGCAACATTTGCCGCTCGCCAATAGCCAATGCAGTGCTGCTTGGCTTAACAAAAGATCTGACTTCACCAAAGGTATTAGTAGATAGCTCGGGCACAGGCAGCTGGCATGTTGGTCAGCCAGCGGCAAATAACTCAGAGTTAGTTTGGCAATCAGCTGGTTATAAGTATCAACATATTGCAAAGCAATTTAACTCAGAAAATTTTATAAAACACGATTTGATTTTAGCCATGGACTTAAGTAACCGGGATGCAATCTTAAAGTTAGCCAAAAATGATAGCGATAAAGATAAGGTATTTATGTTCACCTCTTTTGATCCCAATAAAAGCAAGATCGATCCAGATGGGCACGAAGCAAAGAAGCTGTCAGTATCTGACCCATATGGCGGGCCACTTACCGAGTTTGAATCTGTGCTTAAAGTAATCGAGGCAGCAGCAACTGGCTTTGTAACATGGGTGAGTTCTTAAGTATTCCCACCCTACTTACAGGTTGAACTGCTAGGGTTACTCGACAGCTTCCCAGTTAAATCGAAAGGTGAAACTTGTCAGACCACTCAGAGGGTGAAGATAACTCAGAAGACATTATTACTGAAGAGATGCTTTGGGAAAAAATACCTGAGGTGCAAGGTTTAGATAGAGCAAACACTTATTACGAATTAAGTGCGCGAATTTATGCACGTGGTCAATACGATGAAGCATTAGCGTTAGCAGAGACCGCGCGCGATATTTATGCAGATTTAGGTGCTATTGCACCAGCAGAAGGTTTAGCTCAGGCTTATTCTGCAATCGGTTATAACTTGAATCAATTAAAGCGAATGAATGAAGCGGCAACTGCAATGAGCAAGGCTGTGGAATTATTACGCGAAACTAAATCACCTATAGCAATTGAACTTGCCTGCACTCTAGGTGAGTGGTGGTATGGATCAAAAGAGTATGAAAAAACTATTGAGTGCATGAATCAATGTGTGCAAGAGCATTTAGTTGATGGAAATGATTCTGGAGCAGCTAATGACCTACATTTAATCGGATGTGCTTACCGAGAGAGTAAGAATTATGAGAAAGCACTGGAGGCATTTAAAGAATCAAGGGCATTATTTAAGAAGTTAAAAGAGGTAATTAATGTGGCAAGGTGCGATCAAAAAATCGCCCATTGCTTAACTGAGTTAGGCGATGCCGAGGGAGCTTTGATCGCTGCACAAAAATCCCTAGATGTTTTTGTAACAGCTCATGATCATCGGCGTGAAACCTACTCATCATTTGAATTAGGTAAAGCTCAATTAGCCGGAGGTTATTTTGAAGAGGCGCTAATGACATTAGAAAATGTCCTAGAGAGCGTTACCGAATCTGAATTTAAGGACTTTGAGTTTATTATCGATATAGAACGCAAAATAGCTCATACATTAAATAAGTTAGATCGCACAGATGAGGCTAATGAGATTATCCGCAGGTTAGATGCGGTAACTGAGGTAATTGACGAAGCTTAAGTTTTTGGGTGGTTTATTGGATTTAAATGCTGCATTGCCCATGCATACATAGCAATAGCTCCAGCTGCTGAGGCATTCATTGATCTAGTTGAGCCGTATTGGGAGATAGCCAGCACAACTGAACATACCGCCACCGCCTCATCACTCATTCCTGAACCCTCTTGGCCAAAAAGCATTACACACCTTTTAGGCAGATCAGCACTTTCTAACTGCTTTGATACCTCTAGATTATCTATACCAATAATTGGTAAATTTTCTTTATCACACCAAGCTTTGAACTCATCCACCGTTGCATGGTGGTGAACAGTTAAGTATCTATCTGTAACCATTGCGCCACGTTTATTCCAATCGCGCTTACCGACTATATGAACAGCAGCCACATTAAATGCGTTAGCGGTTCTAACAATTGATCCGATATTTAAATCATGTTGCCAATTTTCAATCGCAATTTGTAGTTCATGTCGCTTGGTATCGAGGTCTGCAACAATTGCTTCAACTTTCCAGTATCTGTACTTATCTAAGACATTTCTTCGATCACCATGCTCAAGTAATTCTGGATCAAAGTGATTATCGGTTGGCCATGGTTTATAGTGTGGTCCTACGCCAACTACCTGGTAGAACTCACCAGGACCGATCGATGATTCACTCATGAGTAAACCTTAAGGGCTAAGGAGCATTAATGAAAAAGTCTTGGCTTCCTGCCTACCTAGCTCTTGGCCTGGTTTGGGGTTGTTCATTTATTTTTATTGAATTAGGACTGGTGTTTTTATCACCATTTGGCGTGACTTTTGTCCGCTGTGCTTTGGGCGCAATCACATTAATGATTTTTGCCAAAGCTAGAAAAGTTGGATTACCAAAAGGTAAATCTATTTGGAGAAAATTGTGGGTGGTTGCGATGTTGCTAAATGTTGTGCCTGGTGTGTTATTTGCCTTTGCCCAACAATATATAACATCAGCTTTAGCTGGAATTATTAACGCCACTACTCCGCTTATGACATTGATTTTTATGTTATTAATTTTTAGAGAAGAAAAAATTAAGCGCGAACAAGTTTATGGCCTACTAATTGGCGCACTAGGAGTAATGACGGTGATGGGGGTGTGGAAAGAGTTAGGTGATAATCAACTTATTGGCGTAATTGCATTATTAATAGCAGTTTCTTGTTATGGCGCCTCTTATCCATACTCTACAAGAAATGTAATTCCACTGAGATTAAAGCCAGAGGCATTAGCTACCGGCCAATTATTAATGGCTACGATAACTTTGTTGCCATTGTTTATATTTGATGGCTTCTCCAGTGATAATTATGAAACTAAATCCATTATTGCCATGTTATGCCTTGGGATATTTGGCAGCGGATTTGCTTATATTTGGAATTTCTCAGTCACAGCAGCAGCTGGCAGTGCTATTGGCAGCACAGTTACATATATAACACCTGTAGTGGCAGTAATTGTTGGTTGGCTTTATCTAAATGAAGCGATAGCATGGCACGAGCCAGTAGGTGCCCTAGTTGTAATAATAGGAGCATTACTTTCACAGGGAAGACTTAATCGATTGGTAAAAATTAAATGAAAAAATTATTAATAGTTTTCTTAATAATTACCTCACTAAGTATTCAAACTTCTTATGCGTTAGAGGCGCTACCTCAATCATTTACCAGCCATGTAAATTCAAAATTCTTATCTAATCCCAGCGTAATTTTGGTCGATCAAGCCAACATGGAGGTCGTTTATCAAAATAGCGAAAATAGACCAAGAACTCCAGCTTCTGTACTTAAAATATTCTCTACCGCAGCAATCGCATTAACTTTGGATTCTAAAACAACTTTTCAGACCTCCCTTTATAAAACTGATAAAAAGGGTGTATTTGTACTTTGGGGCGATTACGATCCATGGATAACCTCAAGTGTTAGGTATCGCGATGCGAATAATCGCGCGTATATGCCTAGGTTAATTAAGGCTGCCTTTGCTTCAAATAAGAAGCTAAAGAAAATTACCTTGATATATAAAGGTGTTGGTGGCTCTGATATTTATCAAGCTAAAAAGGCGTTGAAGCGACGCGCATCTGTTGCTTATAAGCCAATTAGTAAAGGTGTTGAGGTCGAATCATTAATTACTGAAAAAATTGCAACTATTGAATCGCCACCACTTGAGAAAATGATTAGATTTGCCCTGCTTTATAGCGACAATGTTTTATCGCAGAAACTAGCGATGCTAGCAGCCAGGAAAAGTGGTTTTCCCCTTACTAAAGAAGGTTTGAATCAAACAATTAAAAGTAAGGTTTCAGAGCTTGGAGTAGATACAACCGGTATGAGATTTATCGATGGTTCTGGGTTGAGCAATAGAAATAAAGTTTCTGCAAGTACTGTTTCTCAATTACTATTAAAAGTAAAGATTGATCCAAGGCTAAAACCTATTTATGACCACCTACCAATAAGCGGTGAGTCTGGCACATTAGCCAGTAGGTTTATTGAAACAGCGCCCCAAGCAATTGGATTAGTTAGAGCTAAAACTGGTTCGATTAGGGGAACTGTTTCGTTAGCAGGTTTTGTAACTTCAGGTGAGAAGGAATATGTGTTTGTAGTTTTAGCCGATGGTGTTGGTAGAACTAGAAGCCTGCAAGATGCAGCTCGTAGAGCAATTGATCGAATGCTGGGAACAATTACTAAGCCGCCTGTGATCGGTATAACACCACCAACACCTGAAAGTACGCCTTTTACAACTGCGCAGTAATTACTTACTTAGTTTGCAAGGGTAGAGTTAATGCTAATGAATAAATACATTTTATTGATGAAGTTAAGAGTTGTTGAGCTGTTACTTGTAACAACAGTTCCAGCCTTATTTTTAGCATCAAACGGGATACCTAGTGTTTCAATAACCTTTTGGTCTTTAATTGGTGGAACATTAGCTGCTGGTGGAGCAAACGCATTTAACATGGTTATTGAGTCAAAATCTGATCAATTAATGAAACGAACAGCAAATAGGCCAATAGCTACTGGGGAGATTTCAAAACTTAACGGCTTAATATTTGCTTTTCTAATTTCAATTTTATCCCTAGTAATTTTTTATATTTTTACAACGGTTTTAGCAACCTTACTTACTGCCACAGCAATTATCTTTTATGTTATTGGATACACAATGATGTTAAAAAATCGTACCTCTCAAAATATTGTTTGGGGCGGCATTGCCGGCTGTATGCCAGTTCTTATTGGGCAATCTGTAGTTACAAATACTTTAACTCTCACCTCATGGTTATTTTTCTTACTTATATTCTTCTGGACGCCACCACATTTTTGGGCTCTAGCAGTTAGATATAAAGATGACTACACAGCTGCTTCAATTCCAATGCTGCCAGTAGTTGCCCCAATGAAATCAGTCATAAATCAAATGTGGTTGCACTCGACATTGATGGCGGTTATTTCTGTGCTTGTAATCACTACAGCTAAGTTGCCGATATGGACACTTGTACTTTCAGTATTGTTAATTATTGGCTGGAAAATACAGCTTATAAAACTTACAAAAGAACCAACTGAAGTGAATGCTGGGAAATTATTCCAAGCATCAATTATTTTTCTCAGTATTTACTCATTTTTATTGGTAATTGGAGTATTGCTTAAGTAGTTTTTCGGCTCTTTAATGAGATAATTTTTCTCATGTCCTCCCCTCTTGCACTTGATGTTGCCGATTTATCCAAAAAGTATGGCGACCGGATGGCGCTGTCTCATGCCAATTTTGAAGTTCCACTAGGAAGTATTTGTGGATTTGTAGGGCCAAACGGTTCGGGAAAAACTACAACAATCAGGATGTTGTTAGGACTAATTAAGCCAACAACTGGAAGTGGACATGTTTTAGGAGAATCAATTACACAACCGGAAAAATACCTACCAAATGTTGGCGCAATGATTGAAGGTCCAGCTTTTTATCCAGCACTTACCGGAAAACAAAATTTAGCGGTATTAGCAAAGCTGGGTGGATTTGCAACCGAACCAATTCAAGAGCTCTTAAATTTAGTGGATTTAGGTGACCGCGGTGATTCTAAGTTTAAAACATATTCACTTGGAATGAAGCAAAGATTAGGAATTGCTGCGGCTTTACTACCAAACCCTAAGCTATTAGTTTTAGATGAACCGACTAATGGATTAGATCCTGCAGGAATTCACGAAATTAGAACATTGCTCCGAAAGTTAGCAGATAACGGCACTACAGTGTTTGTCTCCTCACATTTACTTTCTGAAATTGAAATGATTAGTGATTACCTAGTTATGTTAAGACAGGGCAAGGTTATTTTTTCCGGTAAAACAATTGATTTATTAGCTGCACAAAAGCCAGTAATTATTGCCAAACCAGAAAATTCCAAAGATTTAGCAAGGCTTTGTGAGGTAGCAAGTAAATTAGGAGAACGGGCTGTAATCAAAACTGATGTAGTCGAGGTCAGCGGAGACGTTAGTTTTTCAAGCAAGTTAAATAAGGCTGCATTTGATGCCGGAATTATTCTTAGCTCTTTAACGCCAGTACGTCCAACATTAGAAGATACATTTTTTGAAATGACTGGTGAGCAATGATTAATGTAATCAGAGCAGAGTTGGCAAAACTGCGCAGACCATCTCTTTCACTTTCAACTGTAGTAGCAGTTACATTTGTAACTGGATTAGTGACTTCACTTCTATTTCTGCTTGTTGATTCACCAGAAGGTAATGGTGAGCGCGGAACAAGAATTTCTCGCGAAGTTCTTGAACTATCTACTGGTATTTCAATAAGTTTTAGTAACTCTGCAGGCCTTTTAGGAATAGTTGCACTATGTATTTTTGCTGCTCAAACAGCACAGGAGTACACCTACGGTACTTTGAGGAATTTGCTAGTTCGTCAGCCCTCAAGAATGAAAATTTTAATCGGAAAACTTATTTCAATGAAGATGTTCGCAGTTGTTATGGTGACAATTTCAGCAATATTAGCTCTACTACTTTCTTATATTTTTGCAGGCGTTATGGATATTTCAACAACAGCTTGGTCAACAAATGAGGCTAGAGCTGCTGTTTTACGTGGATTTGTTAATGTTTTGATAGCCACAATTGGGTTTGGAATTTTTGGCATGATCTTAGGATTATTGTTTAGATCTCCAATATCTGCAATTTCAATTGGTGTAATTTGGAATTTGATTATTGAAGGTTTGCTTACAGTTTTTGTGACAGACCTAGGAAGATACTTTCCAGGTCAACTTTTAACTGTAGTAGCAGATGGTGGAACTGACGAGATTTCTTATCAGTATGCACTCTTTACTTCATACGGGTTTCTAACAATCGGGTTATTACTTGTCGCAGTTTTATTTAAGAAGAGAGATGTGGCTAACTAATGAATAAAAAAATAATCTCACTCGTATTAGTTATAACTTTAATGCCAAGCACTGCTATTGCTGTCACACCCAAACCAACACAGGCCCAGATTGATGCAGCTAAGAAAGTTGAGGCAGAGAAGAAAGCTGCAGCGGACGCAGCAGCTAAGAAGTTAAATAGTGCAAAAAAGACTTTGAGACAATTAACTGATATCGCTACAGCAAAACGCAGGCTTTATATTGCCGCACAGAATGAGTTAAAAGAGAAAACTAAAAAAGCTGAAATTGCCCTGAACCATCTACAAGCAGCGCAGGCATCAGTTAGTAGCGGTAAAAGAACTATTGGAAAGTTAGCTGTTAATGCTTATGTAATGGGTGGTGGATTTACAGATCTTGATTCATTATTACATGCAGATGGGCCACAAGATTTAGCTGACAGGTTAAACGCCCTAGATGCTTTAGGCGATAACAACTCTAAAGCTTTAGATCGCTTTAAATCTGCAGAGGTTGTGGCAACAGCTGCCCAAAAAGAAGCCGATCTTGCTAAGCAAGCACAAGCAGCGGCAACAGTTAAAGTTGCAGCAGCCAAAAAAGAGGCTGATGAAGCAGCGGCTATGCAAAAAGAAGAGGTTGATAAGTTACAAGCTGTTCAAGATAAGTTAGCAAAAGAGTTAGCAGTAGCTCAGAAAAAGAGATTAACTCTTGAGCAACAACGACAGATCGCTCTTTTGGAAGAAGCCAACGCAGGTATTGCGGCAATTACTCCAGATCAATCAAAAATTTGGCGCGATACTGGTTTTACTGGAAGAAGTAGCACAAGATCTAACGAGGTAATGCGAGCTCAAGCTGTTGAGTTCGCAAAAAAACAAGTTCTAGCGAAAAAACCATACGTTTGGGGTGCCGAAGGACCGAATTCATTTGATTGTTCAGGTTTAGTTTACGCAGCTTACAGATCAGCTGGGCTTGGTTGGCCAAACTGGGATCGACTTAACTCTTCACTTTACTGGGTAGCAACTAAGCGCATACCGTTGAGTCAGATGGTTCCTGGAGATTTACTTTTCTATTCCTATAAAGGAACAGTAAGCACAATTCACCACATAAGTATTTATGCTGGTGATGGAATGATGTGGGAAGCGCATTCAAGAAAGGGTGGCTTGCTTTATTCAAGTATTTACAACGTTAAGGGTTTAATGCCATACGCCGGTCGGGTCTAATCTAGGGGGCATGAATACCCCAGATACTGCAGCTCTCTGGCAAATCCGTAAAGCAGTTAAGCCTTGGTTAGAAAATAATTCTCAATCAATTTTATTTGGCTGCTCTGGTGGCGCTGATTCAATGGCATTAGCGCTTGCTTTATTTATTGAGTCTGAAAATAAAAACGTAATTCCCATTGTTGTAGATCACGGTCTACAACCAGAATCAGCTCAAGTAACTTTAGATACAGTCGAAAAATTAAAAAAAATTGGTTACAAACAAATTGAAACTGCTAAAGCCCAGGTAATTATTACCGATGGATTAGAGGCCTCTGCCAGAAGAGCTAGGTATCAAATTTTCAATCAGTTTATTGATGCCTACGATGCTAAATATTTTTTACTTGCGCACACTTTAAATGATCAAGCCGAGAATGTGTTGCTCGGATTAGCCAGAGGCTCAGGTACTAGGTCTTTATCTGGCATGGCGGTAGAAAATAATAAGTTTATTAGACCATTATTAAAAATTTCCAGAGCAACAACACAAGCTGCATGCATTGAGGGTGGAGTAGAGATTTGGGAAGATCCTCATAATAATGACCAAAGATTTACAAGAGTTCGGGTTAGACAAAATGTCTTACCAGTTATTGAAGAAAACTTAGGTCCTAAAATTACAGAGGCACTTGCTAGAAGTTCTGATTTATTACGAGATGATGCAGATGCGTTAGATAGTTTTGCAAATGAATTTTTCAATTATGTAGATAAATTAAATCTAGAGGTTGTTGATTTAGAGCGGCTACCAAAAGCGATACGAACCAGAGTTCTTCGCCTAGCCATCTACAATGCTGGCTCACCAATTGGATCACTTACTGCAGATCACATTGGGAGTGTTGAAAGCCTAGTTTCTGACTGGCACGGTCAAAAAGAGGTATCGCTACCTGGAAATGTGAAGGTTTTCAGAAATTCAGGCAGAATTATCCTCTCAAACCAATAAAGGAGAACCGTGGATCTATCAGCCCTTGGCAACGATATTGAAAGAGTAGTTGCAAGCGAGGAACAAATTCAAAATCGCTTAAAGGAAATGGCTGAACAAGTAAAAAAAGATTACGACGGTAGAGATTTAGTTTTAGTAGGAGTTTTAAAAGGCGCCGTTATGGCGATGGCAGATTTTTCTCGTTATCTACAAAGACATGTCGATATGGACTGGATGGCAGTTTCATCTTACGGAGCAGGCACTAAATCAAGTGGTGTTGTAAAAATACTTAAAGACTTAGACGGAGATGTTTTAGGAAGAGAAGTATTGATAATCGAAGATATCTTAGATACTGGCTTAACACTTTCCTGGCTAACTGAGAACTTATTGTCACGAGGAGCTAAATCAGTTTCGGTACTAACAGTATTAAGAAAGCCAGATGCGGCTAAGGTGAAGGTAGAGGCAAAGTATGTGGGCTTTGATATTCCAAGTGAGTTCGTCGTGGGTTATGGCTTAGATTTCAATCAGAAGTATCGAAATTTGCCGTTTATTGGCGTTCTTGCAAAACACCTTTATTCTTAAGCCCCTAACAGCATTAAGAAAGAGATGTAATCGGTGGCGCAAAAAAAGAAGTTTAAACCTAATGGTTTTAAAGGATTTAGATCTGGTAAAAAACCAGTAAAGCCGTCGCCACAAATGGCAAGACGAATATTCCGTGGCCCACTGTTTTGGATAATTGCTGCTCTAATTGCTGTGAGTATTTTTGGCCAGATTTCAACAACCGGTAAAGAATTTACAAAAGTTGAAACATCCGTAATTCTTAATCAGATATCCCAGAATAATGTTAAATCTGCAACTGTTATTGATCGTGACCAAAAGGTAAGAATAATTCTTAAAGATGGCGAGTTTATTGATGGTGCTTCAAGTCTTGAAGCTTCATATGTGGTTGGTCAAGAATCCTTAATTATTGAATTATTGACAAGTAATCCACCTACTACAAATTGGGACGTAGAAGTTCCAAAGCAATCATTCTTTGTCTCTTTAATTCTTAGTATTCTGCCAATTTTGTTAATTATATTTTTATTACTTTTGTTCATGGGTGGTGGACAAGGCGGCAGAGTATTTTCATTTGGTAAGTCGCGCGCAAAATTACATAATAAAGAGATTCCAACTAACACATTTATAGATGTTGCAGGAGCAGATGAAGCTGTAGCGGAATTAAGAGAAATTAAAGACTTTCTTGCTAGCCCCGATAAGTACAAAGCAATTGGCGCCAAAATTCCTAAAGGTGTTTTGCTTTATGGACCGCCCGGAACAGGAAAAACTTTATTAGCACGTGCCGTAGCCGGTGAAGCAAAGGTGCCGTTTTATTCAATTTCTGGATCTGAGTTCGTCGAGATGTTTGTTGGAGTTGGTGCTTCTAGAGTGCGAGATCTTTTTGCACAGGCAAAACAAAATGCACCCGCAATTATTTTTATTGATGAAATAGATGCTGTTGGTCGCCAACGTGGTGCCGGGCTTGGTGGCGGTAATGATGAGCGCGAGCAGACTCTGAATCAACTTTTAGTTGAGATGGATGGGTTTGATGCAAACGGTCAAGTTATTTTGATTGCTGCTACAAACCGGCCAGATGTATTAGATCCTGCACTGTTAAGACCAGGAAGATTTGATCGTCAAATCACTGTTGATCGACCAGATCTAAAAGGAAGAGCAGCAATCCTTGCAGTACATGCAAAAGGTAAAATGGTTACAAAAGATGTAGATCTAAATAATTATGCAAAGCGCACACCAGGATTTACTGGTGCAGATTTAGCAAATGTATTAAATGAGGCAGCGCTATTAGCCGCACGTGAAGATAGAAAAACAATTAAAAATACTGATATTGATGAGGCAATTGATCGTGTAATGGCTGGACCTCAAAAAGTATCTAGATTAATGACAGAAGAAGAACGAAGAATTACTGCCTACCATGAAGGCGGTCATGCATTAGTTGCACATGCACTCCCACATACTGATCCAGTGCATAAAGTAACGATAATGCCAAGAGGAAGAGCACTTGGCTACACAATGGTGTTGCCTGATGAAGATAGATACGCAGTCACCCGTAATCAAATGCTAGATCAACTTGCATACACTATGGGTGGACGTGCTGCTGAAGAATTAATTTTCCATGATCCAACAACTGGTGCTTCTAATGATATTGAAAAAGCTACAAATCTAGCGCGCGCTATGGTTACTCAATATGGAATGACGCAAAGGCTTGGTGCAATTAAATTAGGAATTTCAGAATCACAACCATTTTTAGGTAGAGATTATGGGCATCAAAGAGATTACTCTGAAAATGTAGCATCTATTGTTGATAGTGAAATAAGAGAGATGATTGAAAATGCCCATCAAGAAGCATTTGATATTTTAGTTACCAATAGAGAAATACTAGATTTATTGGTTGAAGAACTTTTAGAAAAAGAAACATTAAATAAAGAGGAAATTGAGGTAGCTTTTAAGAAGGTTAAG
>Ga0208595_1000019_pt1 | contig 54287 bp, 31 predicted proteins | sample LakMenEpi28Jun11_FD_150742 | JGI IMG/M metagenome (GOLD analysis project Ga0208595, IMG submission 150742) | Freshwater microbial communities from Lake Mendota, WI - 28JUN2011 deep hole epilimnion (SPAdes) | ecosystem: Environmental > Aquatic > Freshwater > Lake > Epilimnion/Euphotic zone ...
TCGTTAAAGCGCTATGCCTTTCCCCCGAAACGGAGTGCAAATATAGAACTTGTATTTTTAATCTGTCAAACTTTTTTTTACCTTTTTCCTTTTTTTACCCTATTTTCTTCTTAATTTACTCAAAATCAACGATAAAAAATTTCAACTTTTTTTTATATTTGTATCGCTTTTTCTATTTTTTAATGATATTATTTAAGTTGATAGACTCCTGATGCTCAACTTTTGCTCTTTTTTTGAACAAAAAAAAATGATTTAATTTTCAAAAAGAAGTTTTAATTTTAAAATTAAATCAAAATTGATAAAAATAAAGTGTTCAAAAAAACCATGATTCTCATGATTATGCTATTTTATGCTATTGCATTATTTAGCTTCTAAATGTATAAAGAATATATAATAAAGAAAACGGCCCCAAACAGGGGACTGTTTGAGGCCGAATACTATGAAAACAAAACTAACTTGAATAGTTACCTATCCAAGAAAACCAATGCAAAGATAATACTTTTTTTTAAATCAAGTTTTTTTTATAAATTTCTTCGATTTTTTTCTTGTAGTAATAAGTCAAACTCTCTAGAAGTTTGACCTTCAACCGATGTATTTTCTTGACTTCTTCGGATTAAATAAGGAATAACTTCTTTAACAGGACCGTATGGTAAATACTTACTCATTTTAACACCGAATTGTGCCATATTATAGGTTATATTATCACTCATTCCTTGCAATTGAGAAGCCGAAATATTTGGATGATCCAATGATATATTATTTTTTTGCAATAATTGAATTAACAATTGATTTGAAAATTCATTATGTGAGGCACAACAAAGTGAAACATAGTTTATATTATGAATACAATATTCTATTGCTTTATTAAAATCTTGATCGGTATCTTGTTTTGTTTTATGAATTGGAGAATTTAATTGATGTTTTCGTGCATATTCATTTTCTTTTTCTACATAGGCACCTCTAACAATTTTTGCGCCAAGCTGAACTTGATTTGCTATTGCCCATTGAATATCTCTTTTAAGATGCTCTAATTTATCACTTCGATACAATTGATAGGTATTAAAAATAATTGCCTTTTCTTTATTGTATTGCAACATTAAATCTAAAGCAACTTTATCGATACTATCTTGAAACCAGCTTTCTTCAGCATCTATATACAACTGAACATTATTTTCTACGGCTTTTTGACTGAGATGTTGGATATAATCTAATGCCTTTTGATACTCTTCCTCTTCATTATTACTTAAAGTTTCTCCTTTTTGTAATTTTATCCAAATATCGATTCGAGCAAACCCAGTGAACTTAATACAAATAGCGCGTATACTTTGATTTAATTTAGCAAAATCTATGGCTTCAAGCGTTTTATGATAGGTTTCTTTAAAAGAATCTGTATTTTCTAGACCTTCTACACTATAATTTAATAGTGTGTCGATATTATTTTTACTTAAATCAAGGATCGTTTTTTGACTTTCATCGAGTGTTTCACCACCACAAAAGTGCGAATAAATAGTCTTTTTGACAATTCCTAAGATTGGGAAATTAATTTTTAACAAAAATTGTAATATCTGGTTTCCAAAATGCACCAAAGTCGCATTTTTCATAAGTGAAAAAAGAAAAAAAGACTTTTTTAACTCATTATTAGACAGCCTTTTATAAGCAATTTCTGTATTCTCAAAAATGTTATCCGTAATCGTTTGCATTTAATAAATTTTTAGCAAAATTAGTATAAAAGTAATTTCAATGAAGCACTTTTTTAATTGTTAACATAAATACAATTTTTTATCAAGTATTTTTTCTTTATTTTTGTAAAAAAAAGTATGGACACTAAAGAAGCAATTATAAATAATTGGCTACCTAGATACACAGGAAGGCCATTGAGTGATTTTGGAAGTTATATCTTATTGACTAATTTTATAAACTATGTTCACAAATTTGCGAACATGCATCATGTTGAGGTTTTAGGATTAGATAAAGCGATGCAAACCGCAACTTATGGAGATATTACTATCGTGAATTTTGGTATGGGAAGTCCTAATGCCGCTACAGTTATGGATTTGCTTAAGGCCATAAATCCTAAAGCTTGTTTATTTTTAGGGAAATGCGGCGCTTTAAAATCTAAATTTAACTTGGGCGATTTAATACTGCCGATTGCAGCTGTAAGGGGTGAAGGAACATCTAATGATTATTTTCCTGCGGAATTACCTGCGCTTCCTGCTTTTGCATTACAAAAATCTATTTCTACAGCAATTCGGGACCAAGACCGAGATTATTGGACCGGAACGGTTTATACAACCAACCGAAGGGTTTGGGAACATGATATTGAGTTTAAGGACTACTTAAAAAAATTGCGCGTGGAGGCAATTGATATGGAAACTGCTACCATATTTAGTGTTGGGCATTATAATAAGATTAGAACAGGCGCATTACTTTTGGTAAGTGATCGGCCGATGGAACCGGATGGAGTAAAAACAGAAGCCAGCGATACTAAAGTTACTGAAAATTACGTAGAAATGCATTTAAAAATTGGCATCGAAGCATTAAATACGCTGATAAATAATGGCTTAACCATCAAGCACCTGAAATTTTAAATACTTCGTTGTCGCACAACTTCATACATCATAATTGCGGCTGCATTTGAAATATTCATGGAGTCTATCGCTCCGTTCATAGGAATTTTAACCAATTCATCCGAGTTTTCAATCCAAAAATTTGAAATACCGCTATGTTCATTTCCCATTACAATCGAAACACTATTTTGCATATTTATATGATAATAATTTTTTGATGTATGTAAATAGGTGGTAACGATATTAATTTGATTTCGTTTACAAAATGCATGAGCATCTTCGTTGGTCATCGTTATTATTTGATTACTAAAAACAGTACCAAGACTATTTCGAATCACATTTGGATTATAAATATCCGTTTGCATTTCTGTACAAATAATTAAATCAACCCCAGCCGCATCTGAAGTGCGAAATAAAGAACCTAAATTTCCGGGTTTTTCTATATTTTCTAATATTAAAACAAATGGATTTTCAGGCAATTGAAGTTCTTGTTCACTTTGATTTTTACATTCAAAAAGGCCAATAATTTCGCCTTTTCGAGTTGCAATTTTTTCTGTAATAATACTATTTACAAAATATGCAATATTTTGAAAACGATTATTGTATTTATTTAAAAAACGATCTTCGTCTTCTTTTTCAAAATAAAAACCAACGGGAATAAAACCACTTTGAATAGCTATATCAATTTCAATCCAACCTTCTACTACGCATAAATTTTCATTTTTTCGCTTGGATGCTTTGGCTCTTAATTCTATGATTTTTTTTATAGAAGGATTTTGGAGGCTTGTAATGATCATATTGCATCTAATTTTGAAGCTAAAATAAAATCGGCCAAAACTAACTTTGCCATAGATTCAACGATTACAACAGCACGAGGCACCACACAAGGATCATGCCTTCCTTTATTGATCAAAACGGTATCATTTCCATCTATATCTTTTGTTTCTTGTGGAATAAAAATGGTTGAAACCGGTTTAAAAGCAACTCTAAATTGAATATCCATACCGTTACTAATCCCACCAAGCGTTCCACCACTATGATTGGTTTTTGTTTTATTATTTTCAATAAATACATCATTATGTTGACTTCCAAACATTGATGCGGATTGAAACCCTTCGCCGATTTCAAATCCTTTTGACGCGTTTATACTTAGCATAGCTAGCGCCAAACGCGCCTCTAATTTATCAAAAATTGGTTGACCTAGACCAATTGGAACATTTCGAATAATACAAGTAATTATCCCTCCAACGGAATCGCCTTTTTCTTTTGTTTGGTAAACCAATGCTTCCATTTTTTTTGAAATTTCTGGTTCTGGGCATTTTACAATACTCAAATCAATTTGAGATTCTTGATAAAATTCATATCTTTTTTCTAGAGAAATATCTCCAATTTGAGATACATAAGTGGAAAATTCGATATTATTTAATAAAGGTTGAATAATTGCCGCCGCCGCAACCCAATTGGCCGTTTCTCTTGCCGAACTCCTTCCACCACCGCGCACATCATAATTTTGATATTTTTGAGCATAGGTAAAATCCGCGTGGGAGGGTCGATATACTTTTTTGAGATAATCGTAATCGTTAGATTTTTGATTTTTATTTTTAATAAAAAAAGAAATTGGCGCTCCTGTGGTTTTATTTTCATTAATTCCCGAGACAATTTCTACATCATCATCTTCATCCCTTGACGTTGTTAAATTAGATTGACCTGGTCTTCTTTTTTGCATCATTTTTTCAATCCAAGCAAAATCAATACTTAAATTGGCGGGTAAACCATCCAAAATACCTCCGATTTGAGTTCCATGACTTTCACCAAAGGTTGTTAAACGAATATATTTGCCAAATGTATTCATATTTTATTGATTTCCAAATACTTTATTTGCTAATTGTCCGCAAGCCGCATCAATATCTTTACCTCTACTTTTACGAACTTTTGATTCTACTTTATGACTTCGAAGGGTATGTAAAAACAAGTCTCTTGCTTCTTTTGGAGTCCGATGATAAGGCGTGCCTTCAACGGGATTGTATTCGATAATATTTACATATACGGGAAAATCTTGACATAAAGATGCTAATTCTTTGGCATCTTCAACCGAATCATTAAATCCTTTTAAAAGGATGTATTCGTATGTAATTTTATTTCTGGTTTTCGAATAAAATGTTTTGAGCGCTTCCAACAAATCTTCAATTGGATTACTTTTGTTAATATCCATAACTTGTGTACGCTTTTCATTATTAGGTGCGTGAAGCGAAAGTGCTAAATTTATTTTAATCTTTTCATTTGCTAATTTTAAAATATTACGAGTAATTCCTGATGTCGAAACAGTAATTCTTTTGGCGCCCAAACCCATTCCATTCTCCACATCATTAAGCATATAAATACTCTTTAAAACCTCGTCATAATTTAAAAGAGGCTCTCCCATTCCCATATAGACAATATTGGTTAATCGAACCCCAAATTGATGTAGCGCAATTTTATTTAATAAATAAACTTGGTCATAAATTTCGAAAGCAAAAAGATTTCTTTCTCGTTTTAAAAAACCGGTTGCACAAAACGTACAAGATAATGAACAACCCACTTGCGAACTTATACAAGCCGTAATTCGATCCTCTGAAGGAATAATTACACCTTCAATCGTATGACCATCATAGGTTTTAAAACCCACTTTTATTGTACCATCGGTACTTTTTTGTTCAATGGATACCGTTGTATTTAAAATTTCAAAATGCTCTGAAAGTAAAATTTGATGGGCTTTTGAAATATTTTTCATTTCATCAAAATGAGAAACATTAGCCTGCCAAAGCCAAAGAAATATTTGTTGGGCTTTGAATTTGGGTAAACCTAACTTAGTTATCTCAAATTCTATTTCTTGCTTTGTTAGATTACGTATATTTTTCTTTTCCACAAATATTGTTGATTAATCAAATAAAAGGCAAATATACGCAAAAAGAAATTAATAATTTTGAAACCGACAAAATGAGCAATTTCTTATTTTCTTTTATTAAACATATCCCAAATGACGATACTCGATGAATTCGCTACATTTAAAGAATGTTTTGAGCCAATTTGGGGAATTTCTAAAACTTCATCTACTCGATTTAAAACCTCTAAATCGACACCATCGACTTCATTTCCAAAAACAAGCGCAATATTTTTTGAATGATCAAAAGCATATTCATCTAACATTTTAGATTGATTTGTTTGCTCTACGGCGATGATATGATATTCATTTTGAATAGATTGAATGGCTTCAATCGTTGTACTGAAATATTCCGATGGAACTGAAATTTCAGCACCTAGTGCCGTTTTTTGAAGCTCACGGTTATCGGTTTTACAAGTAATTCCACAAAGAAAAATTTTATAAATCCCAAAACAATCCGCAGTCCTAAAAATGGAACCTACATTAAACGCACTTCGAATATTGTCTAAAATAAGTATCGTACCATTTTGATATTTTTGGGCATACGCTTCTGGCTTTATTCGCTCCAGTGTATCCATTGATTTTTTCAACATATATTCTAATGATTATAAAATTTAAGAAAAAAACCTCCATCTCCTGCCCCACAAAGTTTATAAAAAAATGAACGGTTTAATAATCCCTCTTCCCATTCACTTTTTATAGCATCAGGAATCAAAAATTGCCAATTTTCAAATTGCCATTTGGATAAATCTTCAATCCATTTAATCGGATTTTTATTTTCAATAATATCACGAATCATTTGATTATTAATTCGAAGCGCTTCTTCTAATCGTACTTTATTTTCTGAATCACTTTGCCAATTATTATATTTAGAAATCGCATCTTTAGCAACTCGATCTTTTTTACTATCAATTAATTCAAATTTTGATAAAAAATCTTGATGAATTTCAAAATTATTTATCTCATTTGATTCAACAACAACACCTTGATTTAAAAAAGAGGTTAAGGGGTCAATTCCACTACTTTTGTTATGAAAAAAATCTTCTAATAAAGCCAATTCTATTTTCAACGCTACTAAATCTGACACTTTATTTTCTATAAAATAATCATAAAAAAAAGCTACAATTGCTCCAGAACTACCAATTCCGTATCCTTGAGGGATATTTGAAGTTAAAGTAATTTCTTTTTGAAATTTTTCTAAAGAATGAATAAATAACCTATTTTCAAATTCTTTTTTTGGTTTTGCATGCTGAAACAACTTTTGAATCACTTCATCCAAAAGATTATTTTCTGACTTCGAAGTAACTTTTAGTGAATAGGTTGAATAAGGTATAGACAAAGCACTTCCTTGATTTAGAACTAGATATTCTCCAAATAATAACAATTTAGAAGGATAACTATTTCGCTTCATATTTAATGTAATCTTGTATTAAAAACTCATTTTCACAAAGGGGCTTTAATTGATCATTTAGCCAAGGCATCACTTTATTTTCAATAGATTTTGGATACAATAGATGAATATTTGGTCCCGCATCCAATGTAAAATATACAGGTAAATCCGTTTCTTGACGAAATGCTCTGATGCGCTCTATCATTTGTAATGTATTGGGCTTCAATAATATAAATGACGGATTACTCATCATCATCAATGCGTGCAACGTAAGTGCTTCGGCTTCTACAATTTCTCCAAATTTATCAAGATCTCCCGAACGCATGGCTCCTAAAATTTCGATGGCATTTGTATTGGCTTGTTCGTATCGTTTTTCTTTATAAAAATGACGATTCATTAAATCGTGTCCAATCGAACTGCTCACACTTTTAGTATCCGACGAAGCAATAAGTATCGTGTCACAATATTCATGAAACATAGAATCAATCGATTCGGAACAATCCATTGCAAATTCTTGATGCGAGCCTGGAACAAAATGAGACTTGCCCCACCACGCTAAATAATCATAAATCGATCGGCAAGCACTTCCACTTCCAATACGAGCTATTTTTGAAATTTCTTGAGCATCTTGATGATTATTTTGAAAAAATACAATCGCTTTGGCTAAAGCGCACATACTTGAGGCACTTGAAGCAATTCCTGAAGAATGCGGAAAGGTATTTTGACTATGAATTTCCCATTTATAATTATTAACAACTGGATAATCTATTGAAATTTTTCGGAATAAATTTTCAATTTTAGTTGCAAAACTTGGTTGCAATTTACCTTCAAAAAAAACATTAATTAAGTCATTGGAAGACTCAATAGGTTTTAATTGTATATCCATTTCGGTTTTACAAACATTTAATGTAAAACTAATACTTGGATTGCTTGGCAATTGATTATCATATTTACCCCAATATTTCACTAATGCAATATTGCTTGGTGCACTGGTTTTAAACTGCATATTTTTATTTTTTAAGACGTGGATCGATCCATAAATACAAAAAATCGACAATAAAAGAAATACAAACAAATGTAAAAGCTACATATAAAGAAGCGCCCATCACAAGTGGGATATCAAACTTCATAAGTGCATTTACGGTGAGATTTCCAATTCCTTTATAATCAAATATAATTTCAATAAAATAAGCGCCGGCTAACAAACTACCAAACCAGCCTGAAATAGAAGTTACCACAGGATTTAAAGCATTAATCAATGCGTGTTTAAAAAAAACAACATTTTTAGATAAACCTTTAGCTATTGCGGTTCGTATATAATCTTCTTTCAACACATCCAACATACTATTTCTAGTAATTTGAGTAATGATAGCTACCGGACGCAAACCTAACGCAATTGAGGGTAATATTAAATTTTTCCAATTATAAAAACGATTGCCATAGTCATCAAATTCGATTAATGAACCTTGAAAATTTAAACCCGTAAAATCATGAAGATAATACCCGAAAAATAAAGCTATTAAAATGGCTACAAAAAAAGAAGGCGCCGAAATTCCAAAAGCAGAAAAAGAAAGCGCAACTTGATCAATCCAAGTATTATGTTTTACGGCGGATAGAATTCCTAAAAATATTCCTAAAAAAGAAGCTATAAGTATGGAAGTAAATGCTAGGATAAGGGTTGATAAAAAACGTTGTTTTAATAATTCATTAACATCTTCTTGCCATTGAAAACTCTTACCTAAATACGGTTTTTTGATAACGATGAGTTTGTCCGAAAAATTTAAAATCGGAATACCTTTATAACGATCTTGTATATAAAACCAACGACTTTCCGTTTTTTTAGAATAAATACTAATAGGAGACAAATCGTTTAAAGATAGAAGAAGACGATAGGATGGCGATAAATCCAAACGATATTCCTTAGCAATAGCTTCCTGCGTAGCTTTGTTAGACATTTGCCCCATCATGCTCTGTTCGGAACTTAAAGGCAATACCATAAATAAAAAAAACAAAATGATGTAAACACCTATTAAAACACTTAATGCGAAAAAAAGTTTATCAAATAGGAATTTCAAAATGATTTATTTATAAAACTATTAATGTGCAATCATAGGTAAATGCAACCATTTTTCTTCTTCAGGGTTTGAAGCAAAAAAGTTGAAAATGCCCCCATCAATCTCAGCTATACTTAATGCTAATGATTTATAACTATCAATCATTCGTTCTTTAGTGATTTCGTCTATTTGGCTTAAACTACTATTAACAGAAGCAATTTTATCTGACAAATATTGCATTCTTTCAGACTGATTTTCAGGTAAAGCTGCTAAAATAGATTCTATATTATTTTTATAAAAATCATGAGCACTTTGATAATAAGCTCTTAATGTATGATGCGCTGATTTAATTCTAAATGACAATACTTTCTCCGCCCAAGAGGTTTCTTTTAAGGAAATTTCAGAATCGGCTGAGGCGATTAATAAAGCTACATATGTTGGAACTTCTGTTAAAAATGTTAATTTATCAAGTTCTAAATGACTAATTTTATTTTGCATTATGTTTGTATTTTTAAAAATTGTTATTGTCTTCCAAAAAATTTATCTTCTTTATCATCACGCGTTCCATCTTCAAGACGATATTCTTTTCGCATTGGATGATAGTCCATATCCTCAACATTTAAAATACGAGTAAGATTCGGATGTCCTACAAAATCTATTCCAAAGAAATCAAATTCTTGACGCTCTTGCCAATTTGCAGAAGCAAATAAATCAACTACAGTTTTAATTTTCATAGAACCTTTAGGCAAATTACATTTGATACGAATTCTAAAATTATTTACCATACTTTGCATTTGATACATAACACAAAATGGAAATAAATCATTTTCAGGATAGTGAATACCCGCCAAAGTAGTTAAAAAATTAAAGTCAAAAGTTGAATGATTCTTTAAATATTCTAATACAGCATAATTTTCTTCACAAGGAATTTCGATCACAAGCATTCCGTAGGATTCGGACGCATCAATAATCTTTTCACCAAATTTATTTTTAAGATCTTCAATTACTATTTGATTCGTCATGAGTTTGTAAAATTATTAAAATTTGATGTGAGCAAAAATAGTATTTTTTTTATAGAATTGAATTGAAATCTTTAAAAGTATTCGGTTTATTTTTTATTTAAATTTCTGATTTCTTTTAAAAATTTAGATGCAAAAATAAAATCATTTAGATTTTCATTATCTGTATTCAAAACTTCTTTATTCGTTCCTTCCCAATTTTTTTCGCCTTCGTAAAAATAAATAATTTTATCTCCAATTCCGATAACCGAATTCATATCATGGGTATTAATTACCGTTGTAATCTTATATTCTTCCGTAATTTCTTTAATCAATTCATCGATGACAATCGAAGTTTTTGGATCCAAGCCTGAATTGGGTTCATCACAAAACAAATATTTTGGATTTAATACCATTGCACGAGCTAGAGCAACTCGTTTCATCATACCGCCAGAAATTTCCGAAGGATATTTTTTATTTACATTAACTAAATTAACGCGCTCTAAACAAAAATTAACGCGTTCTTTTTTCTCTTCAAGACTTTTATTTGTAAACATATCCAAAGGGAACATCACATTTTCTTCGATATTCATCGAATCAAACAAGGCATTTTTTTGAAATAACATACCCATTTCCTTTCGGATAACCGATTTTTCCTTTTGGCTCATCGGAACTATGTTTCTATCATCTAACAAGATTTCACCTTCTTCGGGAGTTACCAAGCCAACTAGACAATTCAAAAAAACCGTCTTTCCTGCTCCACTTTTTCCGATTATCATATTGCATTTTCCTGGAGAAAAAGTTGTAGAAATACCTTTTAAAACAAGCTGCTCACCAAAACGTTTTTGAATATTATGAACTTCTATCATCTTATAGCATTATAAAGGCTATTAAAAAATTGGCAATTACGACAGCAATTGAACTAATAACAACGGCTTCGGTACTGGCTTTTCCCAACTGCAAAGCGCCTCCTTTCACATAAAATCCTTTATAACAAGAAATAGAGGTGATTAAAAAAGGAAAAACGATAGATTTAACAAACATTACTCTTATATATAAAGGCCTAAAATCATCTTGTAAACCATATAAATATTCTTGGTCGGTATAGAATCCCCCCATTTCTCCGGCAATCATACCGCCATAAGTTCCTAATAGCATTGCTACCATCACTAAAGCCGGAACGATAAGAACCCCACCAACGATTTTGGGACCTACCAAAAAAGACGTTGTATTCACGCCCATAATATCCATGGCATCAATTTGTTCGGTAATGCGCATGGTACCGAGCTCTGTAGCTATATTAGAACCAATTTTACCGGCCAATAAAAGTGCTGTAATTGTAGGCGCTAATTCTAAAATCATCGTATCTCTTACGATGGCACCAAGCCACCACATCGGAATAAACGCTAATTCTAAAAACTTATATCCAAACTGAACGGCTGTAACACCACCAATAAATACAGAAACAATTGCAATAATTCCAAACGAACCGACTCCGATATCATACATTTGTCGCACGGTTTCTCTCCAATACATTGAAACCTTTTCCGGTTTGGAAATAGTAGATCTCAACATAAAAAGATATTTGCCGACGCCTTCTAAAAAACTTAATACAAACATGGAGTTGAAGTATTGATACGGATTTATACAAATAAAAAAAGGCAAGTTACTTATATCGCACCGCTACAACCAATTACCCTTGCTATATTCCTATCCTGGGGGATTCATTAGGAGCTGGTCGTATAAGACTTGCCGATGCAAATATAATGACTTTTTATTTAATAACGTTTATTTTTTCAATTTTAAAGCGCTCTTGATCCTTTATAAACCATGCTACATATATACCTTGAGCAATATTTGAAAAATCAATATAATTTTTCCCTTTATTAATATTAGCTTGAATGATATCTCGACCTTCAATGGTTCTTAATATAAATTGTAGCGGCTCTGTTGATTCTATTTGTAATTGATTTTGAACAGGATTTGGATAAAACTGAACTTGACTTAAAAGATCATCAATACCATTTGTAGGATTCGTATTTCTAACGACATAAATTACAGTAGAAGCATCCGATTTACAACCAAAAGCGGTAGCACCTTCTACTTGATATACGGTTGTATTGTTTGGCTTAGCCCAAAAACCTTGAACATTTGGATTTGAAATTGGTGCTAAACTACTTTTCCAGATATACGAAACCGCACCTTCAGCTAGTAAATAAATAGAATCTCCTCTAAAAATTGTAGTTGGACCAGGATTTATGGTAACCGTTGGACGATTTTCAACTAAAATTTCCAAATCTTCTGAATTGGTACAAGAATTTGGGCCTTTGGCATAAATCGTATATTTTGTAATATCTCTTGGGAAGAATATGTATTGAGAATCATTTACAAATTTATAATTATAAAGCGGTTCAATATTATATTGTAGTTCAGGATTTAATTTAATCTGAACAGTATCTCCTTTACAAATTTGTAGCCCTCCTTTTTCTATGGTATATTCAATTTCAGGAGTTTGACCAACTGTAAGAGACTTTGACGCTTGGCCTACACATCCAAAAATAGTTCCCGTAACGGTAAGTGTAATCGGATTTTGAGATTTAACAAAAACCGAAGCACTATTTGGATTGTCTACGAATTGAGCAGGCGACCAACTATAATTTAAAGCACCGCTTGCAACTAATCGAGTTCTATTATTTTCACATAAAGAAGAATCTCCTGATATGATTAGATTTACATTTTGTGTACCAACCGTTATGGTATGTTTTGCCGAATCTATACAAGATTCAATTTTACCAATAACCGTATATTCTATAGTAGAAGCTGGTTTAACAATTACAGATTTACCAATATTTTTATCTAAAAATGTAGCTGGATTCCAGAAAAATGTATCGGCTCCCGAAGCAGTTAAAGTAGTGCTATCTCCTACACAAAGCGATTTTATACCCGTAACAACAACATTTGGTTTTATTTTTCGTTGCACCGTAAACGTGTCAAATATTGGACAAAACATTGTATCCTGAAAGGTCATAACATATTTTTGAGTGGTCGTGTTATCAAATTTCAAATTATTTCCATTACGAGTTAATCCCGTTTCAGGAGCAATTAAATATGATGTTAAATTGCCTTGATATTCCGTTTCATATGAAACGTTAGAACATAAAAACGTATCTGGATTTTTGGAATAGGTAAATGTTGGTCGAGTTTGACTATTTATTGAAAAATTAATCGAATTAGAGCATAATCCAGAAGAACTTCCTTTTATACTATACGTTATATCCGAGTTTGCAAAACATCTCACCGAACGAGCGGTATCTGAACTCAAGAATGTATTTGGTGTCCATAAATATGTATCGGCACCAGATACAAGAATTGTAGAAGTATCCCCTTGACATAATTTACGATTACCTTGAACGGATAAATTTACCGTTGGTTTTAAGACAATGTTAAATGTAGCAGTATCAAAACAATTTCCGTTTATATTAGAAATTACTTTATAAGTAGTATTCGCTATAGGTGAAACTGTCACATTTTTACCTGTATCTGCACTAAGTCCTATGGCAGGAGACCAAGAATAATTCGTAGCCCCTGAAGCTACATATTTAACAGAATCTAAAGGGCATATTGTGGTATCGCCAAAATTTAAGGTTAAATTCCCAGCGTTATTGATCGAAATAATATTTGTTTTTTTCAAAGAGCAGTATCCAAAATTATTCTTTTTTGCATACAATTCTATAGAATAACTTCCGGGTGTAGAAAAACTCACTTGTGGATTTGCCGATTTATTATTAGTCCCACTTAAATAGGTAACCGTTCCTGGACCGGTAACAGTCCATTTGAACGAATCAGGACTATTGGTTGTGTTGTTTGTGAAATTAACAGGCAATCCTGCACAAGAAGAAGCGGGAACACTAAAATCAACTACGGGATTATTGGTAGTCAATAAATCGCTTTGCCATGCGCCACGACCATAAGTAGCTGCTGTAATTTTTGAATTATTGGAACAAGCCGTATCATACCAAATATTAAGGTCCCTAATCTCAGAATTTACAGGAAGTCCCGTATTGAAAAGATTCCAAGTAGAAGCACCATTATCTTTTACATACGTACCTGCTTCTGTACCTACATAGAGTCTGTCATCGCTATATTTGTCTAAAACAACAGAAAACATTTTTATATTAGGTAAATTGTTACTTATAATTTGCCAAGTAATTCCAGCATCTGTTGATTTGTATACTTCGATTCCTCTAGTGATAAACAATATATTTGAATCTCTATAACTAGTAGCTATAGAAGTTATTGTTCCAGAACCTAGAGGAGTTAGAGATGTCCATGATGGAGATGGAGAGATAATATTATTTGATCGTCTCAATTGTGAACCATTAGCAATAAAACAGAGATTTGGAGAAACATTTGAAAAGCTAATTGCAGTTCCATCATTTGTAATATTTGTTGTGATTTTTTCAAAAGTACATGCATCTCCAAAATTTAAATCGGTAGTTCTCCAAGCATTTTTATATAAAGCTATCATAAATTCTGGAATGGTAGGATGAAATGCAAAAGGTGTAACCCAAGGGCCGGCATCAGATATTTTAGTTACATTGTTTACATTATCCCAGTTTATACTGTAATCCCAATTATTTCCACCATTTACAGAATAATTAAGATTTCCATTTTGAGAACTGCTTATTAGAATATTGCTATCAAGTGGACTTATTTTTGGCATCATGCCATCGCCACCGGTCATATTTTTCCATGCATTTCCTCTTTTAAGGATAGTTCCATTATCTTGTGCACCTGCCAAAATTCTTAAAGGACTTTGTCGAGCTACATCCAAATGATAAAATTGTCTAATCGCAAGTGTTCCATTGATATTTGTATAAGTAGTTCCATTATTTGAAGTAAAATCTATACCTCCATCACTTCCAATAAATATTTCTTGCGTAATTGGATGTCTGTTAAATACATGAATGTCGGCATGAACGTATTTGGTTCCATTTTGCCCCCACCAATGCGCAACACAATTCCAGTTGGTACCACCATTTGTTGAACGAAATATATTGATACCTCCTACTAAAACTAAGTTTGAATCCGTAGGGCTTGTTTCTATCGCCAAATCATACCATCCTTGACCTCTAGGGCCACCAAGAAAATCACCTCCAAGTATATTGGTTGTGGTAGTAGATTTAGTAAAATTAACCCCAGAGTTTGAAGATTTATAAAAGCCTTCAAGAGTATTGTCACTACTTTTAGAAGCCACTACATATACGATATTTGGATTTGAAGCCGTCACTCCAATCGCCAATCTATTTCTTGAAGTTGAAGAGAATCCCGTTGAATTACTCTGCCATGTAGTTCCAGCATCATTTGTTCTATAAAAAGTACCACCATTACTTGCATACAACGTGCTTGTGTCGCCCGGTTTGTATTGTATGTCCTTCATGTTTATATTGGACGATTTTAGCGTCCAATTATTACCTTTATTGTATGAAAAATATACACCGCCTGAGGTAGCGGCTACGACCGTATTAAGATTTAAAGGATTTACCATGAGTTTATTTACCGTTACGTTGCCTGAATTGGCTATACCTGAATTAGAAGCTGTAAACGTAACTCCGCCATCAGTGGATTTATATACTCCCAGTCCTGCAGCATCAAAAGCGTCTCTATCTCCCGTTCCAATTAGAATCAAAGGTGGATTGGTAAGCGGAATAGATGGAAGTGCTACTATAGCTGACACGCCCAATGTAGGCATATTGTCCGTACTACTTGTCCATGTTTGGCCTTTATCAGTACTTACCCAAAATCCACCTTGAGGTGCTCCTAGGTATATTGTATTGGTATTTGTTGGATGAAATGCAATAGCTGAGACTCTACCAATACCATAGTCTGTAGGGGTACTTTGAGGATTTCCAACTGGTCCTATTTCTGTCCAAGATCCTGCCCCCGAACGAGTTGAGACTTTATTTCTCAAAAACTTATTGTATTCTTTTATTACATGATTTGCAGGAGGAAAAGAGCCATCAGGATTTATAATCAATGAGGCATGATGCGCCCATCTTTCAAAAACTTTCCATCCTGTTTGTCTTTCTTTCTTTCGATTTGCGTAATATTTATTGTATGCACTTAAGGTTTTAAAATAATTTACATTTCTATCTTGCATCATCGATTGCCAAATTGGAACATTAGCAGTATCGATTTGAGCATTCAAATGACTAAAAATCAATAATAAAATTAAAAAAGTATATTTACTCTTCATAAAAACTATTTAAAAATTTAACATGCGTTTGTAAACGGATAAAGGTATTTTTTGTGTAAATTGGATTTTAAAATCCTTGAGATTTTGATAAAATGGGGGTATGATATTGGCATCATGATTTCTTTGAAAATACGAATTAAGATTTTGAATATCTTCTTCAATGATCTTATCATTTTCTAATATATAAAACAAATCTCTTCTAAAAAAATCGATTTGTGTTTTTAATCCTAAATCCTTTATAAATCGCACCGAAGCATCAACGCTACAACCACTCGCAGTTGCGGTTTCTTGATTAACACATAAAACAATACATTGATTATATAAAATCATTCCTACCGCTTCTAAAGAAACTTTATGTGCATTCCATTGGCTTAAAAAAGTATCCATATTTTGATTAACTAGTTGAATTTGAGCTTCAGAAAAAATACTTGGTGCAAAATAAATCCAAATCTGAGAAGCTTCATTAAAATCTTTTGTCTTCTCTAGAAAATCTATGTGTTTAAGCAATTGCATCTCAACTTTTAAAAATATGAGGTACAAATTTATTAATTTTTAAATAAATATAACAAAAAAATAGAAAAAGGTTATAACTGATGCGTGTATGGTTATTCTATAATAAAATCCAATTTTGGATAAAAAAAATAAAAAAACTGTTGTTTTTTAAGATTTAATTCCAAATGATTATGTTTGCTGTATTGACTTAATGGCATTGGTTGTCCATTTTTTGGCAAAATAAAAATTTCTTGTTTTTTAGAATAGGTTTTAAATCGAATTTTTTCTACAAAAACAAAATAATTTTTAATTGACGCATCTAATGTATTGGCTTTTATTTCTTCATCAAAAGTATTAGAGGTCTTCTTGATACTTTTTAAAAGATTCCTGCGAATCAAGGCTCTTGAATAATTTCTTAGCACCATATCTTCATGATCTTGAAGTTTATAAACTAAATGCCAAACGGCATTATCATTCAATTGCATAAAATGATGGATGATTTCATCATTGAGTTGATGACTTTCTGAAGATTTTAAAAAATAATCCAACGAATTTCCTACTTGAATATATTTTTTTTCTTTTCGCAAAGCATCTATTCGTTCAAAAAGTTTTACCAAGAGCATCTCCGCTCCGTAAACTGCTTTATGAAGGTAAACTTGCCAATACATTATTTTTCGAGCTATTAAAAAACTTTCTATAGAAAGCACTCCTTTTTCTTCTATGACCAACTGATTATCTACCACATTCAACATTTTCAAAATCCGATCTACATTGACTTTACCTTCTTTAACACCTGTAAAATAACTATCTCTTGATAAATAATCCAATCGATCTACATCCAATTGACTTGAAATCAATTGATAAAAAAAAGTCCTATCGTATTGATTTTGAAACATTTGTATCGCTAATGACAATTTGCCATCAAAAGAATCATTTAATTGATGCATTAAATAAAGCGAAATTTGCTCATGATGAATACCATTTAGAATATTTTTTTCGAGCGTATGAGAAAATGGTCCATGACCAATATCATGCAACAAAATAGCCACACAAGCGGCTTCGTATTCTTCATCCGAGATTTGTATTTTCTTATCTTTCAAAACATCTAAAGCTTGCATCATCAAATGCATCGCACCCAAAGCGTGATGAAATCGACTATGATTGGCTCCAGGATAAACGTAGTTGGTAAGACCAAGTTGAAGAATATGCCTTAATCTTTGAAAAAAAGGATGGTCAATGAGTTTTAATAAAAGTTCATGACGTATACTAATAAAACCATGAACCGGATCGTTAATTATTTTATGCATTATTTGTCTAAAACCTCATTTTTAGATGGCATCGACAATGGATATATATTTAAACTTTGTACCGATTTTCTTTTGTTATTTCTAACGCCATCAATTTTCCAATCGCTATTTGATTTTTTATCAAAACGACAGGTATTGCAGATCCACTCCTCTACTTCATCCCATTCATTTTTACGAGCCGAAACTCGAACAATTTCATCTCCCGTTTTGTGTAAAACTACTTTACCACAACATTTATCACAATCTCGATGTGCATCATATTGCTCTGTAAACCAAACTCTTGATTTAAATCGGAATGTTTTATCCGTAAGCGCACCTACAGGACATACATCGATTACATTTCCTATGAAATCATTTTCTAATGAATTTTCTATAAATGTTCCAATTTCTGCTTTATCTCCACGATATAAAACGCCGTGTTCACGACTTTCCGTAACTTGATTGGCTGTAAAAACACAACGATAACACATAATACAACGATTCATGTGAAGTTTTATATATGGCCCTATATCTGTTGGTTCAAACTCTCGACGCTCTTCCTCATATCTTGTTTTTTGAAGTCCATTCTCAAAAGCTAAATCTTGCAATTTGCATTCACCAGCCTGGTCACAAACTGGACAATCTAAAGGATGATTAATTAATAACATTTCGGTTACGCCATTTCGCGCTTCCGTTACTTGAGCACTCGCGCTACTTTCAACAACCATACCATCCATGACCATCGTTTTACAACTTGGCATTAAATTTGGCATTGGTCTTGGATCTTTTTCACTTCCCGCAGCAACTTTAACCAAACACGTACGACACTTTCCTCCACTTTCGGCCAAAGGTTTATAATAACACATTGCAGGAGGTACTAATTCGCCACCAATCATACGAGCAGCTTCTAAAATAGTTGTACCATTTGGAACTTCGATGGTTTGCCCATCAATTGTTACTTTAATATTTGGTGTATCCGACATTACGTAAGTCTTTTAAATAATTATTTGATCATCAATCTAACCTTGATATGGTGCAAAATTAAAAAGATAAACTTAATTTTATTGAAAAAAATAATTTATCAAAAAAAATATACATTTTGATCCGAAAATAGATTTTCATTTTAGGATTTAACATATATTCTATAAATTTGTATTTAAACCAAAAAATATGATTTGGGATAAAAAAATTAAAAAACGAATTATCGGGCTCTATGGAGACATCATGAGCGAAAATTTATTAATCGTTTTAGCAGCAGTTCATGGAAATGAAAAAAGCGGTGTCATTGCTTTAGAAAATATTTTTAAATATCTAAAAAGTCAAATGCCTATTTTTAATGGATGTATCCTTGCTTTAAAAGGAAACTTGAGGGCTTTTGATGAAAACAAACGATTTATTGATCAAGATTTAAATCGAATGTGGCATGAAGACCAACTTGAAAAAGTTCGAAACACTGCTTCCGAATTATTAGACAATCACGAAGAAAGAGAACAAAAAGAATTATTATATGTCCTTGAGCAATTCACCATTCATCGGCAAAAATCCCAACCTTTTTTATTTTTAGACTTACATACAACAAGTGCCCCAGGAGGCCTTTTTACAATAGTTAATGGGAATGACTTGAGCGTTGAAATGGCGAAATCACTTCAAGTGCCGTTAATTCTTCATCTGCAAAATGTAATTAAAAACACCACCCTTAGTATTTTTTCAAAAAAAGAATTTTCCGCTATTGCATTCGAAGCGGGGCAGCATGAAGATCCAAAGAGTATTCAAAGAATGGAAGCCGCCATTTATATTTTATTAGATCAACTTGGTATAGCACATTTTAATAAAGAATGGATGAGCATTCATCACAAAAATCTTGAAGAAGCTTCTTTGAATCTTCCAAAATTAACATCATTTAAATACAAATATCACATAAAACCCGATGAAGATTTCGAAATGTTGCCTGGATTTAAAAACTTTGATGCTATCGAAAAAAATCAAATTTTAGCAAAAAATAAACATGGAGATATCTTAGCGCCATATTCTGGATATATTTTGATGCCATTATATCAAAAACAAGGAGAAGATGGATTTTTTATTATTTCTGAAGAGTAATTTTTACTGATACTTTTTCCATTTTTTTACTAAATCTCTTGCAATTTCTTGTTCTTTTGGATTTTTAGAAGGCAGATAAAAGATTTCATCTTTAATAGCATCTGGTAAAAATTCTTGATCCACAAAATTACCTTCATAATTGTGCGCATATTTATAATCTTTTCCATAATCTAATTTTTTCATAAGCCCTGTTGGTGCATTTCTTAAATGAAGCGGTATCGACAAATTGGGATGGTTGCGATGACAAGCTTGCGCTTTTTTTAAAGCTAAGTACGTTGAATTACTTTTAGGTGACGTAGCCAAATAAACAACCAATTGCGACAAAATAATTTGACATTCGGGATAACCAATTTTAACAACCGCATCAAATGTAGTATTGGCAAGTAATAATGCATTTGGATTGGCCAAAGAAATATCTTCAGAAGCTAAAATTAAAAGCCTTCTGGCGATAAATTTTGGATCCTCTCCCCCATCAATCATTCGAGCTAAATAATAAAGCGCCGCATTGGGATCGGAACCTCTAATTGATTTTATAAAGGCGGAAATAATATCATAATGCAAATCGCCCGTTTTATCATAGGAGTCGGTATGAATAGCTACAAATTCTTCGACAAGTGAATCATTAATAACTACCGGCAACTCTGAAAAATTTACAACCAATTCCAACAAATTCAATAGTTTTCGGCCATCACCCCCACTACGATGAATCAAAGCATCTAACGATTCCACTTTTATTTCTTTACTTTTTAGAATTTCGTCTTTTTCAATAGCATTTAAAGCCATTTTCTTTAAAGTTTCTTCGTCAAATGCTTTAAGAACAAAAACTTGACATCTTGAAAGCAACGCGTTATTCACTTCAAAAGAAGGATTTTCGGTTGTAGCTCCAACAAAAATGATCAAACCTTCTTCTATAGCTTTCAGTAAACTATCTTGTTGTGACTTATTAAACCGATGGATTTCATCTACAAATAAAATTATAGTTCCTTGGTTGGCCGCAATTGCAAGTATTTCACGAACTTCTTTAACGCCACTTTGAATAGCACTAATTGCATAAAAAGGCAACTTCGTTTTGTAAGATAAAATCTGGGCTAAAGTAGTCTTTCCAACGCCTGGAGGTCCCCAAAGTATCATAGAAGGCATATACGAATCTTTAACAATTTTATTAAATTGTTGTGCAATTTTTTCGTTTCCAAAAAAATCAACAAAGTCTTTCGGACGCATTCGTTGGGCTAAAGGTTCATGAATATTCATATAAAATCAATTAAATATCAAACTGAAAAAAAAGCAAATCTAAATAATTGTTTTATATTTGTTGTTTAAATTAAATACTCACTAATACCCAATTTATGAATTTTAAATCTTTTTTACTTATAGCTATTACAGGTATTCTAATAGCTTCTTGCAACTCCGATACGATGAAAATTGAAGGAAAAATTGACCCTTCGATTACCAAACTTTATCTAATTAAAGAAGGCGAACCGATGGCATTTGACTCTTTTGATGTTAAAAATGGTGCGTTTAGTCATAGTTTAAAAGTACAAATGTCTGATTTGATTCAAATATCTAACATTCCGATGATGGCGGATGTACCGAATGTATTCAGACAATATTTTGTTATGGAACCTGGAACGGTTAAAATGGATTTTGATATTGTAAACCCAATAAAAAATAAAGTTTCTGGAAAATTAAATGATATTTTCAACAACACCCTTACGACGGTTAGAGAACTTTATGAAAAAAATCAAAGTTATTTCATGGCCGCTCAACAAAATGATCCTGCGGCGATAGCTGTTGCTCAAAAAGTTCAAGACTCCATTTCTAATATTGTAAGAAATGTTTTTTATGAAAATAAAAATAATGTATTGAGTCTTTGGGCGCTTTCTATGAGTGGCGGTGATTCTGCTTTAGATTGGTTTAACAAAGTAGACACACAAGTAGTAAATAACACTGGAATAGGCAAAGCGATGAAAGAACAAGTGAAAATGATGCAAAAACAAAATGCTACTCCAGATAAAACGCCGAATACTAAATTTACAAGTTTAGATGGCAAAACCGTTTCATTTAATGATTTAAAAGGAAAATTTGTATTTGTAGATTTTTGGGCATATTGGTGTAAACCGTGTAGAGCAGCAAATCCAAAAATAGCGGCATTGTATACAAAATATAAAGATCAAATCACTTTTTTAAGTATTTCTATTGATCCAAGTAAAGAAAAATGGCAAAAAGCGGTAAAAGAAGATCAATTAACATGGAGCCAATGGATAATTGGAGAAAATCAAAATGAAAACCAAGAATTAATTGAAACTTATGGTATTGTTGGTATTCCGCATGGACTTCTTATAGGTCCTGATGGGAAAGCAATAAAAAATGGCATGCGAAGCGAGCAAGAAATTGAAGCCGCTATCCAAAGCATTTTGAAATAAAAAATAATAAAAAGAGTAGTTGAAAAGCTACTCTTTTTTTATACAAAAAAAAACTCAAATGACATTTGAAGAATTTGAAAAAATAAGAGTAACAATACCTACCGAAGCCGGTATTTATAAATATATTGGTGAAAACGAAGAAATACTATACGTAGGAAAGGCTAAAAATATTCAAAAAAGAGTTTCTCAATATTTTGTAGAAAACCGACAAACTGCGGCGCGAATCAAAGCCATGATTAAGCTGACTGTAAAAATTGAATTTGCCGTAGTCCCAAATGAAAACGATGCATTAATTTTGGAAAATGCATTGATCAAAAAGCACCAACCCAAATATAATATACGATTAAAAGATGACAAAACCTACCCTTTTATTGCCATAAAAAATGAAAAATTCCCTCGAGTTTTTTTTACACGAAAATATATTAAAGATGGAACAGAATATCTAGGGCCATACACCTCAATTCATTTTGCTAAAGAAGTTTTTAATACTTTAAAAACGTTGTTTCCACTTCGTACCTGTAATTTGAATTTAGCTCCAGAAAAAATTGCACAAAAAAAATATAAAGAATGCCTCGAATACCATATTGGTAATTGCTTAGCTCCATGTGTTGCATTTCAATCTGAAAATGAATATAATCAAAATATTAATAACATTCGTCAGATTTTAAAAGGGAAATTTGGCGATTTGAAGTTGCATATGGAAGTCGAAATGACCAAAAGTGCTGAAAAACTAAATTTTGAAATGGCGGAAAAATGGAAACAACGCATTATCAAACTTAAAGACTTTGAAACCAAATCGGTAATTTTTACTCCATCTTTAAATAACGTTTCTGCAATAAGCTTATACAGTTCGCAAGAACGAAAAATTATTAATTATTTAAAAATAAAAAATGGGGTTATCGTATCTACTCGGAATTTTATCGTAGAAACCAAACTGGATGAAACCGAAGTTGAAATTTTAGAACATTTTATTTCAAAATTTATATCCGAAAATAATGAAATAAAAGAAATCATTATCCCTTTTGAACTTCAAGAAAAATTTGAAAATATAAAAATCACTATTCCAATTTTGGGTGATAAAAAAAAGATTTTAGACTTGAGTTTATTTAATGCCCGAAGTTATGCCATGAGCCTCATCGTTGATCCAAAATATCAAAAACGAAGAGCCGATTTTAGTATTTTGAAAGAATTACAAGATCGGTTACATCTAAAAGAATTACCATTTCATATCGAATGTTTTGACAATAGTAATATTCAAGGAACGAGTCCAGTATCAGCTTGTGTTGTATTTAAAATGGGTAAACCTGCAAAAAATGAATATCGACATTTTCATATAAAAACCGTTGAAGGTCCAAATGATTTTGAGAGTATGCGCGAGGTAGTTTATCGACGCTATAAAAGATTTGTAGATGAAAACATAGCGCTTCCTAATTTAATCGTGATTGATGGTGGAAAAGGACAACTAAGTAGTGCTATTGAAAGTTTGGAAAAACTTGGAATTTCTGAAAAAGTACCTATAATTGGAATTGCAAAAAAGCTTGAAGAAATTTACTTTAAAAATGACCCAATTCCACTATATATTGATAAAAAAAGCCCTGCTTTGCAATTAATTCAAAAGATGCGAGATGAAGCACACCGTTTTGGAATCACATTTCATAGGGATATTCGTTCTAAAAAAATGACGTATTCTATTTTGGAATCTATTGAAGGTTTTGGAAGCAAAACCATTGAAAAATTATACAAAGAATTTAAATATATTGAAAATATGAAAAATGCTGAATTTGAAAAACTTAAAATGGTTTTAGGCATGAAAAAAGCAGAAATTTTAAAAAAGTTTTTTGAAGAAAATTTATAAAAAAAAATACTTATTAACAACTTCAATTAAAAATCTTAAAAAAAACTAAGAAATTTATTTTTTTTATATATTTTTACACTCTGAAAAAAATAGGGAAAAATTATGAGGTTCAAATTCTATGTTTTATTCATTTTAAGTATTTTTCTTACGACTTTTGAACTAGAGGCTCAGAGACGAAGAGCGGACCCTTATATTGGAGGAGTTGATATGGAAATCACAAGTACCAACCCAAATAACTCAAGGGAAGTTTCCGTAAAGCTAACCTATTACCGAGATTGTAGTGCTTCAACAAGAAGAAATCCAACGGTAGATAGTACCATTATCAACTTAATTAGTTCGGAATGTTGCTCAAGGATGATTACTTTTTTAAAATTACGAAATGAGTTATCTGAATCATTTGCAACACCAGAATGTCCAAACTCTACTGAACCCTTGCTAAATGACTGTTACAATCAATTATCTGGAAATCGTGGTTATCGAACTGAGGTTTATTTTGATACTTTTGAGCTGCCTTTTAATTGCTCCGATTGGTATATTTTTCACAATTTTTCGAGATCCGATAATGATGCTTTTCAAACATTAATTGACTCCTCGCAAGGTATGCAAGGCATTCGAAATGCTAATGGAACCATTTTAGGTACTAATCCGAATGGATGGTCTCAAATATTTGGTGGCCGAATTATTACACCCAACTTAACTAATCAAAGAAAACATCAAGGCGTTTTTACAGAAGCATGGTATAATAACAAAATTTCAAAAGGTTTATTGGCTTCAAATTCTGATGATAAATTTATAGCCAATAATTCGCCACGTTCTGCAATAAACCCTTTAATTTTTCAATGTTTGGGTACGCAAAGAGAGTACGATTTAGGATATTATGACCCGGATGGTGATATTTTAGAGTTTGAAGTAAGTACACCTTATTTTGATTATTCAGGAGGCCAATGGCCTAATTACCTAGCAGACAATGGTGAAAAAATAGAATGGAATGCTGTGGCTAACTGTTCGGAAGCAAATCCATTGTGCGGTAATTCAACCTATTCTGTAAATGCTAGTACGGGCGCAATTACATTGAGACCTATGGTTTCGGTAGGACAATTTGCTACCGCAATCAAAATAACAGAAAGAGACCGAAACAATCCAACGATTGTTAAAGGTATTACAAGAAGAGATATCGTATTAAACGTATATAATCTAGAAGAATGTAATAGCTATAACAACAAATTGGCAAACAATTCTCAATTTTTGGGTTATGAAAATTTAGTAAATTGCGCCGTTGCTCCAAAGAGAAATAATACAACAATAGAAGCTTGCGCGGGTGAGTCTATAAGTTTTGGTGTTCGAGGTGCTAATTTTTCAACAGCGGCTCCTGCGGAAAGTCAATCTTTAGAAATATTAATCAATTTACCTACTGAAATAACCAATGCAATTGTATCGAATAATTTCAAAGTAAATCAATTGCCAAAATTTGATACCACTTTGGCTAATTTTAGTTGGAATATTCCTCCAAATATGCCATCAGGTACCTATCCATTGGTATTTTTATTTCGAGATTGTATTAATAACGTGTATAGTTTGGAAAATTACAAAGTTGTATTATTAAGAATCAATAAACCCGTATCGGCTCAACTAATAGTTCCAACTAATATTCCAAATGAAATTGTAAAAACGATTCCATCTTTTCAAACTAAAAAGGGATTTTTCTGTAATAATCCAAATGCACTTAATCAATATAGTTTAGCCGATAATGGTCAAATTGATGCTGAATTTTCTTGGTCTCTTTTAAATGGTGGTGGAGGATTTAGTTCCTTTTCATCTGTACCATCTAAAATGGATGATATTATGATACCTGACTTCTTAAATTCATCCTCCTGTTTTACAGTTACAGGTAACCAATATTGTGAGAATAAAGACACCGTTTGCTATGATTTAGGCGTTACAATTACACCTTCATTAGTGGTAAAAATTGATTCTTTCTTTGATAATAATTTAGGCAGATTTTTAAGAAATCAATGTTTAGGCGATGAAGTTGATTTAGAAATTATTAATGCTTCTTCAGGATCCGAATTTTACTGGAATTACACAAAAGGGAATTTAGTGAACTTACCAGTACCAATTATTAGCCCTATTGCTCGAGGCGTATTTATTGATCCGCTTAATAATTTCAATGTATATCTAAAAACGCCAGATAATTGTATATTAAATGTTTTTAAAGAAGAACCAACTATTGGAGTAAAACCAAATATTGGACTAAGTACGGATAAAGTAAATGTTTGTCCGTTTGACACGATACAAATCAAATCCGAAATTGGTTTGAAAAATCTTTGTGGTTTTGATAATTTTTCTAAATTTTTAAATGATAGTAATTCAGGGGAAACCATTGGTGATTTTTCAACTACAGATAATGAAAAAGCGCTGATTTTTAATGCAAGAAATAGCGTTAAATTTATGCGTACCCAATTTTTATATCGTGGAAAAGAAGAATTAGCATGTTTTTTCAAAAATGGTTCTTACAATAAAATTAGCTTTTTTATCGAAGGTATCAACGAACCAAAAAGATATTCGAATTTAAAAATCAAAGTTACTTGTACCGATAGAGAAGATTTAAACTCTAGACGATTTGAAAATGATACAACTAAACTACTAGAAATTTATTCGAATCCGAATTATGATATAGAGCCAGGATGGAATGATTTTAGTTTAAACAAAAATTTTACTTGGGACGGGGAATCTAATTTGATTTTTGAGATTTCGGCTTCTTGTGTTAATACCGATTTTGGAAAAGTAGGAACACCACCCGTAATAAAAAGTAATCGAACTTCGTATATAAGCGTTTTAGGATATTACTTAAAGGAATTTGAAGAAGGATGGGACAAACAACAAGCAAGAGATACCAGTATGCTTAGGCCTGTAATTCGAATGAATTATAAAAGTATTGACTCCTCGATTATTAATTTTAATTGGAAACCCGAAACAGGATTAATAACAAGTACGTCTCCAAATCCTAAAATTTCTGCAGAGAAACGAACGATGTATAATCTTACGGCTATTAATCCTTTTGATTACACAGATCCGAATACAGGAGCAATAATTAAATATGAAAATTGCTATTTCATAGATTCGACGTTAGCTAAATATGACGATTCGTTTAAAATTACATTAAATAGAAATTTTGCTTCCATTTGTAATGGGGATACCGTATCTGTAAGTTCTAGAACATCTTCGGTTATTCCAGAGCCCATCGATGTAGAATTTAGAACGTATAAGACTAATGAACGTTGTAAAGTTATAGATTCTAATTATCAATTATATTTAGGCTTGAAGGTTGGGCCTAATAATGTAAACAACGAAGTTTTTTCTCCATTTGGACAAGGTGTCGTAAATAATACGGCTCCTACGGACAAAAAAATACAGTATATTATTACAAGGGATGAATTGGCGGCTACAAACCCACTAATTTCTCAAGGATTAATCAATGCAATTTCCTTTAATGTAAGACAACTTGGTGCCAATCAAATAGCAAATGTATTAACTGATTTTACAATTAAAATTAAGCCTATTCCTATTGAAATAGATTCGTTTTCTTCTACAACATTTATTGATTTTTCGATATGTGAAGATAACATTGTATATGACACAACAGAGTTCAAGCCTAAAATTGGAATTAATAAGTTTGAATTTAAAAAACCTTTTGGATTCAATCATCTAAAAAATCAAAACATATTAGTTGAAATTTGTTGGAATAACGGTGTGGGTAGAAATTATTTAGGAGACCAAGTAGAATCCACCAATTTAATAAATAAAAAAAGAAGTTTAGTTCAAATTGCAACCAATGGATTACCTAATGCGTGTAAAGACTTTTTTACCGGTACCATAGGAACAATTCGACCTAATTTTATTTTTGATATCTGTACACCTTCTGCTGAAGTGCCACCAGTAGCTAAATCTTTCCAGTGGGCACCTCCTTTAGATATAAGTAATTCAGGCGTTTCAAATCCTATATTTTTCCCTAATGGAACACGTAAGTACCATATCAGAGCCGAATACCGTAGAGATCTATTTGTAAATAATGTAGCGGTTCGAGATACTTTAATTTGTATTGTTCGAGATACGATTTTAGTTGATGTTTCGAGGCCACAAATTTTATTTAAACCTCTAAATCCAGCGGCTTGTGAAGATGGAAAAGTTAAAATGGAAGTAGAAGTTAATGTAGCAAACCAATCGGAATACAAAATATTTTGGGATCCAAATCAAATAGGAATTGATAATGATGACCTCAATGCTGAAGAATTAGAAATTGCACCTATAAAACCAAGTTATTATTACGTTAGTGTGGCTAAAAACGATACCCCAAGATGCTACAACAGAGATAGTATTTGGATCGACGTGCAACCTAAAAAAATTATGCCTGCATCACTTGCTGGAGTAGATTATGTATGTTTTAATGACTCGGTAGAACTTAAAATACCAATAGATGTAGGATATAAAAATCCGATATGGCGAAAAGGAAATCAAATCATTAGTAATGAATATATTATCAAAGTAGCTGATACTGGAAGATATTTTGTTGAGGTCGATTCAGGAGCATGTCGAAATCGTTCTGGATTTAGAGAAATTATTTTTTATAAACCGGATACCGTTGAATTTACAACATATAAAGAAGATATATGTGAAGGCGATTCCGTTTTTGTTTCCTTAGATCTTAACTCAGGAGTTACAACGCCACTATGGAACGATGGCGTATTAAGCTATAAACGATATTTTAAACAAGGTGGTGTATTTTTTATAGTAAATCCAATTGGAAATAATGGCTGTCCGATGTTTATTAAAGATTCTGTTATTATAAATTACATTGATAATCCAGACTTTGCTCTAGAAAATGATACCCTTTGTATAGGGATTGATCGTTCTAAAACGTTAATTCCAATTCCTTTAAATACAAGCGCTAAATATACTTGGTTCCCTAATAATGCGGTTGGTCAATCTTTAGACATAAAGACACCAGGTCGATATAAAGTAGTTAGAGAATTTGGTGGTTGTAAAAAAGAAGCCTATGTAGACGTAATTCCAGAAACATTTGGAAGAATTGTTTTTAGAGCCGATTCCTCAATGCGGGTGGCGGTATGTTGTAACGAACAAATTGAATTGGATGCCAACAAATTAAATCGTAAGTATGTGGATTACAATTGGAGTAATGGCGAGAAAAACCAAACTATATTTACAGCAAAAAATACTTCTGGGCTTTATATTGTAGAAGCTGTTAGACCGAGTGGATGTAAAGATACTGGCTCCATTTTTATAGACAATAAATGTTTGGATGTAACTGGAATACCTTATAGAAGTTTAATTCAACTGGGAGATACCAATTCGCTTTTAGGAGACCATTTATTTACAACGAACAAAAATGTTAAATACAAATGGATACCAAGCTTAAGTAGAAATAAAACTCCAATCGATAATCAACGTCTTGGATTATCCAAACCAATAGACAGTGGAGACGTAGAGTATATTTTAGTTGTAACGAGTGTAGATAGTTCCTATTCGCCTCCAAAAGAATGTATAGAAAATGCAGTAGTACGATACCGAGTTAAAGGTAATGGAGTGAAAATTCCAAATGCATTTACTCCAAATGGAGACGGAACCAATGATTCATATTACCCACAAATAGATGGCGTTGCAAAATTAACGGATTTTAAAGTTTACAATCGTTTTGGACAATTGATTCATAATAATCCAAATAAACCATGGGATGGAAGTTTTGAAGGACAAACGCAACCTGTGGGTGTATATGTTTGTCAAATTACATATGAAATTGACGAGCACGCTCAAGGAAGAAGAATCGTTCACGAACAAATTAATTTAACGCTTATTAGATAGGGATACGAAGAACATATGTATAAAATTAGACTTTTACTTTTATGTATTTTGTGCTATTCTTTAATGAACGCCCAAAATAATATACACTTTACACAATATTACAATGCTCCAATGACATTAAATCCAGCTTTAACAGGTCAATTTAATGATGCTTTTAGAGCAACCGCTATTATGCGACAGCAGTGGAGTGGTCTGAGTACTCTTAGTAGTTCTGAATATTTGATGAAGACTGCAAGTGGTTCTTTTGAGACCTCGCTTTTAAAAAGAAGGTTAGGTATTGGTCTTTGTATTTTAAATGATGAAACAGGAAGTTCTATTTTTAATTCATACAGAGGTTATTTTTCTTTATCTTACGCTCAAAGAATTGGAGACAATTATTTGTCCATAGGAGTTCAACCAATGTTTAATTTAAGCTCTTTAGATCGAACTAAATTAGATTTTGGAAAAATTGATGAAAGCAATTTTAATGATAATGTTTCTTATTTTGATTTAAATGTAGGGATAAACTACCACCATGATTTTGGTTTCTTCTTAGCCGATTTTGGTGCATCGGCTACTCATTTGCTTCAACCCAAGGAACAATTCAGTAAAGTACCTACTAAAGAACGAATTCCTATGTTTTATAAAGCGTATGCTACGTTTAAAGATTGGGAAATTGTAAATAAATTGGAACTGCATCCAGGAATATTTGTAGGGTTTCAAGCCAATACAACCAATATCGTTTATGGTTCCAATATTTCTTATAAATTATTTGAAGTAAAAGGTCAAGCAAGTAAAATATTTTTAGGACTTTGGGGACGATCGAATCGTACGAATGTAGAATCCATAATTGGACTTTTTGGAATTGGATTTGGAAAAACAACATTTATGGCTTCATACGACTATAATACAACTTTTGCCACACGCGAACAATATGTAACTGGACGGACAAATACTTTTGAATTTAGTATTGTTCATACATTTACGCCAAAAGTAAAACCACCTTTACTTGAAGATAATTTCATTTTTAATCCAAGATTTTAATTCATAATTCACTACATAAATAAAAAAACATAGTATATGTATTCTATACAACAAAAAATTATAATTTTACTACTTCTTTTTTGCACAACCAATGTTTTTGCTCAAAATAGATCAAGAACAAAAAAATCTGCTGAAACGACTGCATCAGAAACTAAAGAGACGCCAAAAGCATCTTCTAAAAGTTCAAAGAATAATGAAAAAGCAGAAAGCAAAAAAATACAATCAAAAGAAGAAGTTAAAGATTCAAATTCAAAGAATCTTAAGGATGAAAACGGAAAGAAAGAACCGGGGAAGTTTGATCAAAATGTTGCTAAATACAAAAACATTCCTTATGGAAAATTATTAAAATATGCAAACAAGTTAGAAGCCGATGGCAGTTATTTGAATGCGGTAGTGTATTTTGAAATGGCACATAAAAAGAAACCGAACAATAAATGCATTGTTCAAAAACTTTCGGAACTCAATTATAAATTGAGAGACTACGAAGCAAGTCAAAAATATACGGAATTAATTCTCGAAATGGATAAAGGCTATGATAAATTAGCTCCTTTAAGGTTAGCAATGTGTATGAAAGCAAACCAAAAATATAAACAATCCGTCGAAGAGTTTAAAACTTTGGAAGAGAATAAAAAAATGCAAAAATATGCCAAAGAAATTGATATTGAAAAACGTGGAGCAGAGTTAGCATTAGAAATTCGAGGTAAAGAAGATAAAAAAATTAAAGTGGCTCCTGAAAGTCAAGTAAACGGTAATTTGCAAGAATTTGCACCGCAACCCCTTCCAGATGGCGCTATGATTTATTCGGCAATTGTAAGTGATACGGCGCCAAATATTACAAAGATGAAAGAAGAAGGATGGGATTATACTTCAAAATTACTCTTTACGGTGTTTAATGACGAGTTAAATCAATGGACTAAGCCTCAATTATTACCTCAAGATATTAATACTCCTGAGGTTTTTATAGGTAATTCTTTTATGGATAAAACGGGTAAATTGATATACTATACACAATGTAGTGAAAGTAAACAATTGGAAATGAAATGTAAGTTATTCATGGCTACTAAAGATGGCGGTCAATGGAAAACGGAAGAATTAAAAGTTTTAAATGCTAAAGGAACTACGAACACCCATCCTGCTATTTTTGAAGATGGTAATAAACGATTCTTATTATTTTCAAGTGATCGACCAGGAGGAAAAGGAAAAATGGATATTTTTTATGTAGCGATTGATGAAAAAGGTAAAATTAAAGATAAAGATGCAACCAATTTAAAAGAAATCAACTCATTTAATGACGATATCACACCATTTTATCATACGCCTTCCAAAACCCTTTATTTCTCATCTAATGGATATCCAAGTATAGGTGGTTTTGATGTTTTTAAAGTTCAAGGTACTATTGGCAAATGGGATAAAATCATCAATTTAAAGCATCCTATTAACTCTTCTTTAGATGACATTTATTTAAAATTAAGAGACGATGAAACTGGATATTTTGTTTCGAATCGAAATGGCTCTAAATCTACTCGTGGGCAAACATGTTGTGATGATATTTGGAGCATTAAAAAGAATGAATACAATGTTTGGGCACGAATTATTTATGTTTCTAGCAAAGATTTAGAGAAAAAACCATTAAGCGGTGTTAATAGTATTGCTATAGATGACAATAAGAAATTAATCTATAACAAAACGACAGAAGGCGAAAGTCCAATTTTTGTAAAATTATCGCAAGGGAAAAATTATAAAGTTAATGGCGTTTTAGATGGATATTATCCAGGTATGGATTCATTCCGAACACCAAACGAATTATTCAAAGACGATACGATTTACAAAATTTTTGTCTTAGATCCTATTGAAAAAGGTAAATATGTTGTGGAAAATGTGTATTACGCTTTTGACAAATCAGTAGTTCGTCCAGAATATTACAGTATTATGGATAGCGTATATAATTTATTACAAATTTTCCCAGATAAGTTCTTAAAAATTGATGGTCATACCGATTCAAGAGGTACAAATATTTATAATCAAGCACTTTCGGAAAGAAGATGTAAGGCCGCTGCAGAGTATTTATTACTTAAAGGATTAGCACCTGAACGAATTATTATGCGAGGATATAGCGAAGATGTGCCAATTGCTCCAAATGAAACTCCAAGTAGTGAGGATGACCCAGCAGGAAGAGCAAAAAATCGTCGTGTCGAATTTAAAATCTTAGCCCCTACCGGTAAAGATCCAAAATTAGATATTGAGTATCGTGTAAATGATCCTTTTGGTATAGATTAAATGATATGAAAGTTGACAAATATGCAGGTATAGATATCGGATCCAATGGGGTTAGACTATTGATCATGAATATTTATGAAAAAGATGGTCAACGAATCTACAATAAAAATATGCTTGTTAGGGCTCCTATCCGATTAGGTTCTGATAGTTTCGTGCATAATGAAATTAAAGAAGATACTTTAAATAAATTGGTTTTGGCCATGCAGTCCTTTAAAAACTTAATGGATATTTATGGGGTTTCTAAATATAAAGCCTGTGCAACTTCTGCGATTCGAGAAGCGCAAAATAATCAAGAAGTGGTTTCTCACGTTTTTGAAAAAAGTGGAATTCTTATTGAAATAATTGACGGGAAAGAAGAAGCTGATATTATATACCAAACACAAATCAATGACTTTTTAAAAAATGATGAAGCCTATTTGTTTATCGATGTCGGTGGTGGAAGTACTGAAATTACATATTATAACAATAAAAAAAGAGTTCAATCTAAATCTTTTAAAATTGGTACTGTAAGAGCGCTTAAACAATTAGTTAGTAAAACAGAATGGGAAGAGGTTTACGAATTTATAAAAGAATTGAAAATTAAAGAAGGCACTTTTGCTGTAGGAACAGGTGGAAATATCAATACCTTATTTAAAAATAGTAGAAAACCGCTTGGTTCACTCCTATCCTATAATTACATTAAAGAACAACATAAAATCCTAAATGAACTTACCGTAGATGAACGTATTATTGAATTTGGATTTAATCCAGATCGAGCAGATGTGATTGTTCCTGCATTAGACATCTATTTAAACATTATGAAAAAAGGTGGATTAAAACAAATTTTAGTTCCTAAAATTGGCTTAGCAGATGGAATTGTAAAATCATTATAATTATGTTTATTGTTTGTCCTTTCTTACTAAAAAAAATAGGTGGTGTCAAGGTTAATGCGCTGGCTTTTTTTCCTTTTATTTTACTGAAGAATCTAAAACAAAAAGAGGACGAAAATTTAATTTACCACGAAAAAATACACTGGCGACAACAAATTGAGTTATTACTGATTGGATTTTATATTTTATATCTTTTTTTTTATTTAAAAAATAGATTTAAAAAAATGAATCCTTATCAAGCATATTATGAAATACCTTTTGAAAAAGAAGCTTACAGTAACTCGCCTTTAAGAAAAAACAGGTGGTTTGGTTGGTTAAAATTTATAAAATAAATGATTTCTAAACATTATTCAATTAAATTTTTTATTTTTTTCTGTTTATTATTATTTTCTTGCAATAATGAACAAATAGAAAATCAGATATTAACCTTTGATGAATCAAAAGCGGATATTGAAATTAATCTTTATGAAAATGAAAATAATTTTATAGAAAATTTTATAGAAAAAACAAAAAATAAGTATAAAAATGAAGAAACATTCGAATTATGGGCAATAAATGCCTTTAATAAAAAACTTAAATACTTAAATAATTTAGATTCCAAATTACTAATGGAGTTAAATTACACCATTTTAAAAAAACAATATACGAATCTTGGATATACCATTGGAAACAAAACACTTGAATTTTCAAAAATTCATTCTAATAATGAATTAATTCCATCTGCTTCTACGAATATTGCTAATTATTTCATATTCAAAAGAAATAAAGATAGCCTTTCTAAATATTTAAAAATATTAGAAGAAAACTTTATTTTTGACTCCAATCAATTTATTACATTAAATTATTACAACGCTAAATCAAATTTAGCGGATATGAATGGGCAATATTTTGAAGAAGCGGTTTATATTCATAAAGCCATAGAAAATACAGATGTAAATGATTATAAAAACAGAGGTACCTTTTATCTAAACCTTGCTTCGATGTATATTAATCTCAATTATATTGAAAAAGCAAATACCTGTGTTGATTCGGCTTTAAAATTACTTTCTATAGACCATATTGAAAAACCTTTATTAAATACCATTGGTATTATACAATCTAAAAACAAACAATTTGACCGGGCTGATAAAACGTTTGAATATTTGATTAATGAAGGTATTAAGTCTAATAATGTAGGACTTTTAGCTCAAACCTATTCAAACTTAGCCAATTCAAAACGACGGGAAAAAAATTATAGTGAAGCTTTAATATTAATGCAAAAATCAGATTCAATTTGTCAAATATTAAATTTAGAATATGGGCTTATTATCAATAAAATAAATCGTTCTGAATTATTTTTAGAACAAAACAAGTTGGAAAAAGCTTTACGAGAAATTCTTGATGCTGAAAAATTTATCATCGAAAAATATAACAACCCCAAACTTACAATGGAATATTATTCAATTTTATATAAAATATATGATGGATTAAATGATAAAACCAATGCAAATATACATTACCGAAATTATAATGAATTAAAACAACTTTTCCAAGGAGATCTGCCTCGAAGTGTTATTTCAGAGTGGGAACTTACAACGGAGAGAGAAAAATATTTAAAAAATATTGCTGAACATGAAATTATTCGAAAAAATTACTTAAAAATAGCATTAATAAGTTTACTTATTTTATTTATAGCCAGCACCATTTATTTTCTAAAAAATAAAAATTATATTATAGAAAAAAATGAAGCGGAATTAGAAAGGCAGAAAATACAATATGATTTAGAACTAAAGTCTAAAGAATTACTTACCGAATCCATCAATAATTTTACAATTCAAAATACAAAAAACTGGATATTTGATGAATTGGATGAATTGGTTAGAGATTTACCGCAATCCCATCAAAAAAAGTTTATTAATTTAAAACGTAAACTAAAATCAAATTCAAATGATCAATTCATGAACGAGTTTGAAGCTAGATTTATTGGCGTTTATGAAGCCTTTTATCAAAAAATACAAACGATTGCTCCAGATTTAACACCAAATGAATTGCGTATTTGTGCATTTATGCGACTTCATATTTCTACTAAAGAGATCGCATATCTTACCAATAGAACCATTGGAACGATCGATAATACACGAAGTATTATTCGTAAAAAACTTAAACTAGAAGAAAACGACAGCTTACAACAATTCCTAATCAATCTTTAAAATTAGGTATTACTTAATTAATTTATTATCAGATTATTAAATCATTATAGTTAGAAAATAATGAGGTTAATAATTTATAACCATGAGATAAATATGAGATATTTATACCTATAATAAAGTAACTAGTACTTTATATTTGTAAATAATCTTAAAATTTATGACAAAGGCATCTTTTTTAACATTTTTTACTATACTTTTTGCAAATCTATACTCGCAGCATCTCACCATTTCCAATTCTGGACAAACCGGAACCTCCGGAACCAACTGGAGCATTACGGGAAACACACTTAATGTGGGAGCTTCCGGTTCTGCACATATAAACACAAGTGTAATTACAAATCACCTTACCAATACTGGAGATTTAACAATAATTCTACCTCATAATGGTGTCAATTCAAGAGATTTATATTTAAATAATTCTATTACATATACAGGTTCTTCGGCTAGAACGCTTACATTTAATATCACCAATGATATAATTTTTGCTTCAAATGTGGGTATTAGTTCATCTAATTCTTCATTAAATCTAGTTTTTAGAACCGCATTGACTTTGACAAATATTGATCATGGGCGAATAGCTTTAAACCAATCTACCATTAATACAAATGGAGGGCATTTATGGATGGGAGGAGGTCCAACTACAGCAACATGGAATGGACTTACCGTTGGAAATTCAATGGCGAGAACTTGGTCAGATGATTTGCCTGGATTATGGGTTGAAAACTCTATTTTAAACACAAATGGGGGCAATGTTTATTTAGCCGGTCTTTCTTGGAATTCTAATTCAAACAGCGGAGTGAATTATGGGGTTCTTGTGGAAAACTCCAATATTTCAAGTGCAAGTGGTAATATTGAAATTAACGGAGAAGTAACTGGTAGATATACAAATGGTAATGGCACCCGCATAGAAGCAACATTAGGAACAACATCGATTACTGCCACTACGGGATCAATAATTATAAGGGGATCAGGGTCTGATCAATCCCCAAACGATAATAGTTTTCGATTTGGTGCAATCATTACTGGTTCGTCAGTGACTGCAAAAACAATAATTTCTTCTACTTCAGGAAATATACAAATAGAAGGAAATGCAAACTTTACGGCAACTGTTAATGATAAAGAAGGTCTAGGGGTTGGAGGATCTACGGAAATTATATCACGTTCTGGTAATATATCAATTAGAGGAACAAACACGCTTGAATCCTCTGGACAATATTGCAATTCTATTCGTTTTGATCCGAGTAATGTATCCAATTCAATTAGGGTTGGTTTCGATGGGACCAATTCATACACGGGTAATATTCTAATTGAAGGAAATTCCATTTATCAACGATATTTACATTCAAGCGCAGGTTCTATAGCTGTTCAAACTACAGGCACCCTAACCATTCAGCCAACAGGCACCGCATTTACATACATGCGCGCCGATAATGCTGGTACACTTACTTTTGACAACGACTGGAATTTTGGAACCAACTTGGGTGGTTTTGTATACGGAAAAACAACAAATACATCAGCATTAACGTATAACAACTCTTTAAGAACAAATGGTCCCATGACATTTTATACAGGATCCACACAATTGGGTGTAGGGGTAGAAATGACGGCAGACGGTGCAAATGGTCATATCAACTTTTTATCCTCTAATGGTTTTGGAACAGTCGCAAACAGCGGTAATACTAGAGGAAAAATAATGGCTACTGGTGGCGGTTCTATCAATATTAATGCCGATTCAGATAACAACAATTCGGGTACATTAGACATCGACTGGCTTACCATAGATGGAACTTCCGGTAATGTTTTATTAGAGGCAGCTTCATTTATTTGGAATACGGCTTCGCAAGTTGCTTTGCCTGAATTTTATTCAAATGGAGGAGCATTAACTATTCGAAATACAACCAGTTCAAATTATGATATCAACACGAGTTGGTTTGCAATGTTTGGAACCTTCGGAGGGGTAACGCTAGGAAGAGAAGGAGGTACTGGAGCAATCTCGCTTAACTCTTGTACTAATTGTAGTTCTTCTGCATTGAATTTTGGAACAAGCGCCTTTCAAGTTGCGGGGCCTATAAATGCTTTGGGAGGGAATATATATGCGAACATAAATTTACGATCTACTAATAGTGGCTCAGACATATTATTGAAGGCTGACAAGCACATAGTAGTAGGAGCAAATGTTGGTGTACAATCGAACAATGGTGATATTACATTTTGGTCGAACTCAAATGGAGTAGCTGATGCAACAGATGGAGATTTTATAGGCATTCAAAATGCAGTTGTCATTAATTCAGCCAATGGCTCAACCACCCAAACAACAGGAGGTGGTACCATTACCATGGCGGGAGGCACAACAACCCAAACCCTAGCCTCAGGGACAATTGTTCCGACAGGATATGCCTATTCGAATAGAACGACAAATTGGGGACCTCTTCTCCCTCCAGGTGGAGTTAATTTTGGATTCAGCACGGCAGCAAATGGACAGGTAAATAGCTTGTCAATCTACAGTGGGGGAGGGAACATCGTGATCAAAGGCAAGTCGCATTCGAGTAGTGCAGGTATACAATGGTTTAGCGGGAGTGCAGGTGCAACCCAAATCATCAATTCAGGCAAAGGAACCATTTTGTTTGATGGTTTGGCCACTTCAACAAATGCGCATGGTATTGAATTCATGTCTTATGCTAGCGTTGTATCTCCTACCATTATTTCATCAAATACGTCAAGTAGTGCTATTCGTATTATAGGAGAAACCTTTTCAACAAATAATCGAGCTGGATATCAAGGCACAGTGAAACTGGAAGCTAATGGCAGTGGTGGTGGTATTGAAGTAAATGGAAAAGTAGCAAGCTCAAGTAATTATGGAGCAATAGAAGCAGGTGGTATACTTGCCTTTGCAACATCTGGGCCAATAACTCTTATTAGCGAAGGAGGATTAGGTTTAAAAGCTGGCGGTACCTGGGGAAAAGGTACTTTAGCAAGTAGCAGTAGTAATATTACGCTTAGAAGTGACAATATTTCTCTTTATGCTGCGACGATAGAGACTACTGGCACATTGACTGTAGAATCTCTCGGAACAAGTTTTGCAAGTGCATTAACTTTTCCAATTACCAATTTAACTGTAGGGAATACAGTAAGTGGGTTAACTATAGGAAAGTCAACCAATACAGCTAACATAACATTTGCAAATGCAACTACTATCGCTGGTCCAATTACGGCTTATGGTGGAGACATCTTTGCACAACAAAACCTTACCTCTACACTCAGTGGATCGGCCATTTTATTGCAAGCAACGGGATACATTGATGTATCTGCTAGCGATATAATTCAAACAAGTAATGGAAACATAACCCTTAGGGCAAATGCAAGTGGAACAGCCAACACTACTACAAGTGCAATAACTCTAAACAGCGGTTCAAGCCTCTTATCTAATGGTGGGAATATCACGTTGGGAGGCAATTTTAGTGGAACGCAGGGTGCTGGACTTTATGCAGCATCGGCTAGAGTCAATGGTTCTCCTGGCATTTTAATAAACAATGCTACAATTAGTGCGGCAGGAGGCAATATCAATATTTACGGCAGATGTTCTACAAGTTACGATGATGGAATCCGACTACAAGCAAATATTAATACAACAGGGGCTGGAAGTATTGGTATTTATGGGGATGCTTTTGGAGGGTACAATGGCACTCAGTATTTTGGCGGTATTTCCTTTTTTAATGAAGTTTCTAGAATAGAAGCTGTAAGTGGAAATGTAACCCTCGAAGGCATATTAACGAATTCTCAATCTTCGGAGGGATATGCTATTAATTTTTACAGATCGTCAGGACTAACAGGTCAGATTAAACACATTCAAATTTTATCTCAAACAGGAGACATACAGATTACAGCAGACCGAGGTTCAAGTATCGGTGGTGGAATAGGTCATTCCAGCTGGGGACATATTTATTTTGGATCCCCATCGAACAACTCATACACTGCAAGTGGAGATATCAAATTCACTTATTCAAATTTAAGTCAAGCTGCTAATAATGGATTCAAAGTAAAAACCACTGGTGCGGTTACTTATGAACCGGTTGCAAATAGCTTTATAACTGCGCAAACACTCCCTGTAAATTCAAATTACGTCTTAGCCGAAAGTGCTTCTAGATTAACCATAGGTAAAACTAATAATTTAGCCAATATTACGATAACCAGCGCTCAAAATATCGCTGGGCCAATTGAAATATCTGGAGGAACTCTTGCTATCAATGCCAATTTGACTTCAACAGCCACGACAGACACGGGAATTACATTAAACGGACAAAACATTATTCAAAACAGCGGAATTGCAGTGACTACTTCGGGGGCAAATATAAACTACCTTGCTACTGATTTATCTACTACTTCCGCAGTAGATAATGCCATAAAAATAGGACTTGTTAGCGGTACAAGGGCTTCTATAAATGCAGGAGGTGGAAACGTTTCTTTAACAGGATCATTTGGAACTTCAAGTATAGCTGGATCAACGGACTATGGAATATGGTTATTTAACTCTGATGTAATTACTAGTGGAACTGGATCGATATCCTTGACGGGTGATGCAACAAATACATTAAGTACTTCTTCAGCCTATGGGATAAGCATGGGTAATGCCACTGTAAAAACAGCAAGTGGTGCAATCACATTAAATGGTACAGGAGGTAAAGCTTCTACTAATTCAAGAGGAATCGTTGCTGACCAATATTCAAACAAAATAATATCAGCTTCAGGCGCAATCACTTTTAATGAAATAAAGCCAACCGGGCTTTCGGGTTCGTATACGGGCTTTTTTATGCGACCAACAACAACAGTGAACACTTTTATTGGTGCAGACGGCTCAGAGGTTTCTTCAAGTTCTTCTTCTGTCACAATAAAAGGAGACAGAGCTTCATTTGAGACGAATGGTACTTTTAGAAATAACATCAATACCTCTGGTGCTATTGTTTTCGAGTCGGTTGCAAATACATTTGAAGCAGACCCTTCATTAAATGGATTGACAATTTCGGGAAATCCATCCAGTGTTCGAATTGGTAAAACAACCAATACTGCGAATATTACCTTAGGGTCTGCTGTTACTGCTGCAGGGCCTATCTCTGTATATGGTGGAAATATTGATATAAACAACAACCTGACATCTACTTCCAATATTGCTAAAATTTTAATTAAGGCTAGCGGACAAATTAACACCAATGATACGCGAACTTTTCAAACCAATAATGGCGATTTCATTCTTTGGTCAGATGCTGACAATAACAATGGAGGTCGAATTTGGCTAGGCTCAAATAATATTATAAACACAGCAAATGGTAGCATAAGTAATGGTTTATCTGGAGGTGGCAAAATTGTGTTAGCTGGTGGATTAGACAATGGAGCAAATGGAGGCACTGCCAATGACGATATTCCAGATGGCTTTGTTAGTAACAACAGCAGTATTGGAGTGTATCTAGGAAATAGCTCTTCTAATTATACACAAATGTATTCTGGTGGAGGGAATATTCTTATCAAAGGAGCATCAACTTTTGCTTCTTCCACGAATGGAGGTACTGGACTTTGGTCTGAGGGTCGATGGCTGGCTAATGCAGGCAAGGGGGCTATCTCAATACATGGAACTTCAACGCATTTCTTTGGGATAAATTTTTCGTTTCCATCTAGCAATATATCAACTGGAAATAAGCATATTGAGTTTGTATCTGACAAATCAAGTGGAAATGCTGTTGAGATTACCGGTTCATCAAATGCAAGCTATGGTGTTGTTTTTAACTACGAAAACCCTAAAGAAGTTCGTGCTACTGGTGGTGGAGCTATTACAATAACAGGAACTGGTGGTGGAGGACTACAAGGTATATTTCTTCAAAATACAGATATTCTTTCTACATCAGGAAGTATAACAATGAATGGAGGCTCTAATGGAATTAGAGTAGCTAGTAGCGGTACGAGAATAGGCAGTAGAACTTCATCTCCTATTACAAGCAGTACTTCAAATATTAAATGGATTGCAAATAGTTTGGATTTAATAACATTATCCTCAGGTTTTTCCAATAATTTCTCAACTTCTGGTAATGTTACCATAGAACCTTCAAGCAATAGTTTTACGAATGCAATTTCATATCCAATGACTAATTTAAGTGTAGCGAATACGGTGAGCGGTTTAACTCTTGGCAAATCAACCAATACGACCAATATCACTTTTGGTGCTACAACCAATATTGCAGGACCTATCACTGCCTTTGGAGGTACCATTGCTGTAAACGAAAATATGACAAGCTCGAATGGAAGCACGATTTCTCTTTTTGGAAACTCCCTTACATTTGGAACTAATAAAACAGTAACATCTAATAATGGCCTACTCATCATTGCCCCTCAAACTGCATCTACAACCATCGGTTTGGGAGGCGCTGCGGGCACTCTCGCCATACCAGCTTCTTATTTTAGCACTAATTTTTCGGATGGTTTCTCCAATATTCAAATTGGCAGCAATACGCAAACCGGAAATATTGCTGCAAATACCTTTACCTTAAGAGACAACATGACTTTCTTAACTTCAGGTTCGCTTACACTAGGAGGCAAACCGGTTTTGGGCAATAATAATATTACATTAGGCGATGCAATTTCATCCATTAGTGCAAGTGCAAGTAATTATTTCCAAACCAACGGAAATGGAAAAGTAATGAGCACCTTGGCAAATAATGCATCAAGATTATTCCCTGTGGGAAATGCCTTTTATAATGGCGTAACAATTACAAATAAAACCAATATCAGTGATACCTTTTCGGTATTAATAAAAGATTCCGTACTCGGAAATGGAGATACGGGGAGACAAATTACAACACCGCATGTAAAAGCGACGTGGGATATTTCAAAAAACAATACCAATGGAGGCAATGGAGTTGATTTTGATTTTAACTGGAGTGCGAGCCAAGAATTAGGTGGTATTTCTACTTTTGTATTAAATCATCATAATGATACCGTTTGGCAGATTGCAAGTGGAACGGCTGGATCGGTTTCAGGTACTACAACAAAATCAATGAGCCATACAGGTTACATGGGTCGTTTTTCTCCTTTTGCCTTTGGACCAGGAGTAACTCCCCTACCCGTTGAACTTATCAAATTCAACGCCACTTGCCAAAGCGATTACATTCAGATTGACTGGACTACGGCTTCGGAAATCAGAAATAAAGCCTTTGAACTATTCAAAAGCGACGATGCACAAGATTGGAAATTGATTCACACCGAAGCTGGACAAGGCTCCAAATCTACAGAAACACAATATGCTTTCAAAGATTTAGATAAAAAAACAAGTTATTACCGCTTGAAAGATATTGATGATGACGGCATTGAAAATTGGTCACAAATCATATTTACAGATTGTAAAAATGACGTTTCGGATATTCAAGTTTATCCAAATCCAGCGAGCGATTATATCAAAGTGATTGCGTCTATTTCGGAAAATACGACCCTCAATATTATAAACCTTGAAGGAAAAATCATAAAGACCATGCCTTTGATTTCGAATCAAAATGTGGTTTCAGTTAAAGAGTTAACAAATGGAATTTATTTTATTGAGATTAATAGTATTGATAATAAACAACAATTAAAATTTATAAAGAAATAAGAATATGAAATTTTTTAAGACTCTTCTATTTACTATCCTTATATTATTCTTCGTACCTTTTTTGATACATGCTCAAAACTTGACGATCTCAACCACTGGCCAAACGGGCACTTCTGGAACCAATTGGAGTATTTCGGGAAGCAATCCAGTTATAATTACAGCAACTGGAACAGCCAATGTAAACACTTCGGTAATCACGGGTTATTTAAACAGTGGTACAAGTGTTGTGGTAGAAAGTTTAATAAGTAATGGATCGGTATTGTTAGGATCGAGCTCAGCGATTGTAAAAAATGCAGGTGGTGATGCTACGCTAACTTTTAAGGCGGCTCATCAAGCAGTTGTTTTGAGCTCAATTACATCAAGTTCATCCAAGTTAAACATAGTTCTTTGGAGTGATTTCAATAACAATAATTTAGCTGGCGTGGCTATTGCATCAACCATTAATACGAATGGAGGACATTTTTGGGCGGGAGGAAGTTCTAGTGCAGCTGGAAGTTATACTTGGAATGGTTTGACAGTAGGAAATGGTCCATCAGTAGGTTCAAGTAGTGCAAATAATTATGGAATGGATTTCTTTTCATCATCTATTGCAACAGGTGGTGGTGATATTTTATTATGGGCTGGAGCAGGAATTATATCGGCTTATGATGGAATGGGATTGCAAAACAATCCTCATCTCAATGCTGGTTCGGGAAACGTGACCTTAATTACTAGACAAATTTTTAATGCTGGCAATACAGTTTCTGTCACTTCAACGGGTAAGTTAACATTAACAACAGATGCAAACAATCCTTGGTCTAGTGCTTTTAATTGGTCAACCACAACAGCTGGATCCAATGTAACCTTAACTTCTGCATTAGGTCAACCTTTGCAAATAAACAATTTTTCCTCATTAGGAGGGCTTTCTATAGGAGTTTATGATGGATTTGGAAGCTCGTTCTCATTTACAAATAATCAAAATATTAATATAAATAGTTCTATAAATATTCCAGGACCAATAAACTTTTATGGTGGTCTTATTAGTTTAGGTGTTGGTGTTGAAGTGATTGCAAGTACTGCCAATGGTAGCATGAACTTTCAGGGGAAAAGCGGTTTTTCTACAGTAGCCAATTCAGGAAATACAAGAGGTAAATTAATGACCACAGGCGGAGGGGACATAACAATTTCTGCCGATTCAGATAATAACAATTCGGGAACATTAGACATCGACTGGTTAACCATTGATGGAAATATAGGGGATGTATTATTGGAAGCAGCTGCATTTATATGGAATACAAGTGCACAAGTTACCTTACCCGAATTTTATGGAACAGGAGCCTTAACCATTCGAACTGTTTCTTCAGCAACTTATGCTTTTAATACGGCTTGGATTGCTTTATTTAATACAAAAAGTGAATTTAATCTGGGAAGAGCAGGTAATAATGATGTTGTGGAAATCAATCCATGTACCGTTTGTCATCCGTCTGCTATAAATGCCTCTGGCAATACAATTCTTGTAGCAGGACCTATTAACATCAACGCACGAAGCACAAATATTAATTTAAATCTTACCGCTTCGGCAGTTAATGCAGATATTCTAGTCAAAGCGAATGATTTTATAATCGTACATGAAAACAAAGCAATTAGAACGAATAATGGAGATATTACCTTATGGTCCAATGCAAATGGTATTGCAAATACTACAGATGGCGATTTTATTGGTTTTTATTCCGGAGTTTCAATAAATTCTGCCAATGGCGTTACCAATCAGTTAAATGGAGGAGGCGCTATTACAATAGCAGGAGGAACAACCTCTCAAACACTTCCATCGGGGACGGTAGTTCCTACAGGCTATGCGTATTCAAATAGGACGACAAACTGGGTTGGCTTACCTCCAGGCGGAGTTAATTTTGGAGCCAATACAAGTGCAAATGGGCAATTAAATACATTAAACATCTACAGCGGTGGCGGAAATATTGTCATAAAAGGCAGTTCAAATTCAAGTAGCGCAGGGGTGCAGTGGTTTAGTGGAAGTACAGGTGCTGTCCAAGTGATTCATTCGGGATCGGGAACCGTAACTATTGACGGCTCGTCTACATCAAGCACCGCTCATGGAATTGAATTTAACTCATATGCAAGCGTTGTTTTTCCTACCATTACTTCATCAAATACCACCAGCTCAGCCATAAATATTAAAGGGGAAACTTCGTCTACAAATTTTAGAGCGGGTTATCAAGGTAGCGTAAACTTAATAGCTAATGGCATTGGAGGGGGTATTGAAATCAATGGAAAAGTAGCATCAGCAAGCAATTATAGCGCCATCGAGGCCAGTGGCATCAATGCTTCTGCATTATCAGGTCCTATTACGTTTATAGGTGATGGAGGGCTTGGTTTAAGAATAGGCGGAAATTGGGGAAGAGGAAATTTAACAAGTAGTTCGAGCAATATTTTACTTCGCGCAAATGTATTTTCACTGTATAATTCAAATATAGTTTCCACAGGGACTGTAACCGTAGAACCGATAGGGTCTAGCTTTTCCAGTGCAGTAACCTTTCCTCCGGCTGTTCTTTCTATACCCAATACCATAACAGGTTTGACAGTAGGTAAGTCTTCTAATACTGCAAATATAACTTTAAATGGAACGACTTCTGTTTCGGGACCTGTTACCATTTATGGAGGAGATATAGCGGTCAATGAAAGTATAAATACCAGTGGCGGGGCAACTTCAGGCAATATTTTACTTAAGGGTTCAGGCGATATTGTTTTAGCTGCTAGTAAAAGCATCACAACGAGCGGCGGTTCTGCTATCCTTTGGGCAAATAGTGATAATGGAACTACCAATGGAAGTATTGCACTAAGAAATGGTTCTTCCATCACTACAGGATCTAATTCCATTGCGGGTGGATCGATATGGCTCGGAGGAGGAAGCGATGGCGCTACTTGGAATGGGTTAAGTGTCGGTAACGGCTATGCTGTTCCGGGAACTTCTTTTACTCCATCTAATGGAGGAGGTGCTTTCCAACCATCAGCCATTTATTTAGAACGAAATTCAATATCCTCTTTTGGAGGTAACATCAAAATTGCTGGTGATGGCGCAGCCACGGGGTTGGGTATTCTCACTTATGGAAATACCGTTGCCATTAATGCCGGAAGCGGTAGGATTGATATCGATGGGCAAGTTACAAGTACCGCAATAGGAAATCGTGGAGGTATTTTATTTGGTTTGCATGATGTGAGTATTGCATCAACAGTCAATATATCATCTTCTGCAACTTCAGGCGATGCTATTACCATTAACGGAGTTGGAAGAGGAACGGATGATGCTATTGGTTTGAGTGGCACGTTAAACATCACTTCTTCTGGAGGTGGCAATATCGTCATGAATGGAAATGCCTTAGGTACTGGCAGAAGTATTGTGGCAGGTAATTATTATCATGGCATTCTTAATATTTTTGCAAACTCAGGCAATATTTCATTGAATGGAAATACAAAAGCGGTTCAAGTAGCTACAGCATTTACCAATGGATTAACGACAGGTCCTTCAAAAATAAATATCGGCCAAGGCGGAAGCATAAGTAGTTCATCAAGTAACGTAACGCTTACTGGAGATCAAATAGCCATTGCCGCTGGAGGAATCGCTGTAAATTCAACAGGCAAGTTAGTTGTAGAACCTTTTAATACTAGTTTCAACACCTCTGTTTCATGGCCTGTAACAAACTTTTCAGTAGCTTCCGGGTTGACTGGATTGCGATTGGGTAAAGATGGCAACTTGGCAAATATTACAATTACATCAACTCAAACCATTGCGGGTCCAATAGAAGTTTATGGAGGCAATATAGCGGTCAACGAAAACTTAAATACAAGCGCAGGAAATACGAATGGCGATATTATACTTAAAGGCTCAGCTGACATAATTATAGCCGCAACTAAATCCATTACAACTAATGGTGGTGATGTTATATTATGGGCAAATTCGGATGGGCAAACCACCAATGGAGGAGTGTTTTTTGATGCACAAACATCACTGACTACAAATGGAGGACATCTATGGATTGGAGGAAGCTCTACTTCAAACGGCTCTATAACATGGAATGGATTAACTGTGGGTAATGGCTATGCTGTAAGTGGAAGAAATCTAGTAGGTCTATCAACCAGAACTTCATTTAAAGTTGATTGGGATGCAGGGATTTTACTCAATGAAACTTCGATAAATACTGGAGGTGGCAATATATACTTAGGTGGACAAAGAAACTCTCTGAGCAATCATAGTGGTGGTGCTGGAATTATCAATTACAATGGCACTAATGGAACAACAATAAATGCTGGGAGTGGTACCATAGACATCAAAGCATTTGGAAGTCACACAGCGGATGTAACTATAGGTTTTTTAACAGGGCTTCATCCTGGAGAAACTTCAGGAAATTTAACTATACAATCTTCCAATTCTAATCAAGCTACTGCCGTATCTATAGAAGCAAACAACGCCTCTACAAATTTTCCAGGTTTGGTGGTTGAAGACGAAACCAATATTATCTCTTCAAGCAGTACAAATGGAGGAGGTATTTCTATCACAGGAATAACAGGAGGAAATAATTATGGTGTAATGGTTCAGGTCGGTTCTTTAAATACTTTGAGCGCTTCTGGCAAAATCACATTAGACGGAGGCACTAAAGGCATAGGTCTCCATGTAAACAGCTCGTTTACTAATTCTTCTTCTCAGTCCATTAGTAATACAGGATACTTATATATGGGAAGCAGAACAGGTTATGCTATAACGAGTAGTAATGCAAACATTGATATTATATCTGATATATTCAACAACAATACTGGCACATCTGTCAATATTGCATCGTCAGGACAACTTAATATCCTTTCAAAATCTAATGCCTTTAGTCAAACATTATCAACTTCTCAATGGAATTTAAGTTCTAATTTATCTGGATTAACAATTGGCAAAACCACCAATACCGCAGATATTACATTTGGTTCATCAACCACTATCGCTGGCCCAATTACTGCATACGGCGGAACAGTAACCCTAAATGAAAACTTAAGTTTGTCCAATGGAAGCACCATTTCTTTATATGGAAACGGCTTAACCATTGCTTCTGGCAAAACAGTTACTTCAAATGGTGGTCAATTAATCATTTCTCCGCAGACGGCTTCCAATTCAATCGGCTTAGGAGGCGCAACAGGAACCCTTTCACTTCCAGCTTCTTATTTTAGCACTAATTTCAAAGATGGATTTTCAAATATTCAAATAGGAAGCAATATCCAAACGGGAAATATTTCTGCAAATACATTTACATTAAGGGACCATATGACCTTTTTAACTTCGGGTTCACTTTCGCTTGGAGGGAAACCGGTTTTGGGCAATAATAACATCACCTTAGGTGCATCAATTTCATCCATTACAGCAAGTGCGAGCAATTATTTTCAAACCAATGGCAATGGGAAGGTAATGAGTACTTTGGCGAATAATGCATCAAGATTATTCCCTGTTGGAAATGCCTTCTACAATGGCGTAACAATTGCAAATAAAACCAATATCAGTGATACCTTTTCGGTATTAATAAAAGATTCGGTACTTGGAAATGGAGATACAGGCAGACAAATAACCACACCCCATGTAAAAGTAACGTGGGATATTTCAAAAAATAATGCCAATGGAGGCAATGGAGTTGATTTTGACTTTAACTGGAGTGCGAGCCAAGAAGTAGGCGGTATTAATACTTTTGTATTAAATCATCACAATGATACAGTTTGGCAAATAGCAAGTGGAACGGCTGGATCAGTTTCAGGTACAACAACAAAAACTATGAGCCACACAGGTTATACAGGACGTTTTTCACCTTTTGCCTTTGGGCCAGGAGTGACTCCCCTACCCGTTGAACTTATTAAATTTAAAGCCACTTGCCAAAGTGATTATATCCAAATAGACTGGACTACGGCTTCGGAAATCAGAAATAAAGCCTTTGAACTTTATAAAAGTGATGATGCACAAGACTGGAAATTGATTTATACCGAAGTAGGACAAGGAGAAAAACCTACAGAAACTCATTATTCTTTTAAAGATTTAGATAAAAAAATAGGTTATTACCGCTTGAAAGATATTGATGAAGATGGCATTGAAAATTGGTCACAAATTATATTTGCTGATTGTATAAATGAGACATCTCAAGTTCAAGTTTATCCAAATCCAGCGAGTGATTATATCAAAGTAATAGTGCTTATTTCGGAAAATACAACCCTAAACATTTTAAGCCTTGAAGGGAAAGTATTAAAAACGATGCCATTGATTTCGAATCAAAACGTGGTTTCGGTAAAAGAGTTAACGGCAGGAATTTATATTATTGAAATTAAAGGGAATCATAACAATTTTTTATTAAAATTTACTAAAAATTAAAAGCCAAATAGCAATTTTAACATATCTTTGCACAATATAAATTAAAATAATTTCACAAATATCTTTTTTATGAAAAAACTAATACCCTTTTTTTTAATCCTATTTTCTATGAAGAGTTTTGCTCAAATTGGGATAGGAACCGAAACGCCCAATGCAGCCGCTATCTTAGACATTACGTCTACTAATAGAGGATTGCTATTGCCAAGAATGACTACAACACAAAGAAATGCTATCGCCTCTCCCGTAGCTGGATTGACGATATATAATACGACTTCTAATTGTATGAATATATTCAATGGCGCAGGATGGAACGAATTGTGTGGTACGGCTACACAAGGCCTTATTGCTACGATTGACTGTGCAGGTGCTACACATAATGGTACATTAACTTCAGGTTCAGCAGCGAGCAGTGTGAGCTCTGTTATCTCCTATACAGGCGGAAATGGCCTTCCATATACAGGTCAAACGGTAACCTCTACAGGCGTTACAGGACTTACAGCTACCTTGTCTGCAGGAACTATGGCCTCTGGTGCAGGTTCTTTGACGTATACCATTACTGGAACGCCAAGTGGTTCAGGAACCGCTTCTTTTGCTATTTCTGTAGGAGGACAATCTTGTACACTTACAAGAACTGTTTTTGCGGTGGGAACCATTGCTTCAATAACTTGTGGTAGCGCAACTCACAATGGTAGTTTAAATTCTGGAACCGCAGCGAGTAGTGTGAGTTCTGTAATTAGTTATACGGGAGGAAATGCAGGAGTATACAGTGGACAAACGGTAACCTCAACTGGAGTGACGGGTTTAACGGCTACTTTAACTGCAGGAACATTTGCTTCTGGTGCGGGTTCTTTAACATATAACATTACAGGAACGCCAAATGCGGCTGGAACGGCATCTTTTGCTTTATCAATTGGTGGTCAAACGTGTTCTCTAACAAGAACGGTTACTTCGGTTGGAACAATAACTAGTCTTTCTTTTTATAATAGAACAGGTCAAAGCTCATACCCTTCAGGCCAAGCTTTAACGGGTACTCAACAAGAGTTATTAATGTATACAGGAGGTAATGGCGGCACATATAGTGCTTTATCTGTTAATTCAACTGGAGTTACGGGGCTTACTGCTACATTACCTTCGGGAACATTAACTAACCCTATGTCTGTTCCACTATATGTTACATTAACTGGAACTCCAAGCGGAACGGGTACAGCAAGTTTTGTAATTAATTTAGGAGGACAATCTTATACAATTACTAGAACTATTACACCACCAGTTGGAACGTTGACTGGAATTGATTGTGCGGGTGCAACTCACAATGGAAATATTGTAACAGGTGGAGCCGTTGGATCTTGTGTAACAAACTCAGTATTAAATTATACCGGAGGGAACGGGGGAACTTATTCTGCGCAAAGCGTAAATTCAACAGGAGTAACAGGATTAACCGCATCAATATTTTCAGCAGGTACCTTTGCTTCAGGTAATGGCAGTTTGACTTATACAATTACAGGAACTCCAAGTGGAACGGGTACTGCATCTTTTGCAATTAATATTGGAGGACAATCATGTACATTAACTAGAAATGTTTCAAATCCAGTTGCAGGTACTATTTCAACTCTTACCTTTTATAATCGAAATCCTTCATTATCTTCAACATCATATCCTGCTGGCCAAGCTTTAACGGGTTCACAACAAGAATTATTAGGTTATACAGGAGGTAATGGTGGAACATATAGTGCTTTATCTGTAAATTCAACTGGAGTGACTGGACTTACAGCTACACTACCTGCAGGAATCTTATATACAACAATGTGCAGTCCTTTATACGTTACATTAACTGGAACTCCAAGCGGAACGGGTACGGCAAGTTTTGTAATTAACTTGGGAGGACAATCTTATACAATTAATAGGACTATTACTCCACCGGTTGGAACATTGACTGGAATTGATTGTGCGGGTGCAACTCATAATGGAAGTATAGTAACTGGAGGACCTGTTGCAAATTGTAATTTTACAAATTCAATAATAAGTTATTCAGGTAGTAACGCAGGAACTTATTCTGGACAAAGTATAACTTCTACAGGAGTTACAGGGTTAACAGCTACTTTAGATGCTGGAACCTTTGCGAGTGGATCAGGTACTATATCATATAGAATTTCAGGCACACCAAGTGCTTCGGGCACGGCATCTTTTGCTATTAATATAGGAGGACAAACATGTACTTTGTCAAGAAATGTTACAAATTCAGTTGCAGGAACTATTTCAACTCTTACTTTTCATAATCGTATGCCTTCATTATCTTCAACATCATATCCTACTGGTCAAGCTTTAACTGGAACACAACAAGAATTGTTAGGCTACACAGGAGGTAATGGCGGTACGTATGGCGCTTTATCAGTTAATTCAACAGGAGTAACAGGACTAACCGCTACACTTCCAGCAGGTGTTTTTCATACAACGGCATGTGTTCCTCTATACGTTACATTAACTGGAACCCCAAGCGGAACGGGAACAGCAAGTTTTGTAATTAATTTAGGAGGACAATCATATACCATTAATAGAACAATTTATTAAATAATATTCTATGATTAATGATTTTTTTACCATTCGAGACCTTTTAATAGTTGGTAATACAAACGCTCAAAAAAATTCGGGTCAAGTTGATAAACATAATGGTAAGAAATCAAATTGGGGATATGTATGGGTTTAAGAGCTGCTTTTATTTCCTAATGTGTCAATTTATGAGAGTAGAGGACTTTGATTGATTTTTTCTAAAGTGGACGTTTTATTAAATCAAGATTGAAAAATAATTTTAAGACCCAATTCTGTAAACCATGCCGACGCATGGATCAAAACCATTGAATAATTAATTTTTTAATATAAAGAAATGAAAATACCATTTTTAAAACAAAATCTAATCGTACTGTGTAGCATCTTGCTTTGCAGTTCATCTATATTTGCGCAGTCCTTGTTCCTTTCGGGGAATGATGCTTTTTTTGTATCTTCGGGAGAAACATTATCTGCGGTGGGTGGGTTCAAATTTGTAGGCTCTGGAACAGGAAAAATGTCCTTGCCTCGCGAAACAGCCCCTTCTACGTCAGGAAGTAACAGCAAACGTATTTTGTCAAACAATGCGAATGCAATGTTTGAAATGCGAAATATTGGATTGAATCAACAAGCTATTTTTACTATAGATGTTACAGCGGCAAGCAATACAAATATTGCAGACCTTACGGTAACCAATAAAAATAGTAATTCAATATACCAATTGAAAGTCAATGCTTTTGATAGAGCTATTTACAATGATATTCAAAACGAATGGACGCTAACTCGAGTAGGTAGTCAATCTTCGGATATTCATGATTTAATCTTTACTTGGGGTACGAATTTAGAACCCACTCAAATAAGTAATAAGCGATTGTATGTGTATGACAATGCTCTCAATCAGTGGTGTCAGCTAGGGGTCAATAATACAACCATCAACGATTTTTCGAAGACACTTACCTTTACAGGCTACGTGGGTGCTCTGGATGGGGCTAAATTTATGATTGCTGAATCTAGATCTACAGGTGATCTTACTATCGTAACTTCAGGAGGTGATGCCATAGGCACTACATGGACATTCAAGAACGGTGTTATTGCAGCACTATCTAGTAGTCCTGCTTTAATCAATGCTTCAACGATTCAAAAAATTGTTTTGGCGCG
>Ga0208595_1000020_pt1 | contig 54173 bp, 44 predicted proteins | sample LakMenEpi28Jun11_FD_150742 | JGI IMG/M metagenome (GOLD analysis project Ga0208595, IMG submission 150742) | Freshwater microbial communities from Lake Mendota, WI - 28JUN2011 deep hole epilimnion (SPAdes) | ecosystem: Environmental > Aquatic > Freshwater > Lake > Epilimnion/Euphotic zone ...
CGTCGGAACAACGACTTCCGACGATTGTCATCACCGGCGCTTACTTCACCTCTGAGTTGCTAATGGCGAGCATCCGTGCCGGGGCGACTGAACTTGTGACGCAGGATGCCTCTTCAGCAGATTTGCTCGACGCAATAAGAAAGTCGCGTCGAAACATGGTTGATGTGAAACTAAAGCCATTCGCCGACTTTCTCGACACGACTGCTTATGAGCCTGTCGTTGCCGTTGACTACCTTTTGAATCTCGCCCAGCTTTCGGCTCAAGAGAAAGAACTGGTTGAGGCATTGGCCCTCGCTGAAGATCTTGACGGGATAGCCAAGAACTTAGGTTTATCGCGGTCTAGAATTCGAGAGTTGCTCGAAAAAACGATGAGAACATTTGGTTGTGCGACCATCGAGCAGTTGTATTTGGTAATTAGAGATTCGAGCAAGCGTGGCTAGATCGCAAGTAGAGACAATGTCGCTTGGCGTTGGCATTGCGACCGGCCTCTACGGAATCTCCTTTGGCGCTTTGGCGGTTGCAGCCGGTCTCGAAATCTGGCAAGCCCAGTTGCTGAGCATTCTGATGTTTAGCGGCGGCTCGCAGTTTGCCTTCATTGGAGTGATTGCCACCGGCGGAGTAGCTTCGCTGCCAGCCGCCATCGCATCTGCTTGGCTTCTCGGTATTCGCAACGGATTCTACGCGCTGCAAATGAAGCCGCTCTTGGGTGGTCTCGGTTGGCGCACGCCTCTTGCTGCTCAGTTGAACATCGACGAAACCACCGGAGTTGCAACGGCCCAATCGAATCTGGCCGACACTCGCAAGGGTTTCTGGCTGACCGGCATCTATGTCTTCGTCTTTTGGAATCTGCTCACCCTGCTTGGCTCGCTACTTGGCTCATCGATTGGTGATCCGAGTGCATTTGGTTTAGACGCCGCAGCCGCAGCTGCCTTTCTCGGTTTGCTCTGGCCTCGATTGAAAGCTCTGCAACCAATTGTCGTGGCAGTCGCTGCCGCAGTTATTGCTGTTTTACTTTCACCAGTTCTCAGCCCCGGGTTGCCAATTCTGGTTGCCGCGCTAGCCGCCGTGATTGTTGGCGGTTTCAACCTATTCAAACCAAAAACGCAGGCGGGTGAAGTTGAGTGACACTAACCCTCGCAATTCTTATCGCGTCACTAGCGGTCTACTCATGGAAATTCTTTGGCTATCTCGTGCCAGAACGAACTCTAGAGAAACCTGTGGTCGCTCGCATTGCCAGCCTGCTCACGGTCGCGCTGCTCGCGGCCTTGCTTGCAACTCAGGCGATGACAACTCAATCGCAGATTGTTTTTGACGGTCGTTTGGTCGCCGTCGCAGTGGCAGCCCTTTTGCTTAGGCTGCGCGCACCATTTCTTGTCGTTGTTGTAGCCGCAGCTGCAGTTGCTGCGCTTTTGCAAGCGATTGGCTTTTAGGCGTCTAAGTCGTCAACGCCAGGCAGCCAACTTATGCCGTCGTGACCCCACTCTTCGGCCTCAATGATTGCCTCAACTTCTGGTTTGTAATCGTCAATAAGGCGATCGATGTAAAGAATTCCATTCAGGTGATCGAACTCGTGTTGAAAGATTCTGGCAAACCAACCTTCTGCCTCGATTCGCACGGGGTTTTGGTCAAGATCGACACCGGTTAGAACGGCTGTCTCTGCTCGCTTGAGGCCAAATCGGTAACCAGGAAAACTCAGGCAACCTTCGCTTTCTTCCTCTTCGTCTGGTTCTTCTTCGCTGATTGGGCCAAGTTCGAGCATCGGGTTAATTACGACACCGCGCTTGTGTGTGCCGTCATCTTCTGTCCAGTTGTAGGTGAAGATTCGGCTGCCAACGCCTATCTGCGGGGCGGCAAGGCCTACTCCAGGCGCAGCATCCATGGTTTCAAACATGTCGTCAACCAGGGTTCTCAGGTTGTCGTCGAAGACCAGAACCTCGCTCGCCGGTTGATGCAGCACGGGATTGCCTTTTATACAGATTGGCCGAATAGTCATTAGGCAAATTTACAGGATTCACCTAGCCGCTAGCCGAGCGTCGCGCGGGTAGCCTTAGGTCTGAGGTTCAAGGGAGCTATGGAAGATCTAATTGGTCCGGCAGATGAGTTGCGCTATTTAGCAATTCTGCTCGCGGTTCTAGCGGCCGTCGCACTAGCTTTCGGTGCACAGTTTCAAAACAATGCCGTGTCCAACGGCAAAGCCAAGCCAAAGACCAAGGATGGTCGCGGCGGCTTGGGCCTCAGGCAGCTGCGAAAGTTAATTGTTCGCCCGCAGTGGATTTCTGGACTTGGCCTAATGGGTCTCGGAATGGTTTTGCAGCTTGGCGCACTTACTCTCGCACCCCTCATCGTGGTTCAGCCGATTGGTGCTTTAGCTCTGGTTATCACTTCGCTCTTGAATGCCCGAGTGACCAAGACCCGTCTCAATCGAGGCACAACCATCGCGATTATTCTCTGCACATTTGGAATTGCGGCATTCGTCACGACGGCTTCGGGCGTTGCAGATGCAAACGTTTTGACCGATACCGATGTCACGGCGGTGCTAGCGATTCTGCTTGGCCTTCTGGTTGTCTTCGCTGTGCTGTTCTTTACCTCGGGCAGGTCTGCGAAGCCACTCACCTACATCATCGGTGCCGGAGTTCTGTATGGCTTCGTCGCAACCCTTGCCAAGGTGGTCATTCAGCGCCTCTATCAGATGCAGTTTGACTGGCTCACGATTCTCTGTCTGCTGGCTCTGGTTGCAGCGGTCATTCTGGGTGGCTGGTTTGTGCAGAACGCTTACGCGTCTGGGCCGCCAGACTTGGTTATTGCCGGGCTTACAGTCATCGACCCTCTGGTTGCGGTGAGCGTGGCGATTGCGATCCTGGGCGAGGCCGAGGCGGCCACACCCTTGACTGCTATTGGCTTTGCCCTATCGGGTGCGATTGCTGTTGCGGGCGTGGTTCTGCTATCCAAGGTTCACCCGGAGTTGGCAGCGTCGAAGCAATAGTTTCGGTAAAATTGGGGTAGCCAAAACTGGCCGACTACCTAAGCGGGGCTGCTGTTAAGACTTCAAAGACACCACTCAAAATTGTTATTGGTGCCGATACTTTTCCGCCAGACATTAATGGCGCGGCTCGCTTTGCAGAGCGCCTGGCGGCCGGTCTGGTGCGCCACGGGCACGAAGTGCACGTTATTGTGCCGGCGTTCAGCTCTGAATACGGAACATTCGTTGAGACCCACGATGGCTCAAAGATGACGGTGCACAGAATAAAGAGCTACCGAGTTATTTCGCACAAAACCCTTAGGTTCGTATGGCCCTTCACTCTCAAGAAGAAGACCGACGAGATTCTTCGCTTGGTTCAGCCCGATGCCGTGCACGTTCAGTCGCACCTGATTGTCGGGCGTTACCTAATCAAGAGCGCCAAGCAAAGGCAGATTCGACTGTTGGCGACCAACCACATCATGCCCGAAAACCTAATCAAGTATTCGGTGATCATTCCTAAATGGTTTGAGAAGACCGCAATGAAGCTTGCCTGGCGCGATGCCGGTCGAGTGCTAAAGCAGGTTGACTTCATTACTACGCCAACCCGACGTGCAGCTGACCTTCTAGAGGCCGCCGCCGGCGTAACCGATGTGCTTGCAATCTCTTGCGGAATCGAAGCTTCAAAGTTTGCCAACGCAACACCAACCAGCAACAAGCAACCTCGAATTCTCTTTCTAGGTCGCCTCGACTATGAGAAACACATTCACAATTTGTTGAGCGCAGTAGCGCTTCTGCCGAAGAGCCTCAACACCCAGGTTGAAATTGTTGGCGACGGTGGAGAGCGCAAGGCACTCGAAGCCCAGGCGCAGCAACTCGGAATTTCGGAGCAGGTGAAGTTTCTCGGTCACATTAGTGAGCAGGAACTTCCAAAGGCATACGAGCGCGCCACATTATTCGCCATGCCATCAATCGCAGAGCTGCAATCAATCGCAACCATGGAGGCCATGGCCTCGGGACGACCAGTGGTTGCTGCCGACGCCATGGCGCTTCCGCACCTGGTGCACGATGGCGACAACGGCTACCTGTTTCCGCCAAATGATGTCGAAGTCTTTGCCGATCGACTTCTCAGGGTCTTGACCGCTGACAAAAAAGAACTCGCGCGCCTCAGCGAAAACTCGCTCTATTTGATTCAGTCACACGACATCGAACGAACCCTCAACATCTTTGAAGGGCTTTACCGCGGCGACAAAGATGCCGAGAAGACCTCAGACGACAACCGCGAGGGCTATCTCGAACCGATTGGCCGCCTAAACGCCCGCCTGAAAGCGCAGGTGGTTCTGATGCGCAAACAGGCCCTTGCCCTTCGAGAGGCATCGCTGAACTTGGTCGACAAGGCCGAAGAACTCGCCGAGGATGCCGTGCGTCGCGCCAAAGAGGCGAACGCTAAGGTCAAGAAATCTGCGGTCGATACGGCCAACAAAGCCAAATCTGCGGTGAAAGAAGTTGCCGAGCGTTTGAGGTCTGAAGACTAGTTCGAAAACGGGTAGGCTTTCCCAAACGAGCCAGCGGGGGCTAACTCCGCCGGACCTAGGCGAAAGAGCAAAGATGACCAAGCGCCCATGGCTAGACCACTATCCCAGTGACGTGCCCCACGAACTTCCGGCTGTTCCATTCAAGAACGTTGCCGAACTAATTCGCAAAGCTGCCAGCACCTACGGCAAGACAAAAGCCTTCACCCAGGTCATGCCGAATGGAATGAACGGCTCGCTTACTTACGCGCAGGTAGATCTGCTCTCAGACCGTTTTGCAATTTACCTTCGAGAAGTTGCCGGTCTTCAGTCTGGCGATCGAGTTGCAGTGCAGATGCCTAACTGCCTCAGCTACCCAATCGTGGCCTTCGGAATTCTGAAGGCCGGGTTGGTTCTCGTAAACACCAACCCGCTCTACACCGCGACCGAGATGACTCATCAGTTCTCAGACTCAGGTGCTAAGGCGCTCGTTGTGATTGATATGTTTGCCGACCGTTTGCCTGAGGTTTTGCCAAAGACCAGCATCGAGACCGTTGTCACTGTAAAGATCTCCGAGTACTTCCCTGCGCTTGTCGGCGGAGTCATCAGGGTTACCCAGAAGTTCTGGAGCAGAACCTTGCCGAAGATTGCCGTTGAACACACGAAGTTCAGCGACGCGCTAACCGCAGGTTCGAAGCAGCTCTCTGAAGAGAAACTAAAGGGCTATCTATCTTCGGTCGATTCCAACACGGTGGCAGCGCTGCAGTACACAGGTGGTACAACTGGTGTCTCTAAGGGTGCAATGCTTTCGCACGGCAACCTTGCAACTAACACCTTGCAGCTGATCACGATGTGCGGCGACTACATGCGCCCTGGCAAAGAGACTGTCGTAACCGCACTCCCGCTCTACCACATCTTTGCTTTCACGATCAACCTTCTTGGTTTCTGGCACAGCGGCGGCCGCAACCTCTTGGTTCCTTCACCTCGACCTCCTAGCAACTTGAGGCGCGTCTTCGAAAACTACAAAGTCACATGGATGACTGGCGTGAACACACTCTTCAACGCACTGCTCAACGAGCGCTGGTTTGTCGACAGCCCACCAAAGCACTTGCGCGCCTCGGCCGCGGGTGGCATGGCTTTGCACGAGTCTGTTTCGCAGCGCTGGCGTGAAATCACAGGCACTCCGATTGTCGAGGGTTATGGATTGACCGAGACTTCTCCGGTGCTCACCTTCAACCCGCTCGGTGGTCAGGGCAAGGATGGCACCATTGGCATCCCTGTGCCTTCGACCGACGTTAAGTGCGTTAAAGACGACGGTTCTGAAGCTGCTGTTGGTGAACCTGGCGAGATTTACGCATCTGGGCCACAAATCATGCTCGGCTACTGGCAGCGACCAGACGAAACCAAGGCCACTATGAGCGGTGCTTGGTTCAAGACTGGCGACATCGCAACTCGCGATTCAGATGGTTACTTCACGATTGTCGACCGCAAGAAAGACATGATTCTTGTCTCTGGGTTCAACGTCTACCCGAACGAGGTCGAAGAGCAGATCGCCGCTCTCGCAGGCGTGCTAGAGGTCGGCGTCATTGGTGTTCCAAACACGGGCAGCGGCGAAAAGGTGAAGGCTTTCATCGTTGCCGGTGTAACCCCTCCGACAGAGGCCGAAGTTATCGCCCACTGCCGCGTTCACCTCTCGGCCTACAAGGTTCCAAGCTCGGTCGAGTTTGTAACTGAATTGCCAAAGAGCCCAATCGGCAAGATTCTGCGAAGAGAACTACGCGCTCAAGAAATCGCATCAATTTCGAACAGGAAGGGCTAGCCATGAATTCGCTAATGATCCGGGCTGCAGAGACAGCCAACCAGGCAACGGTTGTAAACGAGTTTGAACAGTCTCTTCTTCGAATCTTCATCCTGATCATCATGTTCGGGCTCGGAGCCGGGCTCACCCCGAAGGATTTCACCCTCGCTTTGCGTCGGCCTTGGGGTCTTGTGGTTGGTTGGGTAGCTCAGTTCGGCATCATGCCGCTGACCTCGTTTGTGCTTATCGTGGCAGTTTTAATTCCGTTCTCGCCACCAGAGGGTGTTCTATTCATTGCTCTCGGAGCACTGATTATGGGAAGCGTGCCAGCCGGCACCACCTCGAATCTGTTCACTTACTTCTCCAAGGGAAACGTAGCCCTTAGCGTCACGATGACGGTGAACTCAACTCTGTGGGCATTCATCATGACTCCGTTGGCTCTGTGGGCTTACTCGAACCTGCTCGGTCTCGACGAATCTCTCAGCGTTCCTCCAGGAGAGCTTGCAACGGTAATCGTTGGTCTGATCATTCCAGTAGGAATCGGAATGCTTATCCGCAGACTAAGCGCGAACATCGGTTCACTTATCGAACTAATCGGAAGCGTATTCGGCTTGTTGTTTATTCCATTCTTGATTGCCGTTTGGGTGCCGAGAAACTGGCAGTTGCTTCTTGACACCAACTGGCCCACCTACGTCGTGGCAATCGGTCTTGGTGCGGTTGGCATGCTTGCTGCCTACTACATGTCAAAGCTCCTAAAACTTCATCCCGCAAACGCGAGAACGATTGCGCTCGAGGCAGGTATCAACAATGGCCCACTCGCAATTGCGGTCATCGTAGCGGTCTACATCGACAACCCGGGTCTAGACCAGATCCTTCTTGTTCCTGCTCTTTACTCGCTGTTTATCGTGCTGCTCTCGACGGTTGTCACTTTGTTTTTCCGACGGGCGAATTTGGCAGCAGAGCAGAAGATACCGAACCTGCTCTAATTAGGCACACCGCTGGAAACCCGCACACACGGGTAAACTTTTAGCGGCTGGGGGAGTTAGCTCAGCTGGTTAGAGCAGCGGACTCATAATCCGTCGGTCACGGGTTCAAGTCCCGTACTCCCCACCGAGTCGAGTTTTTGGCGACCCGCGCTTTGTCTGCCGCACAGTCTTCGGCGTAATAGCATTACGCATGACCTCAATCGCAGTGATCGGCGCTGGTTGGCGCGCACAGTTCTTCATTCGCTTGGCGAAGATGATGCCCGAGAAGTTCGAAATTGTCGGAGTGGTTGCCCGCAGAGAAGATGTGCGAGCCAAGCTACAACAAGATTTTGGCGTTCAGACCTTTTCTTCAGTGAGTCAATTACTTAGTCATAAGAAGCCCGACTATGCAATCGTTAGCGTTTCCTGGGATGCGAATCCGGGGCTCGTTGAGGAACTCGTTACCGCCGGCATCCATGTGCTTTGTGAAACGCCGCCGGCACCTACTCTCGAGGGCTTGCAGTCACTCTGGAAGAACGTAGGTTCTTCAGGTCTAGTTCAGGTTGCCGAGCAATACATGTCTTTACCCGGTCATGCCGCTCGCTTAGCAATTGTTAGAGCCGGAACCATCGGCCAAGTCGGTTCGGTTGAGATTTCCTCGACGCACGGATATCACGCCGTGTCGATCATGCGCGGTTTTCTAGATGCTGGTTTTGAGCCAACCCAAATCACGACCCGACAGTTTGCAGCCCCGCTAGTCGATCCTCTCGCTCGTGCGGGATGGAACGACGACTTGATTCCAAAGAGCGCAAAGACCACCATTTCGCTGATTGATTTTGGTGCCGGCAAATCTGGTCTCTACAACTTCGTCGACAATCAATGGCACAACCAGCTGCGCCACCGAAGAATAGTTATTCGAGGCAGCAGGGGAGAGCTAGTCGATGACTCGGTCATTCGGTTGGTTGATGGGCCTGCAATCACAACATCGCGCATTGAGCGTTACCAGCTCGGCTATGACCTGAATTTAGACGGCTTTGACACCGAGCACCTATCTTTCGACGGCCAAGTAGTTTTCAAGAATCCGTTCACAGGGCTTCGGCTCATGGATGAGGAGATCGCGATCGCTCAACTCATGGTGCAAATGGCCGACTGGCTCGATGGCAAGGCGACGGCTCCTTACCCGCTAGCGCAAGCCTGCCAGGATCACTTGGTCTCTCTCGCGATAGACGAATCGATAGCGACTGGAAACTCTGTGAGCACGCAAAGGCAGGCTTGGGCCAACTAGCCGTTAGCAGCCAGCCGGGCAGTCTGAGAATTGGCTGAATGCCAGTAAAAGTGGGGTTATGAAAGCGTTTACTCAATGTCAATGTCGCCGTTCTGGCTAGAATTGGCGAAGTTCTATAGAGAGATGGAAACTAATGAAATTGACTTCACTAAACCAGAGATTAGTACTGGCAATCATGACCGTTTTCGCGGTCTTGGCGACACAGTTTTCAGCCGCGCCGGCAAAAGCGCTCGCATCAGACACCCTGACCATCACGGTTCACTACAACCGCATAGCCGGCGACTATGAAAACTGGAATCTCTGGATCTGGAAGAACATGGACACTGGCGCCGACGGTGCCGGAATCGAAGTGAAGTTTGACCAAGACACCTCGTATGGAAAGAAAGTTACTTTCAAACTCGAGGGCATGAAGCCTTTCGACAACGTTGGAATAATCGCTCGTCTGGGCAACTGGTCTAAGAAAGATGTCGGTTCAACCTGGCCGAACGGCGGAGACCGCTTTATCAAAAACTTTGATGCAAATGGAAAAGCTGAGGTATGGCTGATCGAGGGAGACAAAGAGATTTATACCAAGGAGCCGGTAATCGGCGCAATTAAGCCACAGATTAACTCAGCGATTCTTAATGACTTCAAAGCCGTCACGCTAACGCTGAACAATCAGTACACATTGAAGGGCACAGCCACTGAAGACTTCACGCTTACAGACGCCAAGGGCGGTAGCGTCGCAATTTCTTCGGTTAGCCTTCCGGCCGGAAAAACTTCTTCAAACTTTGTCACGCTAAACCTGAATGCCGACGTTGACATCGCTAGTTCGTACACGGTCAACCATCCGGTTTACGGCAAGGGTTCAGTTGCTGTTGGTTCAATCATGGATAGCAAAGCTTTCGCTGACGCGTTTACCTACACCGGAAATGACCTAGGCAACACTTACTCTGCGGCCAAGACCGACTTTAGAGTTTGGGCACCAACCGCAACGCGAGTGAAGCTGATTACTTACTCATCACTCACCGCTCGCACCGGAACCGAAATCTTTATGACCAAGGCCGAGAAGGGCACTTGGACTGCTTCAATTTCCGGTGACCAGCACCTGCTTCCTTATGTATATCAAGCTGAAGTTGGCGGATTCTTTAGGGAAGCAGTTGACCCGTATGTTAGGGCGACCGCTATCGAGGGTGACCGCGGTGTCGTCGTTGACCTGAACCGAACCAACCCTGCGAAGTGGACTCCAGGCGCAGCGAACAAGCCAGCATTCTCGGGCAAGCCAACCGACGCCGTGATCTACGAAACTCACGTTCGTGACCTTTCGATTGACTCGAACAGTGGAATCCCGGTTGCTCACAGAGGCAAGTTCTTGGCCTTCACCGACTACAACACCACAACCACTCAGGTCGTGACCAACAAGAAGACCAAGAAGAAGACTGTGGTCAAGACCAAGAACCCATCGGGAATGTCAGCAATCAAGGACCTCGGCATCAGCCACATTCAGTTCTTGCCAATCTACGACTATGCCTCGGTTACCGAAGCTAAGCCGACATTCAACTGGGGTTATGACCCGAAGAACTTCAACGTTCCAGAGGGTTCCTACGCCACCAAGCCGGCCGACCCGGTGAACCGAATCATGGAGTTGAAGACCATGATTCAGTCACTGCACGACAATGGCATCCGTGTGATCATGGACGTCGTTTACAACCACGTCTGGGATGCCGGCTCGTTTAGCCAGGAGCAGCTAGTTCCGGGCTACTTCTTCAGAAAGACAGCATCTGGCGAGTATGCCAACGGAACCGGTGTTGGCAACGAGACCGCATCTGAACGTCCGATGGTTCGCAAGTTCATCGTTGATTCGATCAAATACTGGGCAACCGAGTACAACCTCGATGGCTACCGATTCGATCTGATGGGTATTCACGACGTCACGACCATGCAGCAGGTTCGAGCTGAACTCAACAAGATCGACCCGACCATCATCGTTCTCGGTGAGGGCTGGAATATGGGTGAAATGATTCCTGACAACCAGAAGGCTGCGCAGATTAACGCGCTATCTCTGCCTGGAATCTCAATGTTCAACGACGAGATCCGTGACGGAATCAAGGGTTCTGTATTCGACTCGGGTGACCGCGGTTGGGCAACTGGTAAATACGCCGCAATCAGCAGTGTCAAGGCTGGAATTGTCGGAAACATTGCCTTCGACCGTTTTGTAAATGGAAGATGGACCACGATTGACCCTGGCCAGTCTGTGAACTACGTAGAAGCTCACGACAACCTGTCTCTCTATGACAAGTTGAAGGCAAGCAAGCGTGGCTCTAGCGAGGCATTGCTCGGGTCTTATCACAGGCTCTCGACTTCGGTGCCTTTGCTAGCTCAGGGCATGCCATTCATTCAGGCCGGCCAAGAGTTCTTGAGAACCAAGTTGGGTGATGAGAACAGCTACAAGTCAAGCGACGCTGTGAACTCGCTCAAGTGGAATTCACGCGCGACCAACATCGTGAGCGTCAACTACTACAAGGGTCTGCTGGCGATTCGCAAGGCTCACCCGGCATTCAGAATGGATACGGCCGCTGCTGTGAAGGCTAACCTTGCTTTCATTAATGCTGACGAACCTGTGATTGCTTACTCGTTGAACGGTAAGGCGGTTGGCGACTCTTGGAACACGATTGTCGTAGTTCACAACCCGAGCACAGTAGCCAGAACAATCACGCTACCTTCTAGCGGCGATTGGAACGTTGTGGTCTCAGGTTCTCGTGCATCACTCGAGACGATCACCACGCTGAAGGGTGTAACGACGGTCTCGGTGCCCGCACTGAGCACCTGGGTTGCGCACAAGCAATAATTTTTCAGGTTCAAAGGCCGGTCGAAAGACCGGCCTTTGCGCTATCTTTGGCAAAAGGCTTGCAGTGGGCCGGGGGAAGTAGATTGACCGCATGAAGAAGTTTTTGGCGTTGCTTCTGACAGTTTCTCTGTTGGGAATCACTCCGGTCGCTTATTCGGCGACACCAAAGATAGGTCAGGCTTGTTCCAAATCCGGCCAGCGTGTTGTTGTGGCAAAGGTGCCTCTCGTTTGCAAGGTGGGCACCCAGGCGCAGCAGAAAAAAGCAAAGTCGCGATTTGTCTGGGCGAAGTTCGTTGCACCAAAGCCCGCTCCGGTTTTAGCTCCTAAATCTCCGCTTTCAGCCTTGCCGGCTTTCGCTTCGGTCGATGCTTGCCGCATCGAGGACAACTCGCAATCGTTCACTAAGGCTGGCTTTCCTCAGCACAGTCAGATGAAGCGAACGGGATCGAAGCTTGTCGTTCAACTGATTTACATCGATTTCGCAGACGTAGTGGCGACGGGCAAACCGAGTGACGACAGGGTTTTCTGGACCGAGGGAGTGTCGAAGTTTTTAGCCGACATGTCGAATGGGGTTGTTAACTTCGAGTGGAGGACCACCGAGAGTTACAGTCGCATGAGCAAGAAGCTTGCCGATTATCGAGTGACCAGATCAGCGGGTGGTAGCACAGTTCCGCTGGTTCAAGAAGCAATTACGCTTGTTGACAGGCAGGTTGACTTCACCGGCGTTGACTTCGTTGTTGCGGTTCTGCCCCCGAATACTCCGCGAGAACTATCTGACGTCTCGCCGGCGCTGATGCTATCCAGCAGTGATCCATTCAAGACGAACGAGGGGCGGGTATACCGTGCAACTCTCGTCGGTGGCGACATGCGATTCCCAGAGGGTCACCTTTTGCTTTCTCATGAGATCGGTCACCTACTCGGGCTACACGACTACTACTGGTATGGCTGGAAACCTGGCATGGCCTACGAAGACCAGTTCAAGTTCATGGGGCACTTCGACAACATGAATTTCGCTCCAGGAAATTCACGCGAGTGGACTGCGTGGAGCAGATGGCTCATTGACTTCCTTCCAGATTCAAAGGTTCTTTGCGCAAAGGAAGGCACAGAGGCTTCGGCTCAACTTGACGCGGTTTCGAAAGTTGGTACGGGTGCTCAGCTTCTCGTGATACGAACCTCGGCAACCGAAGCGATTGCCATCGAGTCAAGAAGAAACACCCGTCACGATTCGAAGGCATCGACTGCGTCGAATGGCCTCTTGGTCTACAAGATCGATACCAAGATTTTTAGTGGCCAAGGGCCAATACGAATTGTGAGAAAACCAACCTCGGTCGATGCGCTTTTCTCAGATGCCCCGCTGAAGCCCGGTGAGTCAATGCAGGTCGGCTCCTGGATAATCTCGAACCTAGAGAGTGGCGCCGACTGGGATGTCGTGAAGATAACCCCGGCGAAATAGCCCAAAAAACTCGCCTTTGACAAGTTCGATCAAATCGACGTATTCTTTTGACCTGCCTTGCAGCACAGGTCGTTGGGGAAGACGTACCTAGGTTTGGAGGCAAAATGACTGGTATTTCTGCGCAGGGTTCGGTGCTCATTCACTCGGCCCCTGCCTCGCTGATGCCGCACGTTGAGTGGGCAATCGGCAGGCTCCTCGGCGGGCCCGCAGGGCTCACCTGGACCCCTCAGCCAGCCCTAGCCAGCACTTTCAGAACCGAGCTTGAGTTCGACTCATCCACGTCATTTGGGGCCGTGTTGGCCTCAGAACTGCTCGGCTGGGGGTCGCTGAGGTTCGAGATTATTCAGCATGAATCACTCGGTGTGGCCGGCTGGCGTTGGGCATACACGCCTAGTTTGGGTCTATTTCAGGGTCAGATTGACTCCCTTGGTAATTCGCTGGTCACCGAGCACAGGCTGAATTCGATCTTGGATGCACCTAACGGCGCTTGGGCCGATCTGAAGACTCAGGTTCGACTAGCTCTCGGCCAGCCGTGGGATTTAGAGCTCGAGAGATACCGTGAAGCGGGGGAGCAATCTGCGGTGGTTTATCTGAGGGCGAATTAGTTTGCGCTCATGAACGCAACTACTGCGTTGTGGCCACCGAAACCAAAGGAATTCGACAGCGCCAAGATTTGACCGGTGGGCAAGGCGCGTGGCGAAGTGACAACATCCAGTGGAATTTCTGGGTCTTGATTCTGAAGGTTTAGAGTCGGCGGGGCGGTTCGCTCGTGCAGAGCTAGAACCGTAAAGATCGCTTCAATCGCACCCGCGCCGCCCAGTAGGTGTCCGGTTGATGACTTTGTAGCCGAGATGCAAATTTTGTCTAGGTGATCGCCGAAGACGCGCTTCAACGCCGTGTACTCTGCGATGTCACCCACCGGAGTTGAGGTTGCGTGAGCATTGATGTGAACAACGTCTTCGAGTTTCGCACCGGCTTGATCCAGCGCCTCGAGCATCGCGCGGGCTGCCCCGGTTCCCTCTGGATCTGGCGCTGTGATGTGGTGAGCGTCGCTCGTCACCGAACCGCCAACCAGGTAGGCATAGATTCTTGCGCCACGGGCTTTCGCGTGCTCTTCGGTTTCGATAACCAAAGCTCCGGCACCTTCGCCCATGACGAAGCCGTCGCGAGCAGTGTCGTATGGGCGGCTTGCGCCAGCGGGGTTTTCGTTGTTGCGAGAAAGCGCGTGCATAGAAGCAAATGCTGCAATCGGTAGCGGGTGAATTGCTGCCTCGCAGCCACCAGCGACAACAATGTCGATAGCACCAGATTGCAAACGCGCGATTGCATTAGCGATCGCCTCGGTGCTTGATGCGCAAGCAGATACGGCCGTGCGAACGCCACCGCGAGCGGCGATGTCCATTCCAATTGCCGCAGCCGGACCGTTTGCCATCAGCATTGGAACGGTCATCGGTAAGACTCGGCGCGGACCAGAGGTGTTCAGGGTGTCGTAGGCGTCGAGCAGGGTCCAGACTCCACCGATTCCGGTTGCGAATTCAACCGCGAGTCTTTCGGGTTCGACATCGGGGGTGCCGGCGTCGGCCCAGGCCTCGCGTGCCGCGATAAGAGCAAACTGGCTGGCTGGGTCGAGTCGTTTGGTCTCTGGAACGCTCAGTATTTCTTTGGCTGCCACCTTTGCTTGACCGGCAAACTTGACCGGCAGCTGGTGGCGTTCGACCCACTCTTGCTCGAGCGTAGAAACGCCAGACTCACCGGCAAGCAGTGCTCGCCAGGTGGTCTGCACGTCGCCACCGAGCGGGGTGGTTGCACCCAGCCCGGTTACGACTATTTTGTGGGTCAACGAAGGCTCTACTGAGCCTCGGTGATGAAGTTAACCGCGTCTGCCACGGTCTTTAGGTCGGCGACCTTATCTTCAGGAATGGTTACGCCAAACTTCTCTTCAGCGTTCATCACGATGGTTAGCATCGAGATCGAGTCAATGTCTAGGTCGTCAACGAACGACTTCTCCATCTGCACCTGTGAAGTGTCTAGACCGGTCTCTTCGTTTACGATTTGTGCCAAGCCGGTTAGAACTTCGGTTTGCGATAGTGCCATTGGTTTACTCCTTGGTTTGAATTTGGGACTGACTCAATTTTAGGGCAGAACGACTACTTGGGCCGCGAAGGCGAGACCTGCGCCAAAGCCGATTTGCAGGGCTAAACCGCCCGATTTGACCTCACCTGAGGTCAGCAGCGCATCCATGGCTAAAGGCACGGATGCCGCCGAGGTGTTGCCGGTGTAGATGATATCGCGGGCAATCACGACCCCGCTTGGAACCTCGAGCTGTTTCGCGAGCTCATCGATAATTCGAATGTTTGCCTGGTGGGTGACGATTGCCGCCAGTTCTTCGGCCTTGACTCCAGCCACAACCAGGGCCTCTTTGGCAACCTTTACCATTTCCCAGACCGCCCACTTGAATACCGTTGCACCGTCTTGAACGAGTGTTGGCCAGCCCGACTCGCCGTCACGAAGTTCGAGCAGCGAGGCAGTCATTCCAACGGCATCCCAGTGCGAGCCATCTGAACCCCAAACTGTCGGACTGATTCCGGGGGTATCGCTCGGTCCGACGATTGCCGCACCGGCACCATCGGCGAGCAAGAAGCTGATGGTGCGATCTGTCGGGTCGAGAAAGTCGCTGAGTTTTTCGCCACCAACTACGAGCACGTACTTGGCCATGCCAGATCTAACCAGCGCGTCGGCCTGAGCGATGCCATAGCAGTATCCGGCGCAAGCGGCCGAGACGTCGTATGCAGGCGCGGGAGTTGCTCCAATTTTGTCGGCTAGCAAAGCTGCAGCCGAAGGTGTTTGGTGGGGGTGGGTTATGGTGCTGAAGATTACCGCGCCAATTTCACTTGCGTCGATCCCCGCGCGCTTGATTGCGATGTTTGAAGCGTCAACCGCCATGTCCATGAGGCTTAGATCTTTGCTGGCCCGACGTCTGCTGATGATTCCTGTGCGGCGTTGAATCCACTCGTCACTCGAGTCGATAGGGCCCGCGATATCGTCGTTGGTGACCACTAGGTCGCCTCGGGCTGCACCTAGCGAGTAGATGCGCGAAAACTTTACCGGGGAATACTGATTGAGAGTTGGCTGACTCAAAAGACCTCAATTCGTAGAATGCTACAAACTTACAGCTTGAGTCATTGTTGGTGATTGTTGATTAGCGACAAAGCCGCCTCAATATTTTCAGGAGTCTTCACTGCAACCGTTTCAACCCCCGGCATCGCGCGCTTGGCAAGCCCAACCAGTGTTCCGGCCGGCGAGAGTTCAATGATTGCGGTCACGCCCGCACTGAGCATCGAAGCCATGCACAGATCCCAGCGCACTGGGTTCGAAACCTGGTTGACCATCTGTTCGATAAACGATCGCCCGCTCGACTGAAGTTGCCCGGTCGAGTTTGTCCAAATCTTCACCTCTGGGTCTTGGCTGTCTAGATCTTTGGCGAACATCTCAAGAGTTGCTACCGCCGGATGCATGTATCGGGTGTGAAAAGCGCCGGCAACCTGAAGAGCGATTACCCTGCTGCCTGCCGGAGCGTTAGCCTGCAGCAGCGCGATGTCGCTGGCGGCACCAGCTGCAACGATTTGCCCGGCGCCATTGCGGTTTGCCGGCTCTAGGTTCAGCTTCTCGAGAGCAGCGAGAACTTCTTCTTCGACACCACCGAGAACTGCGGCCATCGATGTCGACTCAAGCGAAGCGGCCGCTGCCATGGCGTTGCCTCTGGTCATTACGAATTTCATTGCGTTTTCATCCGAGAAGACTCCGGCAACTGCGGCGGCGGTTACCTCACCAACCGAGTGACCAGAAATCCCGGCTATCCCAGCTGCCTTTGCTGAAAGGCCATTTAGCAGGACGTTGGCCGACGCGATTCCGGCTGAAACAATCAGCGGTTGTGCAATCGAAGTGTCTCTGATGGTGTCGGCGTCGCTGACCGTTCCGTGCTTAATCAGATCAAGACCACTCGCGTCTGAAAGCTGTTGAATCTTGCTTCGAAACTCTTCTATTTCGAGCCAAGGAGCAAAAAATCCAGGTGTCTGAGCGCCCTGTCCGGGGCAAACAATTGCAATCATGAAACGGTTCCTTCTGTGTTCGACTCGCTCATCGAGCCTAAGACCATCGCAACCTGAAGAACGAAAGCCTCGTGCGCGCCAGTGGCATCCCAGCCAATTATTTCGCTGATGCGCTTGAGGCGGTAGCGAACCGTATTCGCGTGCACGAAGAGTTGCTTCGACGTGGCTTCGAGCGATCGGCCGCAGTCTAGGTAGGCAACCAGTGTTTCAAGAAGTTCGGCAGAATTCTCGGCAAGCGGTTTGTAAATCTTGTCGACCAGCGTTTGTTTCGCCAGAGCGTCGCCCGCAAGTGCGCGTTCGGCAAGCACGTCGTCGGCCTGAGTGATGCGTTGCAGTTTGCTTGCGTTTCGCAGCACGGCAAATGCCGAGAGTGCCGCTCTGGCTGAGTTGTGCGCCGCCGACACATCTCTAACCACTGGCCCGACAACCAGAGCGCCGGGTGCAAAAAATGGTTCGAGCAGAGAGACGATAGTAGCGAACGACCCCGCGCTTCGCTCGGATGCAGCCTTCGAAACCTTGCCAATCACAACAATCAAGCGATCGCCGTGAACGCCAATCAGCACATCGGCTTCTGACTTGCGCGCGATGCGACGCAACTGATCAGAGTCAAGGTTCGCGTCGCCATTTCCGATAAGCACGAGTGCCGATCCGGTTGCCCGCCAGCCCAATGCCGCAACTCGCGAAGATATGTCGTCGGTGTGTTCACCGCTCAGAATCGAATCCACAACAAGTGCTTCAAGCCTTGCGTCCCACAGACCTCTTGCCTCGGCAGCTTTGGCGTAAACGTCGGCAGCGCTAAAAGCGATTTCTCGTGAGTAGAGCAATACCGCTTCGCGCAAGGTTGGGTCTTCGCGCACTACTCGCTCTTCAACTACCTGCACAACCACACGGATAAGTTGCAACGTCTGCTGCAAAGATATCGATTTGAGCAACTCTCGTGGCGCAAGACCGAAGACGTCGGCAGCCACCCACGGTTGCGACTTGGGGTTTTCATACCAGGCGAGAAATGAACCGATTCCAGATTGGGCAACGAGACCAACCGAGGCCCGTCGAGCGGCCGGCATCTCTCGATACCAAGGCAGCGTCTTATCTAGTTGGCGAAGAGTTTCGCTGCTCAGCTCGCCTGAGATTGAGGCGAGCCAAGCAATCTTGTCTTGCTTAGGCTTCGCCACCGGCTGATCCAGATGTGCCTGCCGTGACGTCTAGCAGACGGTACCGTTCGATTGCCTGGCCAGGTGCTTGCGCATCAATTTCGCCGCGCTGCACAAGCTGCTCGAGAACTCGAACAACAATCGATGGTCCGTCAATCTTGAAGTGACGACGCGCTGCAGCTCTGGTGTCAGAGAAGCCGAAACCGTCTGCACCGAGGGTGGCATAGTCGCCAGGAACCCAAGGTCGAATCTGGTCTTGAACGGCGTGCATGTAGTCGCTCACACCAAGGAAAGGACCCTGAGCGTCTGCAAGCTTGTGGGTCAGGTATGCGTCTGGAACTTCTGCGTTCGGGTTCAAGAACTTAAACTCGTCGCGCTTCAGGCCGTTGCGGCGCAGCTCTGTCCAAGAAGTGACCGACCAGATGTCTGCCGAGACACCCCAGTCATCCTGAAGCAATCGCTGCGCCTCGTAAGCCCAAGCCACAGCAACTCCCGATGCCAAGATCTGTGCCTTGATTCCCGAGTTGGTGTTTTCGCTGATTCGGTGAATTCCACGGATGATGCCATCGACGTCGACGTTCTCTGGCTCCGCTGGCTGAACGATTGGCTCGTTGTAAACGGTGATGTAGTAGAGCACGTTCGGATCCTTGTGGCTGCCGCCATACATACGTTCGATTCCGTTGCGGATGATGTGCGCAATCTCGTAACCGCTGGCTGGGTCATAGGTGATCACTCCGGTGTTCGTCGAAGCTAGCAGCGGTGAGTGGCCGTCAGCGTGCTGAAGACCTTCTCCGGTCAAAGTTGTTCGACCCGCGGTTGCACCAATCAGGAAGCCTCGCGACAACTGATCGGTTGCAGCCCAGATCGCATCTGCAGTTCTCTGAAAACCGAACATCGAATAGAACACGTAGAACGGAATCATAGGTTGACCCTGAGTTGCGTAGCTGGTGCCTGCGGCAGTCAGAGCTGCAATCGAACCTGCCTCATTAATTCCCGTGTGCAGAATCTGTCCGGCGGTTGACTCTTTGTAAGAAAGAAGCAGGTCGCGGTCGACCGAAATGTAGTGCTGACCATTCGGGTTGTAGATCTTTGCGGTTGGGAAGAAAGCATCCATACCGAAAGTTCTTGCCTCATCAGGGATGATCGGCACAATGCGGTCGCCAAACTCTGGAGAGCGAAGCAGGTCTTTCATGAGTCGAACAAACGCCATCGTCGTTGCAACTTCTTGTGTTCCTGAACCGCCCTTAGCAATCTTGTAAGCGTCATCGGCTGGCAACTTGAAGTCAACGTATTTGCTTCGACGCTCTGGAAGATAGCCACCGAGAGCGCGACGACGCTCGTGCATGTACTGAATCTCCGGAGCATCCTGTCCGGGGTGGAAGTAAGGCGGCTGATACGGGTTTTCTTCGAGCTGCGCATCCGTGATTGGAATTCTCAACTCGTCTCTGAAGCCCTTTAGGTTATCGAGAGTTAGTTTCTTCATCTGGTGGGTTGCGTTGCGGCCCTCGAAAGACTTGCCGAGCGAGAAACCCTTGATGGTCTTGGCCAGGATGACCGTCGGTTGGCCCTTGTGCTCAACGGCTGACTTGTAGGCGGTGTATAGCTTGCGGTAGTCGTGACCTCCTCGCTTGAGTCCCCAGATCTGGTCGTCTGTCATCGACTCGACGAGTTTCGCGGTTCGTGGATCGCGCCCGAAGAAGTTTTCGCGAACGAAAGCGCCGTCTTCAGTTTTGTAGGTCTGGTAGTCGCCGTCGGGAGTTTTGTTCATCAGATCAACAAGCGCGCCGTCGTTGTCGCGAGCCAAAAGTTCGTCCCATTCGCGACCCCAAACAACCTTGATGACATTCCAGCCAGCGCCTCTGAAGAAGCTCTCCAATTCCTGAATAATTTTTCCGTTGCCTCGAACCGGACCATCAAGTCGCTGAAGGTTGCAGTTGACCACGAAAGTTAGATTGTCTAGCCCATCGTTCGCAGCAAGTTGCAAAGCACCGCGTGACTCGACTTCATCGAGCTCGCCGTCACCAAGGAATGCCCAAACTCTCTGCTCGCTGGTGTCTTTGAATCCGCGACCAGAAAGGTAGCGGTTGAATTGCGCCTGGTAAATTGCGTTGATTGGACCGAGACCCATTGACACGGTTGGGAACTGCCAGAACTCGGGCATCAGTCGTGGGTGCGGGTAAGAAGAGAGTCCGCCACCTGCGTGTGATTTTTCTTGTCTGAAACCGTTCAGCTGATCTTCGCTGAGTCGGCCTTCAAGAAATGCACGTGCATACGGTCCAGGAGAAGCGTGACCCTGAATGAAAATCTGGTCTCCGCCGCTCGCATCGTCTTGGCCCTTGAAGAAGTGGTTGAAGCCAACTTCGTAGAGCGATGCTGACGAAGCAAAAGTTGAGATGTGACCGCCGACGGCAATTCCTGGTCGCTGTGCGCGATGCACAAGCATCGCTGCGTTCCAACGCATCCATGCGCGATAGGTTCGTTCGATTTTTTCGTCACCCGGAAACTCGGCCTCGTTCTCTGGGGCGATGGTGTTCAGGTAGTCGGTGGTTGGAATCATGGGAACGTTGAGTTGAAGTTCGTGTGAACGTCTCAACAGGTTCAGCATGATCTCTCGGGCGCGACCGCGACCGTGCACTCTTGCTACGGCATCGAGAGACTCTAGCCATTCACTGGTTTCCTCTGGGTCAAGGTCTGGATTGTTGACTGAGAAAGCGTCCTGATTATTGAATGACACCGACATCCTCTTTCGTGGGGGATGGAACTGCTTGTGCTCGGGTTTGAGCCATGCCAAGTTTATTCTGAGAAACTAACCAAGAGTTGCCCAGAGCTGTATGTTTTGATTGTTGGCCCAAACAGAGGAATCGAATGACCCTAATAATCGGCGATGACGCCCCTAACTTTTCACTGGTAAACCAGCACGGCGAAACCGTGACGCTCTCAGATTTCGCTGGCAAAAAGCCGGTTGTCTTGGTGTTTTACCCACTGTCCTTCTCGGGTATCTGCACGGGCGAACTGTGCGAGCTTCGCGACAATTTCGGCACATTCGAACGCGAAAACGTTGAATTGCTAGCCATATCTGTAGACAGCAAGTACGTTCAGAAGGTCTTCGCCGAGCAGGAGGGCTATAAGTTCTCGGTTCTAGCCGATTTCTGGCCTCACGGCGCTGTGGCAAGAACATACGAGGTGTTTCTCGAGGAGGCGGGTATCTCGAATCGGGCCACATTTGTGATCGATAAGGCCGGCAAATTGGTCGCCAAGTTCGTGACTGCTCCTGGCCAACCAAGAAGTCTGCAGGAGTACCAGAAGGCTCTGGAGAGCCTCTCGGTCTAGTTTCTCGGCCTTTTCGACGAGCTCAGGTTGATTAGCGGGGTCGTCGTGTATTACGCTCATCCGAGGGGCCTTTAGCTCAGTTGGTAGAGCGCCACGCTTACACCGTGGATGTCATCGGTTCGAGCCCGGTAGGGCCCACTGTTCTCATTTGAGAATATGAATGCCGCGTCAGAAATGGCGCGGCATTAGTATTTTCGGTATGACTAACCCCTTTGAGCCCCCGAAGCGTCTCGCGCTTGGCGACGCCGAACTTGCCGAAGCCTTGGCTGCGGCTCAGGGGCAAGAGGGCTCACTCGGGGCCATGGAGTTGCTTGAGCGACAGTCTGAACTTCGAGCCGCAGATTCCGATGCTTACGTTCGCTGGGTGCGCGAAATGGAAAGCCTGGCAACTCCCGAAGCGAAGCAGGCGCTCAGCGCCGCAAGACGCAGTGCAGCCGGATTAACGCCAGAACCCGAAGAAGAGCAGCAAACGAATTCTCAGGTAACAGAAGATTCTTGGAAGTCGCTCGTTCCAGATTGGGAAGATCGCCAGCGGTCAATCGAGGCCGCCAAAGAAAAGGCCATAGCCGACGCTCTGGCTAAAGCCGAAGAGCGCGAAGCCGAAGAGGTGCAACTTGCTGTTGCGGCTGCTCTTGCCCAGGCCGAACTCGAAGCCGAAGCCAAACGAGCCGAAGCCGTGGCCAAAGTTGTTGAAGAGGCAGAAGCGCTGGCTGCCGAAAAACTTGCCGAAGAGATTCGCATTGCTAGAGAAGCGGCCGAAGCCGCAGCTCTTGTTGCTGAAGCTGAGCGTTTGGAGAACGAACGTATTGAGGCTGAGCGTGTTGAGGCTGAGCGTTTGGAGAACGAACGTATTGAGGCTGAGCGTGTTGAGGCTGAGCGTGCTGAGGCTGAGCGTGCTGAGGCTGAGCGCTTAGAAACTGAACGTGCTGAGGCTGAGCGCAAACAAGTTGCTGAAGAAGAAGCCGTTCGCGCCGAGCAGGTTATCCGTGAAGAGTTGGAACGAGCTGAACTGGCAGAACTTGAAGCGTTGATCGCCGCCGAAGAAGCCGCTAAGGCAGCGGCCGAGAAGGCTGAAGAGGAAGCACGCAACGAAGTTGCAGTATCAGAAGAAGCAGTTGAAGATCCCGCACCAGTGCGCGCAGCTGATTTTGCAACCGGAAGTTTTGACATCGTGGAATCTGCCGAGCAGGCCGCAAGCGAAGACTTTAGCGAAGACAATTTTGATGTCTTGCTTGCCGACGGCGAACTTGGTTTTGCTCGAGAGCCAATCAGTTCTGCAAAAGATGCACCGATATCGACAATCGATAGAAGAGCAAAGCCTTACTCGCAGCTTTTCGTTTGGACGAGCCTCAGCGTTGGTTTGCTGCCACTGCTCTTTGGCTTCTTTACTTCAACTCTCGAGTTGACATTTCTTGACAAGCTATTGAGCTTGTTTGTTGGGCTTTCAGTTTCTGCCTTGATAATCGCCGTTGCTGCCGTTGGCGGAAAACGAAGCGGTTTGCCGACTCTGTTTCTATCGCGCGCCGCCTTCGGGGTTCGCGCCAACTACGTGCCAGCAATTGCCTTGGTGCTGGTGAAAATAGGCTTTGGCACCGCGCTGGTGTTGGCTGGTCTGTCGCTGTTCGACCGAAACGTTCTGGGCGTGCCGAGCTTTGCCGAGCCGGCTTTTGCCGATGCCTCGATCAGCTGGCTATTAGTGGGCGTAGCCTCTCTTATTGCCGTGTCGGCATTGCTCGCATTTTTTGGTGGCAAAGCGCTCTACTTCGCTCAACTGGGCATTGCGTCGATGGCTGCAATCGTGGCCATCCTCTTTGTTGCGACAACAGCATCGCAGATTAGCCTTGGCGCTGAAGATTTGACCTTCAGCTCGAACTGGATCGGTGTGGTTTCGTTAGCAGTTTTGGTTGCCGTGTTCTTCGGAGGGTTCTGGGTCACCTCGGTCGCCGAGTTCACTCGAAAGGTTTCGATGGCGCAGTCTGGCAAAATGCTCGGCTTGTTCATCGCGCTTTCGGCCGGAGTCATTCCATTGCTAGTCGCCGGGTACTCGCTACTGGTTTCTAACTCGCTGTCGCTTCAGGCATCGGCAATTGCGATTGAAAATCCGCTCGGCGCCATGCTGACTTTGATTCCAGACTGGATGGCATCCGCGCTTCTAGTCAGCGGAGCGCTCTCGTTGATCATCTGGAGCGCTGCATGGATGTATTCGACGAGCGTAAGCTTGTCGGCTATCTCGATTCGCATTCGACCGGCGCTAAGCCAACCAATTCTGTTTGTACTGGTTATTGCCGCAGCGTTTGCGGTCTCCACCTTCTCTTCTGCTCCTTTCGCAGAAATTCTCGACGCAACAATCGCACTCAGCGGCGTCATCGTCTTCGCCTGGGCTGGAGTGTTTGTCGCAGACATTTCTCTCAGAAAGATTGCGTATCACGAGGTCTCGCTGACGCGAGACTACGGATTCTACAAAGCAGCTAACTTCACTAACTTGAGCGCATTCGTTCTTGCCGTTGCCGTGGGCCTCGGCTTTGTGTCGTCAACTATCTTGGGGCTTGACTGGCTTGGTTATCTCGCGCGCCTGGCCGCTGCTGAAGCTTGGGCTGACGCAAACATCGGTTTCGCAATCGCACTCGGACTATCGGTGTTGTTTCCAATTCTTTTCGGTCGCAAGCGCATTCGTGGTCAAGAGAGCGAGGTTCTCGCAATCGAGGCTCGCAAGAACGATCTCGAAAACGTTGAACTCGACGAAGCCTAAACATGGCTAAAGTCTCAGACGTAGTTGCTGCGGCCCAGTCGCTTTGGCCGAGCGAACTGGCCGACGAGTGGGACAGACCCGGTTTAATTTCTGGCTCCGCCAGCACTCAAGTTTCGAAGGTGCTGCTTGCCGTTGACCTGACCCTTGATGTCATGCAGGATGCTATCGATGGCCAATTCGACATGATTGTCACTCACCATCCGTTTTTGCTCAAAGGCATATACGAACTTCGCGAAGACTCGGCCAAGGGAGCGGTTCTTGGTCGAGCGATAAGGGAAAACGTGGCGCTCTTCTCTGCTCACACAAACGCCGATGTGGTCGAAGATGGTGTCTCGGCTGTTTTGGCAAAGCGTTTGGGTTTGAAAAACTCGGCTCCGCTTGTAGCAACTGTCTCTGAGTCGGTTGGTCACGGCCGGGTGGGGTTGCTCGAAGACTCAATGACTTTGCTCGAGTTTTCTCGCCTGGTGGCCAGGGCTTTGCCTGCAACCGCCGGAGGAGTTCGAGTCGCCGGAGACCCGAACAGCAAAATCTCACGAGTTGCGCTGTGTGGCGGAGCCGGAGACTCTTTCTTGCCAGCAGCGCTGAGTTCAGGCGCGGATGTCTACATAACCTCTGATCTGCGCCACCATCCCGTTCAAGACGCAGTCGAACAGGCTAAGGCTTCGGCCAAGTCGTTCGCCCTCATCGACATTTCGCACTGGGCGGCCGAGTCGCTCTGGTTAGAGACCGCTGCGTCACAACTGACAGATGCCGTTGGTGATGTTAAGTTTGTAGTGAGCGACCTTCGCACTGATCCGTGGGAATTTGCTGTAACTCAATAGCGATCCGAAAGAAGTGATGAAAGCTACTTCAGAACATCAGTCAACCTTGCTTGAACTCAGCCGAATTGACCTTCAGCTGCGTCGCAACCAAAAGTCGATTGACGAAATCACCAGAGGCGATGAGGTTCTAGCCCAGCGTCAATTGCTTCTCGCGAATTCAGAGCGTTTGCTCGTGGCAAGAAATGAACTGGATGCTCTCGAGCTGGAACTAGTTCGGGCCGAAACAGACTTGAATCTTGTCGAGACCCGCATCGCTAAAGACGAGCAACTCTTGCAGCAGAGCAGCAACCAGAAGGACGTTCAGGGCATACAGAGCCAATTGCAGGCACTGGCAAAGCGCAGGGGAGAGCTCGAAGACGCTGAGCTCGTATTGCTCGAACGCAAAGACGAGATAAGCGCCAGTCTGCAGTCAATCAATGTCGAACGTGCAGAGATTCAGGCAGTGCTTGCGACACTAGAAACCCAGCAAACCGCCGGGTTTGCAAAACTTACTTCGGGTCAGCAGCTCTTGCGCGAAGACCGAGCGAGAAACCTGAGTCAGCTCTCGAGCGAACTTGCAGAACACTACGAAAAGCTATTTGCCAAGGGCGTTGGAGTCGGCAGGCTCGATGGTTTAGTTTGTGATGCCTGCGGAATGACACTCGGCGGAGATTCCCTTGAATCGGTGAGAAACACTCCAGCAGATGAACTCGCTCACTGTGGCGAGTGCGGCGCGATTCTGGTTCGCTAATGGCTTCGAAATTCATAGTTGAGGCCGATGGCGGTTCACGCGGAAATCCGGGTGTTGCGGGTTCGGGAGCGGTAGTTCTCGATGCGTCAAGCGGGGCAGTGCTGATTGAAATAGCCAGGTTCATTGGCGTTGCAACCAACAACGTCGCCGAGTATGTGGCTCTGGTTGCCGGTCTCGAGGCCGCATTCGATCGTGACGAGAACGCCGAAATTATCGTTCGCATGGACAGCAAACTCGTGATCGAGCAGATGTCTGGTCGCTGGAAAATCAAGCACCCAGACATGATTCAGCTCGGCAAACAGGTGCAAGATCTGGTCAGAGGCAAGACCGTCAGTTGGCAGTGGATTCCAAGAGAGCAAAACTTTCGAGCTGATGCGTTGGCTAACAAAGCCATGGATGATCTCGCCGACTCGCAGTCTTCGGGAATGGCGGTCACTGTCGGCAAGGTGAACCAGCTCGCCTCGGCTGTCACAGAATTTAATGAAACTGCGCCAAGTTCGGTGCGTTCTCCGGTTGACGTGTCGCTTCCGCTAACCACAATTGTTTTGGTTCGTCACGGCAGAACCGAACTCACCGAAGCGCGAAAGATTTCTGGCGGCGACGGCGATGATCCGAGTCTGAGCGCAGCGGGCAATTCAGATGCCGAAAAGGTTGCTCATGCGCTCAAGGCAATCGGCTCTCAAGGTTCTTGGCAGCGCATTGCTCCAATCTCTGCGGTGGTCACCTCGCCGATGAAGCGCGCACGTGAGACGGCCGAGATCATTGCAGAGGGTTTCGGCTTGCAGGTTACCGACAATGAGAATCTTCGTGAGATCAGCTTCGGAGACTGGGACGGCCTTAGTCATGAAGAAGCTCAAGGCCAAGACCCTGAGCTCTGGAATAGTTGGCGCGGCTCGTGGGAGGTATCGCCACCAAATGGCGAATCGCTCGAGGTGTTTGATCAGCGACTTCAGTTAGCGCGAGAACAAATAGTCGAGCGTCACTCTGGCAAGACGGTTGTGGTGGTGGCGCACGTGATGCCGATCCGCGGATTTCTTCGATGGGCCTTCGATGCCGCTGCGGCTGCCTACTGGCGTCCGCAGGTTGCTCCGTGTTCGATATCCATCATCCGTGTCTGGGGCGACCAGACCGCAGAGGTCGTCACTGTCAATCACACCGCTCACCTTTAGGGCTGTTCAGTCGGCGTTTAGCCCGATACCCTTAACCACGGATGGGTCGGCCAGGCGATCGCGGCACGAAAGTGACGAGGAACGTCCGGGCTCCATAGAGCAAGGTGGTGGGTAACACCCACCCGGGGAAACCCGCGAGAAAGTGCAACAGAGAGTAGACCGCCACGCAAGTGGTAAGGCTGAAACGGTGGTGTAAGAGACCACCAGCGGGGCGTGTGAGCGCCTCGGCTAGGTAAACCTCACCTGGAGCAAGGCCAGACAGTGTGCGCCTTAGCCGGCTCGGCTTAGCACACGGGTAGGCCGCTCGAGCCTAACGGCAACGTTAGGCCTAGATAGATGATCGTCGCCCGAAAGGGAACAAAACCCGGCGTATCGGCCGGCCCGTCCATTATTTTGTGTTAGCTAGGCGATACGCCAAGCGCGCTGCGCCCAAGATTCCAGCATTGTTGCGCATTTCGGCCGGAACAATTTCGCAGTCGATTTTGAGAAGCGGCAAGAAGTTCTCGTGCTCTTTCGAGACACCGCCACCGACAATAATCATGTCTGGCGAGAACAGTCGCTGCAGCGTCGAGTAATACTTCTGAAGGCGTTGTGCCCACTCTTCCCAAGACAGTCCGTCACGTTCTTTGGCAGCGAAAGAAGCCATCGACTCGTAGTCGACTCCGTCAATTTCTAGGTGACCAAGCTCTGCGTTTGGAATCAGTGTCTGGTCGAAAAACAGCGCACTACCGATTCCAGTGCCGAGGGTAGTCATGATGACCAAGCCTCTTTCGGCGCGACCGGCACCAAATCGCATTTCCGCAAGGCCGGCAGCATCTGCGTCGTTCACCAGGTGCACATCGCGACCGAGAGCTTTGGTGAATGCCTTGTCAGCGTCGAAACCGATCCACTTCTGCGAAATGTTAGCCGCCGACATTGTCACACCGTGCTGCACTACCGCCGGAAAGCAAATTCCAATTGGAGTTTTCGATGGGGCGTCGGGTAGCTTCTTGATCAAACTCTTGACGGTTGAGATTATGTCGCCCGTTGATCCGCCCTCTGGGGTGTCAACGCGAACACGCTCACCGATCATCTCGCCGTTCTTCACATCGACCAGCGCTCCCTTGATGCCTGTGCCGCCGATGTCAATTCCAATCGCGATCTTCTTAGCCATCTGTCTTTCCTTCTATGGAAGCGTGAGAATGTCGGCACCGGTTTCGGTGACAACCAGGGTGTGTTCGAACTGTGCGGTGATGCTTTTGTCTTTTGTAAGAACCGTCCAGTCATCCGGCCAGAGGTCCCAGTGGTGCGTACCAAGGGTAAGCATTGGCTCAATGGTAAAGACCATGCCCACCTTCATCTCATCTCCATAGGCCGGCGCGGCGTCGTAGTGAGGAATCACTAGCCCGCTGTGGAAAGCTCGACCAATCCCGTGACCGGTGAAATCGCGAACCACCCCGTAGTCGAACCGTTTCGCAAAAGACTCGATTGTGCGGCCGATTACGTTGATCTGTCGACCAGGTGCGACGGCGGCGATTGCCCGGTTGAGAGACTCTCTCGTGCGCTCGACCAGTAGCCGCACCTCATCCGTGACCTGGCCAACCATGAAGGTTTGGTTGCTGTCACCGTGAAAGCCATTCTTGAAGGCGGTTATATCGATGTTCACTATGTCGCCCTCTTGCAAGACGGTGTTGTCTGGGATGCCGTGGCAAATAACCTCATTGATCGAGGTGCAAATTGACTTCGGAAATCCACGGTAGAGCAGAGCAGAGGGATATGCGCCGTTCTCGATTATGAACTCGTGGGCGATTCGATCTAACTCGTCGGTTGTCACGCCTGGCTTGCAGTTCTGGCCGACCAGCTCAATTGCCTGAGCAGCTATTTTGCCAGCGGCTCGAATCAACTCGACTTCTTCGGCGTTCCAAATGTCGCCACCCGTGTACTTAGCTGGGGCGCGTTTGCCAACGTACTCCGGTCGCTCGATGCTCTCGGGAACTTTTCTCAGAGGTGAAAGCTCTCCAGGCGTGAGATATCCTGTTTCAGCGTGGCGAGGCATGCGTCTATCCTAAGAGAGCGTGAAGGGTGAAGCATGGATGAACAGGCCACGGAGTTTTGGTTCAATACCCAGACCAAGACCGTTGAAGTCGGCAAACAAAGTGCCGCAATCTATCGAATTGGCCCGTTCGCAACCTTCGAAGAGGCAAGCAAGGCGTTAGAAACTATCGAAGCCCGAACTAAAGCCTGGCAGCAGCAAGAGCAGGATGACGATTAGTCGCTGAAAGACTCATCTGCGTTTGGAAAATCTCCGCTCGCAACATCGGCTGAGTAAGCGCGCGCCGCATTCAGCAGGTCTTCACGCATGTGCAGGTATTCGCGAACGAATCGCCGCGGTTTTCCGGGGGTGAGACCTGCGAAGTCTGTCCAAACCAGAATCTGACCGTCGGTGTCTTTTCCAGCACCAATTCCGATTGTCGGAATCTGAAGTTGCTTGGTGATTCTGGCTGCTAGGTCGGCAGGCACCAACTCGAGCACTACCGCAAATGCGCCAGCCTCCTGCACTGCCATGGCCTCGGCTAGGACCTCGTCTGCGTCGTCGCCACGACCTTGAATTTTGAAACCTCCGAGTGCGTGAACGCTCTGCGGAGTAAAACCAATGTGGGCCATGACCGGAATTCCGGCTTCGACAATCTTGCTAATCTGCTCGGCGCTTCGTCGCCCACCCTCTAGCTTCACGGCGGCGGCACCGGTCTGCTTCATGATCTTTACAGCGTTGTCGAGAGCCTGTTCGGGCGAAGACTCGTAGCTACCGAATGGCATGTCGATAACAACAAGCGCAGACTTCGCGGCTGATGCAACGGCTTTGCCGAGTGGAATAATCTCGTCAACGGTCAGGGCAAGAACGCTGTCGAGGCCCAGATGGTTCTCGGCGGCAGAGTCGCCAACCAGAAGTACGTTGATTCCCGCTTCGTCGAAGATGCCAGCCGTTTGTTGGTCGTAGGAGGTTAGGCACGAAAACTTCTTGCCGGTGTTCTTGAATTCCTGCAGATGCGAAATTCGCGCGACTTTAGCCATCTATTTGCTTCGCTTCCATGCGTCGACTTCAATCTCGACCAGCATCTTCGGGTTGATGAATGAAATTCCGGCGAGCATCGTGGCTGCCGGTCTAATCTCTCCGAAGATCTCACCGTGGGCTCGGCCCACGGCATCCATGTCTTCCGCGTTGCTCAGGTAAATGCGACTGCGCACAACGTCTTCTAAGCCATATCCCGCCTGAGCTAGAGCCGATGCAATCACAACCTCCAGGGTGATCTTTGTCTGGCCGTAGGCGTCGCCTTCGTGCTGCAGAACTCCGTCTACAGTTGCGGTCGAACCCGAGACGTGCACGTATTCACCGGCGACAGTGGCTCGCGAATAGCCGATGCTGGATTCCCACGGCCCGCCGCTTGAAATAAGTCTGTCTGCTGCCATTTTCTCTACCTATACCTATTCGTGATCGGAAGTCTTCTGTCGCGACCAAATGCCATGCCGGTGATCTTGGGCCCGATAGCGCCTTGCCTGCGTTTCCACTCTGCTCGATCGACAAGGTCAATCACCCGATCGACTGTTGCAGCGTCGAAGCCCATTAATTTGATCTGCTGCCTGCCGAGTCGTCGCTCAACGTATGCGTCGAGAATTTCGTCTAGAACCGAGTAATCGGGAAGGCTGTCTTGATCGGTCTGCCCAGGTCGCAACTCGGCCGATGGCGCTTTAGAGATGCTGTTCTCTGGAATCGGAGGTCGTTGACCTTCGGAAACTGCCAGGCTGTTTCGCCACTTAGCTAACTGCCAGACCAAGGTTTTCGATACGTCCTTGAGCGGAGCGAATCCTCCAACCGAATCGCCGTAGATGGTGCTGTAGCCCACTGCGAGTTCTGACTTGTTGCCGGTGGTGAGGGTTAGGTGTCCCTCTTGGTTGCTCAGCGACATCAAGATTGTGCCGCGAACTCGCGCCTGCAGGTTCTCTGCAGAAACACCCTTGAGTTTCAACTGCTTTTCTAAATCCTTGACCGCGCCCTTGATTGGTTCGCTTCGCAGATTCACTCCAAGCCGATTTGCGAGATCGGCCGCATCAGACTTCGAGTGGTCACTCGAGTGCTTGCTTGGCATTGAAACTCCGAATACTCGGTGTGAACCGAGTGCATCGACTGCCAAGGCCGCGCAAACGGCAGAGTCGATTCCGCCACTGAGCCCAAGAATCACCGACTTGAAATTGTTTTTGTTGACGTAGTCGCGAAGCCCGAGAACCAGCGCGTTCCAAACTTGCCAGTTGTCATCTAATTTGTGCACGCTAGTTTGGCTTGCAGCCGAAACGCTGCTCTTGCTCTCGATGTCGAAGAGCAAGAGGTCTTCTTCGAACTGCCTTCCGCGCCCGATTAGATTCTGATTTGCGTCGACCATGAGTGAGTCACCATCGAAGACCAGGTCATCCTGACCTCCCACCAAGTTGACATAGGCAACCGCAACATCTTGCTTCGCAGCTAAATTCTTGACCAGCTCGACTCGGCGGTCATCCTTGTCTATCTCGAACGGCGAGCCGTTCAACACGAGGGCAACGTCAGACTTCTCTTCCTTGAGCTTGCCAACCGGGCCACCCTCCTGCCAGATGTCTTCGCAGATCAACAACGAGAACTTTAGGTCGCCAAGTTCGAAACTAATCAGTTGGTCGCCGGGCACAAAGATGCGGTACTCATCAAAGACCGAGTAATTCGGCAGGTGGTGTTTGGCATAGCCGGCCCAAACCCGACCCTCGCGAATCAGCACGGCGGCGTTTTGGGCCATTGCCCAAGGGCTGCGATGTTCCTCGGCAACAATCGCTGGCGTGCCAAGTACAACCACGACCTGGCCGAACCCGCTTTCGTTCAGTTTGAGGGCAAAGTTCTTCACGGCTTCTACGCTGTCGTTGAGAAAGCTCTCTCGTGTGGCGAGGTCTTCAATCGGATAACCCGACGCCATCATTTCTGGAAAAACCACGAGGGCAGCGCCCAGTTCGGCAGCTTTTTCGACGTTCTCTAGGCACTTGCGCAAATTGCCCTCAAGGTCGCCAACCACAGCGTTGGTTTGGGCTAGGGCAATGCGAATCGCGGGCATAACCACTAGCCTAATAGCAGGCAAAGAGAGGGTTTTTTCATGGATAAGCAGACAGATTTCGTGCTCAGAACCATAGAAGAGCGCGGCGTCAAGTTTGTTCGCCTTTGGTTCACGGATGTGGCCGGAACTTTGAAGTCTGTCGCGATCGCGCCGGCAGAGGTAGAGGGAGCTTTCGCTGAGGGAATCGGTTTTGACGGCTCTGCCATCGAGGGATTAGCTCGTACTTACGAGGCCGACATGCTTGCGGTTCCAGACCCGAGCACCTTTCAGATTCTGCCTTGGCGCGGCGAGATCGACCCGACCGCGCGAATGTTCTGCGACATTCAGACCCCTGACGGCCTGCCAGCATCTGCCGATCCGCGCAACGTGCTGCGACGCGCCCTCGCTAAAGCTTCGGACCTAGGTTTCTCGTTCTACATTCACCCAGAGATCGAGTTCTATCTGCTCAAATCGTCTCAGTTCGGCGAAGAGGGGCCGATCCCGGTCGATAAGGCTGGGTACTTCGACAACGTTCCTGGCGGAACAGCTCAGGATTTCAGAAGACGAGCCGTGTCGATGCTCGAGCAGCTGGGCATTTCGGTTGAATACAGCCACCACGAGGGCGGCCCCGGGCAGAACGAAATCGACTTGCGCTATGCCGACGCCCTAACCATGGCAGACAACATCATGACCTTCAGAACCGTCATCAAAGAGGTGGCGATTGAACAGGGCGTATATGCAACTTTCATGCCGAAACCTTTCACCGAACACCCCGGATCAGGCATGCACACTCACATGTCGCTCTTTGAGGGCGACACCAACGCATTCTTCGACCCGAGCGGTCACTACCGCCTGAGTAAAACCGCAAAGCACTTTATCGCCGGGCTGTTACGTCACGCTCCAGAGATCACAGCAGTCACCAACCAGTACGTGAACTCATACAAACGACTTTGGGGTGGGGGAGAAGCGCCGTCGTTCGTTTGCTGGGGTCACAACAACCGCTCGGCACTCATCCGTGTGCCTCTCTACAAGCCAAACAAGGGCAACTCTTCGCGCATTGAGTACCGAGCAATCGACTCGGCCGCCAACCCATACCTCGCTTACGCACTGCTTTTGTCGGCTGGGCTCAAGGGCATCGAAAACGAGTACGAGCTGCCTTCTGAAACCGAAGACAACGTTTGGTCGCTTAGCGAATCTGAGCGTCGCGCTCTTGGAATTCAGCCGCTACCGCAGTCACTCGAGCACGCTATTCGCAAGCTTGAAGACTCTGAACTGGCGGCCGAAACCCTGGGCGAAGAAGTGTTCAGTTACGTGCTAGCCAATAAGCGACGCGAGTGGAGCGATTACCGCGCTCAGGTAACACCGTTTGAACTGAAACAAAACCTAGAAGTTCTCTAAGAGTCAAAAGTGGCTAATTCAAGGTCGTCGAGCCTTTCTGAACTAGCCAAGTATGGTTTCGTCGATCTTTCGTCAACCGTCTCGAAGCTTGAGAGCTTGGTTGAAAACGTGGGCGACAACGGCCGGTCAGCCCTGGCAAGTCTCGCGCTAGCCGGCAATCCAGATCAGGCACTCAACTATCTGCTAAACCTGTCTGATTCAAACAAGCCTGCGATAAAGAAGTTGCTCGGCAACTCGGCAACCGCAAATCGCATCTGCCGACTGCTCGGAGCATCTGAGGCGATGGGCGATCTGGTCTCACGCCACCCCGAGCTGCTGCAGCTTTTCGAAAAACCAATCGAGCAACTCAGTTCGCCTGCCGAGTTGCGAGAGGCGCTTCGCAAATCTGTCGAAGCAGATTTGAAAAATGCATTCGACGCGCAGAGCATCTGGTCGGCTATGCGCTTTTCCTATCGGCGCGAACTTCTGAAGATTGCGATTTTTGACCTTGAGCAAAAAGATGCCGAAGCGGGTCTACCGAAGGTAGCGGCGTCGCTTGCCGATTTGGCAGGGGCCGCACTCGATGCCGCCCTCGAAATTGCTCGGGCAGAACTGGCAGCGTCTTCGGAGCACGGCGTGTATTCAGCCGAAGAAATTGACCAGACCGGTCTTTCAATCATTGCGATGGGCAAATGCGGTGCGAGAGAGTTGAACTACATCAGCGATGTCGACGTGATTTTTGTTGCAGAATCAAGAGCTGCAAGTCTTGAAACCGACAGGATGCTTGAGATAGCGACCAAATTGGCAACCCGAATGATGCGCGCAATCGACGGCACCGCGCGCGAACCGATGCTTTGGCAGGTCGATGCAAACCTTCGCCCAGAGGGCAAGAGTGGCGCACTGGTCAGAACCCTCGAGTCGCACGTTGCTTATTATGAACGCTGGGCTCAAAGCTGGGAGTTTCAAGCGCTGCTAAAGGCACGGCCAATTGCCGGCGACATGAACCTGGGTCAGCAGTATGTGAATCAACTCTCGAGCAAGGTTTGGGCCTCTGCTGCTCGCGAAGGCTTCGTTGAGTCTGCCCAGAAGATGCGCGAACGGGTAACCGAAAACATTGCACCCGCAGAGGTTGACGCGCAAATCAAGCTTGGCCCGGGCGGCTTGAGAGACATCGAATTCACCGTTCAGCTGCTTCAGTTGGTGCACGGTAGATCAGACGAGTCTTTGCGACACAGGGATACCCTTTCGGCAATCTCTGCCTTAGCAACCGGTGGCTACATCGGGCGCGTAGAAGCCGATTCATTCTCTAGGCACTATCGCTTCCTGCGATTGCTAGAGCATCGAATTCAACTGAGCCAAATGCGCAGAACCCACCTGATGCCGAGCGGCGAGCAGGCGCGTCGCGCTCTCGCCAGGTCGCTAAATCTAAAGCAAACCGCTGAACAGCTAATCGACCGCTGGGAGTCGGTAAAGCTCGAGGTGCGCGGGTTGCATCAGAAGCTGTTCTATCGTCCGCTACTCAGTGCCGTGGCGAAGATTGATGATTCCGGCCTCGAACTAACTTCTTCTCAGGCGCAGGATCGACTCGCCGCGATTGGATTCGCCGATCCGCTGTCAGCGCTAACCCACATCAAAGCTCTAACCACCGGGCTTTCTAGGCGGGCAGCAATTCAGAAGCAGTTGCTTCCGGTATTGCTGCAGTGGTTCACCGAGGGAACAGATCCAGATGCCGCACTTCTGGCATTTAGAAGACTCAGCGAAGACTTAGGTGAGTCCCACTGGTATCTCAGAATGCTTCGCGACTCCTCTGGGGCTGCCGAGCGCATGACGAAGGTGCTCTCCAACAGTCGTCTTGCAACGGGTTTGTTTGAGCGAATTCCTGAAGCCGCGGCCTGGTTCGAAGATGCTGCCTTCTTGCAACCGCAGCAACCAGAAATACTGCAGGCTGAGCTGCAGGCGATTGGCGAAAGACAGACCTCGCTTGAAGATTCCGCCGCATCTGCGCGCCAGGTGCGCAGAAGAGAGACTCTTCGAATAGCCATGGGTGCGGTGCTCGGCGAACTCAGTATTGATCAAATTCAATTGGCACTCTCGCAGTTGTCTGAACTTTACCTGCAGACCATCCTTGGTTTCGTATTGAATTCAAAGGAGCACGCCCAAGAACTTCAATCAATTGACTTTGCAATTGTCGCCATGGGTCGTTTTGGCGGTGAAGAACTTGGTTTCGGCAGCGATGCCGACATCATGTATGTCTACGAGAGCAAGCATGACAGCGACGAGGCTCAGAGAGCAGCCGAGCTTGTGGTCTCGCTGATCAAGAAACTGTCTGCCGATAACCTGCTCGAGTTTGACATTGACATTGATCTTCGCCCAGAGGGCAAAAATGGTGCAATCGTGCGCTCGCTCGCTTCATACGAAAGCTACTACCAGCGGTGGGCTGACACCTGGGAGTCACAGGCGCTACTGCGCGCGAGAACAATTGCGGGGTCTGAGCAGTTGCAACAGAAGTTCACCGAATTGATTGATCGCTACAGATATCCGGTGAACCTGAGCCTTAGTGCCATCACCGAGATTCGCAGAATCAAGGCGCGCATGGAGAGCGAACGCTTGCCACAGGGCGCCGATGCGAAGCGCCACCTCAAGCTCGGTCGTGGCTCGCTCAGCGATGTCGAATGGCTTGTGCAGTTGTATCAACTTCGCTTCGGCAGCGAGCAGCCGCAGATTCAAACTCCTCGAACGCTTTACGCTCTAGATGCCATGGTTAAGGGCTCGCTAATCGATCAGAGTGACGCACAGGTGTTGTCCGCTGCATGGATACTCGCCTCGCGTGTGCGCTCGGCAACAGTTTTGTGGGGAAATAAGAAGTCAGACGTACTTCCAACCGATCGAAAGCATCTTGAGGGGATCGCCAGAATTTTGGAGTATCCAGCGGGCAGCGCCGCGCAACTTGAAACCGACTATTTGGCTAGCACCAGAAGAGCTCGAGCGGTGTTCGAGAGATTGTTCTTCAGTTAAAAAGAGTTGGGCCCGGCTTGCGCCGAGCCCAACAATCTGGTTCAAAACCGTTAGACGCCGAAGTACAGCTCGAACTCGTATGGGTGCGGACGAAGCGCAATCGGCTGGATTTCCTTCTCGCGCTTGTAGTCGATCCATGTTTCGATTAGGTCTTTGGTGAACACGTCGCCAGCTAGCAGGTAGTCGTGGTCTGCCTCAAGAGCCTTGAGCACATCCTCTAGATTGCCTGGAACCTGAGGTATGTTCTTCGCTTCCTCGGGAGGTAGTTCGTAGAGGTCCTTGTCTACCGGAGCGTGTGGCTCGATTCGGTTCTTGATTCCGTCGAGGCCGGCCATCAACATCGCCGCAAAGGCTAGGTAAGGGTTGCTAGATGCGTCTGGAGCCCTGAACTCAATTCGCTTTGCCTTTGGGTTGGTGCCGGTCATTGGAATTCGAATCGCTGCCGAGCGGTTTCCAGCAGAGTAAACGAGGTTTACCGGAGCTTCGAAGCCAGGCACTAGTCGGTGGTAGCTGTTCACGCTCGGGTTGGTGAATGCGAGCAACGAAGGTGCGTGCTTCAGAATTCCACCGATGTACCAGCGGGCAAGGTCAGACAGACCGCCGTAGCCAGACTCGTCGTAGAACAGTGGCTTGCCATCTTTCCAGAGCGACTGGTGAACGTGCATTCCAGAGCCATTGTCGCCGAAGAGAGGCTTTGGCATGAAAGTTGCGGTCTTGCCCCAGCGGTGTGCAACGTTCTTCACGATGTATTTGAACTTCAAGACATCGTCTGCTGCGCTTACCAAGGTGTCGAAGCGGTAGTTGATCTCGCCCTGGCCGGCGGTGCCAACCTCGTGGTGGCTTCGCTCAACCTGCAAGCGCGCTTTCTCAAGCTCGAGCACAATGTCGTCGCGCATGTCGGCATGCTGGTCAACCGGGGTGACCGGAAAATATCCGCCCTTGTATGGGGTCTTGTTTGCAAGGTTTCCGCCAAGGCCGTCAATTCTCTCGTCACGACCCGAGTTCCAGGCAGCCTCGCTCGAATCGATGAAGTGCATCGAGCTGTTGTTCTTGTACTCGTATCGAACGTCGTCAAAGATAAAGAACTCAGCCTCTGGCGCGAAAAACGCAGTGTCGGCAATTCCAGTGCTGGCTAGGTAGGCCTCTGCCTTTTTGGCAACCTGGCGTGGGTCACGAGCGTAGATCTCGCCATTGCGCGGGTTGTAAATGTCGAACACCATGACGAGAGTGCTGTTGTCGCGAAACTCATCAAGGTAGGCGGTGGTTACGTCGGGCAGAAGCTTCATGTCAGATTCGTGAATCGACGCGAAGCCACGGATAGAAGAACCATCGAATAACTGGCCCTCTTTGAAGAACTCTTCGTCAATCATCGAAGCTGGCAGGTTGAAGTGCTGCTGCACGCCCGGAAGATCCGTGAAGCGAACATCTAAGAACTTAACATCGTTGTCTTTGATGTACTTGACGACTTCTGATGCTGATTTGAACATTGGGGTAGACACGATGTGATGTCCCTTCAGTGGTTGGATGGCGCTTGGCCGTTTCCATGATTCTAGTTAGCGCGGTGTTGCCGAACCGCCAAGAAATGTTTCAGGGATGTAAAACCTTTGGCGCAGTGCCAAGGCTGGTTAGCGACGAGGTGGCCGCAAACGGTTCGGGTCTATGCCCTTGGGGACGGGAATGTTCATGCCAATTGAATCGAGGCGATTGGCGACAACTGAGACCTCTCGACGATTTAGTGTTCGCTTCAGTTTGACGACTGTTCTGCCTAGCTTGGCCAGGGGAGTGGATCGCTCGTCTCCCACAACGACAAAGAATGCGTGGGTTGCGACGCCAGGGGCGATTCGCTGCACCTTGCGGCGCTCGTCTTCGACCATTGTGGCAACGCGGGCTCTTGAATTGCCCTCGCCAATTAGTACGACGCCGGCTGGGCCGACCGCGCGGTAAACGGCTTCGCCGGTCTTCGGAGTGATGTGCACTGGCATTTCGTTGAAGCGCCAACCGCGTCGAAGCGAAGCTCTCAAAACGGCTCCCGCAGCGCCCGGCTGCCCTTCGAAGCGAACGTATGCGGCTGCCTCCGCGCGTCTCGACATGATCAGCATGGCGACCAAGAGGCCGGTGGTGAATCCGAGGATTGTCCACATCGCGAAGACGATGCCGTTACCCGGTTCGATGATTGAGGCAATGCCGCTACCTAGAAGAGTTGGAATAACTAGACCAATTAGAGCTAGGCCAACAGCGCCCTTGTCGTTCTTTGCGGTGGCAGCGTAGATCTTTAGCAGCTGCTTGAAGCGCCCAGGCTCGCCCTTTGGTTTACGTTCTTTTTTTGCCATGACAGATAGCCTAAACGATTTAGTGAACAGCCTGGCTGAAGCCGTCTGCCTCAGCGGCATCTGCCAGGTGCTGAAGGTTCGAGGGAATCGCTCGACCCTTCTTCATCATTGACTGCGCCCAAAGCCTGCCGGCACGGTAGGAAGATCTCACGAGTGGGCCACTTAGAACACCAATGAAACCGATGTCTTCGGCAACCTTTTTCAGTTCAACAAACTCCTGAGGCTTCACCCATCGATCAACGGGGTGATGCCTCGGCGTTGGTCTCAAGTACTGAGTAATCGTGATGATGTCTGTGCCCGCCTCGTAAAGGTCTTTCAGCGCTTGCACAATTTCCTCGTTGGTTTCACCCATTCCGAGAATCAAGTTTGATTTGGTCACCAGGCCGTAATTGCGTGCCTGAGTTAGCACATCGAGCGAACGTTCGTAGGTGAACGCCGGGCGAATCTGCTTAAAAATTCTCGGAACGGTTTCGACATTGTGCGCGAAAACTTCGGGTTCTGCTTCGAAGACCAGTTTCAAGAGGTCTGGGTTTCCCGAGAAGTCGGGAACCAGAATCTCAACACCGGTTCCTTCAGACTGCTGATGGATCTGTCGAATTGTCTCGGCGTAGAGCCAAGCACCCTCATCTTCTAGATCGTCGCGAGCTACACCGGTAACGGTTGCGTATCTGAGTTGCATCTGCTTGACCGAGTCTCCGACGCGCCTTGGTTCGTCGGCATCGAATTCGGCTGGTTTTCCGGTGTCAATCTGGCAGAAGTCGCAGCGACGTGTGCATTGCGAACCGCCGATGAGAAACGTGGCTTCGCGGTCTTCCCAGCACTCGTAAATGTTTGGGCAACCTGCCTCTTGGCAAACCGTGTGCAGCCCCTCTGACTTCACCAGCGACTGCAGAGCTTGGTACTCCGGACCCATCTTGGCAACTGTCTTGATCCACTCGGGCTTGCGCTCAATCGGAACAGAGGAGTTGCGCACCTCAATGCGAAGGAGCTTGCGCTCCGGCTTCTGAGTCATCGATTTCTTCCAATCTCGCCGAGGTGTCTCTTCACTACCTCGGCGGCGATTGCCGGGGTGATTTTCTGGCCGGTGAGAATTTCCAGAGTTGTTGTGCGAGCATCAGAGATTCCGCACGCAACAATGGTGTCATAGGGAGCCAGTGAGTTATCGCAATTTAGGGCAAATCCGTGCATTGTGGTCTTTTCTGCGACTCTGATGCCAATTGCGGCGACTTTTTCGTAATCGCCATCAACCGATACCCAGACGCCAGAGCGGCCAGGCACTCGTTCTCCGACTACTCCAAACTCCGCGACCGAGTCGATCAACACCTGCTCGAGCCAGCGCACATAGCCAACGACATCGATTGGCTCGGGCAAACGCATAATCGGGTAGCCAACCAGCTGGCCCGGTCCGTGCCAGGTGATTTTTCCGCCGCGGTCGACATTGATCACCGGTGTGCCGTCTGTCGGCTTTTCGTATTCTTCGGTGCGTTTGCCTGCGGTAAAGACTGAACTGTGCTCGAGTAGCAGCACGGTCTCGGGTCTTACGCCAGAGGCGACTTCAGAGTGCACCTCGCGCTGCTTTTGCCACGCCGTTTCGTAGTCAACGAATGCGGGATCAAGCCCGAGCGTTTCGAAGATTGGCATAGTTCTAGTTTAAATCCACAATCTCACGGATTATTCCGTTATCAACAGAATGCGGACCAAGTCTGTTTCGGTTTGGGGATTGGCAACACTTATTGCTGTGCACTGGACCGAGTTGGCGGATATCTCTGATGGCAACCGCATTCATCGTCACAATCGACTTTTCACCAACTGGCATCGTGAGCGAGAGCAGTTCATCGCTGCGCGCGAGAAAGTAGTTCTCCATCGAATCTCACCGAAGAGAGTCGTGCTCGAGATCAAATCGCAAACTCGCAAGCGAAGAGGGTTGTTGCTATCGAGTCTGGCGGGATTGCTTGCCATTTTCGGCGCTTTAGCCTTCTTGATGCTGCAACCTGCCGATGCTCCCGAGGCGAAAGAGGCCGCGAAGACTGCGCTGCCGAGCCCAACAGTTGAGGCATGTGCAGCCATCAAAAACGCGAAGGGTCAGCTCGTGCCAAATTTGTCGAATTTTCAAGTCGAAAACTGGACAGTCGAAACATACGGTGCTTCGAAATCGATAGGTTCGCTGGTTTCCGTTTCCTTTGAGGCAACTTGTCGAGACAAATTGCTGGTTGGTCAACTCGTTGCAAATCAAACCGAAGCCGGACTGCTCATATTGCAAATGGCCCCAATCTCGTGATCGGGGCCATTTGCAGAATTAACTACAAACCAAGGTCTGCGGTGAAGTTCGCTTCCTCAAGCCTGGTCTTTACGTCGACAAGGAAACGGCTTGCGTCGGCTCCGTCAACAACCCTGTGGTCGTAAGAGAGCGCTAGGTAGACCATGCTTCTGATGGCGATTGACTCCGAGCCATCAGCGGTTTTAACTACTGCTGGGCGCTTGGTAACAATTCCCGTTCCTAGAATCGCAACCTGAGGTAAGAACACGACTGGAGTGTCGAATAATGCACCTCGTGAACCGGTGTTGGTCAAGGTGAATGTTCCGCCACCGAGCTCATCGGGCTTCAACTGATTGTTTCTGGTTCGTGCAGCCAGGTCAGAAATTTGCATAGCAATCTGTGCAAGATTCAGAGTTGATGCATCGCGAATAACAGGAGTCAGCAAACCCTTCTCGGTATCAACCGCAAACGAAATGTTTTCGCTCGGGTGATAGACGATGTTCTCGCCGTCAACACTTGCGTTGAGCTTCGGATGAGCTTTTAGAGCTTCGGCAGCGGCGAGCAGGAAGAACGGCATGAAGTTGAGTTTGCCGCCGGTCTTTGCAACGAAGGCCGACTGCACCTGCTGACGCATTGAGGCAATCGAGGTAACGTCTACCTCTACAACGGTGGTTAACTGTGCGGTTGAAATCATTGAGGCCACAGCACGCTCGGCTAGAACCTTGCGCAGGCGAGACATCGGCTCTGTCGTTCCTCGAAGTGGCGAGGCAACTGTCGGCGTGTGCGGTGCCGCTGTAGGAACCGTTGGGCTTGGCGAATAATTTTGGGCCGGTGCGACCGCTGGCGCTGCTGCTGCGATGACGTCTTCTTTGCGAATTCGACCACCAACGCCCGTTCCAGAGACCGAAGCTAAGTCGATGCCGTTGTCGTTCGCAAACTTGCGAACTAGCGGCGTCACATAGTTAGCGTCAGAGTTTGAAGAGGGGCTCGTCGAAGGAGCAGCGTATGCGGAAGTGGCTGCGGGTGCTGCAACGGGAGCCTCAACTACTGCGGGGGCAACAGGCGCAGGTGCAACTTGGGGTGCTGGCGCAGCCTGTGGCGCGACAACTGGCTCTGCAACTGGTTCTGGCGCGGTGGCCTGTGCTACCGGTGCGGATGCACCGCCTGATGAACCGATGATTGCCAGAGCAGCACCAACGGCTACCGTCTCGTCTTCCTGAACAAGAATTTGCTCGAGCACGCCCGCGAAAGGTGATGGGATCTCGGTGTCAACCTTGTCGGTTGAGACCTCTACCAGTGGCTCGTCGACGGCAACTGTGTCGCCAACCTTCTTTAGCCAGCGGGTAACCGTTCCTTCTGTAACGCTCTCGCCCAATGCCGGAAGTAGTACTGATTCGCTCATCTGTTTATGCTCCTATTGCCTTTTATGCGTGTGCGTGCAGAGGCTTGCCGGCCAAGGCCAGGTGGGCTTCGCCAATAGCTTCGTTCATGGTCGGGTGTGCGTGCACCAGTGTTGCAACGTCTTCTGGATGCGCTTCCCAGTTGACGATGAGTTGCGCTTCGCCAATCTGCTCTCCAACTCGAGAGCCAATCATGTGAACGCCAACCACTGGACCGTTGTTCTGTCGAATCAACTTGATGAAACCGGCGGTGCCAAGAATCTGGCTCTTTCCGTTTCCACCAAGGTTGTATTCGTAAGTCGAAATGTTTTCAGCGCCAAACTTCGCGGCAGCCTTAGCCTCACTTAGTCCGACCGAAGCAATCTCAGGTTCACAGTAGGTAACCTTCGGGATGCCGTCTTCGTCAATGGCGGTCGGCTTGAGACCGGCGATTTCTTCTGCAATAAAGATGCCCTGTTGAAAGCCGCGGTGCGCGAGTTGCAGGCCGGGAACAATGTCACCGGCTGCGTAGGTTCCTGCAACACTGGTTTCTAGACGCTCATTGGTTAGAACGTAGCCTCTATCCATAGAGATTCCGTTTTCTTCATAACCCATATTGCTGGTGTTTGGTCCGCGGCCGACTGCAACCAAAAGCAACTCAGCCTCAAGTTTCTCTCCGCCTTCGAGCGATACAACCACACCGTTCTCGTGCTGCTCGACTCCAGAGAAACGAACACCAGTCTTGAATTCGATTCCGCGCTTTCTGAACGCGCGCTCGAGAGCCTTGCTAATCGCTGGCTCTTCGCTTGGCACCAGGTTCGGCAATCCTTCGATGATCGTGACCTCCGTGCCAAAGCTGCGCCAGATAGAAGCGAACTCGACACCGATAACTCCGCCACCGAGAACTATCACGCGGTTTGGAACAAATGACATTTGCAATGCGTGCTCAGAAGTAATCACGCGGCCACCGATTTCTAGCCCCGGCAATGACTTTGAATACGAGCCAGAAGCCAGAACCAAGTTCTTTCCGGTGTAGGTGTCGTCGCCAACTGCGATTGTCTTTGGGCCAACCATGCGGCCTTCGCCGGCGATAACACTGATGTTTTTTGAATTGACCAGACCGGTTAGACCTTTGAAGAGTTTGTCGACAATTCCGTCACGGTATGAGTTCACCGCGGTCATGTCTATCGATCCAAATTGTGCATTGATTCCATAGTGGGCGGCATCCTTGACAACGTCTGCTACCTCGGCTGAGTGAAGAAGAGCCTTGGTTGGAATGCAGCCTCGGTGAAGGCAGGTTCCGCCGAGCTTGTCCTTCTCGATTAGGGCAACAGATTTTCCGAGTTGCGCAGATCGCAGAGCCGCGGCATAGCCACCGCTACCCCCGCCGAGAATGACGACATCAAAATTTTGCTCAGCCAAAACGCGCTCCTATAAGGTCAGCTAACTCATCAACTTTACTACTGCGAGTCTCTCGCTCGGCAGGCAGTTCAAAACTACTTGGCGATAGCCTCTGCTAGGGCAACCAAACTGCGCACGTATGAGCCTGTGGCACCCTTTGGGATAAATCCGTAGCCCGGCCCGTCGTTATCGGCCGGTCCGGCTAGATCCAAGTGAACCCAGGGGATGAGTTCATCAGATGTCTTCGACTTCTTGCCGACGAACTCTTTAAGGAAGAGACCGCCGACCAACATGCCACCACTTGGGTTTCCAACTCGAGCGTTCATCATGTCGGCAATGTCACTGTTCAGCAGTGCTCTTAGTTCTTCAGGGAAGGGCATCGGCCAGGCAAATTCGCCAGCGGCCTTCGTCGCCTTCAGCAATGCTTCAACGCTGGCGTCATCGCCCATCAACCCGGCGTATCTCGTTCCCAGCGCAACTCTCTGCGCTCCGGTCAGTGTTGCAACATCGACAATCAGATCCGGATAGCTCTCGCTTGCAAGCGCTATTCCATCGCCGAGAACTAGTCGACCTTCGGCATCCGTGTTTGTCACTTCTACAGTCTTGCCATTTCGCAACTTGATTACGTCACCAGGGCGGGTGGCCGAGCCCGAAGGCATGTTTTCGGCGAGGCAAAGGTATGCGGTGGCGTGAACCTTTAGTTTCAATCGTGCAATCGCCAAAACAGCGTTGAGCACGGTGGCCGCTCCCGTCATGTCGTATTTCATGCCGAGCATCGAGTTGGCAGGCTTAAGAGATAGACCACCGGTGTCATAAGTGATTCCTTTGCCAACAAAAGCAATCTTCTTTTTTGCGCCGGTTGGTCGGTAATCGATCTTTACCAAGCGTGGTGGGCGAACCGAACCCTTTCCAACTCCGAGCATTCCGCCAAAGCCGCCGGCTGCTAATTTCTTCTCGTCGAGCACTGTGATGGTGACCGCTGAACCTTTTGAGAGTTTAGAAGCAAGGGCTGCGAAGCTCTGCGGGTAAAGATCGTTCGCAGGCATGCTAACCAAGTCACGAGTATCGTGCACCGCTGCTCGCAAAATCTCTACCCGTGTGAGCGTTGCTGGCTTAACTTTTGTTTTCGTCGCAAGAACAAAAGTCTGGGTAGTTGGCTTTTTTGCCTCTGACTTGTAGGCCTCGTAGCTGTAGTTTCCGACTGCGTAACCCTCGAGCAGTGCTAGCGCTTCCGCTTCGGTTGCAACCGGTAACCCCGAAACTACAGTTCTGAAGTCACCTAGCAAGCGGCCGATCGTTCCACCCACGTATCGCAGCGCGTCGATTTCGTTTGCCTTGAACCCGCCTACTATGGCGAAGAATGAGCCGTTGGGCCCAGGCACCTTGATCATGCTGTCGGCGGTGGCCTTTGCGCCGAGCTTCTCTAGGTCGAGGTTTTTCAGCGACGAGATGTCAACGTTGTCGGCGACGAGTGAGAGCTTCGTTCCTTTCGAAACCGAAGCCACTACGAATACTGTGTCTTTTGAAAATGCTGGGGCGGCAGAGGCCACCTTGATGATGTGTTTAGCCATGGCAACACTCTAAACCCCTCGCGTAGACTTGTAGCGTGGTTGAGCCAGGCGATTTGTACGAGTTACACAACGATGATTTCGATGTGCCCGCAGGCCTTCACCTGATCGCAGCTCTAACCGGATTCACAGACGCCGGTTCAACGATTGAGCAGTTCTCAAACCACGTCTTCGAGAACCTTCAGCACCGCGTGGTAGCTCTCTTCGACAATGATCAGCTGCTCGACTATCGTTCGCGTCGCCCAATCATGTACTTCGAGAAAGACCACATCTCTTCTTACGAGCCATCGCTTCTTGCGCTCTATCTTGTGACCGATGAAGTTGGGCAGAAGTTTCTATTTCTCCACGGATACGAACCCGACTTCAAATGGGAGGCGTTCACTCAGGCGGTATTTGACCTGGTCGACATCTTTGACGTCGAAGACTTTTCTTGGGTTCATTCAATTCCGTTTCCAATTCCGCACAGCAGACCGGTTGGTGTCACAATTTCGGGCAATCGACGCGAGCTGATTGATCGGGTTTCGGAGTGGAAACCGCAGACTCAGGTGCCGGGCAATGTTCTGCATTTACTTGAGTTTCGATTTGCCGAAGAGGAGTTTCCAACCGTTGGGTTCGTGATGTTGGTGCCGCACTACCTGAGCGACCTCAGCTATCCGCAATCAGCGATTAAGGCGTTCGAGCAGATTTCTTCGGCGACCGGACTCGTCGTTCCTACCGATAGTCTGCGTGAGGCCGCAACCAAGTTCAGCGCAGATCTGAACCGAAAGATTTCCGACAATCCCGAGTTGGCCAAGCTGGTTTCAAGTCTCGAAGACGGTTTCTCTTCAGATGAATCGAGCGCTCGAGGCCCGCGAATTCAGTCACCAAAGACCGAGCTACCAAGTGCCGACCAAATCGCCTCTGAGCTAGAGGATTACCTCAGCCTCAGGCGCAAGCAGGCAGACGAAGGCCAGGATTAGGGGCCTCAGCCGCATTTCGGGAATAATCCGGGCACCTTTTGGTTGTAGGCATTAGCAATACAATGCGCCATTTGTCAGTATCTGGTGGCATAATTGCTTTAGACCCAGTTGAGCCGCAAGGACTTGACATGGGTCCAAGTTATGCCCGATTCATCCCAGTTTCACTGATTCAGGCTCAGCCTGCAGGAGGCACCGATGGCAAAGCAACCGGATAACCCCAAAACGCGCGGTTTTTTCGGCAAAATAGCCAAGTCTCTCTCGCGGAACAAGCCAGAGACCGAAGCCAAAAAAGAGAGCAAGATCATCGCACCTTCAGCCAGTAAGGCATCAAAACCAGCCGCTAAGCCTGCCGCGAAGGCTGTTGCTAAGCCAGCAGCAAAGACTGCCACTAAGCCTGCCGCGAAGGCTGTTGCCAAGCCAGCAGCAAAGCACACTGCCAAGAAACCAGCGGCAAAGACCTCGAAGCCAGTTGCCAAGACTGCCGCGAAGCCAGCCACAAAGCCAACCACAAAGTCAGCTGCTAAACCAGCGGCCAAGCCCACTGCTAAGAAGCCAGCAGCCAAACCAGCGGCAAAGCCAGCTTCTAAGAAGCCAGCGGCTAAGCCGGTCAAGCCTGCTGTGAAGAAACCAGCGGCTAAGCCGGTCAAGCCTGCTGTGAAGAAACCAGCGGCCAAGCCAACTGCGAAACCTGTTGCAAAGACTGCCGCCAAGCCCGCCAAACCCGCAGCTAAAACCAAGCCAACTGCAAAACCTGTTGCGAAGCCTGCAGCCAAGGTGGCCAAGCCAGTTACTAAGCCAGCCAAACCAGCCGCGAAGTCAAAGGGCCCGGTCAAGGTCGAGAAGCCTGCAAAGGCGGTAAAGCTTCCAAAGGGTGTCGTTGGTGAAGATGACATCGAGTTGGATGACGAAGACGACTTGCCAATTGACGTAATCGTTGCCGAGGCCGCCACTGTCGTTGATCTCACTGTTGAAGAAGAGGTTCACATCGATGACGATGAGGAGCCGAAAGAGGAACACCCTGAAGGTGTTTTGGTCTTCGATGACAAAAAAGAAGATGACATCCCGGTACAGACAATTTCAATCACCGGTGCGACTGCCGACCCTGTTAAGGATTACCTGAAGCAAATTGGTAAGGTCGCACTTCTTAACGCAGAGCTCGAGGTAGATCTCGCGAAGCGTATCGAGGCGGGTTTGTTTGCTGAAGAGAAGTTGGCGACGAAGTATCACTACATCATCGACAAGCCAGGCACTCTAACCAAGGCCAAGACACCAGACTTCAAAGACCTCGAGTGGGTTGCAAAAGACGGGCGCCGGGCAAAGGCACACCTTCTCGAAGCCAACCTTCGCCTTGTCGTTTCACTTGCCAAGCGTTACACCGGCAGGGGAATGCAGTTTCTTGATCTGATTCAAGAGGGAAACCTTGGCCTTATTCGAGCGGTTGAGAAGTTCGATTACACAAAGGGTTATAAGTTTTCGACTTACGCAACCTGGTGGATTCGTCAGGCAATCACTCGTGCCATGGCCGACCAGGCTAGAACCATTCGCATCCCTGTGCACATGGTTGAAGTCATCAACAAGTTGGCGCGAGTTCAGCGCCAGCTGCTTCAAGATCTGGGTCGCGAACCATCACCTGAAGAATTGGCCAGAGAGCTCGACATGACCCCTGAAAAGGTTGTCGAGGTTCAAAAGTACGGGCGAGAGCCGATCTCACTTTCAACGCCACTTGGCGAAGATGGTGACAGCGAATTTGGTGACCTAATCGAAGACGTCGAGGCCGTTTCACCGGTCGAAGCATCGGTGGCTAAGGCGCGCAACGAGGCGATTGAGCGCTTGCTTCAGGGGCTTACACCTCGAGAGGCTCAAGTTATCAAGTCTCGTTATGGCCTGGTCGATGGCATCTCGCGAACCCTTGACCAGATTGGTGAAGAGCTCGGAGTGACCAGAGAGCGTATTCGCCAGATCGAAGCGAAGACCATGCACAAGTTGCAGCACCCTTCGCGCGCTCAGGCGCTGAGGGACTTTGTAGGGCAATAATGCTCTACCTACCAGCGATTGTTGTTGGTCGACTTGCACGCTTTGCAATCCGTCGTTTTCGCCCAGGTGGAGGCTCAGCATTACCCGGTCTAATTCTCAGCAAGATCGCTCCCAAGCTGCTTGCCAAAACTCTTCGCTCTTTTTCTTCGGGCGTTGTGGTTATTTCAGGCTCCGCCGGAAAATCGACGACAACAAAGATGGTTGTGGCACTAGCCAGGGCTCACGGTCTCGAAGTTTTTACAAACCCGTCAACTGCAAATATCCGTCAAGGGTTCTACTCGTCGATAATCGAGAAGAGCAACATCTTCGCAAGAGTGAAAGCTGACATTGCGATTCTAGAAATCGACGAGAGCCACGCCGATTCAATTAGCCGTGAAGTTTCTCCGCGCATCGTTACCTTGCTAAATGTTCTCGAAGATCAACTCGACAGGTTTATCGATCCGGCTCTCGTTCGCGATTCACTGCAAAATGTTGCTGTGAGAGCAACTCAAAAACTTCTAATGAATGCAGACGACCAGAATCTATTACTGCTTGCCAAATCGGCAAACATGAACAACGTTGAGTGGTTCGGAATTGCCTCAGAAGTTGCAGGGAGTTCGAACCTGGGAGTTGCACCTACCTACCAAGATGCGGAGCCTAGACCGCCGCAGCTACTTGCCGAGGTTTTCAACCTCGTTGCTCTGCGTTGCTCGGTGCGTATCGCGCAGCGCGAGGCAATTTTCGACCTACCAAATCGTGGGCTGCACTACGCGCTTGATGCGGTCGCTGCACTGGCCACGGCGCGTGAAATTCTTGGCGACAAATTCGATCTCGAACTTTGCGAAAAAGTTCTTTCCGAGCTTCCTCCGGTCTTTGCCAGAGGCGAAGTCGTTGAGGTTGAAGGCCAGAAGATTGAGTTCGTGTTGGTTCAGAATCCAACTTCTTTTCAGTTGAACCTGGAAAACCTGTCAGACCCGGTTGAGTGCCTAATGATCGCAATTGGCCGAGACGTGCATGACCCGTCGTGGCTCTGGACCGTAAATCTGTGTCGGTTGAACAGAGTCGATGTGGTCTCCGGTTATAACGCTGCTGAAATGGCCCTCAGGCTTGCCTACGAGAATGTATCTATCGGGCATGTCGACGACGATCTATTCGAGTCATTCGCACGATTCATGGCTCTTCCATCGCCGGCGAACTCTATAAAGACAGTCGTCTTTTCGGCGGATGCCATGCGCCGCCTGCGTCGCCATCTTGGCTTCACCAGCCCCGAAGAGGTTGAGCGATGATTAGGCTGCTCGAGCTCTATCCCGACCACTTGAACCTGAATGGCGACCGCGCGAATCTCACGGTTTTGCAGCGTCGGCTCGAGTGGGCCGGCATCGATGTTGAGCTATTCACACACAGACCGGCTCAACCGTTACCAACCACGGCCCCCGACTTTGTAATGCTTGGGCATGGCTCGGTGGCGGCCTGGCGACAGATATACGCCGACCTAACTCGCATTGCTCCAACGCTACAGACCTGGGTTGACGGGTCAACTCAGATGCTTGCTGTGTCTTCTGGCTTTGCTGCGCTGCACGGCTTAATGTCGAAGCTGCCAGAGCAGGTTCAAAGGGTGCCGCGCGAGTCTAAGTTCGTGATCGCCGATGACTCTGGTGAAAGTGTTGTCGGTTACAAAAACACCGATCTAGATCTTCCAGACTTTGCAAGATTTGGAAACCTAATTGGAACTGTCTTGCACGGTCCAGTTTTTGCAAAGAACGAAGCCCTTGCTCAGAGCGTGCTTACGCGTATGCCAATTAGTTCTAGCGAGCTGGCACTGCTAGAGAATTTGAAAAAGCCTGAGATAACCGATTACGCGAAAAAAGCCAGCGCGCTGGCTAGCGAACTAGCGGGCGAGTAGTTTGTCGGTTTCGTCTTGCCACTTCACTGCGATTGGCTCTAGCGCTTCGCGCTTTTCGTTGCCGTGGTGGCCGCAGAAGAGAAGTTCGCCGGTTGCTAGTTCGACACGAATGTAAGCCTGGGCACCACACTCGTCGCAGCGATCGGCTGCAGTTAGTGAGTTGTTTACTTCTGGCTCTTGTTCGATTTCAGTTGATTGCATGGGCATTCCTTCCGGGTACCTATATGAGAACACACGCCACTGACAAAACAGTCCTCATTTCACTTAATTTCGCTAACTGCGAATTCTTGCGCTTTCGTGTAAATCCGAGGCTTCTCGGCATTGTCTGGGTAGCATTACCCAGTGTCTAAGAGCGAGTATTCTGCCCGTCACCTATCCGTGCTGGAGGGTCTAGAAGCAGTTCGCAAGCGCCCCGGAATGTACATCGGCTCAACCGACTCCCGCGGCCTCATGCACTGCCTCTGGGAAATCATAGATAACAGCGTCGATGAAGCTCTTGGGGGTCACGGCGGCTCCATTGAGATCGTTTTGCACAAAGATTCGAGCGTTGAAGTTCGCGATACCGCTCGTGGTATTCCCGTAGACATTGAGCCCAAAACTGGCCTTTCCGGTGTCGAGGTCGTGTTCACGAAGCTGCATGCCGGCGGAAAGTTCGGCTCTGGCTCTTACGCTGCATCGGGCGGTTTGCACGGTGTTGGAGCATCCGTGGTTAATGCACTTTCTGAGCGACTCGACGTAGAAGTCGACCGTGACGGCAAAACCTGGGCGATGTCTTTTCGCCGCGGTGAACCTGGCATCTTCGACGACAGCAATGGCATAAAGCCCGGTAACCCGTTCAAAGCTTTCGATGAGAACAGCTATTTGCGCGAGGTTGCCAAAGTTGGCAAGTCAACCACCGGCACGAGGGTTCGCTATTGGTCAGATCCTCAAATCTTCATCAAGGATGCCAACTTCAACATGACTGAGTTGAGCGATCGAGCGCGACAAACCGCTTTTCTAGTTCCTGGCTTGGCTATCAAAATTGATGATCAGAGATCTGGCAAGTCGGAGAAACAAGACTTCAAGTTTGATGGTGGCATCATCGAGTTCGCGAATTTTCTTGCAAAAGATCCGCAGCTGACTTCGACCTGGAGATTGGCCGGCTTTGGTGACTTTACCGAGACCATTCCGGTGCTAGATGACAGTGGCAACATGGTCAGCAAAGAGGTAACCCGAAGGTGCGATGTTGACATCGCGGTTCGATGGGGAACGGGTTACGACACCGAAGTTAAATCATTCGTGAACATAATCTCAACCTCAAAAGGCGGAACCCACATCGCCGGTTTTGAGCAGGCGCTGCTAAAGACCGTAAAGACCCACATCGATACGAACTCGCGAAAACTGAAGCTGGGCAACGACAAGGTTGAGAAAGAAGACGTTCTAAGCGGTCTCACCGCAGTGGTTACGGTTCGCCTAGCCGAGCCGCAATTCGAAGGCCAGACCAAAGAAGTGCTTGGAACACCTGCTGTAAAGAACATTGTGGCCAACGTCGTTTCGAAGAGTTTGAACGATCGTTTCGGCAGCAGCAAGCGCGATGACAAAGCGCAATCTGCACTCTTGCTAGAAAAGATTGTTGCCGAAATGAAGTCAAGGGTTTCGGCTCGCGCATACAAGGAGACGCAGCGTCGAAAGAATGCACTAGAGAGCTCGTCGCTTCCGAGCAAGCTCGTCGATTGCAGAACTAACGAAACCATTTCAAGCGAGCTCTTTATAGTCGAGGGTGACTCGGCCTTGGGCACGGCAAAGCTTGCTCGAGACAGCGAGTTTCAGGCGCTATTGCCCATCCGTGGAAAAATTCTCAATGTTCAGAAGGCATCAGTTAGCGACATGCTTTCAAACACCGAGTGCGCATCGATTATTCAGGTTATCGGCGCAGGTTCCGGAAGGTCTTTCGATCTCGAATTGGCGAGATACGGAAAAGTGATTCTTATGAGCGACGCCGATGTCGACGGAGCACACATTCGCACGCTGCTATTGACCCTCATCTATCGCTACATGCGACCACTCGTTGAAGATGGGCGAGTTTATGCAGCCGTGCCACCTCTGCATCGAGTTGAGGTAGTAAATGCCGGCAGCAAGGCAAACGAGGTCATCTACACCTACTCGCAGGCCGAACTTGAAGCTCTGCTAATCAAACTTGAGAAGGCCGGCAAGCGCTACAAGGAACCAATACAGCGATACAAAGGGCTTGGCGAGATGGATGCCGATCAGTTGGCCGAGACCACTATGTCTCGAAGTCATCGAACACTCAGGCGAGTGAACATTGTTGACGCCGAGTTTGCCGAGAAAACCTTCGAGCTGCTGATGGGTAATGAAGTGGCTCCGCGTCGAGACTTTATCGTCGATTCAGCCGACGGTCTCGAGCGCGATCGCATCGACGCCTAAGCGTTTCCGATAGCTCCGAGGGTGCTGGAAATTTTCGTGCCGCTCGCATCACGCTTGCTCGGTTCAATGGCCAGGTCTATGGGTTTTCCATCGCTGGTGCTAGCCAGCATTTCACCAGTGCCAGCCCAGGCGAAGTAGAGCTGGTCTTCGTTTCGGATGAACTTGTGAGACCTCACGCCTCCTGTGGCCCGACCCTTTGCCGGAAACTCGCTGAGCGCAGTGAGTTTCGCGCTGCCCGGATCGGTCGCCTTTAGGGCGGAGGAGTTGTTTGCTGCCGTGACAACCACGGCATCTGGATTAACTGCGCCAAAGAAGATGGCGCGACTGTCTTTGCCTAGGTTTATGCCCGCAACTCCTGCGGCGGCTCGTCCTTGCGGTCGAACGGTGTCAACTTTGAATCGAAGCAACTGCGCGTCTGTGGTCACGAAGACGAATTCTTGGTCGTCGTACGCAGAGCAGGCCCCAACAATTTCGTCTCCCGGCCGAAGCGCAATTACTTCAAACTCATTCTTCGCCGGCCAGTCGGCCGACAAACGCTTTACGACTCCGAGTTTGGTGCCGATGGCGAGATCGGTGGTTTCGCCAAGTTCGAAGGCGTGAAGAAGAGTCTCGTTCTTGGCCAGCCCTAAGAATTCTGCTGCCTTAGCGCCAGCCGTGAAATCTGTCGGATCTGAAACAGCAGGAATGTCGGCTACGTGAATGCGAACAACTCGACCGAGATTCGTAACGAAACCCATGTCGCTTCTCGTAGTTGTTTTTACCCGACACAAGACAGCATCGTGGCGCTTACGTTTGGTGCCAATGACCTGACTGAGTTCTTCTGAGTCGATTCTTGAAATGAGCCCTGAGGTCGATACCCGCACGAAACTAGGGGAGTCTGCAAGCTGAGCATCCATGCCAGCAACTTTCGCAGCCGATACTGGCTTCACCTCTTCGTATTCCGAAACCAAAGTTGTGCGACGAGAATCTCCGTACTTCTCTGCGACTTCAGACAGCTCTCGAATCACCACTTCTTCGAGGGCTTCTTTAGTCGCGAGAATCTTTTTGAGCTCTTTGATTTCACTCTGAAGTTGCGACTTCTCGCCCTCGAGTTCAATCTGTGAGAACTTGGTAAGTCGACGAAGTCTGAGCTCGAGAATGTATTCGGCTTGCAACTCCGAAAGCTCGAACACCGTGCGCAATTTTGCTCTGGCCTCGTCAACTTCGTCGCTGGTCCTAATTACCTGGATTACCTCGTCGATGTTGAGTACGGCAATTAGAAGCCCCTCAATCAGGTGCAGTCGAGCCTCGCGCTTGCCAAGTCGATTCGCAGTTCTTCTTCTAATCACTGCTAGCCGGTGAGTGAGATAGACCTGCAGCAGGTCTTTGAGGCCGAGCGTCGCAGGTCGGCCGTCAACCAGGGTCACGTTATTGATGCCGAATGAATCCTCCATGGGGGTGAATCGGTAAAGAAGGTCGAGCACCACCTGCGGGTCAAAGCCGGTCTTGAGCTCAATCACAAGTTTCAGGCCATTGGTTCTATCGGTCAGGTCAATGACGTCTGAGATGCCCAACAACTTCTTCGCGTTTACGCCATCCTTGATTTTCTCGATGACTTTCTCGGGACCGA
>Ga0208595_1000022_pt1 | contig 53007 bp, 39 predicted proteins | sample LakMenEpi28Jun11_FD_150742 | JGI IMG/M metagenome (GOLD analysis project Ga0208595, IMG submission 150742) | Freshwater microbial communities from Lake Mendota, WI - 28JUN2011 deep hole epilimnion (SPAdes) | ecosystem: Environmental > Aquatic > Freshwater > Lake > Epilimnion/Euphotic zone ...
AATTCATAAAGGAACTAAAGTACCTGTAGGTAAAGACCAAGCGCAACATATTGAAATGATAAGAACATTTAGCAACCGATTGAATCGTATTTATAATAAAGAAATATTTAAAGAAGCTTTAGCTTATTCATATAATGATGATTTTGTAACGGTTCCTTCTTTAAATGGCAGTGGTAAAATGAGCAAAAGCGATGATCCTAATTCAGCAATACTTTTATTAGACAGCGATAAAGAAATCGAAAAAAAAATAAAAAAAGCAAAAACAGATTTAGGACCTACTGAAAAAAACAGTCCTTTAACTCCAGAAGTACAAAATTTATTTAATTTAATGGCTTTATTTTCTGAAGAAGAATGTATCACATTTTTCCGAAATAGTTATGCGGATTGCTCAATACGCTATGGTGATTTAAAAAACCAACTCGCTCAAGATGCCATAAAATTTATAAGACCAATTCGAGAACAGATTGAAGTATATCTTGACAAACCCAATTTGTTGGCTGAAATTGCTAAATCAGGAGCAGAAAAAGCGAATGAAAGTGCGAATAAAACAATTGAAGAATTAAGAGATACGCTTGGTTTAACTAGAAAATTTTTAAATACAATTTCAAAATAAGATGAAGAAATCAATTAAACATATAGCAATAGCTGGAAATATTGGAGCTGGAAAAACAACGCTTACTTCATTGTTAGCAAAGCATTACAATTGGATTCCGGAGTTTGAAAATGTAGAAAACAATCCCTATTTAAGTGATTTTTATGAAGATATGCCGCGCTGGAGTTTTAATCTTCAGATATTCTTTTTGAATAGTCGATTTTCACAATTGGCAAAAATTAAAGCTGGCGAAGAGGTTGTTATACAAGACCGAACTATTTATGAAGATGCCTACATTTTTGCTCCAAATCTTCATTCAATGGGGCTTATGAGCACGAGAGATTTTGACAATTATCAAAGTCTTTTCAAAACCATGCAAAAATTAATTGCACCACCTGATTTACTGATTTACTTGCAAGCATCTATTCCAAGTTTAGTAGAAAATATTCAAAATAGAGCTCGAGAATATGAGGAAAACATTCGTTTGGATTACCTCAGAAAACTCAATCAATACTATGAAACATGGATCGAAACATACAAAAACGGACCTTTATTGATTATTAATATAGATGACTTGGATTTTGTAAATAAAAAAGAAGATTTAGGTTTGATTATTGAAAAAATTGACAAAGAAATTAACGGACTTTTCTAAACATGTTATTTTATAAAATTGAAGGAAACGAAGGAACTTGGCTAACGATTATTCATGGACTTTTTGGTAGTTTAGATAATTGGCAAACATTAGCTCGCCAATGGAGTCATTCCTATAAGGTATTATCTATTGATGTAAGAAACCACGGCAGGTCACCTCATTATAATACGATGAGTTATGATGAAATGATTGAAGATATACTTGAAATTTTTAAGTTTCTAAACATTGACCAATCCGTTATTTTGGGACATTCGATGGGAGGCAAAATTGCGATGCATTTGGCCGCTAAACATCCAGAAAAAATTGAGAAACTTATTATTGCCGATGTTGCTCCATTTGCTTATGAACCCAAACACAATGAAATATTTGAAATTTTAAGTTCCATTCAATTTGAAAACTATGAAAATCGAAAAGATATCGAGCAATATATTTTGAGTAAAATGCCTAATGATTTTGCTACAGCTCAATTTATTCTTAAAAATATAAAAAGAAATGATAATAATATGAAATTTGAGTTTAAGTTTAATTTAAATGTATTGAAATTAAATTATCAAAATATTATTTCATACGTTCCAACTATAGGTTTTGATAAAAAAGTGTTATTTTTGGCCGGAGAAAAAAGTGATTACATAACAAGTTCGACTACTATACATCTATTTGATTTATATCCAAATGCCGAAATTGAAATTATAAAAAACGCAGGGCATTGGGTTCATGCTGAAAATCCTACCGAAGTATACGAAAAAGTAAACGCATTTATTAATAATTAGAATATGAATATGATACAAATTAGTGAGAATAAAACAAAAACTATAGCAACCTTTGGCCCTGCTTGCAACCAAGAAGAAATTATAAAAGAAATGGTCATAAAAGGCGTTGATGTTTTTCGTTTTAATTTTTCACATGGCGATTACGATTTTCATTTACATGGATTTCAACTGATTAAAAATTTCAATAAAAAATATGGTACCAACATTGCAATTTTAGCGGATTTACAAGGACCAAAAATTCGAATTGGTGAGGTAGAAAATGATCAAATTGTTTTAAACGAAGGTCAAATTATTGAAATGACCAATATTAAACAAATTTCTAATGCGAATAAGCTTTATGTGAGTTATTTAAAGTTAGGAGAAGATGTGAAACCGAATGAAGTCATATTAATTGATGACGGAAAAATTAAATTAATAGCTACTGAAGTTTTATCAAAAAATGAAATCAAAGCCAAAGTGCTTGAAGGTGGCGTTTTAACAAGTAAAAAAGGCGTTAATTTTCCAAACACCATTACTACAATTGAAAGTTTAACAGAAAAAGACCGTAAAGATTTTGAATTTGCGTTGCATCATCGTGCTAATTGGATCGCATTAAGTTTTGTTCGAACAGCAAATGATGTCATTGAGTTAAAAGAAATGATTGGTAACTCCTCTTCATTTACGAAAGTCATTGCAAAAATTGAAAAACCAGAAGCCGTTCAAAATATAGACTCAATTATTGCAGTAAGTGATGGGATTATGGTAGCTCGTGGCGATTTGGCAGTAGAAATTCCTCTGGAAACTGTACCGTTGGTTCAGAAACGAATCGTAAAAAAATGTAATTTAAAAGGAAAGCCCGTTATTGTAGCTACTCAAATGATGGAAAGTATGACCGAGAAAAGTTTTCCAACACGTGCGGAAATTACCGACGTAGCTAATGCGGTTTTAGACGGTGCGGATGCTTTAATGTTAAGTGGAGAAACCTCTGTAGGGAAATTTCCGGTTAAAGTTATTGAAACAATGTCTAATATTATTACAGAAATTGAGCAGAATTCTGACATTTATAATAACAATCATTTTGAAATCAATCAAGATGATCCAGACTATATCTCGGATGCCGTTTGTTTTCATGCCGTAAAATTATCTCATACAATTAATGCAAAAGCAATTCTTGGAATGACCCGAAGCGGTTATACGGGTTTTAGAGTAAGTAGTTTTAGACCAAAATCATTAATATTTATCTTTACCGACAACAAGCCACTTTTATATGCTATGAACTTAATTTGGGGCGTGCGTGGTTTTTATTATGAAGGTTTGAATGGTACAGACCAAACGATTAATGATGTTATTGAAATTATAAAAAATAAAGGACTTGTGGAAGAAGGCGACATTGTTATCAATACCGCTTCAATGCCTTTTTATGAAAAATCAAAGACAAATACTGTTAAAGTTAGTATTGTAAAATAACTAAGGCTTTGTAGATTCTTTTTTCAAGATGATATATGTCGGAAAATGATCTGAATACCCCCCTTGGAAATAATCACCAACAAAGGTTCTAAATGGATAACCTTTAAATTGGCCCGTTAGATTTTTTAAATAACTTTTATTAAAAATCTCTGCTTTATGAAAGATAAGCCCATTTTTATTGCTTAACATGGGCGTAGAAATGATAATTTGGTCGAATAAATTCCAAGCATCTTGATAAGCAAGTGTCCCAATACCACTTAAATAATAGTTCGCATAAGGATTGTAAAGGATTTTATCATCCAACTTTTTTTCTTGCCAATTGGCTTTTAAACATTCTACTACACTATAGCTTGTTGGATCGTCATTTAAATCGCCCATTACGATTATATTCGCATTTGGATTTTGAAGTTGTATACTATCAATTTTTTGGCGAATGACACTTGCCGCTTTACATCGCTTAGCTTTACTTGCCTCTTCTCCTCCCCTTCTTGAAGGCCAATGACCCACAAAAACATGTAATTCTTCGCCCATAAATAAACCTTTCGTCCACAAAATATCTCTTGTATAATTTTTAGAATTTCCTTCACTTAAATCTACTAAAAGTTTATCCGATTCAATAATTTTATAATATTTAGGATTATAAAGTAATCCAACATCAACTCCACGTGCATCTTTACTATCAAAATGAGCGATTTTGTATCCTCTATTTTTCAACTTAGGCATATTAATTAAATCTTTCAAAACCCGTTTGTTTTCAATTTCAGCAACTCCCAAAATACCAGGCCCTTCAGAATTAATCTCTACGCCAATTTCAGAAAGCACACGCTCTAAACTCTCAAGTTTTTGTTTATATTTTTCTGAATTATAAACTTTAGCACTGTTTGGTAAATATTCTGCATCATCTACAAATTCATCATCGATGGTATCATAAAGATTTTCTAAATTATAAAAAGCAACCACTCCTAAATGATATTTTGTTTGCGCATTTATAGCAAAAAAAGAAAAAACAAAGGCAAATAATAGTATTTTTTTCAACATACGTTAATCATTTAAATATTTACTTACAATAGAATGGATTTCTTCTTCATTCCAAATTGCATTATTTTTATCAAATTTCAAACCGGTTAGTTGTTCATAAAGATTAATATAACGACTTGAAATTTCTTCTACTTTTGAATCCAACATTTCAGGCATGACATCCCCATTTCTACCCATAAAGTTATTTTCAATTAACCATTGCCTTACAAATTCTTTTGATAACTGCTCCGGCTCTTGTCCTTTTTCAAAAGTAGATTGATAGGAATCTAAAATAAAATATCTCGAACTATCGGGAGTAAGAATTTCATCAATTAATAAAATTTCTCCTTCTTCTGTTTTTCCAAATTCAAATTTGGTATCTACCAAAATTAAATTCTTTTTAGCTGCATATTCTTGACCAAATTGATATAATCCAAACGCATATTTTTTTATCAATTCCCAAGATTCTATGGTCAATATTCCATTTTTAATAATTTCCGCTTCTGTTGTGTCTTCATCGTGTCCTTCAGCGGCTTTTGTAGTAGGTGTAATAATTGGAAATTCTAATTTTTGATTTCTTTTTAGGCCATCAGGTAATATATTGCCACAAAAATCTCTAACGCCATTTTCATATGCGCGCCACATACTTCCTGCTATGAAACCACGAACTATTACTTCAACGGGAATTTGTTGACATGCTGCCCCAACAGATAGATAAGGATTCGGAACATTATTCAACCAATTGGGCGCAATCGATTTTGTTTGTTTTAAAAAAAAAGCGGAAAGTAAATTTAAAACAGCTCCCTTATAAGGAATTGGTCTTGGCAAAATAACATCAAAAGCAGAAATACGATTACTGGCTACCAAAGCAATTTTTGAATTTTTGGTATAGGTATCTCTAACTTTTCCTCTATAATGTTTCATAATTAAAATTCTTTTATTTGTTTTTTAATTTGACTTGAAATATTTCATCAAATTACTTTAAATTTTCTTCTTTTTGTTTTTTTCGAAGGGCTTCATAAAATTTATCATCCTCTTCTTTTTTCTTATCGTAAGCCTCAACAATTTTAGCAACTAATTTATGTCTAATCACATCGGAGTTATTTAGTCTTAGAATGCCAATACCAGGAATACCTTCAAGAATATCAAGGGCCGTAGGTAATCCACTTTGTTGCGTCCTAGGTAAATCAATTTGCGTCATATCACCTGTAACAATACATTTTGCATTTGGCCCAATACGTGTTAAAAACATTTTTAACTGCATTGAAGTTGCATTTTGAGCTTCGTCTAAAATTATAAACGCATTATCCAACGTTCGACCTCTCATAAAAGCTAAAGGCGCTACTTCAATCGTTCTTTGATCTTTTAAAATAGCTAATTTATCCATGGGAATCATATCTTCAAGCGCATCATACAAAGGACGAAGATATGGATCAATTTTATCTTTCAAATCACCAGGAAGAAACCCTAAATTTTCACCAGCTTCTACAGCGGGCCTAGTTAGAACAATTCTTTTAATTTGCTTTTCCTTCCATGCTTTTACAGCTAAAGCAACGGCGGTATAGGTCTTGCCGGTACCTGCCGGTCCTACAGCAAAAACAATATCATTTTTGGCCACCATATCGACCAATAATTTTTGGTTTTGAGTTCTAGCTCTTATTTGATATCCATTATTTCCATATACTAAAACTTCGGAATCATTTTTAGTTAACTTATTTGTAAAGACTTCTTCTTTTTCCAATATGGTATGTATATCCGAAACTTGCAAATCATTATATAATTCGATATGGGCAAAAATCTTTTGCATTTTTTCTTCAAATCTTTTTAAATCTTCTTCAGATCCACTCGCTTTTATTTTATCCCCTCTAAATGCAATTTTAAGCAAAGGAAATGCATTTTTATAAAATACTTGCTTTGTATTATTGACCCCATACAATACTAATGGGTCGATGTCTTGAATAAGAATTGTTGTTTCGATCATGAATCCAATTTAAAGTTTACAAATTTATAAATATTGATTTAAAACCTTTTTATAATCATTTTAAAATTATTTTAATAACATAAAGCTACCTTCTTTTGAAATTTCTTTACCTATAATATACGAACTACCTTTTAGATGGTAATAATAAACATCCTGAGGCTGTAACGCACCCTTAAAAGTGCCATCCCAACCAATATTTTCATTTATTGTATGAAATAATAACTGCCCTTGACGATTGTATATCTTGAAAAATTCTAATTTTTTAATTCCAAATCCTCGAGCATACATAATATCATTAAATCCATCTCGATTAGGTGTAAAAGCAGTTGGAACATTAATCGATATATCTGGAAAAACCCGAATTTCAAAAGTACTTTTTCCTTTAAAACATTGCAACCACGTTTCTTCAAAATCGACTCGATAATTTCTTTGATTGAGTATATAAACTGATTTTGGAAAATTACAGTCCGTACAAGATAAACCGGAATCTGGGGTCCAATTAAAACGATACGATGGAAATGCCTCAAAAGGTAAAATGACATCAGCGCCAGGAGAAACAATCGTATCAAATTGAATCTGAGGCATTTCGGAAATTACAATTACTTGTGCATCACTTCGATTGGTATCACTGCAGCCCGAAGAATCCGTAATTACTATAGCGGACAAAATAGTCGTTGAGTCCAATTTAAGCCAAATTGAATCCTTTTTTTGTTTAATAATTTGATCAGAAGGTTCCCATTTATACGTATGATTTGACAACGGATTTAAAGAAAATAGTAAGGCGGTATCGCCAAAACAAATCGTATCTTTTGTCGGACTTGAAATTGGATTTGGCCAAAGAATCACACGTTGAGAAATAGAATCCGTACATCCATACTGATTATTTTTAACACTTAAGGAAATATCATACGTTCCCGGATTTTTGTATAAATAAAAATTATTTTGAAACGTTGAAGACGAATTTCCATCACCAAAATTCCAAATTCTTGAATCGGAATTTAATGAAGTATCCAATAAATGAAGTGGTTGAAGACAAAAAGCAGTATCTAAACCAAAATTTCTTACAAATTTTGATGCTACTTCATGAATAAAAATAGTTGAATCAAATACAATACTACAAAATCCGCCTGGAGATTTAAAACTGGCTTTTGCTGATGTTTTTCCTCCTATGGGTACAAAATTATACGTATGTCGAATCGGACTTTGCAATTGACTCGTAAATCCATCACCAAAATTAATTTCAAAAGTATCGACATCACTGGTATCTTTTATCGTAAAAATGATATCGTCGCCTTTACAAATATTATTGGTGTCAATTTCAAAAATCCCTTTTGGTTTATACACATTTAAGATGAATTCTGAAGTATCAATACATGTTCCATTAGAAGCAATTAATGTTATTTTATTTCGACCTCTTTGAAGTGTTTCATTTAATGTATCAATTGCATTATAATTGGCATTAACAATGGGTGTGTTTGAGTTATTAAAAATATTCCATCGAATTGAAGCACGTTGAATATTTGTTTTTAAGGTATCTTCAAAAAACCATTTAGAAAGATAGGGTGCGCAAAAATTATTTAAACTTTGATTAAACAATCTAATCTTTAAATCTGGCTTGAATACCAATCGAATTTGATCTTTAAAAGTATCTGTACAATTTTTATTTGATGAATCAATAGCTACGAAAAAATAATCATATTTACCGGTATCTTTAAATTTGATTTCAATTTGATTGCCTTCAAAGGAATCTTTATTTGAAATCAAGTTTTTGGTAAACTTCCATTTAAAAATACTTGGAAAATCAGCTAAAGCCGTATCAATTAATATTAAAGAATCTGGAGCATAACAAATTGTTTTGTTTTTGGTTCGAACTCTTGGATTTAGATTTTTATAATCTAATTCAATAGAAGCCGAATCGGTAATTCCATATTTATTCGTAATCTTAGTAGTTACTTTTAATTTTGATGTTGTTGAATTTTTGGGCACCACATACTCTTTAGTACCTAAGAAATCATTTATTGTATCTAAGAGCGCTGAATAGAGTCTTCGATTCCAACCTCTTAATTCTAGATCCGAAAGTTTAACACTCGTATTTTGCAACTTATTTTTTATCAAAGACCGAAGTAAAATATGATTTTTAGGATTCCATGTATTCCAAAATGTATTATCATCTATTGCTTTTATAAAAGTATCTCTATATAATATTTCATCAGAACTCAAAATGGATACATATTTTTTAGCACCAAGCGTGCTCAATAACTTTAGTTTGTTATCTAAATATTTATTTAAAGAATCTTTAACATGGATTTTAAAGGTATCTCCAGTAGAAAATGTCCAAACAATAGAATCAATTTCAAAAAAAGAGTTGATATTTGTTTGAAAAATTAAAGTATCTTTAGCACAAATCGAATTAGAATCTGGGAAGATTTTTGTAAGAACTTGCGTAATACTATCATTAGCAAAAAAAGCATAGTCTTTGATCTCGCATCCAAGACTATTGGTATAAACAACTTCAAAATCATGGTAAAATATTGAGTCAAATTTAGGGAAAAACGTATTGCTAAATTGTGATCGAATCGGAGCAGCCAAAAATAATCCACTATCTTTAAATTTCCATAAAAACGGAACAGGATTAATATCCGAAGATGCTGCATTCGTAAGTGTAGCAAAAATATTTTTGACTATAGCATTTTGATGAAATTTATAAATAAAGGAATCCTTTATTTCTATTTTTGAATCTGGAATTCTGACATTTTTTATAATCGTACTTTGAGGACAAACATCTGAATTTGAAGTTGTCAATTTAATAGCATAGTTTCCTGAAGCTAAATAGTTATGAATCGGATTTTTAAGCGTACTTGTTTGGCCATCACCAAATTCCCAAAAATAATTGGTTGCATTTTTTGAAGAATCAAAAAACTTTACTTGAAGTGGAATGCTACAATCATAACTATATTGAAAATCTGCAATTGTACCCGGAATATAAATAGATTGGGATGTTTTTTTGAGGCACCAATTGTTTCCTGTTTCTAAAACAATATTGGTGGTTCCTGCACTTTTTGTTGGTTTGAAATTATTTGTGTTTTGATTATAACACTGAAATCCATCAGACCAAAATTTAGTTGCTTGAACTAGACTTGATGGAGTCGTTGTATTGTTTAGATCAATTTGAGTACTTGGATTTGAAGCACATCCAATATTATTAATTGTAAAACTTGGAGACAAAGAGGCACCAACTTGAACTTGAGTATGATACGAAGTATCAATACATCCTTTTGAATTTGTTACAATTATCTTAGCCCAATAAATTCCTGGAAGATTATATGTATGGTAAATAGGAGAATTAAACGAATTTAAATTAAGAATAGGACTACCATCACCAAAGTCTACCTTCCAATTAGAAAGTTGAAAAGGATGACCACTTTCTGGCGTTTTGTCAATCCATTTTGTTTTTAAAGGTGCGCAACCTTTTAGAATTGTATCTGGTGCCCAATGCGCTATAAGTGGATAAAATGCATAACTATCTTTTTCAATTTCACAGCCATATCTTGTAAAACATCTTGCCCTGATAAATTGACTGTCTATTTTCCAAGCAATAGTATCATATTTTATTGTGTCATTATTTACATTGATAGTGAATCCTTTACCGATAATTTTCCCTTCTGGAATTCGAATCCAATGCACCGAATCATACAAATGAGTTTCTTGTAATTCAAGTGAATAGCTATTAACTTTATTACAAAAAGGAGCTCCTGATATTTTTATTTTAGGTTTGATATCCAAAACTTGAACCGTTTTTGAAAATGATTTTTCACAACGAATCAAATTATTAACCGATGTCTTTAATTGAATTTGTTTTGCTCCCGGAGAAATAAATACGGTTGAAGCTGTTTTTAAAGAACTATTTGTAGGTGAACCGCCAGGAAATGTCCACAAATTGGTCAAATCATCTTTACCATCTCGATCAAACGAAATGGGAACATTGACACAAGCTGTATCTGAAATTTTTCCATTAACTTTTGGATCTAATATTTTAGTTGTATTATTTTTTTTAACTTCTACAGTAGTAGAATACGTGTTTGACTGCTGATTATTATCCATCACCTCCAAATTGACATCATAAATTTTCTCAATATCTGGATACGTTTGCAAGCTAGGCGATGATGAGGTAATTAAATTTCCATTTCCAAAATCCCAACGATAACTGACAATTGGAAAATGACTGGAAGTACTATTTACAAAATTTGTAGAGAAAGGTTCTAAACATAAAATTGAAAAAACAGGAAATATTGAACCTTTGAATTCAGATACCTTTACTGCATTAGGAATTGAAACACTGACATCGCAACCCGCATTCGATGGAGATGTTTTTATTTCAACACCTGAGTTATATCGTCCTGGGTTAGTATATTGAAAATTTGCAGGAACGGCATTAGCACTTTGACCATTTCCAGAAGTAACTGTAGTTGAAGTTATTGTAACGCCTGGTGGTAGCGTAATCGCAGGATTTAATGCAATATTATCATTTACTTTTCCTTGAGAAGAAAGCGTTATTGTAGGTTTTGGATATACAGGAAACGAATATGTAGCTACAATTGGGCATGTAGCACAAGCTCTTAACGTAATTTGATATGGTGTCGTAGAGGCTGTATTAAAAAGAGCTGATGGATTGGCACTTTGGCTAGATTGTCCATTTCCAAAATCCCAATAATATGTTGTCATTCCAGTTGGTGGTGAAAAAATTACGCTTACAGGAGCACAACCTAATCCTTTATCTGCTGAGATTTGGGCATAAAATTCAGTGAAAAAAAAATGAATTAAAAATAAATAAATAAACTTTTTAGTAAACAATTGCTTTCATTTTTTATTATTGTAAAAAATTGAGTTCAAAAATAGTTTTTTTATTTTACTTTTGTGGAAAATATTTCTTTTGAATCCTCGCATAGTTAGTGTTTTATTATTTTTTTTTACAACTTTGAATTTTTACGCTCAAAGTCACAAAAGTTTACCCAACTTAAATCAAAAGTTTAGTATCGTCATTCATATCGTTCAAGATAGTATTAATCAAAATACATATCCTGATATTTTTGCTCAAAATAGAATTAATCAAATGAATCAAATTTGGCAAAAAATTGGCGTTCAATTTGAAATTTGTGAAATAAACAGAATCATAAATTACAATTTCTTAAATTGGAATCCTATCAAAACATGGGATAATGAACCTTTAAGCAAACATCTTAAACCTAAGCATATCAATATTTTTATTACGAATGCAGTATTCTCAAATGAAAATTATTACGCTACATTAAACGGAATACAAATGAACGATTCCATATATAATTATTGCGCGATTTCAAAGTATGAAAATGAGGAAATTTGGGCAAAAATGCTTGGAAAATATTTTGGTTTGTATGAAACCAATAATATATCGTTTGGCCAAGAACTTGTAAATAAAAGTAATTGTAAAACATTTGGTGATTTAGTTTGTGATACCGATGCCGATCCCAATGGAACCGAAATTGATTGTAAATATACAAGCGACCTTAGAGATGCGAACAATATGCTGTACCAACCGCAAATTGATAATTTCATGAGTAATTATCAATCGATTTGCAGAAATCGATTTACGCATGGTCAATATGAGCGAATGATTGAACAAATTTATAAAAGTAATCAACTTAAATTTTAAAAAATTATTTATGCCTAAGATAAGCAAAAAAGGGATTTTAATGCCCCCAAGCCCAATTCGAAAATTAGTTCCTTATGCCACTGCAGCAAAAAAAAGAGGCATCAAAGTGATTCATTTAAATATTGGTCAGCCAGATATTGAAACCCCTGAAGTGGTTCGAAATGCGATTAAAAATTTTGATTATAGCGTTTTATCTTATTTGAATAGTGAAGGGAGTGAAAAATATCGCCAAAAACTGACTCAATATTACAAAAGTGTTGGTGCTAATGTAGAAGCGCACCAAATCATTGAAACTACCGGTGGAAGCGAAGCTTTATTATTCGGATTTATGTCTACTTTGGATGCGGGAGATGAAATAATCATTCCAGAGCCATTTTATGCTAATTATAATGGTTTTGCAACGGCTGGAGATATCAAAGTGATTCCAATTACTTCATCTATTGAAACCGGATTTGCATTACCAAGTATTGAAGAGTTTGAGAAAAAAATCACTTCTAGAACCAAAGCAATTTTAATTTGTAATCCAAACAATCCGACAGGATATTTGTATTCAAAAGAAGAATTAGACCGGTTAAAAGAAATTGTATTAAAACATGATTTATTTTTGTTTGCCGATGAGGTGTATCGCGAATTTGTTTACGAAGGCAAAAAACATATTTCAATACTTTCGATGCCCGAGTTATCGCAACATGCAATTGTTGTAGATAGTATTAGTAAACGATATTCTGCTTGTGGTGCAAGACTTGGCGCATTAATCACTCAAAATCAAGAAGTTTTAGATACTGTTTTAAAATTTGCTCAAGCCCGATTAAGTTCACCAACATATAGCGAAGTGGCCGCTGAAGCTGCTTTAGAAACGCCAGCTTCCTATTTTGAAATGGTAAATAAAGAATATATTTCAAGAAGAGACACATTAGTTTCACTTTTAAATAAAATTGAAGGCGTTACTTGTCCTTTACCTGGTGGTGCGTTTTACGCAATGGCTCAATTACCTGTAGAAGATACCGATGTGTTTTGTCAATGGATGTTGGAACATTTTAATTGGAATGGAACAACAGTAATGATGGCACCTGCTGCCGGATTTTATGCAACTCCTGGACTAGGAAAAAATGAAGTCCGTATTGCATATGTTTTGGAAAAGAAAGAAATAGAAGAGGCTGTTAAATGCCTTGAAGAAGGTTTAAAAGCATTTAAAAATCAAAGTCAAAACTCTAATTAAAAATTACACACTATATAATGTCTGAAAAAATCAATTTTGAACTTTATGACCCCAATGTAGAAATGAAACTCATTTCTAAAGAATACAGAGCATTGCTCAAAGGTCTTAAAAATAGAATTGATCGAACGGGAAAGAAAAACCTAAGACTTGCTTTTGAAATGGCTGTAGAAGCGCATAGCAAAACGAGAAGAAAAAGTGGAGAACTCTATATTTTTCATCCAATTGCCGTTGCTCGAATATGTGTGGAAGAAATTGGACTTGGCGTCACTTCAGCTATTTGCGGACTTTTACATGATACTGTTGAGGATACTGAAATCACAATTGAAGATATTGAGCGAACGTTTAACAAAGAAGTTTCGGGTATCGTTGGAGGACTAACTAAAATTAGTGGCATTATCGATACACAATCTTCGATGCAAATCGAAAATTATAAAAAACTAATTATTACACTTGCTGATGACGTTCGTGTAATATTAATTAAAATTGCGGATCGGTTGCATAATATGAGAACCATGGAAAGTATGAAGCCCGACAAACAAGCCAAAATTGCTTCAGAAACACTTTTTTTATATGCACCTTTAGCCAATCGAATTGGACTTCATGCGATTAAAACCGAATTGGAGGATTTATCGTTAAAATATCTTGAACCCAAACAATACCGAGAAATTGCACTTAAGCTAAAAGAAACCAAAAGACAACGAACTCGTTACATCAATGAATTTATAAAGCCCATAGAAGATACATTATCCGAAAAAGGGTTTAATTTTGAGATTTATGGGAGGCCTAAATCCATTTTTAGTATTTGGAATAAAATCCACAACAAAGGCGTTCCTTTCGAAGAAGTATTTGACCTTTTGGCGATTCGAATTATTTTAGATGTACCGATCGAAGAAGAAAAACAAGCATGTTGGAATGTGTTTTCAATAATTACCGACAGTTATGTACCAAGTACTGAAAGACTTCGAGATTGGATATCAAAACCAAAAAGCAATGGTTATGAAGCACTTCATATTACCGTTATGGGGCCACATGGTCGTTTTGTTGAAGTACAAATACGAACAAAAAGGATGAATGACGTAGCTGAAAAAGGAATGGCCGCTCATTATTTTTATAAAGGTGAAAAGAAGGATAAAGACAATAATCCTATTGACGAATGGCTCAAACGAATCAGCACAAAACTTCAAAATAGTGAGGAAAATTCATTAGATCTAGTAAATGATTTTAAATTAGAATTATACAACGAAGAAATCTATGTATTCACTCCAAAAGGCGATTTAAAAATGATGCCTAAAGGAAGTACGGTACTCGATTTTGCATACGAAATCCATACCGGTCTTGGAAATAAATGTATTGGAGCAAAAATCAAACACAAATTAGTGCCACTTTCACATGTTATAGAAAATGGCAGCCAAATTGAAATCCTTACTGGCGCTAAGCAAAAGCCCAATGAAGATTGGCTTAATATTGTAACCACTGGAAAAGCTCGAACGGCAATAAAAAATGCTTTTAAAGCAGAAATAAAAGAATTAGCTAAAGATGGTAAGGAAATTTTAACTCGAAAATTAAATGCAATTAGTGCGAAATATAACGACCAAAATATTCAAACACTGATTCATTTTTATAAAGAAACCAATCATCTTACATTTTTAAGTAAAGTTAAATTAGAAAAAATTTCACTTTCCGAGCTAAAGAAAATGGAAGTCTTGGGTGGTATCATAAAAACTGAAAAGCTAAGAAAAGAACAAGAAAACAAACCACTTACCGATAGTGAAATCATTAAAAAGGTAAAGGAAAAACTTAAAGAAAATAGCGACATTCTGATTATGGGCGAAGATGGTTCCAAAATTCAATATGCTTATGCTACCTGTTGTAACCCAATTCCTGGCGATGATGTTTTTGGTTTTATTACCATAAATGAAGGCGTTAAAATTCATAGATTAAACTGTCCGAATGCCGTTAATCTAATGAGTAAATATAGCTATCGAATAGTAAAAACGAAATGGAACCAATCTAAGGAAATTTCATTCTTAACAGGTTTTAAAATCAATGGAATTGATGATTTAGGCTTAGTTAACAAAATGACTAAAATCATTTCGGAGCATCATAATATTAATATCAAATCCATTTCTGTAGAAAGTGAAGATGGCATTTTTGAAGGAATAGTAAAGCTTTATGTGATGGACATCGAACAGCTAGACGAATTAATACTCAATCTTAAAAAGTTAGATGGCGTTATTAATATAAAAAGATTGGAAGTTGAATTATAAAAATTTAGTTTCGTTATTGGCTAAATCCCGACTAAACGATATTTAAAATAGCTTTTAATCAATAACATACATTTCTGAAAATTTGGGATTCTAATTCTTCCGTTGATCACATCATTAGAAGCTTTATATTTAATTTTCTCAAACAAACTTAAATAATAAATATACGCCACATAAACCCCAAATTGTGCATTTTTTGGCAACATTTTAATGCCGATTAAAGATTCATCAAATTCGGATTTAATGTCATCTTCAATTACTTTTTTATTGTCTTCGTTAAAGTCATTTTCTGCTACATTAGGGAAATAAATTCGACCAAGTTCTTTGTTATCTGCTGAAAAATCTCTTAAAAAATTCACTTTTTGAAATGCCGAACCTAATTTTTGAGCGAATGGTTTTAGTTTTTGATATTCTTCATTATTTCCTTCGGTAAAAACTCTCAAACACATTAATCCTACTACCTCAGCACTTCCAAATATATACTTTTCGTACAATTTTTGATCGTAGTTTTGAGGATCTAAATCCATATACATACTTTGTAAAAATCCATCAATTAATTCATATTCTATTTGATAATCATGAACTACTTTTTGAAAACTATTTAATATCGGATTTAAACTAATTTTTCTCTCGATTGCTTTTTTTGTATCTAATTCAAACTCTTCAAGTAAATTCTTTTTGTCAAAACCATGGAAACTATCGACAATTTCATCGGCAAATCGAACAAAACCATAAATAGAGTATATTGCAGGTCGAATGGCAGGTTTTAAAAATAAAATACCCAATGAAAAACTTGTACTGTATCGTTTGGTAGTAATTTTACTAATTTTTAAAGATAATTCATCAAATATCGATTTCACATGCTTAATTTTAATCTGTACAAATATAATAAAACTTTTTTTTCGAGGATATTAAATTTATATAACATAAGTTAATATTCCACGATTTCAATTTCATAACATCTTGAATGAAATCTTTCTATGTTACACTGACCCGTTTTAAAATTAAACCGATATTGATGCAAGGGACAAATGATTTCATCGCCTTCTACCTTTCCTAATCCAAGACTTGCTTCTTTATGAGGACATAAATTATCCATAATAAAATATTGGTTGTTTTCATTAATAACACAATATTCATTTTCTTTGTAATAAATCACAGAAGTTTGATTTAAATCAGGAAGTTGTCTTCTTCGAACCGGTATGACCATACGGAATATCTTTGTATGACAAATATACATTTTTTCAAAAAAAACCAATTTATTTTTTCTATTTTTGCAAATCCTAAAAAATAAAACCAAATTATTATGGCATTTGATATTGAAATGATCAAAAAAGTATACGGAGACTTACCCGAAAAACTATCTAAAGTTCGATCTGTTATTAATCGTCCTCTAACGCTAAGTGAAAAAATTCTATTTTCGCATTTACATGAAAGTCAAAAAATTGAAGATTTTAAAAGAGGTCAAAGTTATGTGGATTTTGCTCCAGATCGTGTAGCGATGCAAGATGCAACGGCACAAATGGCTTTATTACAATTTATGACAAGCGGTCGTTCTAAAGTAGCCGTTCCGAGTACCGTTCATTGCGATCACTTGATACAAGCGAAAGTAGAAGCGAAAACAGATTTAAATTTTGCCAACCAAGAGAGTAAAGAAGTTTTTGACTTTTTATCATCAGTTTCAAACAAATATGGTATTGGTTTTTGGAAACCTGGTGCAGGTATCATTCACCAAATTGTTTTAGAAAATTATGCATTCCCTGGTGGAATGATGATAGGTACAGATAGTCACACTGTTAACGCAGGTGGATTGGGTATGGTAGCAATCGGAGTTGGTGGCGCGGACGCCGTAGATGTAATGGCAGGATTGCCATGGGAACTCAAATGGCCAAAATTAATTGGTATAAAATTAACCGGTAAATTAAACGGTTGGGCAAGTGCAAAAGATATTATATTAAAAGTTGCTGGAATTTTAACCGTTAAAGGTGGTACTGGTGCGATTGTAGAATATTTTGGTGAAGGTGCAGAAAATTTAAGTTGTACGGGTAAAGGAACTATTGCAAATATGGGTGCTGAAATTGGAGCAACAACTTCAACCTTTGGATATGACGACAGTATGAAACGTTATTTAGATGCAACAGGAAGAAAAGATGTATCCGAATTGGCAGATCAAATTAAAGCGCATTTAAATGCAGATCCGGAGTGTTATGAACATCCTGAAAAATATTTTGATGAAGTTATCGAAATTGATTTAAATACGTTAGAACCATATATTAATGGACCTTTTAGTCCGGATTTAGCAACACCAATAAGCCAAATGAAAGAAGCGGCTGAAAAAAATGGATGGCCTAAAAAAGTAGAAGTAGGATTGATAGGAAGTTGCACAAACTCTTCTTATGAAGATATTTCAAGAGCGGTAAGTTTGGCGAAACAAGTTCGAGATAAAAACCTAAAAGCTAAAGCGGAATATACCATAACTCCGGGTAGTGAACAAATTAGATATACCATCGAACGTGACGGATTTTTAGATATTTTTGAAAATATTGGAGCTAAAGTTTTTGCGAATGCTTGTGGGCCTTGTATTGGCATGTGGAATCGTATGGGAGCGGATAAAAAAGAAAAAAATACCATTATTCACTCGTTTAATAGAAACTTTGCAGCGCGTCAGGATGGAAATCCAAACACCTATGCATTTGTAGGAAGTCCTGAAATCGTAACGGCACTTGCAATTGCTGGCGACCTTACGTTTAATCCTTTAACAGATACATTAATAAATGAAAAAGGAGAAACCGTAAAATTAGATCCACCCGTTGGAGAGGAATTGCCATCAAGAGGATTTGCTGTTGAGGATGCAGGTTATCAAGCGCCCATCGAAGATGGAAGTGGTGTTAATGTTGTTGTAGATCCTTCAAGTTCTAGATTACAACTTTTAGAGCCATTTGCAAAATTCAACAACAATGATTTTAAAGACATGTATCTTTTGATTAAAGCAAAAGGTAAATGTACGACCGATCATATTTCAATGGCGGGACCTTGGTTAAAATTCAGAGGGCATTTGGATAATATTTCAAACAATATGCTAATTGGAGCTACAAATTATTTTAACGATAAAACGAATACCGTTAAAAATCAATTAAATGGTGCTTATGACGAAGTACCTAAAGTTCAGAGAGCCTACAAAGCTGCTGGAATCGGAAGTATCGTAATTGGTGATGAAAATTATGGCGAAGGATCTTCAAGAGAGCACGCAGCTATGGAGCCAAGACATTTAGGCGTTAAAGTGGTATTAGTAAATTCTTTTGCTCGTATCCACGAAACCAATTTGAAAAAACAAGGGATGTTGGCATTAACATTTGCTCATAAAGAAGATTATAATAAAATCTTAGAAGATGACCGAATCTCAATTCTTGATTTAGATCAATTTGCAGAGGGGAAACCACTTCAAGTAGAAATAAAACATTCGAATGGATCTTCTGAAATTATTATGGCTAATCATACCTATAATGCAGCACAAATTGAATGGTTTAAAGAAGGCGGCGCTTTAAATATCATCAGAAGTCAATTTGCTAAATAAAGCAAAATAAAATACAAAAAGAGAGCAGCTATAGTTGCTCTCTTTTTTTTAATTAAAATGTAATGAAAATAATTATCATTGTAGCGTATAGCAAAAATCGTGTTATCGGAAAAGACAATAAATTATTGTGGCACTTAACCGATGATATGAAGTTTTTCAAAAAAATGACGCAAAATCAAACCGTTTTGATGGGTAAAAATACGTATTGGTCTTTACCCGAAAAATTTAGACCATTGCCTAATCGAAACAATATCGTATTAACCACAAAACCTTTTGAAAATACGTTTGAAAATCTTATGGTATTTAATAATATAGAAAACACACTGAATACCTTAAAAAATGAAGGTCTTGAGCAACTATTTGTAATCGGAGGCTCACAAATTTATGAAGCCTTTTTACCTTTTGCCGATGAAATTTTAGCAACCGAAGTGGATGCCATTATTGAAGGAGACGCGTATTTCCCTATATTTGATGAAAGTGAATTTCATAAAGAAATACTTCAAAAATTTCAAAAAAATGAATCGAATGATTTTGACTTTGAGATTATATCTTACAAAAGAAAGCTACGCTTGTAATCGCTTTTTCATTAAATCGATACAAATTTCTTTAAGTTCTTGAACCGATTTATTTTCTGTTTCTATAGGCTTTTCGATATAACTATCTAAAACACCGGGGCTCATATCTAAAAAGCGATTGATATTATTTCGTTTTTTCATACCAACAAGCGTATTGACTACAATTGGTACATTCATATCTTTAGCCAATTTAAATGCCCCATCATAAAAAGGTAATAATGCATCGTTCGATTTATTTCTAGTACCTTCGGGATATACAAAAATAGAAAACCCATTTTCCAAAACCTTTTTCATATAAATATATGATTTTTTTCTGCTATCCATACTTTTACGATTTACTAAAACGCCTAAATTCTTAGCGATGATTCCAAAAAATGGTGTGTTTCCCAATTCACTTTTTGCTAAAAATGTAAAAATATTGTGTCTTGGAATCGAAGTCGGGTTCGCAAAAATATCCATATATGATTGATGATTAGAAATAATGACGTAACCTTTGTTGGGTTCTAAATTTGATTTACCTCTTACTCGCACCCAAATACCCGATAAAAGCATTATTAAAGGACTTGAAACTTTCAAACACATAAATAAATTAAAAGTTTTTGCATTATTTTTAAACAAAAACGTTGATATAAAAACAATGATTGATGTTGGGATTACAACAATTGCAATTATGATATAACAATAAATTGCCCATAAACTTCTTAAAACTGAAATCATTTCATTTTTTTTTGCAAATTTAGAAAAAATTGATTGGATTCATTTTTTAATTTCAAATTGATTTTATTATTCTTAATTTTTGAAACATTATTAGTAAAAAACTACGAATCAATTAAATCAAAATTTCATAATAATTCTTAAAATTTAAATTAATTAAGATTATATCTACAAACAAACATACTTTTGTTTAAAATTAATCAAATGAAAAAAACAAATTTAATACTTCTAATTATGATAACTTCAAAGTTGTTCGGTCAAAATGAAGCTTTAGAAGCTTTAAAAGCATTTCCTGAAGCGAAATCAAATGAAAAACAAGTTTATATTCAAGTTCCTGAAATGAACAATGAAGACAATTACAAAATTGAAGTTTTTATTGGTAAAAATGAAATGGTAGATTGTAATCATTATTTTATGATGGGAGAAGTAAAAGAAATTAATTTAGAAGGATGGGGTTACACCTATTATAAAGTAGAGAGTAATGGTCAAAAAGGAGGCACTTTAATGGGCTGTATGGATGACAAAAAAGTTGAAAAATTTATAACCATTGAGCCAAAAACATTTGGATATAATAGTAGATTACCTTTAGTATTTTATGTTCCAAATGATTTTATAGTAAAATATAAAATATACAGCGCGGGACCTTTAAAAGAGGCGGAAACTTTGAAAAAGCAAATGCGTATAGGAGGAATTGTTTACAATGAATTAAAAAATTATTTTGTTAAGAATAATGCAAAATTACCTATTTCTAAAAACAAAATAACAAACCAAAAGCAGTTTGATGCCGTTTTTGGCGCAGCAGCTCATATGGGAGATGGTAAGCCTTCAACTATTGATTTTAATAAAGAGTTTGTTGTTCCAATTGTTTTAAAAGAAACCAATTTAGAAACTGAAATTATTGTAAAAGGTGTTGCAATGGGTTCTATGGGCGATGTAGTTGTAAATTATGTTGTTAAAAGAGGTAAAAAAATGTCTTTTACGATTAAACCATTTCATGCAATCATTATTGACAAATCGAATTCGGGGAAAGTAATATTGAAAGAAGAAAAATAAAAATCCGTATTTAGATTTATACCAAAAAAAAATATTTTATATTCATGCGAAAAAAAAGAGCTACCCAAGGGCAGCTCTTTCAATTTAAATTAAAACTGAGATTATTTTACATCAAAACGATCCGCATTCATTACTTTATTCCAAGCAGCTACAAAATCTTTTACAAATTTTTCTTTTGCATCATTACTAGCATAAACTTCCGCAAGGGCTCTTAATTCAGAGTTTGAACCAAAAATCAAATCTGCACGCGTTGCTGTCCATTTGTCTTTTCCAGTTACTCGATCTTTTCCTATAAATACTTCTTTACCATCATCTTTTGCTTTCCACTCCGTATCCATACTTAATAATTTAACAAAAAAGTCATTATTTAATTGATCTTTTACCTCTGAAAAAATACCATTTTTTGAACCATCAAAATTCGTGTTTAAAGCTCTCATTCCACCTACTAAAACTGTCATTTCAGGAGCTGTTAATTTTAATAATTGCGCTTTATCTACTAATAATTGCTCTGTTGAAATGGTATATTTAGTTTTTAAATAATTTCTAAAACCATCCGCTTGTGGCTCTAACAAATTGATGGATTCTACATCCGTTTGCGCTTGCAACGCATCCATTCTTCCTGCCATAAAAGGCACTTCGATATTGAATCCCGCATTTGAAGCCGATTTTTCAATAGCCGCATTTCCAGCTAATACAATTAAATCCGCAATAGAAATTTTCTTTTCTTTGTTTTTATCGTTAAATTCTTTTTGAATTTTATTATAAATAGCTAAAACTTTAGCCAATTGTTTTGGATTATTTACAGCCCAACTTCTTTGAGGTTCCAAACGTATACGTGCGCCATTAGCACCACCTCTTCGATCTGAATTTCTATACGTAGAAGCTGAAGCCCATGCGGTAGAAACCATTTCACTAAAAGATAAACCTGAACTTAAAAGTTGTTTTTTGATATTAGCTATATCATTTGCATCTACTAATTTGTGATTTAAAGCAGGAATAGGATCTTGCCAAATCAAATCTTCTTTTGGAGCTTCAGGCCCTACATAGGTTGATTTTGGCCCCATATCTCTGTGTGTCAACTTAAACCAAGCTTTAGCAAAAACTTCCTCAAATTGCGCTGGATTATCTCTAAAACGCATTGCAACTTTAGCATATTCAGGATCAAAACGGAACGACAAATCGGTGGTTAACATCGTTGGTTTATGCTTTTTATTTGCATCAAATGCGTCCGGAACAATTTCTCCAGCATCTTTAGCAACCCATTGATGCGCACCTGCAGGACTTTTTGTTAATTCCCATTCGTGAGCAAATAATGCTTTAAAAAATCCATGATTCCATTCCGTTGGTTTTGTTGTCCAAGTTACTTCAAGACCTGAAGTAATGGCATCTTTTCCTTTTCCTGTACCATACGAACTTTTCCAACCAAAACCTTGCTCCTCAATTGGAGCGGATTCTGGGTCTGCGCCTACATGCGAAGCTGGTCCATTTCCATGCGTTTTTCCAAAGGTATGACCACCCGCATTAAGAGCTGTAGTTTCTTCATCATTCATTCCCATTCTTTTGAATGTTTCTCTGATATCCTTAGCTGCAGCTACTGGATCTGGATTACCACCTGGTCCTTCTGGATTTACATAAATCAAACCCATTTGAGTTGCGGCAAGCGGATTTTCTAATTTACCATCTTGATGTCTTGCGCTAGCTAACCATTTTGTTTCAGTACCCCAATACACATCATTTTCTGGTTCCCAAACATCAACACGTCCTGCTGAAAAACCATACGTTTTGAAACCCATAGATTCTAAAGCAACATTTCCTGCTAAAATCATTAAATCCGCCCAAGAAATTTTACTGCCATATTTTTGTTTTACCGGCCATAATAATCTTCGTGCTTTATCTAAGTTTCCATTGTCTGGCCAACTATTTTGTGGGGCAAAACGTTGCTGACCGGAACGAGAACCTCCACGTCCATCAGCACTTCGATACGTACCCGCACTATGCCAAGCCATTCGGATAAATAATGGTCCATAGTTGCCAAAGTCGGCTGGCCACCAATCTTGACTTTGAGTTAATACATTTTGAATATCTTTCTTAAGTGCCAAATAATCAAGGGTATTAAATGCTTTGATATAATCAAATTCTTTACCCATTGGATTCGATAGCTCTGAATTTTGGCGCAATACATTCAAATTAAGTGCGTATGGCCACCAATCTTTATTGGATGTTCCTTTAATCATTGCTTCTCTTCGCTCTGTCACTTCCGATTTCTCTTCTTTTTTGTCATGACCTAAAGGACAAGATCCTTTCTTTTCTGATTTTTTTTGAGCCGAAACTCCCAAAACTAGAAAAATTCCTAGGGTTAGTGCAATTTTTTTCATAAAATTTAAATTTAGATAATTAATATTTATTTGCAAAGTTAATCAACTTTTTGTTTAAAAAAAATTGAAACTTTGTATAAAGCATATTGATAAAATCAATACAAATTTTATTTCCTACCAAAATCCGCAGGTATTTCTCCCCAAAACTCCGTATGCCACTTTAAAATTTGTGTTTCAAACGAATTATTATGTAGCCAATTGAGTGCTTTTTCACAAAAATTAAATACCAATTCATTATTTAAAGTAGGCGCAAGCGTTGATTTTATTTTTTTATCTCGAACCCATGCCATAGCCGTTACACTATCTGTATATATTACCGCTTTTGAGTTCATCGATTTTAAGTAAGACAAACCATGAACAATAGCTAAAAATTCGCCTAGATTTACGGTAGCTTCTTCAAAAATCCCTTTTCTAAAAATTTCTTTACCCGTTTTATAATCCACTCCGCGATATTCCATTTTGCCCGGATTACCCAAGCAAGAAGCATCAACACAGATACTATTCGGAATGATTAAGCTTTTATCAAAATTTTTTGAAACTGCTTTTGGTTTAGCAATATAATTTTTATATGGATTTCGATACGCTTCCGTAGCTTCTTCAATGGTATCAAAAGATTTAAATTGCGGTCCATCAAAACCATCCACTTGTGCTTTGCAAATCAACCAATTATCATATATTCCGGGGTTTCGACCTTTCCAAACTACATAAAATTTATACTTTTTGGCCATTATTTTTCATTGTTAAATGAATCCATGAAAAAATCCCTCCAGAAACTAAACCTATAGCTGTAAATATCCAAGCGCCCCAAGCGTAAATCATACCGTAAACAGTAGGTACATTATATAAATTTAAAGCTTCTGATACAAAATATTGAGAAGCACCGATTCCATTTGGAGTTAATGCGACACCTAAAGTACTACTAATAAGAACTAGAAAGGCACTTTTAAATGGTAAACCAGCAGTTTGAATTACTGCAAAAAAGAATATATACGTAGTAAAAAAATAAATTGAATTGATTAAAACCGAATAGAAAATAAACAAGATTGGATTTTCTAATTTTTTGATTGAAAGTAGACCATCTTTAAATCCTATCAATTTTGATAAAATAACATTTCTTAGCTTAGGGCTATATTTCCATAAAAATATAAACGCAAAAATTCCGATTAAAAATATAATATAAATTTCACCCCCTCCAGAATTTGAGTTCTTTTTTAATAAATATTGACTGTAAATAATTTTTAAATTTTCAAACTCTATTGCAATAGTAATCAGAAAAATTATTCCCATAGCAATCATATCGATTAATCTTTCGACTACCATGGTTCCTATAGATTTTTCTACTGGAACTTGATTATGTTTGGCAAGGATACTACAACGAAGTACTTCGCCAAGTCTTGGGAAAACAAAGTTGGCTAAATACATAATGAAAATTGATGAAATCAATACATCTTTATACAATTTATATCCTAAAGGTTTTAAAAGCATTTCCCATCTTAATGCTCGAATAATACAGGCCAAATATGCCAATAAAATCATAATAACAATAAAAATAAAAGGCGTATTTTTAATGCTATCTAATATTTCCTTTCTTTCATTTTCGGTTATACCATTATAGATAAACCACATAAAGAAAACAATTAATCCGAAAGATAAAATGTATTTAAAAACTGATTTTAACTGCCCCATATTAAAGTGAATTATTTGGCATTTTAGGATAAATCATTACCGGCTGATGATTTTTCATTTCTTCCATATTTAAAAAACAATATGAAATAATAATAACGATATCGCCAGGTTGGACTTTTCGTGCTGCCGGTCCATTTAAGCAAATCACACCGCTATTTCGTTCCCCTTTAATGACATAGGTTTCTAGTCGCTCACCATTATTTACATTTACGATTTGAACTCTTTCATTTTCATAAATATTGGCGGCTTCCATTAGTGCTTCGTCAATTGTAATACTACCAATATAGTTTAAATCTGCTTGAGTAACAACAGCTCTGTGAATTTTTGATTTGAAAACTTGTAAAAACATTTATAAAAAAAGTATTAGACCGTAAAAGTATTATTTTTTTGCAACTTAAAATGAAAATAATATTTCTATTGCAATTTTTTGAGTGCTACCTCTATCCGATCAAAAGCTATATTTATTGATTCCTCGCTAGCTGCAAATGAAAAACGAAGGCAATTTTCATCGCCAAAACTGGCACCTCCTACGCAAGCCACATGCGCTTCATTAAGAATATATAAAGCTAAATCTTCCGAATTATTAATTTTAAAATCCCCATAAGCTTTTCCAAAATAAAAATGCATATCTGGAAAAACATAAAATGCGCCATCAGGTTCTGGGCAAATTATCCCTTCAATTGCACGCAATCGATCGATAATTATTTTTTTTCTTTTTAGAAATGCCTCAAGCATTTCTTTTACAGCGGATTGACTACCATTTAAAGCTTCAACGGCAGCAGTTTGATTAAAACTACAAGCTCCCGAAGTAATTTGACCTTGAATTTTATCGCAAGCTTGAGCAATTTCTTTAGTTGCAGCTAAATACCCCAATCTCCAACCCGTCATGCTATACGCCTTTGAAAATCCATTAACTACGATAACACGATCTTTAATTTCTGGCCATTGAGCCAATGAAAAATGATTTCCTGTATAATTAATATGTTCATAAATTTCATCCGAAATAACATGAATTTTAGGATATTTTAATAACATTTTTGCAATTGCATCTAGCTCATTTTTATTAAAAACCGCACCTGTAGGATTACAAGGAGAACTGAATAAAATCACTTTTGTTTTTTCTGTAATTTTTTCTTCAATTTGAGAAGCCGTAACTTTAAACTGTTGCGTTACATCTGCTTTTATTTCAACAACCTTTGCACCAGCTAATTCAGCAATTGAAGCATAGCTTATCCAATATGGAGATGGTAAAATGATTTCATCTTCGGGGTTAAGCAAAGCCATGCATGCATTTGTAATTGATTGTTTAGCGCCATTACTTACAACAATCTGATCAATATCGAAATCTAATTGATTATCACGTTTTAATTTATTGCAAATTGCTTCTCTTAAATCTTTTATACCCGAAACTGGAGTATATTTAGTGTCTCCTAAATTTAGCGCTTTAATTGCTGCATCTTTAATATTTTGAGGTGTATCAAAATCAGGCTCGCCCAAACTTAGACTAATAATATCTATCCCTTGTTCTTTGAGTGCTCTTGACTGACGTGCCATTGCAAGCGTTGCACTTTCTTTCATTTCTAATACACGATTCGATAAAATAGTCATTTTTTGAAATTTAAAGTTTATCTAAGCAAACCTGCTCTTGATTTAAAATTTGACTTAATTCTAGGAGGCTTATTTTTAGTTGTTCCGCTTCTACTTTTCCCTCCAGATGATTTTGATAGTTTCGTAGAACTAAAAAAAGGGGTTTTAAGTCTTGTGTTTTTTGACGAAGTTCCAATTTTTGAATTCGAAGGGCAGCTGGATCTACTACATGAATTCAAAATAAACAATGTGAAGATTAAAACGATATACTTGTACATAATATATTTTTTAGTTATTTGAAGTATGATACCATTTGGCTACCTCTTGAATCATGATTTTGGTCATTTCATCTAAATCAAAATTTGGTTTCCAACCCCAGTCATTTTTAGCAAGTGAGTCATCTATACTTTGAGGCCAAGATATAGCTATTGCTTGACGAAAATCGGGTTTATATTCTATTTTAAAATTAGGATTGAATTTTAAAATGGCTTCATATATTTCTTTAGGCGAAAAACTAACACCTGCAATGTTATAGCTTGTTCTTACTTTAATCTGATCTATTGGTGCTTGCATAATTTCAATTGTAGCACGAATACAATCATCAATAAAAATCATTGGTAAGGTTGTATCTTCACTTAAAAAGCATTGATATAATTCATTTTTAGCATTCGAATGGAAAATATCAACTGCATAATCTGTAGTACCTCCACCAGCTAAAGTTTGATAACCAATAACACCTGGATACCTTATAGACCGAACGTCTAATCCAAATTTATTATAAAAATAAGAAGCCCATAATTCGCCAGCTACTTTACTAATTCCATAAACCGTTGCAGGAATCAAAGGAATATGATTTGGTGTATTTTGCAAAGGAATTTCTTCACCAAAAACGGCTATAGTACTTGGATAGAATACTTTATTTACTTTAAATTCTACCGCACTTTCAAAAACATTAAATAAGCCGCCCATATTTACATCCCATGCCCATTTTGGATTTTTTTCTCCAGTTGCAGATAAAATAGCAGCTAAATGATAAATTTCATTTATTTTATTGTCTTTAATTATCTGAGATAACGCATCTTTATCTAAAACATCTAAAGCTAAAATATTTTTTTCAAGATTTGGTTTCAAATCCGTTGCAAAAATATTTGCTTTTCCATAAATCTCACATAGTTTTTCGGATAAAACGGTACCAATTTGACCCCCAGCTCCAATAATTAGGATTTTCGTATCACTCATTAATTTATACTAGTTTAAAAGTGCTTCTTTAGATAAAACCAATTCATTTCTTTGGATAAAATCTGGATCTTTATGCATTTTCCCTTCTTTGGCTCTAACAATTCTTGAAAATAAATCATATCGTTCTTGAAATAAGAAATTCGTAAATAATTTAAACCATGAAGAATGGTAATCTAGATTTTTATAATAATCAGGAGCTATATCTTCTAATAAATGTAACCGATTCCATGGGATACTAGGAAAATCATGATGTTCGTTATGATAACCAACATTCAAACTTGGATAATTTAAAATTCCTTTATAATTAAAAGATTCTTGCGTATTTCCCTCTGGAGTATAATGTTCTTGAATCCATCGAGCTCCTAATGGATGTAATCCTATTGAAAACATAAATGAAAGAAATAAATAGAATAATGAATTTGCTCCAAAATTCGTTAACAACCAATAAATAAATAAACCGTTGCAAATTGCATTCAAAATTACCCAACTATTCCACATTTTAATTTTTTTCAATCGTAAAGGTCTTGAGCCTTGAACTATTGGAAAGAAAAACAACCACAATGCTTTATAAAATGTATTGTTTTTTACAAATCGAGCTTCTTTATAATAAGGCAAATCCGCATCAAATTCATAATCGCCTTGATGTGCATGATGACGAATATGATAGACTCTAAAACCTTCGGCAGATGGGAATATATTAACTAAATCAACAAGACAACCTGCAAAACGATTCCAAATTTTACCAGTGAAAACTGCATTGTGCGCCGTTTCATGAATAACTACAAAAGTGGCATGATTAAAAAATGCACCAAAAAAATAAGCTACTAAAATCGCTAACCACCAATAGTTTTCAAAACCTGCAATTCCAAGAATAGTAGCAATAGATGTTTGAACAAAAACGATTAGCAAGATTACAAAAATAGTTTTTGGTTCCGCTCCAAATAGCTTTCTAATCTGAGGATATTTTGAAAGCATTTCTTTAGCCCTTTGGGGATGCGGTTGATTCTTTTCTGAATAATAAAAATCTGTTTTTGGAGATGACATATTTTTTTAAATTTGGTTACAAATATACAAACTTTAAGTTAAATTTCAATTCCAGTTTTACTACATAATATCAGAAAAAACATTTAAAAACGTTTGTTCGGTGATTATACCTACCAACTTTTGATTTTGCAAGACGGGTAAACATCCAATTTTATATTTTTTCATAACCTCCAAAGCTTCCGATAATTTTTGATTAGAATCTATTGTTATAGGATTTCGAACCATGATTTCTTCGATTAAAACGGGCAGTTCTTCGCGATGATGCAAATGAGCATTAAAATATTTTAAAAGATTTCTTGAAGAAATAATTCCAATTAACTTTCCATCATCATCTTCGACCATCAAAAAACGTATTTTTTGCCAATCGATTATATCTGCAGCAATTTGAAGAATATCGTTAGGACGAACTGTAAATAAATCTCGATCCATACATTCTTCAATAATTATTTTATCTAATGGTTTTTTCATATCGGTGCATTTATTTAAAATTTCCCATTCTGAAACAGGAATGTTATTTTCTTGATATTCCATTGATTTTAGTACAATGGATGATAGAATATCAAAATTTGAAAATTTTTGTTTTTTCAATATTTTATACGAATCTAGAAACCATTTTGAGCCGTTTTGTTTTGTTTGAGCCCTATTTTCAATAATTTTTAAATATTTATTTACATCTTCTAAATTAATGTTTAATGTATTCAATCCTTTTTGAGCGATCGGAATTAGTTTTAAAACTAATTTAGAGGCTTCATAATATTGACCATCAATCCATAAAATATTTGCAAATATGCCATTTCTGGCTGCTTTTAAAAAATTATTTTTACACTCTTCAAATGAAATATTTTCATCTTTTACATCAAAAGAAATGTCTACTTTAGCTAATCCATACATCAAACCATACCAAAAAACAGCATTTGCTATTTGATCCACTATAGTTGGACCTGCAGGTAAAATTCTGTTTTCAATTCGTAAATTTGGACGATTATTTAAGACCCCGTATACAGGGCGATTCCAACGATAAATAGTCGAATTATATAATTGAAGCGCTTTTAAGTCAGGTATTTTCCCATTTTCAAAATCTTCATAACTATTATCATTTATATCTGGCGTCATCAAAATACGATGCAACGAAATATCTTCACGAAATAATTCCAAAATAGATGTCTTCAACCAACGATTTCCAAAAGTTACTCTTGAAGTGGCTTCACGAATTGTATTTTGAGTTTTCATAATATCAATTGACTGCCTAAGCAATGCAATTCGAGTTTCATGCCATAATTTTTTTCTTAAAAAAAATGGAGAATTGGCAGAAATAGCTAAAACTGGAGCCGCAATTAATTGAGCAATATTATAAAAATGCGCAAAATTTTCTGGAGGTACTTCTAAATGAATTTGAAAACTAGTTGTTGCGGCTTCAATAAAAACACTATCATGTTTCATTAATAGCTCATCTTCCCCTTGAATTCTTAATTCATATTCTTCTCCCCTATATTTTAAAATATTTTTAACCAATTCAAAATATCTTTTAATCGGTGTTATATTATCAATATCAATATCAATGTGTCTTAATGTTGGCAAAATACCGCCGATATAAAAATTTGCTTTTTGGGAATTTTGCTTCAATTGTTCTATCAAATGGATCAACTCTTGTTCCATTTCAGAAAAACAATGATTTTCAATTGATTTAGGAGTTGTATTAATTTCTAAATTAAATTTGGCTAATTCAGTAGTAAATTGCGGATGATTCAATTCTTTAAGTATTTCCATATTGGAAGGCAATACATTTCCATAATCATCAACGATACACAATTCTTGTTCGGCACCCAAAGTTGGTTTTGAATCCTGAAACTGCCCTTTTGCAATCATTTTTTCAAGAATACGAACATCATTTAAAAGATTTTGAATAAAAAAATGTGTTTTTTCTGAATTCATTATGGTTTGATTGCTTTTAACTGATTGGCTTTTTGTGCGTAAAAATTTGCTTTATTCATATTGCCTAATTGATAATAAGACGCTGCTAAATTTAGATATGGATTGGGATCATTAGGTCTAGATTGTATTACTTTTTCTAACAAAGGAATGGTTTTGGCAATTTGACCTGTCATTCCATATGCAACGGCTAAATCTTCATTCCAAACGGAATTATTAGGATTCGATTTAATGGCTTTTTCTAAAAATGGAATCGCTTGTTCTATTTTTTGAAAACCACGAGCCAAACAAACGCCTTTAATATAATTCCCTGTAGGATTTTCTGTAGAAATGGACAATAATTTTTCTGCCAATTCGAGTGCTTCATTAAATTTTCCGGCTATTTTTGCTTCTTCTGCTAATATTTCAGTCTGCTTCAATTTTTCTTGATCGGACGCATTAAAATCAAAGATTTTTTTTGCCCTATCTACATTTCCTGTTTTTGCTAAAAGTCTTGCATATAATTCTTTTGTTTCCGAACTTTTTGAGTCCACTTGATATGCTTTTTCGATATAAACAAGTGCAGAATCAAATTGATTGATATTATAATAAACAACACCAAGATTATAAAAACCATCAAAAAAACCTCTTGATCTATATTCCAATGCTTTTTTATACATCAAAATTGCCGAATCATTACTTATCTTACCTTTATAATACAAATTTCCTAATAAAAGCCACGTTTGCGAATGGGTAGGATAAATATTTATAGAATGTGTAAGCCATTTTTTTGATTCGGTTTTATAGTATTCTTTTTGCGTATCATATTTTAATGTATCTAACATATCGGCATAAATTCCACCTAAAGAAGTGGCTACTTTTGCACTTTGATTTGAAGTCACAATATCTGTTTCAAACAAAGTTTGATTATTTTTCCAAGCTTTATTTCTTAATACCGTGGTTACAGAAAAAAAGATGAAAAAAATTGAGAAAATCAAAAGTCCTATGTTTTTATTTTTCGAATAAAGTTTATAAAAGCCGTAAACAAAAATAATAAGAAAACCATACGAAGGCACAAACATAAATCGTTCATTCATAATGATACCTACGGTAAAAGGAATATTAGAAACCACCGAAAATGTACTTATAAAAAATAAAATTCCGAATTGTAAAACCCCTCTTTCATTTCTGGTTTTAAAAAGATAGAAAAAAATAAATCCAAGTAGAATAACTCCAAAAATAAACCAAAAACTCATCATAGCAACTAATGGAATCTGATTAAAATAATAATCGTGTGTTAGTGGATATGGAACTAAAAGTAATTTTAGATACATCCAAAATGAATATAAAATCGTTCCCCATTTTTCAGAAAATGAAGCATTAACGAAAGGATTATTAAGAATTTCGGTTGTAAATGCGTTTACAGAAGATGCGGTAAATTTTGCTCTCAAAAACAAATATAGAAGAGCCGCTACAAGAGCTAAAATCATTAATTTATTTTGGAAAATTCCTTTAAATGAAGTCTTTTTATAAAATGAAATTAGCCAAAAAATAAAAATATACGTTATTGCAATCTCTTTACTTAATAATGCCAAAAAAAATAGAACAAATATTAAGATTGCATGATACCAATTATTAGTTTCATATTTTTTTAAAAATAAAAAAAGTGCGGAAAAACCAAACAACATGCTCAAGATTTCATCACGTCCTTTTATATTTGCAACAACTTCAGTATGAATTGGATGTATAGAAAAAAGAAATGCTAATAGATATGCAGCTAAAACAGGTTTATTTTTAAATGAATTTGAAAAGAAATTCTCAATCAATAAATTTGTAAAAAGAAAAACAATTCCAACCAATAAGGCATAAAGAAACACATTAATGATATGAGAAATATGAGGATTTTGACCAAAAAATTCCCATTCTATGGCAAATGTTACAAAGCTTAAAGGACGGTATCGACCTCCACTTATTAATTGAGCACCTCGCTCTCCAAAAAGTCCGACAAATGCATCGTTAGTTAATAAATCTGGAATACCCTTAAAACCTTTCGTCACAAATTGATTGTCATAGACCGCCAATTGGTCATCTAAAGCATATTCATGATCAAACGTATTTGAATAAATAAAAACTGTAAAAATGAATAATAAAGTAAATCTTACCTTAATATCAGAAAATGCAAAACTAAAATTTTTAAACATTAAATTTTTGAGTTGATAACAACGACAAATTTAAATGTTTTTCTTTGAATTTTCCTAAAATTATAGACGAGCATCAACAATTTCTCTTGGAAGAAATGCTTTAATATCAAAAATTGCAGCACTTGTTTTTTTTAATTTATCTAATTCAATAGCATGAAATTCTTTGTGAGGGACTGCTAAAATAATCCCATCATATGTATTTTCGGGCAATTGATTTAAAATCTCCATTTGATATTCATGCTGAACTTCATCAGGATTAGCATGCGGATCAAAAACAGTAACATCCATTAAGTAATCTTGAAGCGACAACACCAAATCAGCAACTTTTGTATTTCTTACATCGGGGCAATTTTCTTTAAATGTAAATCCTAGAACGAGAACTTTTGCACCTTTAATAGCTATATCTTTTTTTAGCATTAATTTGACCATTTGCGAAGCTACATAAGCGCCCATAGAATCATTCATTCTTCTTCCAGCCAAAATAATTTCAGGAATATAACCATGCGCTTGTGATTTTTGCGCTAAATAATATGGATCCACCCCAATACAATGTCCCCCAACTAACCCTGGTTGGAATTTTAAAAAATTCCACTTTGTTGCTGCGGCCTCTAAAACATCTTGCGTATCAATACCTAAGGTTGTGAAAATTTTAGACAATTCATTGACAAATGCAATATTGATGTCTCTTTGGCTATTTTCAATCACTTTAGCTGCTTCTGCTACTTTTATTGTGGGAGCTAAATGTGTCCCAGCTTTTATCACAGAATTATAAAGCGCATCCACTCGAACACCAATTTCAGGAGTTGAACCGGAAGTTACTTTTAAAATTTTTTCAACGGTATGCTCTTTATCTCCTGGATTAATTCGCTCTGGAGAATACCCCGCAAAAAAATCTAAATTAAATTTCAATCCACTTCCTTTTTCAAGAACTGGTACACACTCTTCTTCCGTTACACCTGGATAAACGGTACTTTCATAAATGACAATATCCTCTTTTTTCAACACTTTACTTACCGTTTCACTAGCTTTATATAAAGGAGTTAAATCGGGTTTATTATTAGCATCAACAGGCGTAGGAACCGTAACAATAAATATATTACAATTTTTTAAATCTTCAATTTGGGTAGAAAAAAACAGTCCTGTAGCTTCGTTATTATTCTGTTTAATTACTTGTTTGAGTATATTTGTTTCCACTTCTAATGTAGCGTCTATACCATTTCTTAAATCATCAATGCGCTTTTGATGAATATCAAAACCAACCACCGCATACTTTGTAGCAAACAAACGCGCTAATGGCAGTCCAACATAACCTAAACCAATAATTCCAATTTTGTCCATAAACTAATAAATGAATTGAGTGCGAATATAGTTTTTTTTTATTATTAAAATAATGAAATAATATAGGACTTATTATTAATAACAAATATTTAACATATAATGCATAAAATATGTAAATTAATAATAAATCTTAGTATACGAATCCACTAAAAATCCATATACTCATACGCACTGTGGTAAAAAGCGTTTTCATATGTGTAATCAATAAACTTTTTGTAAAAAAGATCATTTCCAATAGTACTTGAATCCCCAACGACAACCAATAATTTTCGGGCGCGCGTAAGCGCTACATTCATTCTTCGATAATCGGATAAAAAGCCTATGGTATTTTCCGTATTACTTCGCACCAAACTAATCAAAATAACATCTTTTTCTTGTCCTTGAAATGAGTCTATTGTATGAATTTGTAAATTTTGATTCAATATCAATTGATTCGTTTCAAAATCCAATTCGTTTAAGTAAATCGTTTGTTGTTTATATGGCGAAATGACAGCAATTTCTGGATTTTGCTCATTTTGAGTGAGTTCATAATATATTTTATCCAATATTTGTAATACAAAATTGGCTTCTTCGGGATTATAAATACTTTTGGATTGTGGATTTATGATTTCATCAAAAGCGCAACCCGCTGTATCGATAAAAACTAATGGCGATTGAAATAAATTAAAATCTTCAAAATAATGATTCAAAACATTTTCTCCCGATTTTAATTGATTTTGATAAAAATATAAATTACTAAAAGCCATAATAGATGGATGCATTCGATATTGTGTATCAATCAAAAATACATTTTCCTTAAGTTCGAAGGCTCGATCAAGCAATGTTTTAGCCAAACCGAGTTGCATGGCTTTATCAGATTTTACTGTTGGAGGAAGCTGAAATGGATCGCCAGCGAGCACCACCGATTTGGATTTAAGAATCGGAATCCATGTGGCTGGCTCTAATGCTTGAGATGTTTCATCTATAAAAACAGTGTCAAAAATAATGTTTTTTAAATACGAATGCGCGCTTCCAACTAAAGTGGTACAAATCACATCGGCCTGACTTACAAAACTTTGAATCATATAATCTTCAATTTGTTTGATTTGCCAACCAATAGCTTTTGCTTCATTAAGTATAAGCCGACGTTGCTCGCGTTCTTCTTTTCCAAAATTACGCTTGTATTTCATTGCCATTTTTCGGTAATTGTCCGCTTCTTTACGAAGTTTTTTAATGGTTTGAATTTCAGAGGATTTCTCAATTTTATATTCCAAAGTATGCGAAACAACTTCTTGATTAATTCGGCTTAAATGTCCAATTCGTAAAACTTTTACATTTAAGTTCGAAAGTTTTTCTACAATTAAATCCACCGCGTTATTGCTCGGTGCTGCTACTAAAATTTTTTCTTTTAGTTTTACTTTTTGATAAATTGCTTCAACTAAAGTTGTCGTTTTACCTGTTCCCGGAGGTCCGTGGAGCACTGTAATTAATGGTTGGTCTAAAATCGCTTCAATCGCATTTATTTGCGAAGGATTTAAAGAAATATTTACAGGTGTAAATGTTTTTAATTGAGACTGTAATGTTTTTTTCCCTTCTAAAACATCTCTTAAAAAAGCGGCAGGTGTATCTTTTTCTTTTTGAATCTGATGGAGCGCCAAAATCATTTCTTGATATGATTTTTGGTCATAATCCAAAATGATTCCTAACTTACCACTGTAAATCCATTCCGGAAAATCATCGGATTCTAAAACAATTTTACATTGGTTTTGAGAAACATAAGCTACACTCGCATCTACCGAAGATAAGGAAATATTTCCATCAACTTGTTGAAAAAAACGAATCATACTGCCCGATTTAAATTGATGGGGCACTAATTTATTTTTATCAATTGAAATAGAAAGAAACGGATAATCGCCTAAGCCATAGCCCGTTTCTTCAAATTGTATAGGATACCAACATAATCCATTTGCTACTCTTTCGGGCATGGGCATATGTTGAATGATATTTTCAAAACTTTTCTTTTCCTGCTCCATTTCTGCTTGGAGCGCTTGTATCATATTTTCAAAATGAGAAGCCATTCTAGATTTTAAAATTAAAGCAACATACTTAAATTAAATAAAACAATTATTATGGCTATTGACCAAAGAATGCCTTTAAGCCAATTTGAGTTTACAAATTCCCCCATAATTACTTTATTTGATGTAAAATAAACCAAAGGGAAAACCGCAAAACCTAGCTGTAACGATAAGACAACTTGACTAAAAATTAACAAATCCATCGTTTTTTCTTCTCCCCAAAAATGTAATATTGTCCATGCTGGAACAATAGCTAAACTTCGCGTAATGAGTCGTCTTATCCAGGGTTTTAATTTCCAATTTAAAAAACCTTCCATCACAACTTGACCTGCCATGGTTCCAGTAATGGTTGCATTTTGACCACTAGCTAAAAGGGCAATTGCAAATAATAAACTAGCAAATCCTACGCCTAAAATAGGATTTAATAATAGATACGCTTCTTCAATTTCGGCAACTTGAAACAAACCTTTTTTGTAAAAGGTAGCTGCGGATAAAATCAAAATACTAGCATTAACTAAAAAAGCTATAGAAAGCGAAAGCGTGCTATCTATAGTTGTATATTTAATATGTTTTGACTTCTCTTGATCATTATGATATTTTTTTACCAAGTTAGAATGTAAATACAAATTATGAGGCATAACCGTTGCACCAAGTATACCAACTGCAATCCAACGCATGTTTGGGTCAAAAATAGCGGATTGACGTGGAAGGAATCCAGACAAAACTTCAATCCAAATAGGTTTAGCTAAAACGATTTCGATAGCAAAGCATACAAAAATAATAATGATTAGGGCGGCAACAATGTATTCAAGAATTCGATGATTTTTATCAAATAAAAATAAAATCAATAATACATCTACAGCGGTAATTAAAACCCCCCATTGGAGCGGAATTCCAAAAAGCAATTTAAGAGCTATTGCAGTTCCTAATACTTCAGCTAAGTCCATTGCAATAATTCCAATTTCAGCTAATATCCAAAGCACAAAATTCACTTTTTGTGGATAATAGCGTTTTGAAGCCTCGGCTAAATCTAATCCGGTAACAATTCCAAGTTTAATGGCCGTATGTTGTAAGAAAATTGCAAAAATATTGGAAAATAGAACTATAAAAAGTAATTGATACTCAAATTGGCTACCAGCCGCAATGTCCGTAGCCCAATTACCTGGATCCATATAGCCAACTGCTACTAAAAAACCTGGACCTAAATATCTAAATAACTTCGACAATGCTTAAAAAATTATAAATGACAAAACTAATCAATTTTATTTAAACAAGAAGTAAGTCGATTCTAAAAAAGGGTTAAATTCTTGATAGCAGTATCCGTATTGAATGAATCTTTACTCTGATTTTTCGGTACAAAACGAATGTTTTTCTTTTTTCTTAAATTTAAAAAATCTAATAAATTATCAAATTCTTTACCATAATAAATAGAAACACCCGTTTTATTAATATATTTGGCATTCAAAGGATCGTTATCTAAGGTTGAATACACTTTACCCCTCAAATTTCCAGATGGTGAAATTTTATATTCAATGTCAATATCGCCACCAAAAAAAGTGTTATTGTTATTATTAATAGAATTTTGACCAAAATCATAATTAACACCGGTATTAATTAAAAATCGATCATTAAACAATTGTTTTGAAGCAGCTACTTTAAATTCATTTCTTCTATCGACCTCATTACTGAACTGCTGTGAATAATTTCTATATTTGAAATCTAGATTTAAACCAGATATTGTATTTTGAACCCACTCTGTAAAAACAGAAGAAAGTTTACCAGTTACAATATCAAAAGCGGTATTGGAAAAATCACTAGTTCCCACACCGACATTTTCAAATCCTGTAACCGTTGGAGGCAAAAATCTTTGAAGCGCCAAAAGCGCAAAAACTTGACGATTCATTTCATTATCGTTGTTTTTAGTATTTGTTTTGATGGCTTCAAATGCATTTTGTAGGGTTGGATTATTTTGTTCAATATCAATATCATATGAAATATCGGGTTTAACTAACTGATTTTTCATATAGAGGGTAACATTAGCTTTTACTTGAGATTTTGATGCGGTTATAACCTCTGGATCCGTATTATTTACGCCATAAAAAGCGGCTACTATTTCTTGAGCGGAAGCTCTTGCTTTGAAAAGCGCACTGGCATCAATAACCGACAAATAGGGATCTCCAACAAATTGAATTTTACCCCCTTGATTCAAATAAAATGTTCGCTGAATAAAATTTTGATAAGTAAATAAATACGTTCCTTTAGACAGAATATACGACCCTTTAATATCCATATCGGTTTCTGGAGTCATTTTAAATGCAATACGACCCGTTCCTGAACACTGAATTCGATCATCAAGATTTGGATCGAAGATGATTTGAAGTTTACCCGTTTCGTCCACTTCAAAATCAAAATCTAGATTCACACCTGACAACTTTCGACTTCGATTTCGTATAGATAAAGTATCCTTTTTAACACTTTTATCAATAAATTCAAAAAACGTATGTTGAGCAATATTTTGATTATTATTAAAGGCTATTGTAATATCTGAACCCGCGAGATTTTTGGCTTTTGCTCCAATAGTAATTCTTTGGCTTATCGCTCCTTGAAACCAGGCTTCTTTTACATTTGCGATAACTCGACCATAAAAATTGGGATTGTGTTTTTCATTCGTATTCAAACACAAAAATTGTGGCGACGAGGCTTTTAAATCCAATTCAAAATCATGTAAATTTTGATGTGAAATCTTACCATTTAAAACGCCTTGATTATTTAATTCATCAGAAAGTTTGATTTGATTAAATTGAAATTGATTGGGTAAAATTCTAACAAATTGATTTTTAATCTGATATTTAGTATGAATCGTATTAACAAATGTACTTACCGAATCTAAATAGACATCTCCTACCAAATTTGGTCTTTTTATGGCTCCTGCTAATAACAAATTGGCTCTAACTGCTCCATTTATATCATAAACAAAATCTTTTAATAAAGGATTTAAAATTCTTGGGTTTAAAGATTTTACTTTTATGTAATATTCAAAAGAATCTTCCTTTGAATCAATAAAAAAATTACCGTCTATATTTAAATCCAAGTATTTGCCTTCTGCAATAATTGTTGAATGAATTTTATTATTTTCAAGATTACTTTTTATTTTAATATCACCTAATAACTCATTTCCAATTTCTACTCGATTAAAATTTATATTAACCAATGATTTTGGTTTTTCTAAAAGAAAATGATCGGTAATAATTTCTCCATCAACTTGCCCTTTAATCAAATCCAACTCGGGTAAAAATCCAGAAATAATTTGATCAATTTTTATAGATTCAAATTGTGTATATAGTTTATTTTTAGATTGCTTTTCGGTAAAAAATCGCAATTTTTGATTTTCTTTATAAAACGTTAAATCATTAATGTTTATTAGATTTGTGGTCGGATTATATTCAACTACGTTATCGGCATCAACCCTCCAAGTTTCATAGATGCTATACTGGGTAAAAGGAAGTACTTTAAATTTAAAAACATCTTTTTCTTTTTTAATATCCGCATTAAATTCTACAAAATTTGGATCTTTTTTATTCATAATTTCCGCATTAAATCGCAATCCATTTTCTTGATCTTTTAATTTTAACAAGATTGGAGAGGCCGCAATTTTGCCATTTAAAAAAATAGTGTCAATCCTAAAGTTTGTATTAAAAGACTCCAAACTTGATTTACTATTTAATGAAATATTCGGTATAATAAAATTTTCGATGCGTGTATCGTATAAATTTGCATTAATAGATAAATCATTTTTATTTCCATAATAAGAAGCTTTTACCGAACCGTTTCCAATATTTTTAAGATTCCCAACAAATAAAGACACATAATTTTTAATATTATTTAGATTTAAATTTAATTCAAAATAACTGTTATCATTGATAGCAACATTTTTATCCGAAGCTTTAAATTCAAAATAGGTAATTAAATATTTTTTTAATAAGTCGGGTAATTCCGAAGGCTTAAAATCACCTTGCATCGAACCATTAATTTCATTGGAAGTAATCGTAATTTTTCGATAATTTGAATTTAAAATTTCTGATTTTAAAGCGATATCTGAAAATTGATATACTTTTGGTTGGAATTTATTAAAATCCTGTACTTTAATATTTTTAAATTCTAAAACGCCGTTGAATTCATCAATTTCATTGCCATCAAACGCCATAACCGCATCCGAACTTAATATCCAATCTTTATCTACAAAGTTTAATGTTTTAAGATTTACATGGTTTAATTTTAAATTTACTGACAACGAAGGATTACTTTCTGAAAGGGAAATAGCTCCAGAGGAAGCTAGATTAAAATTAGGATCATGAGCAATTACAGAACCTTTAAATAACTTATTAATAAAATTGCCATCAAATTGAATATTTCTGTATTTGTAGTTATTGAAATCTACTGAATATATTTCACCATGTGCTTCCGTATTTAAATCCTTGAAATTCAAACCTTGACCTATTGCAGTTAGTTTGGCATTTAAATGCTTATATTCTACAGGCGATTCTATTAATGTAGCTAAATCAAAATCTAAAACTTCAATATTTCCTGAATATTTTGGTATTTTGCCTTCGGTAAAATCAAATTTAGCAGTATTTATCAATATATCACCTAATTGACTTTTTCCTTTTCCATTTAATGTAAAAACCTTGAAATTTCCATTATAACTTCCTTCATATGATATTTCCCCAAGCGAATTCATATTTTTAGTCAGCGCTAAACCTCTATAAAATTGTTCAATACCCAATTTATTTGAACGAATACTTTCAATTTTTGCGTTAATATTTAAATCTTTTATTGGGAAAAGTGATGTGATATGAACATCGGATTTGATTTTTATATTGTTATTTACCGCTCCAATCAAATTTGTCACTTTCATATCATTCAAATTTCCTTTGAAATCGGCCGTATAAACTATTTTATTTTGACTAAATCGTTGTATATCTTCTACAAAATAACCTAAATCATCAAAAGCAAAATAGCTATTTTTCATTTTTGAGGTAATTTTCACTTTTTTAGCAAAACGCATAATTTCATGCATATGATTGTAATCAAACCTCAAAAAACCCTTAAATTTTGATTGTTTGGTTTTTAAGAGGAGATTTTTTGCAATCATTTTTTGGCTATTCATAAATAAATTAGCCTTGAGCGTATCAATTGATAAGCCACATTTTTCATAAGCGCTTAAATGATTTATTTTACCGGTAAATCCATCTTTTCGCAATTTGATATTTTCGAAATTTGTGTTTATTTTAGAAATATCTAAGTCGGTAAATGAAATTTGATGTTTTTTAGATTGGTATCTACCTTCGTCGTCTTTTAATCGAACGTGACCATTATTAATTACTAATTTAGCTACATTAAGTCGCAATGGAATATTAAGATACGATGAAATTGAAAAATCTTTTTTTGGCCAATTTGTAGGAAAACTATGCAACATAAAATGTGGCTGGTCAATGTAAATTTCCGCAATTTCTTTTATTGAATCGGATAACTTTAGTTTATTTAAATTTAAATATAACCTTTTGGCTTCTCCTTCAAGAAATTCATCTTTATATTGTCGATCAAATTCAATATGAAAATTCGTTAACTCAATTTCTTGCACATCAAGAGGAATTGAACTTTTTGATTTTGGACTTGAATTCGTATTTTCACTTTTCGTTGTTTGAGTATTTTGACTAAATAATTTTACGATATTTAAAGTACTATCTTTTTTTGTGTTTGAAAGTTTAATCTTCAAGCCATCAATACTTAATTTTTTTATATTAAGACTAAAGCGATTTTTATTAAAAATGGAATAATTATTGGTTAATGTATTAACAGCGATCAAGGTATCTTTATCCAAATCACGAATTAAAACATCATTTACATTAAGATACGATAAAAAATGCAAACGAACACTTCCGACTTTTACTTCGGTATTTAAACTTTCCGAAAGTTTTTTGGTAGCAATTCCTACTAGTTTGTTTTGGATTAATGGAAATTGGATTAGGAAAATCAAAAAGATCCAAAGCAACAATAAAACACCAATGAGCTTGAATGTAAAAGAAAATAATTTATTTAAAAACAGATTGTTAAATCGTTGCAAAACAATTATAAATTTTAGAAAAAACTATCGTCATAAATTGCATTGTTATTCACTTTCAATAAACGACCAGGGAATTTTTCAATTAGAAAATAGTTGTGCGTCGCCATTAAAATTGCAGTATTGTGGTATTTATTTATATATGATAAAAGTCGCATAATATCATCACTTGTATCTGGGTCTAAATTTCCAGTCGGTTCATCTGCTAAAATGAGCCTTGGATTATTTAATAACGCTCTAGCAATTACGATTCGCTGTTGTTCGCCTCCCGATAACTGATGTGGCATTTTATATGCTTTATCTTGCATACCTACCAAAGAAAGTACTTCAATGATGCGCTGCTCCATCTCCGCTTTATCGGTGGTACCGGTAGCTTTTAAAACAAAAACTAAATTTTGAACAACACTTCGATCCATCAATAATTGAAAATCTTGAAAAACAATACCCAATGAGCGTCTTAATGCATAGATATTTCTAGGTTTGGATTCTTGAAGTTTAAATTCATTAACATATCCTTCGCCTATTGTTAGAGGAATTTCTCCATATAATGTTTTGAGAAGACTACTTTTTCCGCTTCCGGTTTTTCCGATTAGATAAACAAATTCGCCTTGTTCAATTTTAAGATTGACATTTTTTAAAACCAAAAAATCATTTTGGTAAATGGTTGCATTTTTTAATGATATGATTTCACTCATTTTTTGACAATATGAACTGTAAGTTGTATTTAACATACAAAAATACAACATAAACCATTAAACAAGAACGTTAAATATTCACAATTTTATGGTCGAACTAAACATTTGTTTACATTTTCAGACAGTTTTTGATATTGACCATACGTAAATCGTTTGCAATAGAGATCTAATTTCTCAAAATAACTTGCCATATAATTATCAATCATCGGCGTGGTATAGGCTCCGGAAACGTCCAAAGTTTTTAAACTAACGTAATATGGAATATTTTTATAGTAATTTAGTAATACATCCGACACTTTTTTACCATAGTCTGCAGGTGTATCATCAATTGAATCTCCTGCATTTTTACCATTACTTCCATCAGCTAGTTCATTGACACTTGTTGTATTTTCCAATCCTAAATAGCGCGCTAAAAGTTTTATTAAATCCAAACTAACAGCATCTTGTTGTCGATTTTCAACTTTTATAGTTATTCCAGAATTAAATTTATCCTCACAGATACCATTTAAATTCGTATATGAAATCGAACTTGTATATATGTTTATAAACCCAATTTTGTTATATAAATTAAATAATTCAATATTATCGGGATAGTTGGTTTCTTGAGAAAGATTAAAAAAATAATTGTAATTTGGATTATTAACAACATCAATTACTTTAAATGAAATACAGATTGGCTTAAAAGCTTGATTTGCATCATTTATTGCATTTAAAATCTTAGAATCAGTATCATACGTATCCGTTAATCCATTTTTTAATAAATGAAGCATTATTGGAATTTCTCTTTCCAAACAGGGAAGACGGTTTTGAGTAATATTTTGACTATTTAATAGATGGATTTGAATTATAAAAAATAAAAACACGGCTTTTCTCATAGCTTTATATTAACTGATACAAAATTAGTGAAAAAAAATAAAAATTACGTTTTTATCTTGTCAATCGCTCTATGGCCCAATCCATTTCTTCCTCTGAAATAATTAGTGGTGGTCCGATTCGTGTCGCCTTTTCATTAAATAAAAACCAATCTACAATAACTCCATGTTCTATTCCAAAATTGCAGTATGAAAAATTATCTTCCATCGTTTTGTGTTGAATAGAAAGCATCATACCTGCTCTTCGGATCGGTTTATCAACTATTTTTTCAAGTTTTGATTCTAACAATTTACCTTTTTCTTCTGCCAAAAGATGTAACTTTTCTGCTAAAATAACTTCAAGAGAAGCCAATGCAGCAGCACAACAAACAGGATTAGCTGCAAATGTAGAAATATGTCCTAAAATTGGATTAAAAGATAATTCTTTCATCAAATCCTGATTTGCAATAAAAGCAGCAATAGGCATTCCGCCTCCAAATCCTTTTCCAATTAATAAAATATCTGGAACAATTCTGTAATGTTCAAAAGCAAACATGAGCCCCGTTCTTCCAAAGCCTGTTTGAATTTCATCTACTATCAATAGCGCTCCAACTTTTTTACATTGTTCGGCCAACTTTTGTAAAAAAATTAAATCGGCTTTAATTATCCCTGCTTCGGCTTGAACCATTTCAACAACAACCGCAGCCGTTTTATTTGTAATTTTTTGAATTTCATTGATATCATTAAAATGAAGCATTAAATGATCGGGGATCAATGGTCGAAAAGCTTGTTTATACGTATCGCTCCCCATGATGCTTAAAGCACCCGCGGTAGATCCATGATACGCATTTTTAAATGAAGCAATTTCATAACGCCCGGTAGCTCTTTTCGCTAATTTCAAAGCACCTTCGGTTGCTTCGGTACCCGAATTTGTAAAATAAAATGAATTTAAAGCATCCGGTAGAATTCCAAGAAGCGCTTCTGCTAGTTTATTTTGTGGCGTATAAATATATTCACCATAAACCATCAAATGCATAAACTTACTAGATTGATTTTGAATAGCTTCTACTACTTTTGGATGACAATGACCCACATTACTAACTGAAATTCCTGAAATAAAATCGATATATTTTTCTCCATTCTTTCCATATAGAAAAACACCTTGCGCAGATTCAATCTCAAGCATCAAAGGATTTGGTGTCGTTTGAGCAATGTGGTTTAAAAAAAATTGTCTTTGAGACCGCATTTCAGTGTATTTTTGACAAAATTAATTTATTTAATTAAAATGAAACTATTTGATTTACCAAAGAATGACTGGTCTTTATTTTTCAGCAAATCAGAAATAAAATCAATCCTTAATAAAATTAATGATAAATATGACCATGCTATTGAAAAAGGAGATGTTGTTTATCCAAAATTTGAAAATATATTTAAAGCCTTTTATTTATGTGAAATTGAAAAAACCAAGGTTATTTTAATCGGTCAAGATCCTTATCATGGAGAACATGAAGCTAATGGACTTTGTTTTTCTGTAAATCAAAATATAAAAACGCCTCCTTCATTACAAAATATTTTTAAAGAATTAGGTTACAAAAATGATCTTTTCTCAAAAACAAGATCCTCAGATTTATCCGACTGGGCAAATCAAGGCGTTTTACTTTTAAATAGTGTGTTAACTGTAGAAAAAGATAAAGCGGCATCACATCAAAGTTGGGGCTGGCAAATACTTACAGATCTTGTTATACAATTTTTAAGCGAAGAAAAAGAATTTCTAGTTTTTGTTCTTTTGGGTAATTATGCTCAATCCAAAAAACCATTAATTGATATTACGAAACATAAAATTATAGAAACAGTTCACCCTTCACCTTTATCGGCCTATCGCGGGTTTTTTGGTAGTAATGTATTTGTAACGTGTAATGAATACTTAATCCAAAATCAAAAAGAACCTATAAATTGGTGAAATTTCTTCTAATAATTGTAAAAATTCAAGAAATCAATACTAATGAAAATTTGAAATATTACTTTTGTAAATCCTTTTTATATTTTAAATGCGATTTTTTTATATTTTTCTTTTCATTCAAACATCTGTTTTTTCTCAAAAACAAATCTATATTTTTGACATAGAAACTTTAAATCCATTAAAAGGTGTCATTATTTTAAATAAAGAACAATTTACAATTCAACCCAACGGTTCAATAATTTCGAATAATACAAAAGATAGTATTTTAATAAAATCGTTAGGTTACTTCACAGAAAATCGTTACTTTTCTTTAGACCAAGATACAATATGGTTAAAACGACATATTTATCAATTGCCCGAAACTATCATTACACCCGAAAAAGCAAAAGACTTAATTATAAAATCATTAGAAAATTATATTAAAACTTCCGAAAATTTATATACGCATCAAGTTGGCGTCTATCGTGAAGCGTTCTATTCAAATAACGAAATCATTAAAATGCAAGAAATTGATTTTGAAACACAATTAAAACCTATTTTAAAAGACTCAAGACCATATTATAAATCAAACAATAATATTATAATTAAAAATGTCTTTGCGTTTGAAGATTCATTAGAAAAAAATAAAATAAAAGATATTATAGGAAATCGAGTTGCGTCAAGAGTTCAATTCGATGTCTTATCGTTTTATACCTTTATTAAATCAAGAAATATTTTAAATCGTATTTATACTTATTTGTTAAATCCTGACCCAAAATATATTGTCAATTATCAAATTGAAGGTTCTGATTTTTTTAACGGCCAAGAAATCTACAAAATTAAAATAATTCATACCTATAAAGATTTCTTATTTACAGAGAGTTATCTATATATTTCCAAAGAAGATTATAGCATCATGTATTTTGATATTTTATCAAACGAACATGTAAAAAACAAGAGCGTATTTGATTTAAAAACTAGATTTGGAATGTGGCTTCTAGGAATTAATATTGAAATTTCTCAATATTATGCAAAGCTTATTTTCAGAAAAAATGAAAATCAAACCAATTGGCTAAATGAAGTTTTATTTACTTTTCCAACTACGTTCAAACGTAATTCTAAGACCTTAAATCTTCTAGCACAAGTTAAATATAGATTAAATGAACCGCAAATCATAAAGCCTAATGAATATATAGGCAACACTTTAAATAAAATAAAAAGCATTAAAAGTTTTAAAGAACGAAAAACATATCAAATCCCTCTTAATGAATTTGAAAACAAACTTTTAAAAGAAATTAAATAAATTAATTATTCACCTTTTTATATTCCAACAACCATTCTAATTCTATTTCCGAAGCTATTATTTTTCGATTTGAATCAAGTAGAAAATTGGAAGGGATACTTTGAATGTTCATTTTTTTTGCATAAACACTTTCCCATCCTTTTAAATCTGAAATTTGAATAGGCCAAGATAATCCATCTTTTTGAATTGCTTTTATCCAATCTTTTCGATCTGAATCTAATGAAATAGAGATAATAGTTATTTTTTGAGCATCTAAAATTTTATATATTTCTACAATTTTAGGATTGAGGTTTCTACAAGGCTTGCACCAAGAAGCCCAAAAATCTATAAAAACATAAGGTGTTTTTACCGAATCTAAATTAAAATTATTACCAGACACCAATTCGGCTTCTAAGTGTATAATTTTGTGATCCGCAATTTCTATTGAATGTTTTGAAGATATGTTATTATAATTTCCAGGCTTGGATTCCTTAGATCGGCAAGCTAAAGAAATTATCAAAAAAAAAGTGACAATTTTAATTGTCACTTTTTGCTTTTTTGGTTGTTTTTTTTGCTGAAGCTTTCTTCTCAACAGCTGGAGCATTAGCTACAGCATTTGTTGCAGAAGTTCTAGCTTTTCTAGTTTTACCATAACTACCATTTTTTATTTTTCCTTTTTTTGAACGGATATCACCTCTTCCCATAAAATTAATTTAAATGAATTATTTTGCAAATATATAAAAAAAAATCTCTGCATTACTAAAAATGCAGAGATTGATTATTTTTTAAATAATATTAATTATTTAATTTTTGCTTTAGCTGCAGAAGCTACTAACTCAGCGCCAGCTTTAAATTTAGCTACATTTTTAGCAGCAATTTTAATTTCTTTTCCAGTTTGTGGATTTCTTCCAGTTCTTGCATTTCTAGCAGATACTGAAAAAGTACCGAAACCAACTAAAGTAACTTTATCACCAGAAGCTAATGTAGATTTTACTGCTTCCATAAAAGCATTTAAAGCTGTTCCAGCTGCTGCTTTAGTAATTCCTGCATCTTGTGCAATTTTGTCGATTAAATCTCCTTTGTTCATTTTTTTAATTTTTATTTGTTTAGTAATTTTTTAACAATGCAAATATAATAGTTTTTAAACATGTACAATATTTTTTTTGAATTAAACTATTAACATTCAACATGAAAACTATCCAAATCTACGCTAAAACCAATAAATACAACACTTTTAGCGGTTTTAACATTTTTTGTTTTTTTATCTTAAATTTTTATAAATTATTAATTTAAAACCATTTTTTTTATTTTTTTTCACTAAAAATGTGCCATTTTAAATGAATATAATAAAAAATTAACTCGAAAAAGTTATGTTTAAAAGAGACTTTTTTATTTAAAATTCAACAAAATAGCTAAGTTTTTTTAACATACACAACCTAGTTTTAAACAAATTAAAATTCCTTTTTTTTAGTCTCTTTAAGTGTATCTTTGCAGATATTCTATTAAAAAATGCAAGATATCATAATAAAAGGAGCCAAAACGCATAACTTAAAAAATATCGAAGTTACAATACCCAAAGGGAAGCTAATTGTGGTAACGGGTGTTTCAGGAAGTGGGAAATCATCTTTGAGTATTGACACCTTATATGCCGAAGGGCAAAGAAGATATATCGAAAGTTTGAGTAGTTATGCCCGTCAGTTTTTGAGTAGAATGAACAAGCCGGACGTAGAGTATATCAAAGGACTTTGTCCTGCAATTGCTCTTGAACAAAAAGTAGCTGGAGGAAATAATCGAAGTACTGTAGGTACTTTAACTGAAATTTATGATTATATTAGACTTTTATATGCTCGAATCGGAATCACATATTCTCCAAAAAGTGGAAATAAAGTCAAAAAAGATGATATAAGTGATGTCATTGATTTTATTCAAAAAACAGAAGTTGGAAAAACATTTTTTATTGGATTTGAAATAAAGAAACAAAAAAATACAGAGGAACAATTAAAAATATTACTTTCCAAAGGGTTTAACAGACTTTATGTAGAAAATAATTTTAAAAAAATAGAAGATTTTATAGAATCTGAGATTGATTGGAAAAAGGCTTTTGTGGTTGTTCAGCGATTTAAAACACCAAGTCAATTTGAAGAAGAATTTAATAATCAACTTGCCGATAGTATTCAAACCGCATACGAAGAAAATCATTATGAGTTGGTAATTTATGATACCGAAAATTCTAAAGTTCAATTATTCAATAACAAATTTGAATGTGATGGAATTTCTTTTGAAATGCCCACACCCCAATTTTTCAATTTTAACAACTCTTATGGAGCTTGTTCTTCTTGTGAGGGCATGGGCATGGTTTTAGGAATCGAAGAAGATTTAGTGATTCCTGACAAATCCAGAAGCTTTTATGAAGGGTGTGTGGTCGCTTGGAGAAGTGAACGCATGAAAGAATATTATTTCCAATTTTTAAAATATGCCGAAAAAAATAAATTTCCAATTCATAGACCTTATTTTGATTTAACCGAAAAAGAAAAAAATCTTTTATGGAAAGGCAATAAAAATGTGAAAGGAATCGAGGACTTTTTTAAGATGATTAAAGAAAATAATTACAAAATGGAATATCGCATTTTGTATTCAAGATATCGTGGAAGAACAAAGTGCCCAGATTGTGAAGGAAAAAGAATTCGAAAAGACAGCCAATATGTCAAAATAAATACAACCAGCATATCGGAACTTTTAGATTTACAAATTATAGATTTAAAACGTTGGTTTGAAAACCTTAAGTTATCTGAAACTGAAAATCAAATAGCCAAACGAATTTTAATTGAGGTTAATAATCGATTGGAATACATGCTTAATGTAGGCTTAGGATATTTAACTTTAGGTCGTTATGCCAATACCTTGTCAGGAGGAGAAAGCCAACGCATTCAACTTACGCGAACTTTAGGTAGTAATTTAACCGATAGTTTATACATTTTAGACGAACCTTCTATTGGGCTTCACCCTAAAGACAGTTCAAAATTAATCAATGTTTTAAAAAAACTTCGAGATTTGGGAAATACGGTATTGGTTGTTGAACATGAGGAAGAAATCATGAAAGCCTCTGATTATATTATTGATATGGGGCCACTTGCCGGAGTTCTTGGAGGTGAAGTTGTTTTTGCAGGTGAATTTAAAGATATCAATTCGGCAAATACACTTACAGCATCTTTTTTAAATAAAACAAACGAAGTAAAAAGAGAAAAATGGTTTTCCCAACATTTTCATTTTGTAGGCATCGAAGGCGCCAAACATAACAATCTTAAAAAAATTGATATTAAATTTCCTTTGCATGCTATTACGGTCGTTTCTGGAGTTTCAGGAAGCGGAAAAACGACTTTGATTAAGAAAATATTGTATCCAGCTTTCATGGAAAAAATTGGAAGTTTTGTTGAAAAATCCGGTGACTACTCCAGATTAATAGGCGATGTAAAGAAAATTCATCATGTAGAAATGATTGACCAAAATCCGCTAGGACGAAGTAGCCGAAGTAACCCGGTAACATATGTAAAAGCATTTGATGGCATTCGAGATTTATTTTCTAATCTTAAAGATTCTAAAACAAAAGGACTTGAACCAAAAGATTTTTCATTTAATGTTGCGGGAGGTCGATGTGAAAATTGTAAAGGTGATGGTGTCACTACAATTTCGATGCAATTTTTAGCTGATGTAGAATTAATATGTGAAGATTGCAAAGGAAAACGATACCAACCTCATGTCTTGGAAGTTTTATATAAAAACAAAAACATTAATGATATTTTGGAAATGACCGTAGATGAAGCGGTGGATTTTTTTAAAGAAAATTACACTATTTACGATAAAATAAAACCTTTACAAGAAATCGGACTTGGATATATCAAACTCGGTCAAAGTAGTAGCACATTGAGTGGAGGCGAAGCCCAGCGGGTCAAATTAGCCAGTTATTTAAATCCTAAATCCAATATTTCCAATCATCTTTTTATTTTTGACGAACCTACGACAGGGTTACATTTTTATGATGTTCAAAAATTACTTTACGCAATGGAAAGACTTGTTGAAAAAGGACATTCCGTTTTGATTATTGAGCATAATATGGATATTATTAAAAATGCAGATTGGATTATAGACTTAGGACCAGAAGGAGGAGATCAAGGCGGCGAGCTTATTTTTGAAGGTACTTTGAGCGATTTTAAAAAATGTACGAAAGGACACACTGCTAAATTCTTAAACTAATTATTTTCTTTTTAAGAAATCGATTTATGCTAAATTTATTATATTTGCCTATCATTAAATTTTATATTTATATTCTGAATACATTGATATGAGTCGTTCACAATCCAATTCCAAAACTACAAATCCTATTTCTTTTGAAGAATTTAAAGCTGAAGTTTTAGCAGACTATCTTTTAGCTTGGCAAAGCAGACATGCAAGCACGGTTGGAAGAAAAGAAGTTTTGACAGGAAAAGCTAAATTCGGGATTTTTGGAGCAGGAAAAGAGCTCGCTCAAATTGCACTATGTAAGTTTTTTAATAATGGAGACTTTCGCTCAGGATATTACCGCGATCAAACCATGGCATTAGCTACTGGAAATGCTACTTTGCAAACGCTTTTTGCTCAATTATATGCACATCCTTCTATAGAAAAAGACCCTAACAGTGGCGGGAGAATGATGAATGCACATTTTGCTACAAGATTGCTTGATGATGAAGGTAATTGGAAAAACCAATTAGAATCGAAGAATTTTGCGGCGGACCTATCTCCTACTGCCGCTCAAATGCTCAAAGCAGTTGGTTTAGCATTAAGTTCTAAAGTGTATCGTAATGTAAAAAACATTGAAAATGTAGACATGTTTTCAAATGAAGGAAATGAAATTTGTTATGCTACAATTGGCGATGCGTCTACAAGTGAAGGCATTTTCTGGGAAGCTGTTAATGCTAGTTGTGTCATGCAAATTCCAATTATTTTTAATGTTTGGGATGATGGATATGGAATTTCGGTTCCAAAAAAATATCAAACCGCCAAATCAAGTATTTCAGAAGCTTTAATGGGAATGAAAGCAGGTGATGATGATACCAATGGAATGGATATTTATGTGGTTAAAGGATGGGATTATGCCGAGTTAG
>Ga0208595_1000023_pt1 | contig 52178 bp, 53 predicted proteins | sample LakMenEpi28Jun11_FD_150742 | JGI IMG/M metagenome (GOLD analysis project Ga0208595, IMG submission 150742) | Freshwater microbial communities from Lake Mendota, WI - 28JUN2011 deep hole epilimnion (SPAdes) | ecosystem: Environmental > Aquatic > Freshwater > Lake > Epilimnion/Euphotic zone ...
AAATTACAATTTTTTAGTTCAATTGTAAGACAGAAAAGGGTTTTGTTTTTATTAAGTTTTTATTTTTTTAGAATTTTTTCATCAACAAAATTCGCAATGAAACCTAGTTTCATTCTGAACAGCATTTTCTTTTCAAAATTCCAGAAGAAAGTAAATTGTCCGAAAATAAAACCTATAAAAACAAGTAAAATTTGATAAATAGGAAAAATTAATACCAATCGTAAAATACGATATAGCCAATGCGGTTGAAAGGTTTCAGGAATTCCAATTAATGACAGGAAAGGTTTCGCTACTTGTAGTGAGCTGAATCCCGTAATAGCAAAAACAATCAAAATGCTCACTAATTGCCAGTAACTAGAAATATTCCAACGTTTTTTTAACCTATTCATTTTTTAAAATTTATCGGTATAAAGATAAAAAAAAGTCCCGAAAAATCGGGACTAAATTTTATTTTTGGTAAACGTATTTGTTATTTGAATTATTTGTTTTTCAATAAACTAATAATTTGCTCAGCTAATTCTGTACCAATTCTGTCTTGCGCTTCTAAAGTAGCGGCACCAATATGTGGTGTTAATGAAATTTTTGGTTGCATTAATATTTGAATTTCTGGAGTAGGCTCGTTTTCAAAAACATCTAAACCAGCAAATAATACTTTTCCGTTGTCAATAGCCTCAATTAATGCTACTTCGTTAATTACGCCACCACGAGCACAGTTTACAATTCCCACTTCATTTTTCATCATTTCAAATTCGGCTTTGTCTAAAACATAACCATCTTGTGCTGGTACGTGAAGGGTAATAAAATCAGCTTGTTTTAAAACATCTTCTAAAGGTTCAGTACTAATATCTACATTAATAAATTGTCCGTTGTAAAAATCAACTCTAATTACGGCTTCGTTAATATATTTATCGGCAGCAATCACTTTCATTCCAATTCCTAAAGCTAATTTCGCCACCGCTTGTCCGATTCTTCCAAATCCAATAATACCTATTGTTTTTCCTCTAAGTTCTAATCCGTCAGCGTAGGCTTTTTTTAATCCATTGAAATTGGTATCACCTTCTAAAGGCATATTTCTATTGGCATCATGTAAAAATCGAACGCCAGAAAATAAATGAGCAAAAACCAATTCGGCCACACTTTCAGATGAAGATGCTGGTGTATTGATAACATGAATTCCTTTTGAACGGGCATATTCTACATCAATATTATCCATTCCAACGCCGCCACGACCAATAATTTTTAATCCTGGACAGGCATCAATAATGTCTTGTTTTACTTTTGTAGCACTTCTTACCAAAATTACTTGTACATCATTTGTATTGATGTAATTGGCTACTTGTTCTTGTGCCACTTTTGTAGTAATGACTTGAAATCCTGCTTTTTCTAAGGTAGTGATACCACTTTTTGAAATTCCGTCGTTTGCTAATACTTTCATATTTGAGTTTATGAGTTTAAAAAGTTTATGAGTTTAAAAGTGAAACTCAACTATAATTTATATTCTATTTTTCTGAACACTAAATACTGATTACTGAGCACTAACTTCCAATTCTTTCATTACATCTACCAATACTTGAACACTCTCCAATGATAATGCATTATACATAGAAGCACGATAACCACCAACAGAACGGTGCCCAGTCAATCCTGATATTCCTGCGGCTTTCCACATCGCATCAAATTTTTCAGTTAAGCTTTCGTCTATTAAAACAAATGTTGCATTCATGTTACTTCTATCTTCAACTTCGGCAGTACCTTTAAATAATGGATTTCTGTCAATTTCTGAATATAACAAGGCTGCTTTTTGTTCGTTTATTTTTTCAATAGCTGCAATTCCGCCTAAATTTTTCAACCATTGTAAGGTTAATAAGGAAGCATATACAGGAAACACAGGTGGCGTATTGTACATACTTTCAGCTTTTATATGTTTTTCATAATCCAACATACTTGGAATGTAACGTCCTGTTTTGCCTAAGATTTCTTCTTTTATTACTACCAGTGTAGTTCCAGCTGGACCCATATTTTTTTGTGCGCCAGCATAAATGATATCAAATTGTGAAAAATCTAATGTTCTTGAAAAAATATCCGAACTCATATCGCAAACCATAGGTACATTTGTTTTTGGAAATGATTTCATTTGTGTTCCAAAAATAGTATTATTGCTTGTACAGTGAAAATAGCTTGCGTCTGAAGGAATTTCTATGTTTTTTGGGATATAATTATAATTCGCTTCTTTAGATGAACCCACAACAACGGTTTCTCCAAAATGTTTGGCTTCTTTTATAGCGTTGTTCGCCCAAGTTCCTGTATCTAAATAAGCTGCTTTTCCATCAACTTTCATTAAGTTGTAAGGAACCATTAAAAATTCTAAACTTGCACCACCAGCTAAAAATAACGCTTGATATCCTTTGTTTTCTAAGCCTAAAAGTTCTAAAACTAAAGCTCGTGCATCGTCCATAACAGCTACAAAATCTTTACTTCTGTGTGAAATTTCTAATAATGATAAATCGGAATTATTAAAATTTAAAATGGCTTGAGCTGATTTTTCAAATACTTCCTGTGGCAAAATACAAGGTCCTGCGCTATAATTGTGTTTTTTCATAATGTGGTTGTAGTTTGGTGCAAATTTCAGGTTTTTAGAAAAACTGCCCAAAATTAAAAATACGATATCGAAACGACTTATTAACAATATCGATTTCGAAAAATATTATTTTTCTTTTTTTGATGCCTTTCGATTGGAGTTTACTTTTGCTTCCAAATTGAATTTCGGTTGGTGTTTGTGTACGTCTTTTTCTTTTTGTGTTTTAATTATTGTACTAATTTTAGAAACTGTCATTTTATAAATTAATTAGAAACTGCATTGTGTCTACATTGTCAGCATAATCCCATAAATTAGGTTTTTGAGTGTTTCCAAAATAGACTGAATTTTCAATACTTCCATTTGAAACAACACATTGAATCATTTCTTCATCTTGTTGTAATCGTAATTTTACTTCGTTTATATCTTCATAAAATTCATAAAATACCGAAGAAATAGGCGAGGCGTGACTGATATCTTCTTTAATAGTTAAAAATTCATTATCTAATAATTGAAAATTACTCATTAAAAAAACCGCCTTGTTATAATCGTAATTATTGGCATATTTCTCGTAATAAATCACATCTTTTTGAACATACATTCCATTAAAAAAAGCATCGAAATTATAATTTTTCGGGACAAAAATTTTAGAAACATTTCGGCAACCTAATCCAAAATATCTAAAAACATCTTCACTTAATAAAGTCATTTCTTTTGGAGTTTCATTACCAGTTAATACCGCAACAGAATTTCTACTTTTTCTAATAATCGAAGGTTTATCTTTAAAATAATATTCAAAGTATCTTGCTGTATTGTTGCTTCCAGTTGCAATAACGGCATCGTAATTTTCTAATTTATCTTCAACAAACGTTATTTTTTCATTAAATCGATTATCCAATGCAATTAAATATTTGGCTAAAAATTTTATTAAATAATCGTCTTTACTTGATGTTTTGACTAATACATTATTTCCAGAAATTAAAACGGATAAAAAATCGTGAAAACCTACTAAAGGAATATTTCCTGCTAAAATTAAACCCACATTTTTGGGTGTTTTTTCAATAAAAGTATATTCGGAAAGCCATTGATTTATGTTGATTTCAGTTAAAGCTTCTGCCCAACTTGAAATGCTAAAATGAACATTTTCAGGTGTAAACCAATTGTTGTGAGATTGGGATAACGCAATTAAATCTACAAACGAGTTAAAAAACAAATCATTATATTTTACTTGCTCATTTTGTTGATTATTTTCTAATGAAAATTGACTTAAAAACTTTCCTAATTCAACAAAATTATTTTTTATTTCAATTTGTAACATATGTAACTTGTTTATATTTAGTTTACGTTGTATTTTTGCACAAAATTAATATAATATGTCGAAAGTCTAACGTCTTAAAGTAAAAAGATTTACGACATTTGACATTATGACTTTTCAACATTAAGACAAAATAAAATGGCAATTATAATAACAGACGAATGTATTAATTGTGGGGCTTGTGAACCAGAATGTCCAAATACTGCAATATATGAAGGTGCAGATGATTGGCGTTGGAAAGACGGAACCAAACTTTCAGGAAAAATAATTTTACCAGACGGAACAGAAATTGATGCAGATGCGGCACAAACGCCAGTTTCTGATGATTTATATTACATTGTTCCAGGAAAGTGTACTGAATGTAAAGGGTTTCACGATGAACCTCAATGTGCGGCAGTTTGCCCAGTTGATTGTTGTGTACCAGATGATAATCACGTAGAAAGTGAAGAAACGCTTTTAAACAGACAAGCATTTTTGCATAACGAATAAAAACTCCAACCCCAAAGCGGAGTTGTGATAGAAAATAATAATAAATTGAACCGATGTGAAGTCCCCTTCGGGGATTTAGGGGCTTTAAAATATGAAAGCAGGAATTGTAGGCTTACCAAACGTAGGAAAATCCACGTTATTTAATTGTTTATCAAACGCAAAAGCACAAAGTGCTAATTTTCCGTTTTGTACTATCGAGCCAAATATTGGTGTAGTAAATGTACCAGATCCAAGAATCAATCGTTTAGAAGAATTGGTAAATCCAGAACGTGTACAAATGGCTACTGTTGATATTGTTGATATTGCAGGTTTGGTTAAAGGAGCGAGTAAAGGAGAAGGATTGGGAAATCAGTTTTTAGGAAATATTAGAGAATGTAACGCCATTATTCACGTGTTACGTTGTTTTGATAACGATAATATTGTTCACGTAGATGGAAATGTAAACCCAATTCGTGATAAAGAAACTATTGACATCGAATTACAATTAAAAGACTTAGAAACGGTTGAAAAACGTTTAGAAAAAGCGAATAAAGGCGCTAAAACAGGGAATGCAGAAGCAAAAATTGAAAAAGGAATTTTAGATAGAATTAAAGAAGCTTTATTACAAGGAAAATCGGCAAGAACGGTTGTGCCAAATGGTAATGAAGAAGAAGTTTTATATGAAGCATTTCAATTAATTACAGCTAAACCTGTTTTATATGTTTGTAATGTAGATGAAGCGTCTGCCGTAAATGGCAACAAATATGTAGACCAAGTTAAAGAATTAGTAAAAGACGAACAAGCAGAAGTAATTATCCTTTCAGTAGGAGCAGAAGCAGATATCACAGAATTAGAAAGCTACGAAGAACGTCAAGTTTTCTTGGAAGATATGGGATTGTCTGAACCAGGTTCGGCAGTTTTAATTCGTGCAGCTTATAAATTATTGAACTTACAAACGTATTTTACGGCGGGTGTAAAAGAAGTTAGAGCTTGGACAATCCAAGTTGGCGATACAGCTCCGCAAGCAGCAGGTGCTATACATTCTGATTTTGAAAAAGGATTTATTCGCGCTGAAGTAATCGCTTTTGAAGATTATTCTAATTTCGGTACAGAAGCAAAATGTAAAGAAGCTGGAAAACTTAGAGTAGAAGGAAAAGAATACATTGTGAAAGATGGAGATGTGATGCATTTCCGATTTAATGTGTAATTTTTGAATATAGAATATAGAGAATAGAATATAGAGAAAACCGTTGCAGAAATGTAACGGTTTTTTTATTGGCTTGTATTTAAGAAATCAAATTTAATTGCAGTTTTAAGTCTGTTTTCTGTGCTCTATTCTCTATATTCTAAAACTGAAAACTTCTTAATAACTTCTTTAAAAACCATTTTTATTTTTTAATGAAATCCTTTATCTTGCAAAAAATACAAATTCCGATTTATGCAAGAGCAACAAGATCAATATAACGAAGATAATATACGTTCACTCGACTGGAAAGAGCATATTCGTATGCGTCCTGGTATGTATATTGGTAAGTTAGGAGATGGTTCATCACCAGATGATGGTATTTATATTTTATTAAAAGAAGTTCTCGATAACTGTATCGACGAATTTGTAATGGGTGCTGGTAAAACCATTGAAGTTACCTTAAAAGATAAAATGATTACTGTAAGAGATTACGGTCGTGGTATTCCCTTAGGAAAAGTTGTAGATGTTGTTTCTAAAATGAACACCGGTGGTAAATACGATTCTAAAGCATTCAAAAAATCAGTAGGACTTAATGGAGTAGGAACAAAAGCAGTAAATGCTTTGTCAAATTATTTCCGTGTAGAATCGGTTCGTGATAACCAGCAAAAAGCCGCCGAATTTTCTGCAGGAAATTTAACGCTTGAAGAAGATATTATAGAATCAACCAAACGAAAAGGTACAAAAGTGTCTTTCGTTGCTGATGAAGCTATTTTTAAAAACTACAAGTATCGTAATGAGTACATCATTAAAATGCTTAAAAATTATTGTTACCTAAATACCGGTTTAACAATATATTATAATGGCGAAAAATATTATTCTGATAACGGTTTAAAAGATTTATTAGAAGAAAACATTGCCGAAGAAGATATGGTGTATCCAATTATTCATCTTTTAGGTGATGATATTGAAGTCGCCATTACGCATAGTAAAACCCAATATTCAGAAGAATATTATTCTTTTGTAAACGGACAAAACACCACGCAAGGTGGAACGCATTTAGGTGCTTTCCGTGAAGCATTAGTAAAAACCATAAAAGAGTTTTATAATAAACCTTTTGAAGCGTCAGATATTCGTAAATCGATTGTTTCAGCAATTGTGGTTCGAGTAGAAGAACCTGTTTTTGAAAGTCAGACCAAAACCAAATTAGGTTCAACTGATATGGGACCAAATGCGCCCTCAGTTCGAACGTTTGTAAATGATTTTATGAAAACGAAGTTAGATAACTTCTTACATAAAAATCCAGAAGTTGCCGATGCTTTACTTCGCAAAATTCTTCAAGCCGAGAGAGAGCGTAAAGAATTATCAGGAATTAGAAAATTAGCCAAAGACAGAGCTAAGAAAGCCAATCTTCACAACAAAAAACTACGCGATTGTAGAGTGCATTTAACCGATGCTAAAAACCCAAGAAGTTTAGAGAGTACGCTTTTTATTACTGAGGGAGATTCGGCTTCGGGTTCGATTACTAAAAGTCGTGATGTGAATACACAAGCCGTATTTAGTTTACGTGGTAAACCATTAAACTCGTATGGTATGACCAAAAAAATTGTGTACGAAAACGAAGAATTCAATTTATTACAAGCCGCATTGAATATTGAAGAAAGTATGGAAGATTTACGTTACAACAATATCGTAATTGCTACCGATGCCGATGTCGATGGTATGCACATTCGTTTGTTGTTAATTACCTTCTTCTTGCAGTTTTTTCCTGAAATGATAAAAGAAGGGCATTTGTATATTTTACAAACACCATTATTCAGAATTCGAAATAAGAAAGAAACCATTTATTGCTATTCGGAAGACGAACGAAAAGCGGCGATGGAAAAACTAAAGCCAAAACCAGAAATTACCCGATTTAAAGGATTAGGAGAAATTTCTCCCGATGAGTTTAAAAATTTCATTGGAGAAACCATACGTCTTGATCCAGTAATGTTGGACAAAGCCACGTCTATTGAGAAATTATTAGAATTCTATATGGGTAAAAACACGCCCGACCGTCAAGACTTTATCATTAACAACTTGAAGGTAGAATTAGATGTGGTGGAAGAGGAAGTGTAGAATAATTAAAAACATACTGAAACTCTGAAATTAATTCAGAGAAAATAAATTCAGCATAAATGAAAGACGAAGAAGAAAACATTCATCCAGAAGAAGAAAATACGAATAATATCAATTCAGAGGATAATTCAATTGATGATAATCAAGAGGATGAGCTTTCTGAAGAGATTATTGAAGTAGACGCCAAACACTTCGAAGGACAACATTTTTACGAAAACGACGAAAATCCGGAAGACACCATTACCAAAGTAACAGGAATGTACAAAGATTGGTTTTTGGACTATGCTTCGTATGTAATTTTAGAACGTGCTGTTCCTGCTATTGAAGATGGTTTCAAACCCGTACAACGTCGTATTATGCACTCGTTAAAGGAGTTAGATGATGGTCGTTATAACAAAGTGGCAAATGTAGTCGGGCATACTATGCAGTATCATCCTCACGGAGATGCGAGTATTGGTGATGCTATGGTACAAATTGGGCAGCGTGAATTGCTAATCGATTGTCAAGGAAACTGGGGAAATATTTTAACTGGCGATAGTGCAGCAGCTTCTCGTTACATTGAAGCACGTTTGTCAAAATTTGCTTTGGAAGTATTGTATTCTCCAAAAATTACCGATTGGGGTGTTTCTTATGATGGTCGTAGAGCTGAACCAAACAATTTACCTGTTAAATTTCCATTATTATTAGCTTCAGGAGCCGAAGGAATTGCGGTTGGATTGTCAACAAAAGTGTTGCCTCACAATTTTAATGAATTAATTGACGCTTCGATAAAAATTTTAAAAGGAAAACCATTTACCATTTATCCTGATTTCCAAACAGCTGGTATTGCAGATGTTTCCAATTATAATGATGGAATGCGTGGTGGTAGAGTTCGAGTACGTGCTAAAATTTCGCAATTAGACAAGCAAACGTTAGTCATTACTCAAATTCCGTTTTCAACGAATACGTCAACATTGATTGATAGTATTTTGAAAGCCAATGAAAAAGGAAAAATAAAAATTAAAAAAATTGAAGATAATACGGCTGCTGAGGTAGAAATATTAATTCATCTTTTCCCAGGCGTTTCACCAGATAAATCTATTGACGCGTTATATGCTTTCACGGCTTGTGAAACTTCTGTAGCGCCTTTAGGTTGTGTGATTCAAGATAACAAACCGCTTTTTGTTGGTGTGTCTCATATGTTGAAAATCTCAACAGAGCGAACCGTGGAATTACTTCGAAAAGAATTAGAAATTCAATTAGAAGAATTAAAAACAAAATGGCATTTTTCAACATTAGAAAAAATCTTCATTCGTGAAGAAATGTATATCGATTTCAAATTGTATTCGGACAGAGAAACACTTTACGAGTATTTATACAAACAATTTGAACCGTTTAAAAAGTCGTTTGTTCGTGAAATCGTAGATGAAGATTTACAGAAATTAACGCAAATTCCAATGATTCGTATCACGCGATTTGATTCGGATAAAGCGGACGATTTTATTGCGAAGTTAGAAGACGAAATGAAAGAAGTACAACATCATTTAGACAATCTAATTGATTTTGCTATTGATTATTTCGCCAAATTAAAAGAAAAATACGGAAAAGGAAGAGAGCGTCAAACGGAATTAAGAAATTTTGATACGATTGAAGCTACGAAAGTAGTTTTACGTAATACCAAATTATACGTGAACAAAGAAGAAGGTTTCTTTGGAACAGGTTTGAAGAAAGACGAATATGTGGCCGATTGTTCCGATATTGATGATGTAATTGTGTTCCTAAGAGATGGAAGAATGATGATTGCCAAAGTAGACGATAAAAAATTCGTAGGTAAAGATATCATTCATATTGCGGTTTTCGATAAAAACGACAAACGTACCATTTATAATATGATTTATCGTGATGGTAAAAATGGTTCTACATTTATTAAACGATTTAATGTTTCTGGAGTAACTCGTGATAAATTTTACGATTTAACGCAAGAAAAACCAGGTTCGCAAGTCTTATATTTCTCTGCTAATCCAAATGGAGAAGCTGAGGTGGTGACTATTTTACTGCGTCAAGTGGGAAGTATTAAGAAACTGAAATGGGATCAAGATTTTTCTGATATTGCCATTAAAGGTCGTGCAAGTAAAGGAAATACGGTTACAAAATATCCAATCAAGAAAATTGAATTAAAAGAAAAAGGAATTTCAACACTTCGACCAAGAAAAATTTGGTTTGATGACACAGTTCATCGTTTAAATGTGGATGGAAGAGGTGAGTTGTTAGGCGAGTTTAAACCTAACGATAGATTGCTTATCGCGAATCAATCGGGAAAAATTAAAACCATTATTCCAGAATTGACCACGCATTTTGATGAAGATATGATTGTGATGGAAAAATGGAATCCTAAGAAACCAATTTCTGCAATTTATTACGATGGTGAAAAAGAGCGTTATTTTGTAAAACGTTTCTTAATTGAAAACGAAAATAAAGAAGAAATTTTTATAACAGAACACGAGTCGTCTCAATTAGAAATTATTTCAACAGATTGGTTGCCAATGGCTGAGGTAGTTTATGCGAAAGTGAAAGGCGTACAAAAAGACAATCAGATTGTAAATTTAGATGAGTTTATTGCTGTTAAAGGAATTAAAGCACTTGGAAATCAATTGACTACAGATAAAATAAAACAGATAAACATATTAGAATCATTACCTTATGAAGAGATTTTAGACGAACCAGAAGCTATGGTTTCTGAAGAGTCTAATTATGAAACAGAAGATTTTAATATTGAATCAGACGACGACGGACAAATAACGTTGAGTTTAGAGTAAATTTCAAAAACAAACCTGACAGTTTTAAACCTATCAGGTTTTTTTTATGGCTTAATTCGTAATATCAGTATCTTCTAATTTTTGATCCATAATTTTACTATTATGTAAAACAACAGGTTTCTTGCTGTTTTTCTTCATTTTTAGATTTAAAAACTCTACAAATAAAGAGAAGAAAATAGAGAAGTATAAATATCCTTTTGGAATACTATGAACAGTTTCGCCACCAAAGAATTTAAAATTAGCTAAATGTGAACCTTCTGCTAAAAGCATCACTCCAATTAATATTAAAAATGATAATCCTAAAATTTGTATGGTTGGGTGATTGTTTACGAATTTACTTACAGGTCCTGCAAAAATCATCATAATAATTATTGAAATAATAATTGCCATAATCATAATTTCTATTGCACCAGCTGTACCAAATCCAACTGGTGGTTCGGCAGCACTTACTAAACCTATTGCAGTTAAAATACTGTCAAAAGAAAACACAATATTTAACAAAGCAATTTGTAAAATAGCAGCGCCTAAAGTATTACTGGCTTTACCACCAGCTGTTTCGTCTTCGCCTTCAAGTTTATGATGTATTTCTGAAACGGATTTGTACAATAAAAATAAACCTCCACCAAAAATAATTAAACTTTGACCCGAAATTCCACCTGAGAAAAACCCTAAATCGAAATCGAAAAATGATTTTTTTAAGCTCATTACCCAAGAAATTCCAAAAAGTAGTACAATTCGAAACGCCATCGCTAAAAGCAATCCGATTCTTCTGGCTTTTGGCTGGTCTTTTTCTTCAAGTTTACCAGACACAATTGATAAAAATACAATATTATCAATACCAAGAATAATTTCTAAAAAAGTTAAGGTTAATAGGGCAATCCAAGCGTCTGGGTTGGTTAATATTTCCATTTGGTAAGGTATAGATTTTGTTTTTAGAATTTAGCCTTTTATAAGACACACATATATTTTACGTTGAAAACTATAATTTAGTTACAGAACCAAATTGTTTTTTTGCATCTCCAACAAATGAATATTCAAAATTATATTTTAAGTCTTTGGTATTTAGTATTTTAACGTGAATTGCTTTTTTTTCTGCTCTGTTTTTTGGCTTCACATTTTCTAAAATATATTCACAGTCATTTATCCATCGTATAGAAAAAGTATCGATAACTTGATTATAGTTTTCAATTTGAATAGAATCATTTCTTTCAAATGAACTGGTTAGTTTTTTACCATCAAAAGTGGTTTCTGAAGTAAATTTTCCGGTTTTAAAATCGGTACACTTTCTTTCTTGATTGTAACAAGAAACAAGTGTTAAAGCTATTAGTAATATGATTTTTTTCATTTTATGTTTTCTAACAATTTTGATATTTATCGAGTTATTTCCTTTTCACTTTTATTAAACACATAGGAACATAGGAAATATTATGTTAATTTGAGTAGCTTCGCTATCCATAGAAAACATAGATTAACTATTTTTTTACTCTGCTACTTTTTACTTTGCAACTTAGAAACTTAGAAACTTTTTACTTAGCAACTTTCCACTTTTACTTCTCAAACATACTTTTCATTATGGTATTAATGCCCTTAAACATCAAGTAAACGGAAAAACCACAAATTAAAACGCCTAAAATCGCCACATAAATAAATATAGGATGTTTTTGATTTTTAAAACTACTATTTAAGATAAAAACACCTACAAAAAGCGTAGGCAGTGAACCTAATAATATACGAAGTCCTTTGTTTAATATCGTTTTATTTACAGACATACTATTTTTATTTTTGGCTAGTAAAATAATCAACAGCTTTTCTTACACTGCCATACTCTTGTAATAATTTTTCTCCTACTTCATAAGTTACAGGAATTTCATCCATTATCATTCGTATGCCCCTGTCAATTAGTTTGTCGTTACTTAATTGCATATCTACCATTTTATTGCCCTTTACTTTGCCTAAAGCAATCATAGTAGACGTAGAAATCATATTTAAAACTAATTTCTGTGCTGTTCCTGCTTTCATTCTGCTGCTACCAGTAACAAATTCAGGTCCTACAATTACATCAATAGGATATTTTGCTGTTTGCGAAAGCGGACTTCCCGCATTACAACTGATACTTCCAGTAACAATATTATTTTCATTGCATTTTTGCAATCCGCCAATCACATACGGAGTCGTTCCAGAAGCTGCAATACCAATTACGACATCATTTTCATTAATTTTCCACGTTTGTAAGTCTTTCCAAGCTTGATCTTTATCATCTTCAGCAAATTCAACGGCTTTTCTAATTGCGGTATCGCCACCTGCAATAATTCCAATAACGGTATCAAAATCAACACCAAATGTTGGTGGACATTCACTTGCATCAACTACGCCTAATCTACCAGAAGTCCCAGCGCCAATATAGAATAATCGTCCACCTATTTTCATTTTAGCAATAATTTGTTCAATTAATACTTCGATATTTGGTAACGCTTTTTCAACTGCTAAGGGTACTGTTTTGTCTTCTGTATTGATGTGAGTAAGCAATTCGTTTACAGACATTTTTTCTAAATGTTCGTATTTTGATGCGTGCTCTGTAGTTTTAATAAATGTCATATATTTAGGCCTATTATTGTTGTTCAAATATACAAAGTATTTATAAATTTTAAGAATGACAACCATAGTTTATTGAATATTTTTATATTTGTTAAAAACTATAACTTTTGAGTCAAAAATCTCACAGATTAAAAATTTGCTTGGTTACCGTAACGCTTTCTGATGGAGGTGCCGAACGCTGTGCAGCATTATTATCCAACTATTTTGAAAATAAAGAGATTGAAGTATATCACGTTGTGTTTTCAGGAAAAGTAGACTATAATTATTCTGGTAAATTATTTCATTTAGAGCATTTAAAAGATAAAAGAAATAGTTGGTGGAGTAGAAGTAAACGATTTTTTGCCTTGAAGCAATTTTTTGACACCAATCATTTCGATTATGTAATTGACTTTCGAACCAAAGAGTATTTTTTACAAGAAATGATTATTCACAATTTTGTGTTCCCAAAATTCATTCAAACCATACACAGTTATAAACTTAAGTCGTATGTGCCAAAAAACAAATTCTTAGCGAAATTATTATATAGAAATTGTCAGGAATTTATTACAGTTTCGAAAGGAATTTATGAAAAAGTGAGTAGTAAATATAATTTTTTGCCTACAAAATTAATTTACAATCCTATTGATTTTGAGTTGATTTCAAAGCAATCAAAGCAAGAAATAGCTGACGATTTTCAATATGTTTTATCTGCTGGAAGTATGAATAAAAACATCAAGCAGTTTAATAAATTAATTGAATGTTATGCCAACTCGATTTTACCTTCAAAAAAAATTAAATTAATTATTTTAGGTGAAGGAAAACTGAAAAACAAATGGATAAAATTAGCAGAAAGTCTAAATTTACAAGACATGGTAATTTTTAAAGGAAACGTAAAAAATCCATTTCGATATTATAAAAATGCGATATTTACAATTTCAACCAGTAAATATGAAGGTATGCCAATGGTATTATTGGAATCTTTAGCATGCGGCACTCCAATAATTTCTTGGGATTACGCATCGGGTCCGAAAGAAATCATTACTAATAAACAAAATGGATTATTAATTGAAAATCAGGAGACAGACAAACTAATTGAAGCGATGAACCTATTTGTATCGGATAATAATTTATATTTACAATGTAAAGAAAACGCGGTATCAAGTGTGAAACAGTTTAGTTTAGAAACTATTGGTAACGAATGGTTAAACCATTTAAAAAAATAAAAAGAAATGAATTATAAAATCATAGATATCCCAAAAATAAACAATACTAGAGGTAATATTGGTGTTATTGAAAATGACACGATTCCTTTTGATGTAAAACGCGTGTATTATTTGTTTGATGTGCCAAGTGGTGCAAAACGAGGTGGACATGCGCATAAAAAACTAAAACAAGTTATACTTGCTATTTCGGGAAGTTTTGATGTGGTTTTGAAGGATGGAAAATCTAAAGAAATTATTACTTTAAACAGACCTGATAAAGGGTTGCTAATTGAAAATAACATTTGGCGCGAATTAGAAAACTTTTCTTCAGGTTCGGTGTGTTTGGTGCTAGCTTCAGAAGAATTTTCGGAAGCGGATTACATCAGAAATTACAAGGATTATTTGAGCTTTTTGAAAGATTAATTTTTGTCATTCTGAACTTGTTTCAGAATCATTAAGCAACATCATCTGATGCGAAAATTATTTCTTTACTGTTATGTATTAATACGTACTTGTTTTTATACCTAATTTTAACAAAAACGACTTCAATTTATCTACTGTATTTAAAATAAAACTAGGCATTTTTAAAAGAACATTTTGTTTCCAATTCAAGTTTCTTGAATCAATAGTTGCAATCATTTTTTTCCAACGCAAATCGTTGTTTTTCTTTAAGCGTTTTCCTAAAACATATCGTTCAAAATCGAGATATTTTTTTAAATCCGAATTGTTTGTCGCCCAATTTTCATAACTATCAAAGTCTGGAATGGTTTTGTTAAGTAATGAACTCTGAGTAAGTTGGTTTTCTGTTTGCATAAAATAACTCATCTGTATCGAGTTATCATACGCTAATTTAAAATTGTAATTGGCTCTAATGTTAAAATCTAAATCTTCAGAAAATCCAATATCTTCGTTATAATACCCAATTTTTTCAAACACTTCTTTATGAAAACATACAGAACCGTGCGAATAAATTCCTTGCTTTACATTTATTTTGAAAAAATTAATATAACCTGTAAAATCTAAAGGTAAAATTTCAGAACCATTGTGAGGATTTTTAATAACAGTATCCCATATTTCTTCATAATTTGTCCCAAAAATTCGTGCTTTTGGAAAATTTTGAATTAATTGAAAGATACTTTCTAAAAAATTAGGTTTCCATAAATCATCTGCATCTAAATAGGTAATGTAATTGCTATTGGAGTTTTTAATTCCTGAATTTCTTGCGGCAGCCAATCCAGCATTTTTTTTATGATGAATAATTTTAACCGTATCTGAAATATATTTTGAGGCAATTTCTACACTTTTATCAGTAGAACAGTCGTTTACAATTACTAAATTATAATCCGTAAACGTTTGATTAAGAACACTTTTTATTGCGTTTTCAATATATTTTTCTTTATTATAAAGCGGAATTATTACGGTAAAAAATGCCATCTTAATCAGTTAAAATATATTGGAATACTTCATTCCAGTTGTGTAAATCTTTACTAGTGTCAAAAGGTGAAGTATTTCCTTGAAACGTAGGATTACCTTCTACAAATTCAGTAATTAATTTTGCCAAATCTGAAGGGTTGTTTTCATCAAAAAAAGTAACTTTTTCATAATCGCCACAAGCTTCTTTAGCGTAAGGTAAATTGGCTAAAAACATCGGTTTATTGTATGCTTTTGCTTCAGAAATTGGCAAGCCCCAAGTTTCTATTTTTGATGGAAAAAGTAAACAATCCATAGCATTGTACATTGATAATAATTGACTTCTTTTTACTTTTCCATAAAAATGCACGTTTTCTAAATCGCTATAATTTTTTATTAAAAATTGGGCGTATTTTTCTTTATTATCTTTTATGGTGGTGAAATGAAATTGGCTTTGTTCTGAAATGTTTTTTGGCAATGCTTTTATTGCTTTTAATATTACTTCATGATTTTTATAGCTTCTTGGAAAACTAGGATAAAAAAAATGAATTTTGTTTTCGTTTAAAGCTATTTTTTCTTTAGAAATTTCTTCTACAAATTGTGGAATGGCAACTTTTATATTTGTGATGTTAAATCGCTTTTCGAATACTTCTTTAATCCAATGTTGTTGTACAAAAACCGTGTGGTTTTTAGAAATGTTTATTTTAAATAGGAAATCATATAAAACGGAAAAAACGCCAATTTTATAATCAAATTTCCAATCTTTCCAAGTGGGTTTAAAAAGTGTTGTAGGGTGATGGCAATACACGAATTGTTTTTTAGCCACTACATTTGGAGTGGTATCATGAAGCGAAAACCAAATATCAGGTTGTACTTGTTTAGATAATTTTTTAAAATAAAAATACTCGTAATACAAACGAAACCACCAAGATTTTTTTGAAAGTGGAATCTCAATAATTGTAATATTTGAAAATTGAAATTTCGAGGCATCATGAACCAAAGCGATAATTTCAACTTCTTCATTCTTAACAAAATTAGAAAGTTCTTGTAGCGCATTATGAAGGATAGTGAAAATACCACCTTCAACCATGTTAATACCTGAAATTACAATTTTTTTTCTTTTCAAGGCAATTAAATTATTTATCTAAAAGCATTTTTCCTGCGATAACTAATAACACTACGGCAAAAATTTTCTTCAACATTTTTTGATCTAATGTTAAGGCAAGTTTGCTTCCAAATATACTTCCAATAACAAAAAAAGCAGCAATTATTGCAGCGTATTTTATATTAATTTGACCTTCTTTGTAATACGTAAAAACAGCTACTGCGGTTACTGGAACTGCTAATACGGCCAGACTTGTGCCTTGTGCTTGGTGCTGATTAAATCCGAAGAACAGCACTAATAAAGGCACCATAATTATGCCGCCGCCAACGCCAACTAATCCGCTTAGGACACCTGCTAAAATTCCGATAAGAATTAAAGACAATATTATTTGTAAGGTCATTTTACTTTTCATTTTATTTATTATATCCTTCTAATGGAATTTCAATTTCGTAAACTTTTTTTGTTGGATTATCTAACTTTTTATCACGTAACCATTGGTTATGTGTTTTTAAAATTTTATAGTTAATCCCTTGACGTATAGCAAATGTAGACAAATTTGTGATAGTAGAGTCAACCATTATTTTTTTTGTGCTAATTTTCGGATATAAAGCTTCTTTTGGAATTAGATAGCCATATTTTTCTGGATTTTTCATAATTTCTTTCAAAGCTAAAATTCTAAATACATAACGAGAAGTTTCTTCGGTTAGCCATAAATTATAATAATCTGATGTTTGTTGAAAATTAATGTGATTTTGTAATCCCGTCATACCACCATTGTAAGATGCAGCAGCTACTGTCCAATTTCCGAATTTATTTTTTGCCTTAATTAAATATTCACAAGCAGCCTGAGTAGATTTTTCAATGTGATAGCGTTCGTCTACTTGTTCTGTTACTTCTAATTTACTTTCCTTAGCAGTTCCGGGCATAAATTGCCAAACACCTTTTGCACCAGATGGCGAAATGGCATTTATTAAGCCACTCTCAATAACGGCTAAATATTTAAAATCATCGGGCACATTATATTTTGCAAGTATAGGTTCAATAATTGGAAAAACTTTATTTGCTCTTTTTATAAGAATGGCTGTTGAAGCATTTAAATTGATATTCACTAACATTTCTCTGTCCAAACGTTCTTTTACATCTGCTTGATCAGTAGGTACTTTCTCACCACAAAAATCCATATCAGTCGGATATTCTAAATAGTTTTTTTTTGGTACGTTTTGGTATGAAGTAGCATAAATTAAAAATCCGCAAATAATAAACAAAGGGATTAAAATTAGTGTTTTATGTAAGTTTTTCATTTATATACAGGTTATTTGACAGTTTTAATAACAACAAAGATATTCATTTTAAGATGAGTTTGGGTAAATTTTCATTTAACCATTTATACTTATTTACAATCATAATATGTGTACCACCCTTAACAACGATACAATTTTTAATATTAGAAATTGGAAATACCATATCTTCATCACCGTGGATGTGAATTACTTTTTCATCAGGAATACTTCTTTGCCAAAGTAATACATTTTCAATAGCCCAATCCAAATATTTAGTTTGTTTCATAAATAAATAGCGGTTATATAATTTTACGCGTTTTGCTAATAATCCTCTGCCTTTTATATATCTTGACAAATAATTTACTTGACTTAAAAGACTGGTAGGAAGTGCTTTGTATAATTTTGTAGCCTTGGCTAATTTCATATGAATTGGCAATTCCTGGTTGCTTTTTACACTTGAAATAATAATTACTTTTTGGGTTTTAATGATTTCAGACATTTCTTGTACCATTATTCCGCCAAATGAAACACCTACTAATACACAATTTTCTTGTGTAATGCCTTCGCACATTCTTTTGGCGTAATTCTTTATGGTTTCGTGATGCAAAGGTAAAATCCATTCTAAATAATGCATTTCAAATTGTTCTTTGGGTAATTTTATATTTTCAAATATTTCTATACTTGCTGCTAAACCCGGAACAAAGTAAACGTGTGTTTTCGACATTAGTTTGATGATTTTGTGCCTTAAAATTATAATTTTAATTTTAAATGGGTTTCTTTTTTAGATATAAATATCAAAATTTAACAAATAATTTTCTATTGTTATGATTTTCATTTGTTTACTACTTGATTTGTCTTTATTTTTTTGTAAATTTGCAGACATTTTAACAAACAATTAAGATTTGTTAGTATTTAAAACCCAGATTTATGTTAGTTGAGGAAATTAAAGACAATGAATTATTAAGACAATTTGAAACAAAAACCGCTTGCGGACTTTTAACGATTGAATATGCCATTCAAGAGCGAAAAATATTTTTAACGAAGCTTTGCGCGAATGAAAACGAACAAGAAGAAAAAGTAAATCAATTTATAACTTCTGTTTTAGATATTGCTGAAGAACGAAAGTTTAAAGTAGTACCAACCAATACAAAAATTGTTTCTTTTTTTAGAAAAAATAAAAAATTTCAACAATTATTACCTCCAGGTATTAAAATATAATTTAGAATTATAGCTACAAATAACAGCATTAAAACTCGTTTTGATGCTGTTTTTGTTTTATAAATTCCTTCAAAAAATATAAAATTACGGATTGAATAAATGTTATATTTTCATCAAATTTTGTTAAATATCATTGAAAACAATACCTTTATGCCTAAATTTGGTAATACATATTTTTAGTTTAAATAAATTGTAAAACCAATATTTTAGACACTATTACGTCTAATTAAACAGAATAAACAAAAAGAATGAACCCATACATAGATAGAGAAAAAAGCTGGTTAGCATTTAACGCAAGAGTGTTGCAAGAAGCCGCAGACGAAAATGTTCCGTTATTAGATAGATTAAGATTCTTAGGTATTTTTTCGAATAATTTAGATGAGTTTTTCCGTGTTCGTTATGCTGCAATTCGCAGAATGACATTAGAAAAAATTGATACTAAACCAATGTTAGGTGATATTTCTGCAGAACAATTGTTGAAGGATATTACAGAAATTGTAATTGAACATCAATCTGAAAGTTTACGAATATTAAACGATATTGAAAAAAAACTTGAAAAACAGGGTATTTATATTATTAATGAAAAGCAAATAAATAAAGACCAAGAAACGTTTATTAAGGAATTTTTCATTCAAAAAGTAAGTCCTGAATTAGTTACCATTATGTTAAATGATTTAGTAGAATTTCCTTTAATTAAAGATACTTCAGGATATTTAGCTGTAAAATTGGTAATGAATAAAAACAAATCTGGACTAATTTCTCAATTATTAAACGATAAAGAAATTAGATATGCCATTGTTGAAATTCCAAAAACAATTAACAGATTTGTAGTTTTACCTTCAAATTCAGATAAACAATATATTATTTTATTAGATGATGTAATTCGATATAGTTTAGACCATATTTTCAATATTTTCGACTATGAAAGTATTGATGCACATATGATAAAAATAACTCGAGATGCGCAATTGGAATTCGATTCGGACTTGAGTAAAAGTTTAATTGAAAAAATATCATACAGTGTTAAGGAACGTAGAGTAGGTGAGCCCGTGCGTTTTGTTTATGATCAAGCAATTGAAAAAGACACGTTGGAGTTTTTCCTAAACAGAATGAAAATTGATAGTTCCGATTCCATTATTCCTGGTGGAAGATATCATAACCGAAGAGATTATATGGATTTTCCAAATCTTGGACGATACGATTTGTTGTACAAACAAAATGTGCCATTACCCATTCAAGGTTTAAGTTTGGATGGAAGTATGCTGCAAAGCATTAAAGAAAAAGATTATTTATTGCACGCACCATATCAATCTTTCTCTTATGTTATTCGATTTTTAAGAGAAGCGGCTTTGGATCCTAAAGTGCAATCTATAAAAATTACATTGTATCGTTTGTCTAAAAACTCACAAATTGTAAGTTCGCTTATAAATGCTGCAAAAAACGGAAAGAAAGTTACAGTTCAAATTGAATTACAAGCCCGTTTTGACGAAGCAAGTAACATTTCTTATGCAGAACAAATGCAAGAAGAAGGTATTAACTTAATTTTTGGAGTAAAAGGACTAAAAGTTCATAGCAAAATTTGTTTAGTAGAACGTTTGGAAGACGATGAAATTAAGAGATACGGATTTGTTTCTACAGGAAATTTCAGTGAATCTTCTGCTAAAATTTACACCGATGTAACCTTATTTACAAGTGATTCAAAAATTTTGAAGGATATGTCAAAAGTATTTGAATTTTTTGAAGTAAATTATAGAGTACATCGTTATAAACATTTAATTGTTTCGCCGCATTATACTCGTTCTCGTTTTGTTAAATTGATTGATAGAGAAATAAAAAATGCTTCAGAAGGCAAGCCAGCTTACATTAATTTGAAAATGAATAGTTTATCAGATTATAAAATGATAGATAAATTATACGAAGCAAGTAACGCTGGGGTTAAAATAAAATTGATAATTAGAGGTATTTGTTGCTTGGTTCCAGGATTAAAAAATTACAGCGAAAACATTGAAGCGATTAGTATTGTCGATAATTATTTAGAACATTCACGCGTGTTTATTTTTGGGAACAATGACAATCCTGAAGTATTTATTTCTTCTGCCGATTTTATGACCAGAAATATTGATGCTCGAGTTGAAGTAACTTGTCCAATTTACGATGAAGAAATTAAACAAGATTTAATAGATACTTTTGGTATAGGATGGAAAGCAAACGTAAAAGCACGATTACATTCAGATAAATTTGAAAATTTATACAGAAAACGTGGCGAAGACAAAGTATTTAGAGCCCAACAAGAAATGTACAAACACTATCAGAACAAATTGGAAGTAATACTTCCAGAAATTATATAAATACATTAATGATTCAAATAAAAAAATATGCTGCAATAGATATTGGTTCCAATGCAATGCGATTGTTAATTACTAATATTATTGAGCAAAAAGGTAAAGAAGTTCAATTTAACAAAAGTGCCTTAATCCGTGTGCCAATTCGTTTAGGACAAGATGCTTTTACGGTAGGTGAAATTTCAGATGAAAATATCGACAGAATGATTGATGCTATACACGCATTTAAATTATTAATGAAAGTATATAAAGTCGAAAAATTTATGGCTTGTGCCACTTCTGCTATGCGTGAAGCATATAACGGTAAAGAAGTTGCCGAAATCATAAAGAAAAAAACAGACATTAAAATTGAAATTATTGATGGTAAAAAAGAAGCCGCAATTATAGCCTCTTCTGATTTGCATCACTTTATAAAAACAAATGAAAATTATCTTTACGTAGATGTTGGTGGAGGAAGTACCGAATTTTCTTTGTTTTCTGATGGGAAAATGTTGGTGTCAAAATCATTCAAAAACGGTACCGTTCGAATGTTGAATAATATGGTAAACGAAGTAGTTTGGCAAGAAATTGAAAAATGGATTAAAACCAATACCGAAGGCTTAGGTAATATAATTATGATTGGTTCTGGTGGAAACATCAATAAGGCATTCAAATTGTCTGGAAAAACACAAGATAAACCTTTGACGTATAAGTATTTAAAATCGCAATTTGATCATATAAACGCCTTAACATACGAACAAAGAATTTCCGATTTAGGCTTAAACACCGACCGTGCCGATGTAATTATTCCAGCTCTTTCTATATATTTAAGTGCGATGAGATGGAGTGGTGCGAACCATATTTATGTGCCAAAGATTGGATTATCTGATGGTGTAGTAAAAGCTATGTATTTTGGCAGAATTTAAATAATTTCATTGTTATAAATAAAAAAAAACGCTCAATTGAGCGTTTTTTTTTATTTGTCAATAGCGCCTAAAACGCGTTTCATAAAATCATTAAGGGCTGTTTTTTTATCTTTCCCACCTTTAATCATTTTATTAACTTCAATGGCACCATACATATTTGAAATTAACTCACCAATAACATCTAATTCTTCATCTTTTAAGGATTCTAATTCTGTTAAGTGTTCTAAAACAGCTATGGTTTCAAGTATGTAATCGGCATCATTTTCTTCAACAAATTGTGTCAAGTGTTTTATTACAGGTAATTTCATATTTTTAGATTGTTAGATTTATAGACAATTTAGATTTGTAGACTTTATAATTTTCTAAGAAGTCTAACTCGTCTAAATTTATAGTACTTCTGCTACTAATTCTGCTAAAACTTCGGCTTTATTAGTTTGTGTTTGATTTACTAAAACACCATTTTTAAAAGCTGCAAATGTTGGTAAATTATCTACATTGGCAAGTTTTCTTGATTCAGTAAATTGTTCTGCATCTACAACCAAAAAAGGAACGCTTTCATTTTCTGAAGCCATTTTTTTAAATTTTGGTTTCATAATGCGACAGTTTCCGCACCAAGTTGCAGAAAATTGTACCAATACTACTTCATTATTAGCTACTATTTCAGCTAAATTATCTTTTTCGATTTCTTGAAACATTTTTTCTTAGTTTAAAGTTTTATGTTTCAAGTTCCAAGTTGAATAACCTGAAACTTGAAACAAAAATTATTAGTGTGAAGCTAAATAACTTGCTGTACTATTTCTGTCAGCACTCATAGCATCTTTTCCTTCTTCCCAGTTTGCAGGACAAACTTCACCTTTAGTTTGTACGTGGGTGTATGCATCAACTAAACGTAAATATTCGTTTACATTTCTTCCTAATGGCATATCATTTACACTTTCGTGGAAAATTTTACCAGTTTCGTCAATTAAATATGTGGCACGGAAAGTAACATTTGATCCAGTTAATAAATAATCACCAGTTTCTTCGTTAAATTCATCAGCTACATCTAAAATATCTAAAGCGTTTGCTAAATTACGCGTTGTATCTGCTAATAATGGATACGTAACACCTTCAATACCACCGTTGTTTTTAGCTGTATTTAACCAAGCAAAGTGCACTTCGTTAGTATCGCAAGAAGCGCCAATTACAATTGTGTTTCTTTTTTCAAATTCACCTAAAGCAGCTTGAAACGCGTGTAATTCAGTTGGACAAACAAATGTAAAGTCTTTTGGGTACCAAAATAAAATTACTTTTTTGTTGTTTTTTGTTGCTTCTTCTAATACGTTAATTCTTAAGTTGTCACCCATTTCTGAGATAGCGTCAACCGTAATGTTTGGGAATTGTTTTCCTACTAATGCCATAATTATTTATTTTATATTAATTTTCTACTGCAAATTTACGCCTATTTTAGAACAAAACAATATGTTTTGATTATATAAATTTATTTAATAATAGATTTTGATTATCAATTTTTCATATCAATAACTCAAAACAATTACAATTTTAATTCTATATTTGCTTTGCTAACCAAAATACTTAATAAAATGAAAATTTTCAGAAAGAAATCAATTACAACAATATTGAAACAAGGCGGAGATGGTGATCATTCAGGTTTAAATAAAGTATTGACAGTAAAAGATTTAACTTTTTTTGGAATAGCAGCTATTATTGGCGGAGGGACGTTTAGTGCTATCGGAAACGCTTGTTTTTCAGGCGGACCTGCCGTAGTACTTTTGTATATTATGTGCGCCATTGCTTGTGGTTTTACAGCAATGTGTTACGCCGAATTTGCTTCTCGTGTACCTGTTTCTGGTAGTGCATACACGTATGCATACGTTTCTTTTGGAGAACTTTTTGCTTGGATAATAGGTTGGGCATTAATTATGGAATATTCTATAGGTAATATTTATATTGCTTTTTCTTGGAGCGGTTATTTCACTAATTTATTAGAAAGTTTTGGAATTCATTTGCCAGAATGGTTAACCATTAATTATAAATCTGCACACGCCGCTTTTATTGCAAGTAAAGGCGACGAAGGTTTAGCAGCGTGGAAAAACGCGCCAATGTTAGGGAATTTGAAAGTAATTTTCGATTTACCAGCGGTGGTTATTAATATTTTAATTACTTATTTGGTTTACAGAGGTACAAAAGAATCTAAAAACTTTAGCAATGCTATGGTTTATATAAAGTTAGCAATAATTGCCTTGGTAATAATTGTAGGTGCTTTTTATGTAGATATTGATAATTGGACGCCTTTTATGCCAAATGGTTTTAGCGGAGTAATGGGCGGTGTTTCTGCTGTTTTCTTTGCTTATATTGGTTTTGATGCAGTTTCTACTTTAGCAGAAGAAAGCAAAAATCCGCAACGCGATTTACCAAAAGGTATGATTTATTCTTTAGTAATTTGTACCGTAGTTTTTATAGTTTTAGCGCTTGTTATAACCGGTATGGTGTCTTATGAATTATTAGGAGTTAGCGATCCTTTAGCTGAAATTTTTGCTTTAAAAGGCGTAAAATGGATGTTGTTTGTGGTTTCAATCGCAGCAGTTGTAGCTATGACAAGTGTATTATTGGTATTTCAAATGGGACAACCAAGAATTTGGATGACGATGAGTCGAGATGGTTTAATGCCAAAGCGTTTTTCAACTATTCATCCTAAATACAAAACACCAAGTTTTGCTACTCTTGTTACGGGTTTAGTAGTAGGAATTCCAATCTTTTTTACTGATGAAAATTTTGTATTAGATTTTACAAGTATCGGAACTTTATTTGCGTTCGTTTTAGTTTGCGGTGGTGTTTTAATGCTTTCTCCACAAAGCGAATCCGAAATCGCAGAACGCGAAACCAAAGGAAAATTCAGAATTCCGTATGTGAATTCTAAGTTTATTTTTCCAGTATTAGTTGCTATTGCTACTATTTTAATTGTAAAATATGTGCCAGATTTTTTTACAAATCTTTTCGATTTTTCAATTGATAAATTAGCGACAAATATTCCAATGTTGGTTTTTATACTTGTTTGTATAGTAATGACAGTTTTATCTTTCACTAAAAACCTATCCTTAATTCCATTATTAGGGTTAATTTCTTGTTGTTATTTATTAACAGGAATGGCAGTTTCTAATTGGATGTGGTTTGGCGTTTGGTTGGTTATTGGATTGGTAATTTATTTTGCCTTCAGTTATAAAAACAGTAAACTAAATGATTCAATTTAATTTTAATAACTTGTTATGCTAACAAAATCAACTTTTGAATTTTTAGATTTACTAAACAAAAACAACAACCGCGATTGGTTTACCGAAAATAAAAAACGCTTTGAAACCGAAAATAATTTGGCAAAAGCTTTTTTTACAGAAGTCTATACTGATTTGGAAAAAATAGATAGTTTAGATAAAATGCAAGTGTTTAGAATTTATAGAGATGTGCGTTTTTCAAAAAACAAACTACCATATAAAAATCATTTTTCTGTCGGATTTTCCAGAACTAAACCAATGCTTCGAGGTGGAATGTATCTCCATATTGAAAACGAAGTAAGTTTTGTTGGCGGCGGATTTTGGGAACCCAATAACGAAGATTTATTACGAATTAGAAAAGAATTAGAGCTAGATGCTTCTGATTTAAGAAAAATTATTACAGATTCAACATTCAAAAAAATGTTTGGAACTTTGGAAGGGGAAGAATTAAAAACCGCCCCAAAAAATTTCGATAAAACACATCCAGATATTGATTTAATTAGAAAAAAGCAATATTTACTAACCAGAAAATTTTCAAACAAAGAAGTGATGTCACCAAATTTTAAAGAAGAAGTAATAGCCACTTTTGCAGCAATGCGACCTTTTTTCAATTATATGAGCGATGTGTTAACGACTGATTTAAATGGTGAGAGTCTTTATTAATATGTCAATTTTCAATTTTTCGATGTGCAGATGAATTGACATATTGACGAATTATCAAATTGCCTCATTAACTGGGTTGCACATATTCCAAGTCCTCTAAATTGGCTTTCGACATAAAAACACCATAGTTCACTGAAACTTTATTTTTTTCAATTTTTTCGATAGTTCCAATCGCTTTTCCGTCTTTCATTCGGACTCTATCGCCAACTTTTAAAATAACAACAGGCTTTTCAGGCACCAATTTGGCCTTAATTTTATTTTCTTTTTTCTCGGTACGAATTTCTTCTACTTTAACGTTTATCTCAGCAATCACTTGTTTTACAACAACTTCTTTGATTTTTTTCTCTTTAGCAGATATTTTTTTTCGTTTCGAATTTTCAATTTCAACTACTTTTAAAAATTCGCCAATTAAGGTCTTTTTGTCTTTATTATTGAAGTATTTTTCTGCAATATCATCAATTTTTTGACCCATATAAATCAAACGCTGATTGGCGTCATACAATTCCTGATAACGTTCTAATTTATCTTGAATTTTAACATTTATGGTTTCCATTTTCTTGCTTTCCTCACGTGCTTTTGTTTCTTCTTCTTTCAAAGAAACAGACGTTTTCTCCATTTTCGAGCGCTCTTTTTGTAAAGTAGCGATGGTTTTATCAAATCGTACTTTTGTATTTTCAATTTTCTTTTTCGCACGATTAATTAAACCATAAGGAATCCCATTTTTCTGAGCTACTTCAAATGTAAACGAACTTCCCGGCTGTCCCAAATGTAATTTATACATCGGTTCCAATGATTTTTCATCAAATAACATATTGGCATTGCTTGCAAAAGGCAATTCGCTGGCTAATATTTTCAAATTGGTGTAATGTGTGGTAATAATACCGTACGCTTCTCTGTCGTAAAATTCTTCTAAGAAAATTTCTGCTAAAGCACCACCCAATTCTGGATCGGAACCTGTACCAAATTCGTCAATTAAAAATAAGGTTTTATCGTTACATTTCTTTAAGAAATAGTTCATATTCTTTAAACGATAACTGTATGTACTCAAATGATTCTCAATAGATTGGTTGTCGCCAATATCTGTTAAAATTCTATCAAATAAAAACGTTTCACTACGTTCGTGGACTGGAATTAGCATCCCGCATTGTAACATCAATTGCAGTAAACCAATAGTTTTTAATGAAATGGTTTTTCCACCAGCATTAGGCCCTGAAATCACAATAATACGATTATTACTTTCTAATTCAATGGTTTGTGGAAAAGTAGGTTTATTTTCTAATTTGTTATTTAAAAGCAGAATAGGATGGAAGGCTTCCCTAAAAAACAAGCGCTTTTCAGTATTGATTTTTGGAAGTATTCCGTTTATTCTATTAGCGTATTTTGCTTTTGCCGCAATTACATCCATATCAGAAAGAAAATCCTGATATTGAGAGATTAAAGGCGTGTAAGGACGAATGGTAGCGGATAGCATACGTAAAATTCGCATAATTTCTTCTCGTTCTTCAAACTCTAAAACATTCAATTCTCGAGAATATTTTAACGTAGTTTCTGGTTCAATGTAGGCAATACTGCCCGTTTTAGAATTCCCTAAAATAGAACCTTTTACTTTTTTTCGATACATTGCTTGAACCGCCAAAACCCTACGATTATCAACAACGGTTTCCTTTATATCATCTAAATAGCCTAATGAATTGAAGTGCGATAAGGCCAATCCAAAACTTTGGTTGATTTTTCCTCGAACCACATTAATGCTTCTTCGAATATTTACTAAATCGGGTGACGCATCATCTTTAATTTCTCCAAATTTATTTACAATTTCTTCAATAGATTTCGAAATATAAGGCGTAAACTCAATTTGGGTAGATTTTTTATATAATTCTGGATAATAATCTGAAAATTTCTTTAAAAATTTTAAATACTCGTTGGTAGATTTACTTAAATCTAATATTTTTTTAATGGCTACTAACTCTAAGAAACTATCTTCAATAGCTAATAATTTCAAATCAGCAGTAACCGTTTCAAAACCGTGATTTGGCAAGGCATTGTTATTACTAAAAGAAGCAACATATTCATTAGTGTACGCTAATTCTGCAAACAAAATTTCTTTGCTTTTAAATGGCTGAATCTGAAGCGCTTTTTCCATTCCAATTTCTGTATTGCAACGGTCAGAAATGGTCTGTAAAATAGTATGAAACTCTAAATCTTTTAGTGTTTTTTCGGTTATTGAAATCATTTTGAAATTCTATGATGATTGCAAAGTTACAAAAGATAAAGTTTTATATTTGTAAAAACTATAAATATGCTCTATGACAATATTGATTTATCTTGGAAATCATTTTTCCATGATGAAATTCAAAAAGAATATTTTTTAAAACTAATTTCAGATGTTGAAAACGAATATGAAACTTCCGTTTGTTTTCCACCAAAAGATTTGATTTTTAATGCGTTTGAAAAATGTAAATTTAATGACTTAAAAGTTGTTATTATTGGTCAAGATCCTTATCACGGAGAAGGTGAAGCAAATGGTTTATGTTTTTCGGTAAATGATGGCATTAAAATTCCACCTTCATTAAAAAATATTTTTGCAGAAATTAATTCCGATTTTGATTCGATATTTTTACCAACAAACGGAAATTTAGAACGTTGGGCACAACAAGGTATTTTGCTTTTAAACGCCAGTTTAACGGTTAGAAAAGACGAAGCAAATAGCCACAAACACTTAAAGTGGAACATTTTTACAGACGGCTTAATTGATTATATATCAAATAATTGCGAAAATATTGTTTTTTTACTTTGGGGAAGTTTTGCACAAAAAAAAGGAATTAAAATTAATAGGGAAAAACACCTTGTTTTAGAGTGTGGACATCCTTCACCGTTAAGTGCCAATAGAGGATTTTGGTTTGGAAATAAACATTTTAGTCAAACCAATACGTATTTAAAATCTATTGAAAAAATGCCGATTGAATGGTAGCATTAGGTTGTTGTAAATCTAAAACACTTAACACTTCTTCACCTAAAAAAGGCCCTCCAGGATAATGAGCGGTATAATCTAAATTTAACCAAATTTTTCCTTTTTCATCACGATGAAAATATATCGTTCTTCCTTTCGAAATGTCTTTAAATAACTCATTACTAATTAGATACATAGCTGTTTCTAATTCTTTTTCAGTGCCCAATAATAGTTCTGGATACATGTGTCTTCCTGTATGAATTAATCGCATACTGCCTCCAATAGATTTTATTGCGGCACACATCAAAATGGCATGGTCATCGCAATCACCAGAAAAATATAATAAACTCTCGCTGCCACTTGCAAAATATTCTTGTCCTTTTGGATCGTTTACGTAATTCCATCTGCTATTTACTTCTTTAAAAACTGCAAAATATTGAATTAGTTTTCGATTAATCGGATAATTTGGTGTGTTTTTAAAATGTGAATTAACAGCAAATAATGCAAAATTTCTGACTTTGGAGCTGGAAAAATCTACACTTTTATATACGCGAGATTTATTAGGAAATGGCTTTAATGTTTTTGATTCTAAAAAAGTTTCTTCTTTTTGCATTTCATCACTTAAAAAAATGATTTTATACGCCGTTATCACTTGAAATAATGAATAGTTACCTTGTACAGATGCAATCGTAAAAATGAGAAAATAAATTAAAATTGAATATATAATTTTTTTACGTAACCATTTTAAAATCAGCATAAATACAGTTAAAAGTAATATAAAAACTGAAATTTTATCGTAAGGTATTTCTGCATCAAAATAATAAATATTTTTTCTGAAATAAATAAAAACAGGAATACTAATTAAAAATGATAAAACAAAGAATATAACATTTTCTCTAAGCCTATTTGCAATAAGCCAAGCGGATATTTTATCAAAAAAAGATTTTAGAAAAAATGTCATTTTTATGTTTCGAAAATTCGATTTTATTAAGCATTCAAAAGTAGTTAAAAATGGGACATCAACATAAATTGATTCGTCTTTTTATACGTCTTTAACAAGTTGATGAAATGGTACTTTATTAGAAATAATCGCTAAATCAAATAATTTATTTTGAACGATTTGAAAGGTTTTTTCATCTAAATTTTTCTGACTCCACTGGGTTTGTTGCAACCATTGTTGAATATCTTCTAATTTTTGATGATATCTAGTAGCAAGCGTTCTATCGATGCTTGGAATGTATTTGAATTCTTCAGTTGTAGCGTTTATTATTTCTAAAATTAAAGCCACAACAGAAATGTTTTTCGCTAAAAATTCATTTCTAACCGCAATTACAAAACAAGGCCAAGGAGTAGGGCATTCGCCCACACGTTTAAAAGTTCCATTATCTACTAAAGGTTTAGTGGTATATTTTTCCCACATAAAATAATCTGACTTTCCTTCAGTAAGACTTGCAACGGCTCCATCTAAATTATTTACAATTTCAAAAGGTATATTTTTGGTATTCCAATTATTTTTTTCAGCATTCACAAAACTCATTAAATGAGAACCTGAACCCAATCTGCTAATGGCAGAAACTTTATTTTCTAAATCAGCAACCGAAGTATATTTGGCTTTTCCATTTACATGAATTCCCCATATTAATGGTGATTTTACAAAAATTTGTACAATACTACTGTGTGGATTTTCAGTTAGATCTTTAATTATCCCTTCCGTTAAAATAATGGCAATATCGGTTTCATTATCACGAAGCATTTGACACATTTTTCCAGTTCCTTCAGGTACGTCTGTCCATTGTAAATCGATTCCAGCTTCATTAAATTCGCCATTTTCAATACACATGTGCCATGGTAAATTAAAATGTTCGGGAACGCCAACTATTTTTACTTCTTTCATATTTTGGGTATAAGGTTTTGGGTGATGGGTTTAAAGGTTTTTTATAACAATTATTCTGACAATTTTTGAATGCAGTTTTCTCTAATTATCCAAATTTCTTCAAAAGTTTTATTTTGATTGGTTTCAATAATCCATTTTTTTAAAAAATCTTTGTGGTAATTAACTTTATAATCCGCAACTTGTATTGACTCAATTTCTATTTCCTCTAAAATATCATTTTTTATTTTAGTATAAAAGGATTCTGAAGTTGTAATATCTAATGGAATTCCATCAACTTTTAAATAACAATGCGCTTCAGGAATGTATTTAATTTGATTTTCAGATAGTAAAGGAAATATTTTTGAAGTGTTCTCTTCGTTCATTTTAAATATTCCGATATATAATTTAATATTAGGAATATTATTCCTGTTTGCAAAATCTTTTAAAAAAGCATGTTTAGAGCTACAAGTTCCTTTGTTTTCAGAAATAACTAACGAAAAATCATATCGATTTGAATTTCTTCCGTAAGGAATATGTTTTACTTTTTCAATTAATTCAATAAAATTCATATCTGAACACTAAAAACTAATTACTGAATACTATTTTTCATTTGCCACCATTTCCAATTTATGCCATCTTCGGCGGTATATTCTTCCATAAATTGCATACCGTTTTTTTCTAAAATATGATTTGACGCACCATTTTCTGCATGCGTGTAAGCGTGTAATGTTTCAATTTTCATTTCATTGAAACCATAATCAAACCATGCTTTTGTAGCTTCTGTAGCGTAACCTTTATTCCAGAATTTTTCGTTTAAACGATAACCATAATCATAAAAATTGGTATTACCGTTTTCTATGTGATCATTTACAAATTTAATACCTGTCCAACCTATTAATTCGCCAGTTTCTTTTAAAATAGTGGAAAATCTGCCAATTCCTCTTTCGGAATATTGTTTTTGAACCATTTCTATATAGTCATACACTTCATTGATACTTTCTACAGGCTTTAACCATAAGTATTTATGTACATTAGGATTTTTATCCATATCAAATAATGCTTCTGCATCTGATTTTTCAAATGGACGAAGGATTAGGCGAGGTGTTTCAATTATTAAATTCATAATTATTTTATAAACACAGATTTGAGAAATTAGTATAATTTTTAAAATCTCTTTAATCTGTGTTGTTTTATTTTGCTTTTAAATTTGAAATTATAATTTGATATCCATTAGGATCTTGCAAAGTGAAATTTCATTTAGTTAAATTTTTTCTAAAATAATTATCATTATAAAAATAAAAAGCAAAAAGGTAAATCCATTTTTACTTTGTGTTGTAAATCCATTTTTATCTTTTGTATTTGACGAATCTTCAGAATAATATTCAATTTCTTTTGGAAATTTATCATTCATAGGAATATTCAAAATTTGAAAAAACAACCATCTTAGAATCCCACCAACTCCAAACGCAAATTTTTGAAGAATATAGCCCATTACCCAACCAATTTATCCAATGTATAAGCAATCAATTCATTCACCGTATTTTCTGGGTTCGAACTAAATTCGCCTACCGCTCTGTTAGCAATAATGGCATTTAATGACAGACAATTATGACCTAACAATTTGCCTAAACCATAAATTGCAGACGTTTCCATTTCTAAATTCGTCATGCGTGTTCCGTTATAGTTAAACGTATCCATTTTATGATTTAATTCAGGATCCTGAATATTTAATCGGACTACACGACCTTGAGGTCCGTAAAATCCGCCAGCAGTTCCTGTAAATCCTTTGTGAAATTTTTCTGAATAGATTTTGTTCTCTAAGGTTTCATTACAAGATACCACTGTTGGTCTACCTTTTCTTGTATCCCAATTGGTGTGTGAAATAAACGCATCTTCTAATTCCGAATCAGAATGTTCTTCAATTAAATAGGAGCGAAGCATATTGTCCAGACCTATTGCGTATTTACTCATTACCCAACTATCCACCGGAATATCTGCTTGTAATGAGCCAGAAGTTCCAATTCGAACGATGTTTAAAGCTGTATGATTTGGTTTAATTTCTCTGGTGTTTAAATCGATATTAACTAAGGCATCTAATTCATTCATGACAATATCAATATTGTCCGAACCAATTCCTGTAGATTGCACCGTAATACGTTTTCCTTTATAGATGCCAGTTTCGGTTTTAAATTCTCTTTTCTGTGTTGAAAATTCGATAGTTTCAAAATGCTGTGTAATTTTAGACACACGCTCTTGATCGCCAACAAAAATAATATCGTTAGCAATATGCTCTGGTTTTAAATTTAAGTGATAAACACTTCTGTCTGGATTTAATATTAATTCTGATGATTTTATCATGATTTTTTGTTTAAAGTTTCAGGTTTAAGGTTTCAAGTTATTTTATTTTAAACTTGAAACGTTAAACTTGAAACAAACTTACCCTCCAACACGTTTTGTTTTGAAGCCTTTATCTTGTAGCATTTTCATTATTTTATCTCTGTAATCGCCTTGAAGAATAATCGCACCATCCTTAAAGCTACCGCCCACACTTAATTTTGTTTTGATTTCTTTAGCAAGAACTTTAAAATCTTCGTCTGTACCTTCGTAGCCTTCAATGATGGTGGTGGCTTTCCCTTTTCGTTTTTCATATTTACAAATCATAGGTTCTTTTTGAACATACAATTCATGAGCAATTTCCTGGCTTTCTTCTGGTTCATTTGAAGGAATATGGTCAGGAAATAGGTTTTTTAGTTGGTCTTGTAAATCCATTTTTTAATTATTTTGAAACACAGATTGGAAAAATTTTTAAAATCTAAAATTTATTTTTTTTGAAATCGTTTGTAAATATTTTACGAATAAATTGTGGATCTTTTCCAAAATTCAGAATAATTCCTACTTCACAACTTGTTGCTTTTAGATAATTTAGAATTTGACTTTCATGAACTTCTAAAAGATATTCTACTGTTTTTAATTCAATTATTATTGAGTTGTTTACAATGATATCTGGAAAATATTCTCCAACTAAATCATTTTTATAATACACATTTATCTTTTTCTTTTTTTCAATTTCAAAACCATACTTTTTTAATTCAATTGTCATGGCATTATGATATACTTTTTCAAGAAATCCATATCCTAATTCATTATAAACATTATAATAAATTCCAATTATTTTTTTGGTGAGCTCTTGATAAGGGAAATTATTCATTATTTTGGCGTTTAATTGATTTAAAGGGCTTGTAAAAGATTTTATAAATTAAAATAATTTTTTAAATCTGTGTTTAAATGTTTTCTTATCAACAAAGTTTAAATTATTTTTTTATTAATCCTAATTCTACCAAACGTTCGTGCAAAAATTCACCAGCAGTTATATCTTCATATAATTTAGGATGATTTTCATCGATACATTCTGCTAAACAATTTAATTTCATATCACTAACAGGATGCATGAAAAAAGGAATAGAATAACGTGAAGTACCCCATAATTCTCTTGGTGGGTTTACCACTTGGTGAATCGTAGATTTTAATCGGTTATTGGTATGACGAGATAACATATCTCCAACATTTATCATTAATTCATCTGGTTGCGCCATTGCATCAATCCATTGCCCATCGTGGTTTTGAACCTGCAGTCCTTTTCCTTGAGCACCCATTAATAAAGTAATCAGATTTATGTCTCCATGCGCAGCCGCACGAACAGCACCGTCTTTAGGTTCATCTGTTATTGGTGGATAATGAATAGGTCTTAATATACTATTGCCTTCAGAAATGTATGCATCAAAATAAAATTCATCCAATCCAATATATAACGCCAAAGCACGAAGTACATAGATTCCCGTTTTTTCTAACATTTGATACGCTTCTTTACCTGTGCTATTGAAATTAGGTAATTCAGAAACGGTTACGTTTTCAGGGTATTCATTTGCATATTTAGAATTCGAATCAACATATTGACCAAAGTGCCAAAATTCTTTTAAATCTCCAGCAGAACGTCCTTTTGCATGTTCTTTTCCAAAAGAAACATAACCTCGTTGTCCACCGATACCTGGAATTTCATATTTTTCTTTTGTTTCAATAGGTAGTGTGAAGAAATTTCTGACTTCGCTGTACAAATTTTCAACTAATTTGTCATCTAAAAAATGACCTTTTAAGGCTACGAAACCAATCTCTTCGTAGGCTTTTCCGATTTCATTTACAAATTTTTGTTTACGTGCCGGATCTTCCGACAGGAAATCACGTAAGTCTACACTTGGAATTTTTTGCATGATAAAAAATTATTTGTTTTTCCAACTCATTAATTGATTGGAATTCTTACTCTAACAAAGATAAAAAAAATTAGTTAGAAAAAACATAATTCAAGATATTTGCTCCCATTTTTAGGGCTTTTTCTCTAACGTTTAAAGGGTCGTTGTGTGCTTCTTGATTTTCCCATCCGTCACCTAAATCACATTCAAAAGTGTATAAAAGCGCCAGTCTGTTTTCAATAAAAATACCGTATGCCTGAGGTTGCTTGTTATCGTGTTCATGAATTTTTGGTAATCCATTTGGAAAAGAATAAGGCGTTTGGAAAACAGCATGTGTTTTAGGAATTTCAACTAAAGCAGTATTTGGGAAGAGTTTTTTAATTTCTTTTCTTATATACTCGTCCATTCCATAGTTATCATCAATATGTAAAAAACCGCCTGAATTTAAATAATTTTGAAGATTTTGAATGTCGTTATTGCTAAATACCACGTTTCCGTGACCTGTCATATGCACAAATGGATACAAGAACAATTCCGCGCTTCCTACATCAACTGAATTGACTTTAGTGTTTAATTTAGTTTTAATATTCTGATTACAAAACTTTACTAAATTAGGTAATGAAGTAGGATTGGCATACCAATCGCCACCGCCAGAATATTTTAAAACAGCAATATCTTGAGAAAATACCAAGTTCCAAAATAGTAAAATTCCAAAAGTTATAAATTTATTCATTTTGAATTACAATTGTATGACAAGCTACTAAAGCCGCAGTTTCCGTTCTTAATCTTGTGTTTCCCAAAGTTACAGAAATAAATTCGTTTTCAATAGCCATTTTGATTTCTTTTGTAGAAAAATCACCTTCGGGTCCAATTAAAATAGTGATAGGATTATCTTTTTCAATTTCTTTAGCAAAAGATTTTTTATCGGTTTCTTCGCAATGTGCTATAAATTTTTGACCTGAATGATTTTTTTTAATGAATTCTGAAAAAGAAATCGCTTCATTAATTTTTGGTAAATAATACTGATTAGATTGTTTTGTAGCCGCTTGAATTATTTTTTCTGCTCTGTCTGTTTTAAATATTTTTCGTTCAGAATGTTCGCAAATAATAGGTGTTATTTCGTGAATACCAATTTCGGTAGCCTTTTCTAAAAACCATTCCATTCTGTCGTGCATTTTAGTTGGAGCCAAAGCAATATGAGTATAAAAAGGGGTAGGTTTAAAAAAGGACTCTTCAACAATTTTTACTTCACATTTTTTTTCTAATCCTAAAATTATTTCAGAAATAAATAAATACCCTAAACCATTAGTAATATGTATTTTATGACCTTCTTGTTTTCGTAATACTTTAATAATATGTTTGCTTTCTTCTTTATCAAAAGTAAACGTTTTATCACCGGATTTTATTTCGGAATTATAGAATAATTGCATAGTTTTAAAATTCAATTCTTGCTTTAGAAATTACATCAGATGAACTGAAATTTTCTTCTAAAAAGTTATAATAACCTACAATTCCAATCATTGCAGCGTTGTCTGTTGTGTATTCAAATTTTGGAATATACGTTTTCCAACCGTATTTTGATTCCGCTTCTTTTAAAGTATTTCTTATACCTGAATTTGCCGAAACCCCACCACCAATAGTAATTTGTGTAATACCAGTTTCTGATACAGCTAATTTTAACTTATCCATCAAAATTTCGATGATAGTATGTTGTATAGAAGCACAAATATCATTTAAATTTTCAGTGATAAAATGTTCATTTTCTGCTAATTTTTTCTGAATAAAATATAAAATTTGCGTTTTTAAACCACTAAAACTAAAATCCAAACCTGGTACTTTTGGCTTGGTAAAAACAAATGCTTTCGGATTGCCTAATTGTGCATACTTATCTATCAAAGGTCCGCCAGGATAGGGAAGGCCTAAGATTTTAGCACTTTTATCAAATGCTTCGCCAACCGCATCATCTGTAGTTTCGCCTATAATTTCCATTTCAAAAAAACTGGAAACTTTTACAATTTGTGTATGACCTCCAGAAATGGTTAAGGCAATAAAAGGAAAACTTGGTTTTTCGTACCCTTCTTCATCAATAAAATGCGCTAAAATATGTGCTTTCATATGGTTAATTGCCACTAAAGGAATATTTAATCCAAGACTTAATGATTTAGCAAAACTTCCCCCAACTAAAAGTGAACCCATTAAACCAGGGCCCTGAGTAAAAGCAATGCAATTTAAATTTTCTTTTGTAATTCCAGCTTTTTTAATTGCCATTTCCACAACCGGAACAATATTTTGCTGATGTGCTCTTGATGCCAATTCGGGAACCACACCGCCATATTCTTCATGAACTTTTTGTCCTGCCACAATATTAGATAACACTTTGTCATTGCACAAAACAGCTGCAGAGGTATCGTCGCAAGAGCTTTCAATTGCTAAAGTATATATATTTTTCGAATTTGTTAGATTAGGCATGAATTTTGGTATAAAAGTATTGTATAAGTCTTACAAAATTGCTTATTTTTGTTGCTATTAGCAAATAAAAATAGATTTGTTTTGCAAAATTAAATAAATAAAATATTAAATCAGTAAAAAAAATAGCGGTTCGTTCCTTAATTGGATTGGTACTTTTTGTGCTTTTAGTAGCTATACTATTGGCCTTACCTGTTGTGCAAACAAAATTAGGGGCATACGCTACAGATCAGCTGAAAAAAGACTTTGGTGTATCAATTACCATTGAAAAAGTGGCTATTAATCCGTTTGGAGGGGTAAAATTAAAAGGCGTTTTAGCAAAGGATCATCATAACGATACGTTGTTTCATTTTAACCGAATTCATACTTCCATTTTAAGCTATAAAAAATTATATGAAAAAGGGCATCCTTATTTGGGTGATTTACAAGCGGATGGATTAGACCTAAAAATCATTCAATACAAGGGCGAAAAAGACACTAATTTAGATAAATTTGTTGCTGCTTTTGATGACAATCCACCCAAACCTTCTACTGGAAAATTTAGATTAAAAATAAACTCTATATCACTTCAAAATAGCCGATTTAGATACATTGATCAAAATCTTACAAAACCTAAAATTTTAGATTTTTCAAGTCTTAATGGGCAATTAGACGACTTTTACGTGAAAGGTGCAAATGTATTTGCATATGTATACAAGATGTCATTTAAAGATCATAGGGGTTTGATAATGAAAAACTTAACTTCAGATTTCACCTACACCAAAAAGAATATTTTATTAAACGAATTAATTTTAGAAACCGAAAACTCTTCTTTTAAAGGAAAAACAGAACTACGTTACGATAGAAAGGATTTTAAAGATTTTAATAACAAAGTAATTTTCGATTTAGATATTAAAGAAGGTAAAATTTCGAGTAACGACTTAAATTTCTTCTATCCTGAATTTGGTAAAAATCAGAAATTTTATATCGATTCTCATATTTTAGGAACGTTAAATGATTTGAAATTTAATAACCTAAAATTCAATGATTTAAATGATAATGAAGTAGTTGGAAACCTTCAGCTTAAAAATATTTTTGGTAAAGGCGAGCAGAAATTTTACTTGAAAGGAAGTTTCGACAGATTATCAGCCAGCCAAGCAAGTGTTAGTAAGCTTTTACCAAATCTTTTAGGAGAAAATTTACCCAAACAATTACAAAAACTGGGTAAAGTTGAATTGAAAGGAAAAGTTGAGCTTACCGAAAAATGGATTATTGCCGATGTAGATTTGTTTTCCAAAATAGGTCGTGCTATGGGCGATTTTAAAATGGATAAAATAGACACTATTGACCGTGCCACGTATGTAGGGAAGTTTCAATTAGATAATTTTGATTTAGGTATATTTTTAGAGGAAAAAGACTTAGGTCTTACATCTGTTAATGTTGATGTCGATGGAACCGGATTTTCTAAAAAATACTTGAATACCAAACTAAAAGGAAATGTAAGTCAGTTTAAATATAATGGCTATACATATAAAAATATTGATATCAATGGTACGATGAAGATGCCTTATTTTAAAGGACATTTTCATAGTAAAGACCCTAATTTATTGCTTACTTTTGATGGTTTAGTTGATTTAAGTAAAAAGAAAAAAGTGTATGATTTTGATATAGAAATTGAATACGCCAATCTTAAAAAAATTAACCTTTACACTAAAGATGCTACTTCTGTTTTAGCGGGCTCTATTGTTATGCAAGCGCAGGGTAATTCGTTAGATGACTTAGCCGGAACACTTAGTTTGAATGATATTTCCTATATCAATCCGAAAAACAAATATTATTTCGATTCAGCTTCGGTTACTTCATCATTTGATAATCAAAACATTAGAACGGTTTCCTTTCAATCGGATGATATTATTGAAGGACAAGTAGTAGGTAAATATCAAACCAAACAAATTAAAAAAATACTTGAAAATGCTGTTGGTAGTTTGTATGCGAATTATTCGCCACATAAATTATCGAAAAATCAATTTTTAGATTTCGATTTTACAGTTTATAATAAAGTGTTGGAGGTATTGTATCCTGAAGTTTCTATTGCAGAAAATACTCATTTTAAAGGAAAAATTAATGCCGATGCAGGTTTGTTTCAGTTTGATTTTAATTCTCCATTTGTCAATGCTTTTGAAAATAAATTTAATGGTATAAAAATCGATATCGATAATAAAAACCCACTTTATAACACCTATATTGAATTAGATAGTTTAAATACTAAAAACTATAAAATATCCGAATTTAGTTTAATTAACTTAACCCTGAACGACACATTATTTGCAAGAACTGAATTTAAAGGCGGTGATAAAGGTGAAGATAAATTCGATTTAAATTTATTTCATACCATTAATAAAGACAAACAGTCGATTGTAGGTTTTAAAAAATCAGACATTACATTCAAAAACTTCCAATGGTATATTAATGAAAAAGAAACAGCTGGAAATACGATAATTTTTGATAAACAATTTAAAAACTTCAATTTCAATCAATTGACTTTATCTCATAATGATCAGTTTATTGATTTTAATGGAATAATGAATGGAAATACATACAAAGATTTTAATTTTACGTTTAATGATGTAGATATTTCCAAAATCACACCTGATATCAAAAATTTAAGTCTCGGTGGGAAACTAAATGGAAACTTAAAATACAAACAAGATAATTTAGTATATGAACCATCTACTGATTTAACTATTGATGGTTTACAATTAAATAATGACGATTTAGGAAATCTGAAATTAAAAGTCTTTGGTGATGAAAATTTCAAAACATTTAATGTTGATGCATCGATTGTTCATCAAGATGAAGTAACATTTTCAACAACAGGAACGGTAGACATAGTTAATAGTCAGACGGTTTTAAATTTAGAGGCTGTTTTTGAAAACTTTAATATTAAACCTATTGGTGGCTTTTTAACGGGTATTTTAGACAATGTACGAGGTATGGCTTCTGGTAAAACCAATATTGTTGGTTCAATTGAAGATCCAGATGTAGATGGTGTTTTATATTTAAATAATGCAGGTTTACGTGTACCATATTTAAATGTAGATTACGATTTCGATAAAAATTCAAAAATCGATTTAACACAAGAAAAATTTATTTTTAGAGATATTGATATTATCGATGTAAACGAGAAGACCAAAGGAATTTTAAGCGGAACCATTTCTCACGAAAAGTTTGGAAATTGGGAAATGGATTTAAAAATAGCATCGGATAAGCTTTTGGTTTTAGATACAAAAGATGGAGATGACGCCTATTATTTTGGAAAAGCATATTTTGACGGTTTTGCGACAATCGAAGGTCCTGTAGAAGCATTAGTTATTAATGCAGAAGGGGAAAGCGCGAAAGGAACATCAATTAAAATTCCTGTAAACGATTCGGAAAGTGTAAGCGATAATGGTTTGGTTCATTTTACTACAAAAGAAGAGAAATTTGGCACAAAAAACACCATAAAACAACCTACCAAAACCTACAGAGGAATCGATTTGAATTTTAATTTCGCCATTACACCAAATGCAGAAATTGAAGTAATTTTAAATCGTGAGACTGGGCATTCTATGAAAGGAACGGGTAATGGATCGATGTTTATGAATATCAATACCTTAGGTAAATTTCAAATGACGGGTGACTTTATCGTCAACAAAGGAGAATATTTATTTAGATATGGGAGTTTAATTGATAAAAAATTCAATGTAAAAAACGGAGGAACAATTAGTTGGGATGGCGATCCATTGGGTGCGAAGTTAAATTTAGAAGCAGTGTACGCTTCACAAGCAAATCCAAATGTATTATTAGAGAATACTGCTTTCAATAAAAAAATTCCAACAGAAGTTAGTATTTTAATTACTGGTGAATTAAACGCACCACAATCCGATTTTAACATCAATTTCCCAAATGTAAATTCTGTTTTAAAAAGTGACTTGGATTACAAATTACAAGATAAAGATTTCAGGCAACAACAAGCTTTTGCATTATTAGCAACTGGAGGATTTTTTGCACCAAATAACACCAATTACTTTGGTTCTTTATTTGAAAAAGCGAGTAGTATATTTGGAGATGTATTATCAGACGGAGATAATAAATTACAACTGGGTGTAAATTATCAAATTGGAAACCGACAACAAGAAATTTCAGACAGAGCGCTTGTTACTTTAACGACTCAAATTAATGATAGAATTAGCATTAATGGAAACGTTGGTGTTCCAGTGGGTGGTATCAATCAATCATATGTTGTTGGAAATGTAGAAGTTGAAATGCGTTTAAATCCAGATGGAACATTAACCGCACACGTATTTAATAGAGAAAACGATTTAAATTCCAATACAATCGGACAAAATATTGGCTATACGCAAGGTTTAGGATTGTCGTATCGTGTAGATTTTGACGATTTTAAAGAGTTGCTACACAAGTTATTTAAATCTCAAAACGAAAAAGATAACGTTAACAAACCTATTAACGAATCAGATGATTCGGAAACCAATCCAGAGTTTATAAACTTTATAGAAGAAACTCGAAAACGACAAATTAAAGAAGAGAAAAAAGTCGAACCTAAGAACCGAGTTCCAGATATTAATGATGTGCATTAAATCAAGTTTTTTTGTTAATTTTTAGAAATTTATTAACGAAAACGTTTGAAAATAACATTATGACAAAAAATATGTCTTTTTTTAGCATAATATGTAATTTCCTTTACTAATTTTACAAATAATATAGTATTAAATATGTCAACAGCAATTAAAAAAATTGGAGTTTTAACTTCAGGTGGCGATTCGCCAGGTATGAATGCAGCCATTAGAGCCGTAGTTCGTGCTTGTGCTTATTATAATATTGAGTGTGTTGGAATATACCGTGGTTACCAAGGTATGATTGAAGGTGATTTTAAACCTATGGGACCTCGTGATGTGAAAAACATTATTAATAAAGGTGGTACTATATTAAAAACAGCGCGTTCAAAAGATTTTATGACTCCAGAAGGTCGGAAAATTGCTCACGATAATTTAAAGGCTAGTGGTGTAGATTCATTAGTGGTTATTGGTGGTGATGGTTCGTTTACAGGTGCTGAAAAGTTTAATGAAGAATTTGGTTTTTCTGTAATTGGAATTCCAGGTACAATAGATAACGATATTTTTGGAACCAGTCATACTTTAGGATATGATACGGCTTTGAATACCGTTGTGGAAGCAATTGATAAGATTAGGGATACAGCCAATTCTCATAACCGTTTATTCTTTGTAGAAGTAATGGGAAGAGATGCCGGACATATCGCGTTAAACGCAGGAATAGGAGCAGGAGCAGAGGAAATTTTAATTCCAGAAGAAGCTTTTGGTTTAGACCGATTGGTAGAATCTTTGAAAAAAAGCAAAGAGTCTGGTAAAACATCAAGTATAGTAGTGGTTTCTGAAGGGGATAAAATAGGTAAAAACGTTTTTGAACTTAAAGATTTCGTTGAAGAAAATATGCCAGAATATGACGTACGTGTTTCGGTACTTGGGCATATGCAACGAGGGGGATCACCTTCTTGTTTCGACAGGGTTTTAGCTTCTCGATTAGGAGTAAAAGCAGTAGAAAGTTTAATAGAAGGCAAATCTAACTATATGGTTGGAATACAATATGACAAAATTTGTCTAACACCTTTAGAACAAGCCATTAAAGGACAAAGTGAAATTGATTTAGAACTTGTAAAAGTTTCAGATATCGTATCTTCATAATAAAAGTGAAAAGTAAAAAGTGAAAAGTGGCAAAGTAGCAAAGTGACAAAGTTCCATGCAATGCTTATACTTCCTTATATTCCTTATATGGTTTTAAAAAAAAAGTAAAAAATAAAAAGTAAAAATAAAGAGTGCCTTTCAACTCAATTAACTAAAGGATTCCAAAGGAATCAAATATTTAAAAATTATGTCAACAGTAAAATTAGGAATTAACGGATTTGGTAGAATTGGTAGAATTGTTTTTAGAGAAACATACAACAGAGACAACGTAGAAGTTGTTGCGATAAACGATTTATTAGACGTAGATCATTTGGCGTATTTATTAAAATACGATTCTGTTCACGGACGTTTTGCTGGAAAAGTAGAAGTTAAAGACGGAAAATTATACGTTAACGATAAATACATTCGTGTAACTGCAGAAAGAGATCCAGCACAAATTAAATGGGATGAAGCAGGTATTAATGCTGATGTAGTAGCAGAATGTACAGGTTTTTTTACAACTAAAGAAACAGCTAATGCGCATATTGTAGGTGGAGCGAAAAAAGTAATTATTTCAGCACCATCAGCAGACGCACCTATGTTTGTTATGGGTGTAAACCACGAAAAAGCAACTGCTGCAGATACTGTAGTTTCTAATGCATCGTGTACAACTAACTGTTTAGCGCCTTTAGCAAAAGTAATTCACGATAATTTCGGAATTTTAGAAGGGTTAATGACAACGGTTCATGCATCTACTTCTACTCAAATGGTAGCAGACGGTCCTTCAAGAAAAGATTGGAGAGGTGGTCGTGCGGCTTCAGTAAATATTATTCCATCTTCAACAGGTGCAGCAAAAGCTGTAGGACAAGTTATTCCAGATTTAAATGGAAAATTAACAGGTATGTCTATGCGTGTTCCAACGGTTGATGTATCTGTAGTAGATTTAACTGTAAAATTAGCTAAAGAAACTACCTATGCAGAAATTATGAGTGTATTAAAACACGCTTCAGAAACGTCTATGAAAGGTATTTTAGGATATACAGAAGATTTAGTAGTATCTCAAGATTTCGTTTCAGATACGCGTACTTCAATCGTTGATGCAAATGCTGGAATTGGTTTAAATTCAACTTTCTTTAAATTGGTTTCTTGGTACGATAACGAATACGGATATTCTTCTAAACTAATCGATTTAGCAGTACATATCAATGCTATAAAATAAATTCTTGAGTATAGAAAATAGAATAAAAAAATCTATTTTCTATATTCTATTTTCTATACTCTATATTCTAAAAAAATGAAATTACTTGTAGATAGTGGTTCCACTAAAGCAGATTGGATTGCCATAGACACTAATGGGAAAGTATTATTTACTACACAATCTTTAGGTTTAAATCCAGAAGTGTTAACTAAAGAAGAAATAATTGCTCGTTTAGACGATAAATTTGATATTTCTCATAACAAAGACAAAGCCGCTCATTTATTCTTTTATGGTGCAGGATGTGGAACGGATAGAATGAAAAACTTTTTAACAGGTGTTTTTCAAGAATATTTTAAAAATGCTGCTGTAGCTGTTTACGAAGATACTTATGCGGCTGTTTTTGCTACTACACCAAAAAATCAAGAAGCCATTGTTTGTATTTTAGGAACAGGTTCAAATTGTAGTTATTTTGATGGGCACGTTTTACATCAAAAAGTACAATCATTAGGTTATATTGCTATGGATGATTGTAGCGGAAACCGTTTTGGTCGTCATTTATTACGTGGTTATTATTTTAATAAAATGCCTGCGAATTTGGCTTCAGAATTTGAAAAAGAATTTGATGTAGAACCAGATGCAGTAAAAGAAAATTTATATAAAAAACCAAATCCTAATGCGTATTTGGCTACCTATGCTAAATTTTTAATTAAACATAAAAATACCGAATTTTGTCAGAAATATATTAGAGAAGAATTGGTTGCATTTGTTGAAAATTACATCATGCAGTTTGAAAATTGTAAAGAAGTTCCTGTTCATTTTGTAGGTTCTATTGCTTTTTATTTAAAAGAGGAATTAGAAGCCGTTTTAAATGAATACGGAATCAAAATAGGGAATGTATTAAGACGTCCAATAGACGGATTAATAGAATTTCACGTGGCTAATAGTTAATAATATTAGCAAAAGTTAATTTGTTTTAAAAGCCCGAGTAGCGAAAGTTACTTGGGCTTTTTGTTTTTTAGCGATATGATTTCAATTATCTACTATTCTATGCGAGTAAAATTCAGTATTTTTGCACTATAAATAGCTAGAATGAAAGTAACACAAGTATTTAAAGATTTTTTTGAAAGCGAAAAAGTGGGCGGTTTGATATTATTGGTTTGCACCATAACGTCATTACTAGTAGCTAATTCTACTTTTGGAGAAAGTTACCATCATTTTTGGTTAACCGATTTTTCTGGAAAATCTATAGAATATTGGGTGAATGACGGTTTAATGACCATTTTCTTCTTGTTAATTGGTCTCGAATTAGAACGTGAAATCTATCAAGGCGAATTGTCTAATATTAAAGACGCCTTATTACCCATATTTGCTGCTATTGGTGGAATGGCGATTCCTGCGGGAATTTATTTAGCATTTAATTTTGGTGCGGTTACGCAATCAGGTGCAGGAATACCTATGGCAACTGATATAGCTTTTGCTATTGGAATTTTATCGTTGTTAGGAAATCGTGTGCCTTTGTCATTAAAAATATTTTTAACTGCTTTAGCCGTTATTGACGATTTAGGTGCCATATTAATTATTGCCATTTTTTATACGAAAACCATTTTGTGGAGTAATTTAGCCATCGCTTTAGGCATATTTGTATTTCTTTATGTTTTGGGTAAATATTTTAAAGTCAAAAACCTACTTCCTTATTTAATTGGTGGGGTTTTTATGTGGTATTTTATGCTGCATTCAGGTGTACACGCCACAATTACAGGTGTGCTATTAGCTTTTGCTATTCCGTTTGGAAACGGGGGTAACAAATCTACATCCTACATTTTACAACACTTTTTACACAAGCCCGTTGCATTTTTAATTTTGCCAATTTTTGCCTTAGCGAATACCGCTATAATATTGAGTGGCGATTGGACAAAAATAGTAACTGAAAACTATAGTTTAGGCGTTGCGTTGGGATTGGTTATAGGAAAACCTATTGGTATATTTTTACTTACTTTTTTAACCGTTAAAATAGGATGGTGTACGCTTCCAAGCGATATGAATTGGAAATCTGTGTTAGGAGTGGGTTTCTTGGGTGGAATTGGCTTTACAATGTCGATATTTATTACACTTTTAGCTTTTGATACCCCAGAAATAATTAATAACACGAAATTAATCATTGTATTTTCCTCATTAATAGCAGGAATCGTTGGTTTTTTGTTCTTAAAAACAACTTTAAATCAACAACAAGAAGCTTAAACGTTGATTAAATTCCCAAACACTTCAAGTTATTTATAAAATAAGTATCAGGATTAGTAGTGTCTTTATAAATTTCCGACTTTAACTCTGGTTTAATTACAAAATTTACATCACCAGTTGCTGCTGCAATTTTAATTAAATACACTTTTGACGTTTTTAAATCTTCAAAATTTTCAGGTGTGAAATAAAAGAAACCAGATAAAATTCGCAGGTTATTTTTTTCTACAGCGTCGTACTGCAAGTCGTTACACGTTTCAGTATCTAAAGAATTAATAAGTTTCACTTGTTTGCCATTCGCCATTTCTAAATATATTTTCGTGCTTTTGTCTATGCATATTGGAGATAAAAAATCTTTACTTTTTTGTAAGTATTGAAAGTTTAACCCAATAAAACCATCTACATTAAAAAGCTTAAAAGTTAAAAAAGAAGTAGTGTTTCCAAAAACACTTTCATCTACAATTTTATCTTTCAATACACGTGTGTTACTGGTGTCTGTAGCAACATCAATTTCATATTCACAGGGTTTGTCTTGTGAAAACGTAAATTGGGTTAAAAAAAGTAAAACAGTTATTTTTAAAGTTTTCATATTTATAATTTTGTGCAAATTAATACAATTTTTTCGTTATTTATGTTGGTGGTGAAAAAAGCATAAACAGTGCCACCATCTGCAATTTTATATTTTTTTCTAATTTCTTCAACGGTTAAAGGAAAATTACGGGTTGTAATATTCATCTTCTTACCTTCAAGGTGCTTTTTAAGATTTTCTTTTTTAAACGGAATGACGTCATTAATGATAAATCGTCTTCCTGGAAAATCAATTAATTCAATATGGGTAAATAAATGCGAATGCGGATGTAATTTAGAAATATGTAGCGCATCGCACAAATAATCTACACCACCAGATTTAAGTAATGGCGCATTGGGTTCATATAAAAATTCTTGTGGCAAACTAAAGCGAGCGGGTGAATGTTCACCTAAAATAAAAGTAGTACAATCTGTTTTTTCCTTTTGAATGTTTACGGCATTAAGTTCAATTTCATCATTATATCCTTTTTCTAAAAGCCATAGAATTTCTTTTACTTCGTTTTCAATGGCTACGATATGAATGGCTTTTATGTTTTCTAATTCCATACAACCTGCGGTAATATCTAATATTGGCGCAGTTTTTATTAAAATGGAATTACTTTTAGAAAAATATAATTTTAAATTTTCAGGAACATTTGGCAAACAATCTTTAAGTAAAAAAACTTTTCCTTTTACATCACTTCGTCTGCTTGGATCAATATAAATCCAATCAAAAGTACGGTCCGATTGCATTAAAATATCGGTGCTGTTTTGTGCCAAACAAGTAATGTTAGTTACGTTCAACACTCCATAATTATGTTGCACCATTTCTGAAAGTGACACGTTTCTTTCACAATGAATAACTCGCTCAAATTTTTTCGAAAAATAATAATCATCCACGCCAAAACCACCGGTTAAGTCTATTAATGAGGTGCCAGAAATTAATTCAGATTTGTATTTGGCAGTAATCTCAGAAGAGGTTTGCTCTATGGAAAGACTTGGCGGATAGTAAATGTTATCCGTGTTAAACCAAGTTGGAAGTTTATGTTGCGATTTGTTTTTAGATACAATTTGATTGATAATTTCTTTCCAATCTACTTCAGGAAAAGGGTTTTTGGATAACGCTAATTTTGAAATATTGACTTGTAAAGAATTGTGAATATATTCTTGAATTTCGGCGGAAAGAAGAGATAACTGCATTACAAACCTTTGGTTACTATTTGAATAAAAGTACTTTTAGGATAAAACTCTTTCAGTACTACTTTTAAAGCCGTGTAAACTGGAATGGCAATAATCATTCCCAATATCCCTAAAAGTGTACCAGAAATTAGTGTTACCAAAAATATTTCTAAAGGATGCGAATTCGTGCTTTTAGAAAAAATAATGGGTTGGCTAACATTATTATCAATAAGTTGTACAATAAAATACCCAATGATAACGTATAACGTGGTGGGCATTACTACCAATTGAAAATCTTCGTGAATGTGCCCCATTATCGTTAAAAACGCCGTCATTACTAAAGCTATTATAGGACCTATGTAAGGTATAATGTTTAATATAGCGCCTAAAAACGCAATAATAAACGCATTTTCTACACCAAAAATTAATAATACAATTAAGTACATTACAAATACCAATAATAGCTGTGTTAATAAGCCAATCGTGTATTTAGATAGCATATTTTTTATACGCAAAAGCGAAGCTAAAATCCGCCATCTGTGGTTAGCAGGTAATACAGCTCGTAAATTTGTTGTAATTAATTTTTGATCTTTCAATAAGAAGAAACATATAAAAAATATCGAGAAAATAGCCATTCCAAAATTTCCTATGGAACCAATTATCGAATTTAATATATCAGTAATAAAATTAAAATTAAACGATTGTGTAATCTTCTGAATGTCTATTAATTTTTTATACTGAATGTCATAGGTTTGCAACCAAACATCTACTTGATTGATAAATAACGTAGAATTTTTTTCTAACGCCACCATATCAAGTAACGCTAAATTTTTACTCTGACTGACTATTAAAGGCACAAATAATAACAAGATGCCAAACGCTAAAACAATAAACAGCGTTAATGCCACGATAATAGCTAAAATAGGAGGAACGCGTAACTTTTTTTGTAAAAAATCAGAAATGGGTTGCGCTACAAAACTTAATAAAATCGCTACAATAACATAAAGTAGTACTGACGAAATTACTCCAATAATATAGCCAAAAAACACTATGCCTGCAAGAATAAACAGCGTGCGGAGTAAAGCATTAGAAATGTTTTTAGATGTCATTTTGTAATGGGTAATTGAATTAAAAAACAATTAAATTGATGTCTCTATGCTCCAATTGAAACCAATCGGCGATGGATTTATTGGTTAAAATTCCGTGGTAAAAATAAATACCATTTTTCAATCCTTTATTGCAACGAATAGCCGTTTCAATACCACCATCTTCAGCAATGTTTATTAATGTTGGCGTGATAATATTACTAATTGAAATACTTGCTGTTTTAGAATAGCGTGAAGGAATATTCGGTACACAATAATGAATGACATTGTTTTTTATAAACGTAGGATGTTCGTGTGTGGTAATTTCTGAAGTTTCAAAACAACCACCCGTATCAATACTTACATCAACAATTACGGCTCCTTTTTTCATATATTCTACCATTGTTTCTGTAACTACAATAGGTGTTCTGTTTTCCCCTTTTAAGGCGCCAATAGCCACATCACATCTTCGTAAGGCTTTTAATAGGGCTTTATCGTGAATGGTAGAAGTAAATATTCTTTGATTTAATGTATTTTGTAATCGTCGTAATTTCGTAATAGAATTGTCAAATACTTTTACGTTAGCGCCTAAGCTTAATGCCGTTCTCACGGCATATTCGGCAACCGTTCCTGCGCCTAAAATAACAACTTCTGTAGGAGGTACGCCCGTTATGTTTCCAAAAAGCAATCCTTTTCCATCATTATTATTAATCATTAATTCGGCGGCAATTAAAACCGAAGCCGTTCCTGCAATTTCACTTAACGATTTTACTGCTGGATACGAACCGTCGCTATCTTTAATAAACTCGAATGCTAATGAAGTGATTTTCTTTTTAGTAAGCGCTTCAAAATATTCTTTTTTCTGTGTTTTTAATTGAATGGCTGAGATTAGAATGGCTTCTAAATTCATCATTTCTATTTCTTCTAAAGTAGGCGGTTCTACTTTTAAAAGTATCGGACAAGAAAATACTTTTTTGGTGTCTTGTGTTACTTCTGCGCCCGCATCTGCATATTCTTTATCAGAAAAACTGGCATTTTTACCCGCATCACTTTCAATCATCACACGGTGTCCGTGACTTACCAATGAACTCACCGCATCGGGCGTTAAACAAATACGACGCTCTTGGTAGGAGGTTTCTTTAGGAATCCCAATAAATAAGTCACTTTTGTGTTTGCCAACTTCCAATTTTTCTTCTTGCGGAAGCAATTGTTTGGCTGAAAATGGAGTATAGATTGACATACGTGTTTTGATTTTGTAGCCAAATTAAGTAATTTTCTATTAAGTTACAAGCGAGCAGCTAAATAATATAGAAAACCAATGGTTTAAGATGCTAAAACAAGTTTAGAATGAGAGGTTTTGTGGCTTGTTATTGTTGCGAAGTTCGGAACCGATTATTTTATATCAAAGATAAAATTTCTTGCGAGAAATAAACGTGATTTTACTACAAAATTCGCAATTGCGTGAAATGGCTGTTAGCTTTGCGTATTTTTGTTATTCTTAAGTTTTACTATTAGTATTCCGATTAAATTGATTACTGCGCTTAAAATCCAGATCCAATAACCAATTTCATATCCTGTTATTTTACCATAATGCCCAGCTTCATTCTTAATTATTTCATCAAATAATAGAAATGATAATCCAAATGTTAGAGCTAGTGCTGAAAATGCTAATTTAAATTTAATGTTTTTAATAGGTATAATATATGAAATAATCATAAATGGATTTAAAAGCCAGCTAATGCCAGATAAACTAAATATTAATGAAAATATACCTAATAAGAAACACATTAATCCACTCCAACTTTCACCACAATTTTCATCTACACAAAATGCTTTTTGTGAAAAAGAAATAAATAGTAGAATGACACTTAGAAATGTGAAGGTTCGAATTATATTTTTTTCATTCATTAAATGTTTTTTTAAGATACTTGTAGTCAACATTCCGGCGCTTTAAGAGATTGCGAACTTCGGTACCGATTATTTTCTATCAAAGATAATATTTCTTGTAAAATGTAAACGTGAATTTACCACTAAATTCGCACACGAGCACAAAGACTGCTGAAAAATCTTGCCAAACGCTTGTTATCGTTTCTTTGTTGTTTTATTTAGTTCTTTTTCTTTCTAATAACAAAATCAAATATTGCTCCAAGTGCCACACCAATCGCAAGTCCAATCGCAATACTTTGTGATATGTTACCAGATTTATTTCCGTAAGCAACACCAAATGCAACCCCTAGTGCAG